>Ga0073928_10005928_pt1 | contig 16781 bp, 17 predicted proteins | sample PaiPotPPA55metaG_FD_76969 | JGI IMG/M metagenome (GOLD analysis project Ga0073928, IMG submission 76969) | Iron sulfur acid spring bacterial and archeal communities from Banff, Canada, to study Microbial Dark Matter (Phase II) - Paint Pots PPA... ... | reverse complement strand
GCCGGTCGGTGGATTGGTCCGGGGTGGACACGCGGGTATAGACCGCTGCACGCATGGTCAAAAACCCCTCCGATTCTCGTGCCCAGGCCCCAGTCCTGGCGGGCCTTGCAGAGCATCGTTTTCGACCGTCAAAATCAGGTGATTCTGACGGTCCTCTACTAAGCTTAGGTGACTATGCCAAACGCAACCAGCGCCGTGGCTTACCGGCTCCACGTATGGATTCGCCAGATCAGTCCGATGATCTGGCGCCGCTTACTGGTGCGCAGCGACAGCACGATCGCCGACCTGCATTACACGCTGCAGATCGCCTTCGGCTGGAGCGACGCGCATTTGAATCTGTTTCATATCCATGGCCAGGATTATGGCGTGTACCACGACGGCGGCACGAGCTTTTCGACTCAATCCGACCAGGTTCGACTGTGCGATTTCAGATCCCGGATCAACGAACGCTTCCGCTACGAATACGACTTCGGGGACTGCTGGCAACACGAAGTACGCGTTGAAGCGCGCTTGGCGTTGGACGACAAGGGCACCTGTCCGTGCTGCATTGGCGGCAAGCGGCGAGCGCCGCCGGAAGGCTGTGGTGGCCCTCTGGCCTTCATGACACGACGAAATGCGGTCCCGTCGCACGTTGAGGATTTACTCGAGGACATCCAGGATGATCTGGACGCCAAAGACATCGAGGCCATTCGGGATCGGGGCGTGGATATCGAAGCGTTGCGCGACTGGCTGACGTTGGATGATTTTGACCGGCGCGGGATCAACCGCCGGCTCAAGCAGTACGCGATCCACGATGAGGCCGGGATGCGGCAATCGAAAGGAGATGGCGATGAAAGTGCGAATCCAGGTAGTCATTGAAGCCGAAAACGGTGAACCGGAGAAGGTCGAGAAAATCGCCCGGCTGGAGCGCGGTGCGCTGCGGCCGGAGGAACTCGGCATGACACTCGCGGAGGCGAAACTGTTGCTACACGGCATGCAGTAGGCCGTGGTCACCGAGCAGGTCGTGGAATACCTCGAGAAATTCAAGACTTGCCCAGACTGCGGAGCGCACCGGACCCGGAAAGGGCACCATCCCCTCGCTTATCGGACCCTGTTCGGGAAATTCAACCTCGTCAGCCCCGTCTTTACGACTGCCCCTGCCAAAACCACGGCCGCCATAGTTCGAGCCCCCTGGCAGAGCTGCTGAGCTCGCATTGCGCGCCGGAACTGCTGTGTCTGGAGACCAGGTTCGCTTCGCTGATGTCCTATGGGCTGAGCGTTGAGTTGCTAACAGAAATCCTGCCGATCACCGAAGAGATCAGCTCCACGTCCATGCGGCGCCACTTGCGACGCGTTGCCGAACGGATCGAGGGTGAGCTGGGCGAGGAACAGTTCCAATTCATTGCAGGTTGTCCCGGCGATTGGGCGAAACAACCGCCACCGGGACCACCCTTGACGGTCGGCCTCGACGGCGGCTATGTGCATGCTTCGGACCAGAAGTCGAAATCCGAAGGTTGGTTCGAGGTGATTGCCGGCAAGAGTGTCCAGACCGAGGGCGGCGCCAAGGTATTTGCATTCGTCAACAAGTACGACACCAAGCCCAAGCGCCGGCTTTACGAGGTGCTGAAATCGCAGGGTCTGCAAATGAATCAGCAAGTCGTTTTTCTGTCGGATGGCGGCGACACCGTACGTGATCTGCAGCACTATCTCAGCCCGGAATCCGAACATCTGCTCGCCTGGTTCCACATCACCATGCGCTTGACCGTCATGAGGCAGATGATCAAGGGGATGAGGGCGGAACTGAAGCCCGACGACAAATACCCGGAAACTGCAACCGGGCTGGCCGATCTGGAGAGACACCTGGAAAGCCTCAAATGGAATCTCTGGCACGGCAATGTCCTGCACGCCCTGCAACGGATCAGTGACCTGGATGACGACCTGGGGATGCTGGAAGAAAACCCGGCGAACAGGAAGAAGCTGGAGAAGGCGGTACGGGAATTCCACAGCTATATCGAAGCCAACCAGGCGTTCATTCCGAACTACAGCGACCGCTACCGGCACGACGAGACGATCTCCACAGCGTTTGTCGAGTCGACCGTGAACTACGTGGTCAGCAAGCGCTTTGTGAAAAAACAGCAGATGCGTTGGACCCAGCGCGGCGCGCATCTGCTGCTGCAAACCCGCGTCCACGTCCTGAACGACGATCTGCGGAAAACCTTCGGTCGCTGGTTTCCCGAAATGAGAGCGGAAGAGCAAACGGCGCTAAAGGAGGCGGCATAGAAGCCTCAGCCCCCAGAATGGCGCGCTCTCACCGCGGCGCTTCCATCCCTTTCCCAATCCTCCAGATTGGTTCACTGCCACCCCAGGCTTGTGAACCGGCAAACCATGCGCCCGTTGCTCAATTCAACGCGACGCCGGCTGGCGTCAATGTCGACAAGCGGCGGCAAATCGTTCGTGTGGATGATTCCGCACGCGCCCGTTAGCACGCCGCGCATTTGCTAACGCCAAAGGTGTTCACGCCAAGCAGTTGACCAGGATGGCACCGGCCAATAGACAAACCACCTTGTAGTCGATCGTTGCAATCCGCACTGAAAATTATCGTCTTAGTTAATCTGCCAACGCTCGAAGTGGATGTGCCTCATCGCGCCATGAGGGGGCAAAGAATTTTTGTACAACTTCCGGATTGACTTCCTCAAGCGTCCGGAACATCCAACGTGGCGACCTGTCTTTATCGATCAGGAATGCCCGCACCCCTTCGCAGAAGTCTCCGACTTCTACTGCCCGTTTGCCCAGATCAAGTTCCATACGGAAGCACGCTCCAAGCGTCATCTGCCGGCCACGCAATAACGCTTCACGAGTCACGTTCAACATGAGCGGAGAATGCGCTCGCAGTGCGTCAAGCGTCACCTGAAGCCATTCGTGATCTTTCGGTGTTGGATTCTGCCTCAGTGCGTTACCGAGCGATTCCGCGATCTGGAGAATCGAGAACTGCGCAGCGAAATGCTCGCATACTAGCGGCAAGACATCAGTGAGCGGCGCGTGTGGCGCGGCGTTGGACGGGGAGACAAACACGTCTCTTAAGCTTTGACGGATATTGCTTCTATCCAGGATGTGCAATCGCTTCTCAAAACCTTGAAGTGACGAGCTTGGCGCATAGGCGTCAGCGAGGCCGCAACTTATTGCATCGGGTCCGGTCAACGTCACGCCTGTCAGTCCGATGTACAACTCCAGTTCAACGGGCATCGCACCCAGAAACCACGTGGCACCGACATCGGGAATGAAACCTATGCGGGTTTCCGGCATGGCGATCTTCGTGCGCTCGGTCACAACGCGCAGCGACGCGCCTTGTGCCAGCCCCATCCCACCGCCCATCGTGACGCCATCCATTAGAACGACGAGTGGCTTGGTTAGCTCGTGCAATGCAAAATCCAGTCGGTATTCGTCGATAAAGAACTGTCGCCACTGAGTATTGCCATTGGTTGCAGCTTGATGCAACGCCCGCACGTCGCCGCCGGCGCAGAATCCCTTATCGCCCGCACCGCGCAGCACGACGGCAACGATCTCGCCGTCGGTCCGACAACGCTCGATCAGTACCGTCAGTTCGCGCACCATGTCGTGCGACAACGCGTTCAGAGCAGAAGGTCGATTGAGCGTAATGATCGCTACGCCGTTGACCACGCGAAACAGGACTGTCGGTTCGGGCTGCGCAGCAGCCCCGTCGACTGTTTGGACCCCGGTCGCGGCGGCGTTCGTTTGTGCTACCGTGTTCATGACTGTGCCTCCGGCATGTTCTGGGCCACTTGCCAGCGCGGAGGCCTTTTTTCGAGAAACGCGTTGACACCCTCGCGCTGGTCTGCGCCATCGAAAAGATCGACAAAACGCTCACGCTCGACGGCCAACGCCGCCTCGCGCGGTACGCCGTTGCGCGCCTGATGGATCAGCGTCTTGCTGAACGTGACCGCTTGGGGGCTCAGCGTAGTGACCCGTGTCGCCATCGCAAGGGCGGCATCGCGCGCCGCGCCTTTCTCGACAACCTCTTCGACCAGACCGATCCGCAGCGCGGTCGACGCGTCGACGCGTTCGCCCGTCAGGATCATCCGCTTCGCCCAGCCTTCACCGATAAGCCACGGCAGTGTTTGCGTACCGCAACCGCAAGGTAGTAACCCAACCCCCGTTTCCGGTAACGCAAGCAGCGCATGCTGTTCGGCAATACGGATATCGCATGCCAATGCACACTCGAGGCCACCGCCCATTGCATAACCGTTGATTGCCGCGATGACCACCGGACGCGCGTTCTGCAATGCTTCGAACGCCGTGCCGAAGCGCGTGGCGGCCGTACGCGCGACGTCGCGGTTGCCGTCCGCAAAGGTGTTCAGGTCCGCTCCGGCACTAAAGAATTTCGGGCCATCGCCGGTCACCACGATCGCCCGCACACGAGCCTCGCCGTTTAGCCGTTCAATTGTCTGTCGTAGCTGCAGCAGACCTTCAGGCGTGAATGCATTTGCAGGCGGCCGCTTAAGCGTCAGCAACGCGATGGCACCGTCATGCGCGTAATCGAGTTCGATCATCATGCTTCTCCGTCTGGACGATACAGTTTGATTACCGCCGAGAAATCGAGCCGACCCGCGCCTTTGGTACTCATCGTCTGGTACAACTGCTGCGCGAGCGCACCGAGGTAGACAGGTTGCCGCGCGAACTTCGCGGCATCGGTTGCAAGACCCAGGTCCTTCAGCATCAGATCGGTACCGAAGCCACCCGTATAGCCACGCGAGGACGGTGCTGTCTCGATCACACCCGGATACGGGTTGTAGGTGTCGGAACTCCAGCAGCGTCCGGTCGAAGTGTTGATGATTCCGCCCAGCACCTTCGCGTCAATTCCGAGCGCGACGCCCAGCGACATCGCTTCGGCGACCCCCGCCATCGTGATGCCGAGCACCAAGTTGTTGCAGATCTTCGCGACCTGCCCCGTGCCGGTTCCGCCGCAATGGACGATGTTTTTGCCCATTGCCAAGAGCACCGGCTTGACCTGTTCATACACTGCCGCGCTGCCGCCGACCATGAAGGTCAAGGTGCCGGCCACCGCGCCACCGGTGCCGCCCGACACCGGTGCATCGACGAATGCGTTGCCTTGCTTTGCAACGAGTTCCGCAAACGCCTTCACGCTTGCGGGATCGATCGTGCTCGAATCGATGATCGTCACACCTGGCGCGATGCCCGCAAGAATGCCGTCCTCAGCCGTCAGCACGCTGCCCACGTGTGCCGCGGCCGGCAGCATCGTGATCACACATTGCGCGCCGCTGACCGTCGCTTTCGGGGAGCTGGTAGCCTTCGCCCCTGCGTCCACCAGTGCTTGAACCGCTTGTTCGTTCAGATCGAATACATTGACTGCATGACCCGCTTTCAACAGGTTGAGCGCCATCGGCGCGCCCATGTTGCCGAGCCCTACAAAAGCTATCTGCATAAAAAGTCTCCTCGGCGTGCTCAGCGCAGGCTGATAGTTGTGTTGACGCCGTCGCTCACGGTCGCGTCGTCGAACCAACGCGCGGTGATGGTTTTCGTCTGGGTATAGAACTGCACGACCTGCTTGCCGTACGGACCGAGGTCACCAAGCTTCGAACCACGCGAACCGGTGAAACTGAAATACGGCACTGGCACCGGAATCGGGATGTTGATCCCCACCTGCCCGACGTCGATCTCGCTCTGGAATTTGCGCGCCGCCGCCCCACTCTGCGTGAACAGCCCCACGCCATTGCCAAACGGGTTGCGGTTGACAAGAGCGATCGCCTCGTCGAGCGTTGGAACACTCAGCACCAACAGGACCGGACCAAAGATTTCGGTGCGGTAGATTTCCATATCGGTGGTGACATTGGCGAACACCGTCGGGCCGATGAAGTTGCCCTTCTCGTAACCGGGAACCTTGACGCCGCGACCATCCAGCTCGAGCGTCGCGCCTTCTTTCACGCCCGCTTCGATCAACCCGAGAATGCGCTGCATGGCCGCGCGCGATACGACAGGGCCGATATCCGTATTAGCTTCATTGCCCGCATTAACTTTAAGCGTCTTTGCCTTTTCGACCAATTCCGGCAACCATTGTTGCGACGCGCCGACCAACACGATGACCGACGTCGCCATGCAGCGCTGCCCCGCCGCGCCGAAACCCGCGCCAGCGAGGGCATTCAGCGTTTGTTCCTTGTTCGCGTCGGGTAGCACGACTGCATGGTTCTTCGCTCCCATCATCGACTGCACCCGTTTGCCGTGCTCGCTGCCGAGCCGGTATACATGCGTGCCGACGGCCGTTGAGCCGACAAAAGAAATCGCCTTGACGAGCTCATGTGTGCACAGCGCATCAACCACTTCTTTGCCACCGTGCACCACGTTCAGCACGCCCTTCGGCACGCCAGCCTCCAGCGCAAGCTCCACCAGTTGCATGGTCGACAGCGGATCCTGTTCAGAGGGCTTCAGGACGAACGTATTGCCGCAAACGATCGCCATCGGGAACATCCACAACGGGATCATCGCCGGGAAATTGAATGGTGTAATCCCCACGCACACACCGATCGGCTGGCGCAGCGTATACGTGTCAACGCCGCCTGCGACATTCTCCGCAAACTCTCATTGCTGCAGAGTGCCGATCGAAGCTGCATGCTCGACCACTTCCAGGCCGCGGAAGATATCGCCTTCGGCATCCGGGATTGTCTTGCCCTGCTCCGCGCTAAGCGTCTTCGCGATACGCGGCATGTGTTCCCGAATCAGCGCCTGATACTTCAGCATAATGCGCAGGCGCGCGCCGAGCGGCGTGGTTTTCCAAGTCGCGAATGCCGCGTGTGCGGAACGAATCGCGGCATCGACTTCATCGATGGTTGCGAACGGCACCCGTGCCAGCACTTCCTGCGTCGCCGGATTCACGATATCGCGCCACTCGGTTGAGCGGGATTCAACAAATTCTCCGTTAATCAGCAGCTTCGCGGTTGAAGGTACCATCGCGGCGGGTCGAACTACAGCTTCAGTCATCAAGTATCTCCATCAATCAGAGGTAGCCGGCTTTGTCGGGGTGACGCCGGCATCCGTTTTTGTCGTAATGTCAGAGTAAGCGCCGGGGCGCATGAGGACCGCGCAAACCATGCCGATAAGGCCAAGCACGATCAGGTAGACGATCACATACAACTGGTTGCAGATTTCGATTGGGTACGGCTGGTACAACTGATGGGCAGTGCCAATAGACGAGCGAGGCCGAAAATGAAGGCATTCGCGATGATTTTATCGGATATCCGAAGGGATTCGGCGTAATGTACACGAGCGCAATCACGGCGCTCAGCACCGGAGGTTAGAACACCCGGTTATCGGCGATGTCCTCAGTTGCAGCAGTAGTGCCGCAAGTTGATCATCGTGTACGCGAGCGTCTTGAATGCGTAGTGCACGTGACTGATGCGCTCGAATCGCAGCAGCAGGCGGCGGAATTTATCCTCCCATGCGAAGACGCGCTCGATGGTGCAAAAACGTTCGTCGAAAATGGCCGGATCGAACAGTGGCTTGCGACCGCGCTTCGGGGTTTTCCGGCCCCGGGAGTTGGGGTTGATGTTGGGCATCATGCCTCGATTGAAGACGGCTTTGCGGTTGGCCGGACAGTCGTAGACACCATCCAGACTGACGATGGTGTCGTGCAGATCAAGGCCAATTGCGCGGGCCGTTTGCGTAAGCCGGGACAACGCCGGGCGTAGCAGCGGTGACTCATTGCGGTTGCCGGGCGCCGAAACGAACGGCGCGATCACGTTGCAGTTGCGATCGCAGAAAGCCACGACATTGTCGCCCTTCATGTGTTTGTGGCCACTGAAGCCGAGGTTATCACCACCTTTTTTCGCCGCCGTTGTCGTGCCGTCGCCGTGAACGACTGAAGTATCGAGAAGTTGATCCTCGTGCAGTTTGCACACCGAACCGAGCAGTATCGCGTCCAGACAACCATCCGCTGTCCAGCGCCGGAAAATGCGGTAGACGCTCGTGGGATGAATTTCTGGGCGACCGGCCTGATCCTTGTCAATCGGTAGCGTCTTCCACTGGCAGCCCAAATAGAGCAGCTTCAGGATGTAGTTGAAGATCTTGCGCAAGGGTAATTTGGGCATCGGTCCACGGCGCCCACGGGTGAGATGGGGCAAGACAAATTCGTCGAACTGCGCATCGCTCAGTTCCACTGGGATGCCATACCGCGGTTGGGTTTTCGCCATCTCGATCCCAAAAGCATCGAGATTCTAGCGGATTCGCCCCGGATCGATAAAACGCGGACCTGCAAAGACTTTCAGACAATTTCACGGACCGGAAAAACCAGCAACCAGTTGTTAAACAGCCGAGAAGGAAAACCAGACGCGAGTAAAAAACTGCAAGACTCGCTAGACCGGCCGCCACTCGTGCGGCCGGTTTGCTTTTTATCTATCGATCAGAGATCGAGCACCAGCGTTTCCGACAGGCTGCCCGAACAGCACGGCATGATCGACTTACCCGAGCGACGCTCTTGAGGCGTGAGGTAAGAGTCGCGGTGATCGGGTTCGCCCTCGAGCACCGTGGTCTGACATGCGCCGCACACCCCTTCGCGGCAGCAATGCGTGATTTCGATGCCTGCGTCCAGCAGGATATCGAGCACACTCTTGCCCTGCTCAACATACAGCTTGCGCTGCGACCGCGCCAGCACCAGATTGAACCCACCGGCACAAGCGGCCTCTTGCTGCGCCGAAAAATACTCGACGTGCGCATGGCCTTCCGGACGGTTCGCAGTGGCTTCCTCAAACGCGCGCAGCATCGGCACAGGACCGCAGCAGTACAGATGCGCATCGCGCGGCGCAGCGGCGACTGCCGCCGCCATATCGAGCACCCGTCCGTCATGCTCATCGTTGAAGTGCGGCTCCACGCGCTCAGGATACCTGGCTGCGAGGGCCTGGATATCACTCAAATAAGCGCACTTGCTGCGACTGCGCGAGCCGTAAAACAGCTTCCACGCGCGGCCCAATTCCTCGAGCCGCTGAATCATGCACCACAGCGGCGTGACGCCGATGCCGCCCGCGATCAACACCACCAGCGAGGCGTCTTCAACCAGCGTGAAATTGTTGCGTGGCCCCGTGACCTCGATGGTCTGGCCGGGTTCCAGCGAGTCGTGTACATAGCGCGAGCCGCCACGGCTCGATGGGTCTCGATTGACCGCCACCACATAGCGATGACGCTCAGCCGGCGCATTGACCAGCGAATAGCTGCGCACGAGGCCATTGCCGAGCGTGAGGTCGATATGCGCACCCGCCTCGAAGGGGGGCAGCGCCTCGCCATCGGGTGCAGCCAGTTCGAGCGCGACAATGTCATCAGCCGCGACGGTGCGGGAACGAATAACGAGTTGCATGATATCTCCGCATTTTTTTGTTGAACTCGTATCGTAGCGAGACACCGTCCCACCACGATAGAGAGTACCTCTTCAAATTTTCGTGAATGGCTCAGATCGGCTCGGTCAGTTTGCTCAGCACGCGCGCCACCACGGCCGTCTGCGCTTCAACCGGCGCACGCTCCTGCTCGAGTCGGCCAATTTCCAGAGAGCCGTCGACGATCAAACGGCAGCGCTCCTCGCGCCGTGCCATAAACGCAGCCAGTGACGCGGGCACATCAGCGGTGTGCGTCAGCTCTTCGGCCAGCACCAGCGCATCCTCGACCGCCATGCCGGCGCCCGAGGCAAGCTGCGGCGTGGTCGGGTGCGCTGCGTCGCCGATCAGCAGAACGCGGCCGCGGTACCACGGCGCCGACAGCGAAAACGTCTCCAGCGGACGGAACACGATGTGCGAGTGCTCATCGAGCGCATCGCGGACCTTCGCGACGACACCGCCGTAGTCTTTGAGCAGCTCTTGCAAAGGCTTGTAGAGGTCCTTTGGATCGCGCCACATCTTGGGTGACTTCTCGAGCACGAACATATACATGTCATGCTTCGAGGTCGGCGTGAAGCCAACCTTCAGCGGGCCGCCCAGGAAATACGTGCGGCGCTCGATCTCCGCCGGTCGTTCGACCGTCACGCGCCAGCAGTTCTGGCCCGTATACTCGGCGTCCGGCGCATCGGGGATGATCAACTTGCGCACCGTCGAGTTGACGCCGTCGGCGCCGACCACGAAGTCATAAACGTCTTTGCTGCCATCGCTGAAAGTCACTTCAACGCCATCGCCAAGTTCGCGAAAGACATCGACGGTCACGCTCAGTCGCACCTGCGTACTGGCAGCCTGCACACGGTTTGCCAGAATCCTGTGCAGCCCGGGACGCGACACTCCACCGCTGCCCGGCACACCCAGGCCCGGCGGCATCGGCGTATCGAGATCCTTCAGCGTATTGCCCTGCGTGTCGCAAATGCGAATGCCCGAACCGGTGTAGGCGAGTTCCATGATCTCGTCGAGGACGCCCAGTTCGCGGAACGCGCGCAGTGTCGGACCCGTGATCGTCAGACCCGCGCCCAATACGCCCCACTTCGGATCGATATCGATCAGATCGACCGTTACGCCGATACGGCGCAGCGCGATCGCCGCGGACATGCCTCCTACGCCGCCACCGACGATCAAGGCCTTAAGCGAGCGAGCGCTTGCTTGGATAGTCATTATTCTGCCTCCTGTCTACTTGTACGCTGTGATCGCCGGACCCCAGTCACTTCACCGGACCGCGCCCGGCGACAATTGTTCTGCCTGCCTCATTCGCCCGGAGTCGCGCGGCCACCCTGCTTGAGCAAATCGAGCGCCACATCGACGATCATGTCTTCCTGACCGCCCACCATGCGGCGCAGGATCGCACTGACCTTGGCGGCGCCGGCGAAGCGCGCCAAGGCCGCCACGCGGGTCGCCGGTATGCACGCCGCGGCGGGTAGCGTGATACCAAGCTCGCGTACCGACTGCAATCGCAACAGGGCCTGGACCAGCGATGGGCTGCTCACCGTCACGGGCCCGGTGCGCAGGCGATCGAGTTGCGAGGTGCGGCTTCCATCTGGCACCGCCAGCAAGCCTTCCAGCTTCGTCTGCTGTTCGCTGTTGATGCCACGGGCCAGCGAGTGCCACAGCCTATGCTCCACCCGGCTGCGCAGGCGGGCGATGTAGCGTTCCAAGGTGCTGCATCCGGGCAGCAGCACCTTGTGGATGACCAGCCAGGTCGTAGCACGCTCAAACAACACGCTCGGCCGGTCGGTGCCGGTCCAGCACAGCGCGTACAACCAGCGGCTGAGCCGGAAGCCGATCTGGCGTTCGGTGATTTCGATGTAGCCGTAGCGTGCGCGGATTTCCGCCGCATGCTCCCATCGCCGTTCGCCTGATCTGTAGGCCAACGCGTCGGCGGCCACCTCGATGCGCAGCTGCCTGGCCAGCGTATGCAGTACCGCCGCCGGCACCGCCAGTGGGTCTTCCAGGAAGAGACCCAGGTAGCGCACCGTACCGAGTTGCATGGCGAACCCAAGCCGGTTGTGCTCGCCGCGCTTCTGCGCGATCAGCGCGTGATCGCTATCGTCCAGGTGAAAGTAACGGGCCAGATCCTGGGCTGATGGTGCCCCGGTGTAGCACCCATAGCTTTCTCGCTGTTCGTTGGAGAGAAAGCTGACCGGCACAAGCGCTCCCTTGCAGTCGTGTTTATATGCAGAACGCCGTGTAGCTGAACGCCTGGTGCCAACTCAACTGAACGCATGCTGGCAACGAATCTGACCACTGGCGCCAAGATCGTTGATCGCCGCCGCTGAGCTGACCACCGGACACCAAGCGCGTCCGCTATTTTTCCGCATTGACATTCAAGAATCGCGGCTTGGCCACAAGCGGACACTACCTCAGCGCAAGGCGTAAACGTCGTAAGCAATTTCTTGCTTTGCCAGATCCGCCTCACCGATCGAATAGCACTGCAACCGATTGAGCCACTGGTAAGCAGGGTGTGCTGTTCTGAAACGCGGGGCCGCGTGAATCTTGAGTTCCGGGGGCATAACGCCCTTGAGGAAATTGGCATAGCCCTCAGGTCCAAGATCGAGCATGCCTTGGTACGCAATGTCTATCAGAGCACCATCGTTGCTTTCCAGCGCTCCGCGGACATCGACCAGAATAACCCCATCGGTCCTGAGCGTGGCAAAGTCAGTACCGCCGCCTTTGACCTTCCCAGACAGCTTCGGTCCCCACACTTCGCCTCCGGTGAGGGGAAAATTGACACGGATGTCGCCAGGGCAAGGCCCAATAACCTCCGGCGCAGCGAGGGTGGCTCGATAGGAAAAAAGGTGTTCAGTTTGATAGTCAAACATGTTGATAGTCTCTTCAAGTTATTAATGGGATTAGATAAAAGCTGCGGCTTTTCTTGTATCAAGTAATCACTGGTTTGTTGGACAATCGTGTCCATTTCGCTTCGGCTTCTGCCAAAACTTCCATGGAGCGTTTGGGCGCCGGAAGATTGATCGGATCGTACTTCGGACCCAAGCCCTTGATCAGGCGCGGCGTGATGTACGCAAACAGCCTCAAAAGCATAGTCGCTGTGCGCCATCGGCTACGCCAAGGACGCTTGATCCGGCCTGCCTTATAGTCTTCGCGCAACAGGTATAGCGCCGTGCGAATCATGTAACTGAGCATGTGTCGTCCGGCATAGGCGATGCCGTATAGCCGGTACCAGTAGCTACCGGGATACACCCGGTGAAAAAGGTAGTTGCAAACATGCCGATGTTCATATTCCTCGGCGAGATGCCAACGCCATAGATCCGCAGTTGGATCATCGACGCTGGGCTTGTGCAATTCACGGGCACCCTCAAGGAAGAAACAGGCGATTATCGGCCCCAAGGTTTCAAACCCCTCTGCATAACCCAGGCAGTACTTGAGCCCTTTATCCTTCCAAAAGCCTTCGTAGTCTGCCTTCATCACCGCTTCACGTTTTGCCAACTCCGGATAACCGGACTCGCGCAAAAACTGGTTGAACTTTGCGTGATTCCGATAGTGACGGCCCTCCTGCGCGATAAAGATGCGACAGTCTTCGCGAAGCGCCGATTCAGTCGTGGGTAATTGATTCGCGCCTTCGCGCACAGCTTTGTTAAGGAACGGTTCGAGGTAAGGAAGAAAGCTCGATGCCCCGTTCCAGAACTGCGCAAATTCCGGGTCTTCCGGCGCCCAGAAAATCTTGGCCGTCGAAAAATCGATGTCGATTTCTCTAATTTTCATTATGTCTCCTCCAGCGTGATGCTCAACTTGAAATTTAACCAACAGAAGGGTTTTTAGATTCCTTGGTTGACCTGCTTCGCAAGGTGGCGATCACGCACAACCAAGTAAATCGGGAATGCAAAGCAGGTTCCCAGGTACGAAAGCCCTACGAAGATCCAGCCCCATTTCGCGCCCAATCCGATTTTCTTGGCGTCGAACACCACCCACACCATGAACGTGATCCAGCTCACGGCAATGTCGGTGGTGAGAAACGCTGGTGCACCACCGAGCTTGAACACATCGGTGAAGAACGAAATCGGATTCATGATGTTCCCGCCGTTTTTCATCCACTCGAAAGCGAACGGCCAGACCACGAACAACGATCCGACGCCGATCAGGATGAAGAACGCATGCTTGGTTTTGGTCGCCATTTTGATTTTCTTGTGTTTGTAATGCGGTGAAGAATTTTGTCTACGCGCTGACGGTTGATGCTTTGCTGATTTGTGAAGCTGGGGTCTCGCTGAACCAATCCGGCCAGCCGGCGGCACGGTTCTGGGCCGCAGCCAGAACTCGTTCTTCCTTGGTTGCGTATTCCAAATCCCAAATCTTCAGGCGCGGCTTGATGATCAGTTCGTGCCAGATCGGCGGTACGAGTGCGGCCAGGAAGCAAAGGAACACGCTCGGCATGGCGATGCCATCTTTGTAAGGACGCAACTCCCAGTACGGCAGGTAGGAGTTCATGTGATGGTCGCAATGGTTGGTGACCTCGAAGGCCACGTTGCGGGCGATCCAGCCCAGGTGATTCCAGGCATGGCGGCGTCCGATCGGGGTTCCTGGAACCCGCGTGAAGCCGTAGTGCTGGAAGTAGTTGAACGACTCGACCCAGAAGCGCGACACGATCATGCCGGCCAGACCGAAGATCACGCCCTGCCAGCCGGCGATAGCGAACAGCAGGCTTTGCATGACCACTTGGGCCGCAATCGCGCGGTACATGCGATGACGAATGTTCCATGGGCTCAGGCCGCGCTTGCGCAGGGCTACCGCTTCCAGGCGCAGATCGAGCTTGGTGGTCTCGATCACGCAGCGCGGGGTGAAGCCGTACAACGTAGCGCCGCGCGGGGCGGTGTCGCAGTCGCGCACCGAGGCAACGTCGATGTGGTGGCCGACCACGTGACCGATCTCGCGCGTCGCATCGAGGATGCACAGATGCGCGTAGCGTCCCACCGTGCGGGAAATGACATCGCGCTTGTGATACATCTCGTGGGAAGCTGGGATCAGCGGAATCACGCCCATCCAGCCGCAGCTCAGCACACTGCCGAGCAGCTGCCAGCCGTTGAGATCTTCCACGGACAGACGCCAAGCGAAAACGAAGTAGAGCCACAGCGGCCCCGCCGCGCAGATCCAGATCGGGATATTCGCCAGCCGCGGGTTGAGTTTCTTCGTCATGCTGTAGTCCGGCCCGATCAAGGTATCGAGCAGAGCCAGAATCGGCAGCGATCCCACGCCGAGCCAGACCCAGTTGCCACCCAGCAGAAAGCCCGCGTATCCGGTGGCCAGCAATACAACTGCAAGCCAGTACTTCAGGAAGTCGACCATTACATGTCTCCTCTTGAATGTTGAAAAAGATGCGTCTGCTGTTCAGCTCGTGTGGGGATCGTTGGAGGAGATCGCCTCGAATCGCCGGCTTCCGCCACGGGTTGGAAGTGCAAGGACTCCAAGAACGTCGGGTAAAAGTCGTCCGGAATATCCAGCGCGTCGCACCAGAACTCGCCCATGAGCCGAAGTTCAATCGGCAGAGCAGATGATCCCGACGGCATGCCCCTCGCGTCATTGCCCATCTGTTCGGCACTTTGTGCGACCGAACGACAATTCTTGGACCGCTTGGACCTTTGGGTGTGCATCGCTCCTCCATCTCCAACTTGGGAGCGGCGCTTCAAAGCACGCCGATCAGCGCTCCTTCGCGAGCGTAACTTTCGGCGATCGCCCGGCCAATGCCCGTGGATGCACCCGTCACGATCGCGACCTTATCCTTGAGTCTCATTCCTGTCTCCGTTGTTTGCTTTTTCGCCCACTCGTGCTGCAACGCAGCGACCTATGCGGGCTTCCTTGAACGTTGTCGGGCGGGCCGAACTGCATCGGTCACCTGTTAGCCATTAAAGGCCCCCTCGACTGTCCGCACCCCATCCGAAAGATGGGGACCCAACTAGGGCAAACCCGGAACGTAGACGCCGCGGGGTCCGCACTCGCACTGTCGCGCGATACGTCTCACGAGCCTTCTTTTCCGTCAATGCGCCGCTCTCGGCCGCCTCCTCCGTACGCTGGAGGAGCACGGCGACCCCGCGTTTTTGCAGCGCTATCACCTTCGGGCGAAGCTTGCTAGATGCGTTCAAAGCCATAAAAACCTCCCCCCTGCGTCACACTAGATGTCGTCTCTGAATTTTCTTAATTTGAAGAACTCAGAGGTGCAGGTTGAATGCCAAACAGACGTATTCTGTCGAATTCAGGGAGCAGGCGCTGGCAAAGGTCCTGCAACGAGGCAACCGGTCCGTAGGAACGGTTGCCTCAGCACTGAACATGAACGTATTAACCTTGAGGAAGTGGATCCGCGTGTCTAACGCCGCAAACCGCAACCCGGGGCCAGTCGATGCACGGCGCCCGGAAGACTGATCTTTGGAAGAGCGCCTGCTGGCCTTGCAGCAGAGCCATGGACTGAGCGACGAGGCGCTGAACGCGTGGTGCCGTGAACGGGGCCTGTTTGCCCATCATCTGGACCAGTGGCGCGCCCAGTTCTGCTCGGCCGGCACCGCGAGCAGCGCACGTGCAAACGCTCCAGAGATGCGCGAGCTGAAACAGGCCAATGCGCAACTGGGGGTGCGCCCAAGATTCGGATGAAAACGTACGATAGCCGCACCGCACAATCATGTAAATCAACGACTTCGCGCGCTTGTCTTGCCGCAGTCCATACGACAACTCCACGAGAAGCAGGAAGCCTTACCCATCAAGGCGTCGCGGAACACTAGCGTGCGCAAAAATCCGAATCTTGAGCGCACCCCAGGTTGCCCGCCTGCTTGGTGTCCATCGCGCCACGCTTTATCGGGCTCTAGAACAATGATGAGAAGGCATCGAACGGACGATCGACCACCCACGCCTGACACTACTAGCGTACGATTTTTTCCGAATTCTGAGACGACCCCAAAGTGCGGATTGTTCTGGGTTCGGTCAAGCGCGCGTCATCGACGTGCTCCGTTGCGCAATCGTCCCAAAAGAGAAACGGGCCGTGAGGCCCGTTTCTGTATTTAACGTTCGAGTCGCCATTCAGGTAACTCTGGGAATGTGCTGCGCGTCGATGTTTTCGCTTTTTTACGCAGCTGCGCCTTCATTTCAGACGTGACAACGACCGTCTTGCCGGAGCGCGCTAAGCGAACCACGACTGTCGGCTTCGCGGATGGCGTCGGCTTCGATTTTTTGAGGGGTTCGCTCATATCAACTCAACTTTAGACATTCGCGCCCCTCGCCAGACCGCACGGGGCGGAAAAATTTCTTATGAAATCCTAAATAGCACTTGACATGAGACGTGAATCGCGAGGCCGCCGCGCTGCTTGCGCGGGTTTAGCGCAAGCAGCGCGGCGGCCAATGAGGATCGTTTTCGATCCCCAT
>Ga0073928_10005926_pt1 | contig 16784 bp, 24 predicted proteins | sample PaiPotPPA55metaG_FD_76969 | JGI IMG/M metagenome (GOLD analysis project Ga0073928, IMG submission 76969) | Iron sulfur acid spring bacterial and archeal communities from Banff, Canada, to study Microbial Dark Matter (Phase II) - Paint Pots PPA... ... | reverse complement strand
GCCCGTCTGAGAGGAGGAAGCCATGAAAGCCGCTTGGTACGAGAAGCAAGGCGCTGCGCGGGATGTGCTGGTCGTCGGCGAAATGAACGACCCGCAGCCACGCGCAGGCGAAGTTCGGATTCGAATTGCCTTTTCAGGCGTAAATCCCGGCGACGTCAAGAAACGCGAGGACGCGTTTGGCGTCGGAATGCCGTATCCACGCGTCATACCACACAGCGACGGATCGGGTACAGTTGACGCGGTGGGAGATGGCGTATCGCGGGAATGGGTCGGTCGCCGAGTGTGGTGCTACGGCGCTCAATCCTACCGTGCGTTCGGAACCGCTGCCGAGTACACCGTGGTTCCGCTGACGCAGGTGGCTCAACTCCCTGAACGCGCCTCGCTGGAACAAGGTGCGTGTCTCGGCATTCCCGGCATAACGGCTCATCGGGCGGTTCACGTCGCAGGTTCGATCAAGGGGCAGACCGTCCTCGTGCAAGGTGGAGCGGGGGCTGTCGGCGCTTGTGCAGTTCAACTCGCGCATCAAGCGGGAGCGCGAGTGATCGCTACATGCCGCTCCGAGAGGGACAGGGAGATCGCATCCCGTGCGGGAGCCAACGAGGTCTTGCTGACAACCGGGAACTTGGCAGAGCGAATCCGGGCCATAGCTCCCGATGGAGTTCATCACATAGTTGAAGTGGCTTTCGGAGCGAACATCAAGACCGATACCGAAGTGTTGGCACAAGGTGGTTCGATTGCAACCTATGCCACGAATGTGCCGATGCCGGAAACTCCGGTCTGGCAGCTTGTCTTCGTGAACGCCAGACTCTTCTTCGTGGGCAGCGACGATGTGCCACCCGAAGCAAAGAGCGAAGCGACTCGCGACATCAACATGGCTCTTGAGGCAGGGTGGCGCGGACTCGACATCGCGGAGATTGTGCCGCTAGATCAGATTGCACACGCCCATGAGTTGGTGGAGCACCCCTCGAAGCCGGGACGAATAATCGTGGCGGTTGCGGGCACCTAAACGTTAGCTCGCCAATAAGTTCCGGGTAACAATGCCAATGTTCCCTGAACAGGTCGCGGGCGGTCTCCAGCCCAAGCGACTCGCCTGCCAGAACGATGTCAATTGCGACAAGGATCATCCGCACCAGCGTGATCTCCCGTCGCCTGCGCTCCTGCGCTGTTGGCAGCGGCACGATGGGGTCAGCAGATGGCTCATCTTCGAAGAATGACGTGCATCGCATGATCGCCCATAATGGTCTTGAATGGCGCAAATCCAAGATCGCGAAGATTCATTCCGCTGAACAGGTGCTCGCCTTCGCCCAACAGCACGGGCGCAAAAGCCAAGTGCATTTCGTCAATCAGCCCAGCAGCAAGATACTGGCGAATCGTAGATACGCCGCCGCCAATGCGCACTTCCTTGCCCCCGGCTGCCTCTTTCGCCTGACTTAACGCAGACTGGATGCCATCAACGACGAAGTGGAACGTAGTCCCGCCCTCCAGCACCAGCGAAGCACGCGCATAGTGCGTCAGCACAAGCACTGCCGTGTGGTACGGAGGATTTGCGCCCCACCACCCTTTCCACGAATCGTCTTTCCAAGGCCCGCGAATCGGCCCAAACATGTTCCGGCCTAAAATCCACGCTCCCACGTTCTCGAACGACTGAGCGGCCAAATCGTTATCGACGCCACGGCTCCCGCCGCTCTGCCCCTGCATTTTCCTGAATAACTCCGTCTGGAAAAACCACTCGTGCAGTTCCGTTCCGCGCACCCCCAACGGATTCCGCAAATCTTGTCGCGGCCCTGCGCCAAACCCATCCAGCGAGACCGAAAACGCAGCTACTCGAACTTTACTCATGGCATGCTTTCCCCGACTGTAAGATTTTTGCGCATGTGGCTGGATACTGCCAATCGACGAAGCGCTTCACAATACGGTCTGAACCATCTTGACCGCCGCGTCAGGATCGGCAACTTCCACCACCAACTGGTTGAACCGTTCGTCATGGAGATCGATCACAATGGTTTTCTCCGGGTGATGCACGTCCCAGAAGACCCGCTTCCCATCCTGATAGAAAGTACCCGCTGTGATGACTCCGGGCACATTGTTCCCGGCATCCTGATGCCGTGGTACCAGCCGCGTGCAATCTCCGGGTCGGTTCGAACGCCCGCGATGTGGAGAAGCGGGATTTCCAAACTGCTCTTGAATGCCCAGAGCTTGTCAGCGCCTTGGACGTGCAATACCAGCTTGCCTTCCGCTATCGACAAATCCACCAAGCGAGGCTCCTGTGGTTAACCCAGGTCAGCCACGACCGCCACATCGAATTTTGAATAATACTTCTTCACATCTCCCACCCCATACTTCTGACGGAACTTCTCGATCACTGATTTCACGGCTGTGGCTTCGGCGATCGGAACGGCTCGGCATTCTGCCTTTGCTCCCCGTGCATCAATACGAATCGACGGGTTCTTGAGCACGTTCTTGTACCACTGTGTGTCCGAACCCCGCACTGGCAGGAGATACAGTCTCCCGCCCTCAAGCACGAACCAGACGGGATTTGAGATCGTCTGCCCAGATTTTCGCCCAATCACGCCCAACTTGATCTGGCGGTATCTCGCTAACCGTTCTTTGAGGCTGCCCTTTGCGCTTGGCATTCTGCACTCCTTGGAGCGAACCTAGCAACATTCGGAACTTTCGGGATCAAACCGCTCGCTCCACCAGGAATTCCATCGGCGTCATCTTCTTTGGGAATTCACTCGCTGTTGGCCTCGATGGGCGCAGTGAGCGCCTCGAAATTGAGCACGCCGCGTCGGCTCTGCGAATTTTGACATCGGAGAGCAAGGGCTGGGTCCGAACTCGGACCAGTCTAGCTATTAGCCCTGCCGGGCAGGTTTTCGCCATTTAGGCGCTCTTGCTCAGCATCCAGCAAGCGCTTGATGTCCCTCGCGAGTTTGGCAAACATCTTCGGATCGTCTACGACCGCCGCCAGATCGCAAAGTTCGCGCCAACGTTCTTTCGTCTTACCAACCATTTGACCGCTCACTCCCTACCGCAACTCCCAGCACTCGATGCCTGCATCTTTGTATTCCTTAGATGGGTCAATCCACCTACGATGGCTTCGACGCGAACGCTCCGCTTTGCTGGCCCTTCCCGGGGTTGTAGCACCTACAGTACTACTAACCATCAGGCGAAAGCTGTATTGTAACCAGCGCCCCTCTCTCACAGTCTCTTTCGATGAGCGCAATGATAATCATTCTCGGCATGGCGCTGCCCATACTCATCGTTGGGCTGTTCGCGTACTTTGTCTACCTGACCAAAGGTGCGGAACTCGAGCACCCATAATACGAGGGAACTTAATGAATTGTCCGTACTGTCACAGCGAGCGAACCCGAAGCGGAGAGGATTCGTTGAGCGTGGACCGTTGACGCTGATTTCTCTAAAACCGTTTCGTTGTGGGGATTGCGGATATCGTTTCTACCGCTGGCCGATCATCAGCAGCCGCTTGGATACGCCCACTGTTAAGCCCCTCATTGCTCCGCCCTCTCCTCGTCCACTGAACTTGGAACGATGGGTTCGGATTGCGGTTCTTCCTAGGATCGGCCATGCTGGCGGCGGCGCGACCATACTTGCGTCGTTCCGGGTCGGTCATCTTGCGGAGGCGTTCGCGGTTTCCCCCGATGTCTTCGGGGTTCGGTCTGGATCATGCGTTCCTCGATGGCTTAATCGACGGACTTTAAAATAGGCCAGTTGTTGACTGCATCAAACGTCCAGATGTACGGGAACTTCGCCAGTATCGCTCCACTGCTCATATCGATCATCAAAACTTCGGATATGACCTCGCCGGTCTTGGCTAGGTCTCTCGCAGCGCGACCATCCAGGCGTTCAGGAGATGAACAAAACAAAAAAAAGAAGGACCGGCAGTGAGGCTACCGGCCCTTGGGTGGTAGTTGTTCGTTGATCGCTTTTTACGAATTAGGGATAGCTGGATTCTAAATCCATCCTGCGCAAAAGCCAATCGGATGATTCTGGTATGGAACCCTAACGAATCGTCAGGGTCCAGACTGGGAAGTGAACAAAAAAGGCGGCTCGATCCCGCGCTGTGAACCAAGCCGCCATCTCAGGGGTGATCATGAGACAGCCTTGAGTTTCGTCAGGTCAATCTCGTCAGGCTATCGGGGATTCACCGTAAGTGCCCCTGAGATAATTTGGTATCCCACCGTCCAGATAGTGAACAAGAGCCAGGCCATACAGGCAAGGAAACATGAGTAGGGAACAAGAAACTTTTTGAATTGAGGATTGCAGGGCCCGGCCCCGCGTAGGTGGGGCTTTTTTGTGTTCGCGGAACAGCGGTTGCGATAGTATCGCCCCGAAGATTGTCGCCACAATTCTTGCCGCCCGCAAACTATCCGAACTGGAAGTCCAAGGAATTACCCGACCTTGTCCGGCGCGGGAGATCATCATCACCGACGCAATTTCCAAAGCTGAGGGAATCATGAGGAAAGTCGAAAAGAATTACCCGGCTAAGTAACGGTCCCTCCCGCGATCCCAAAAGTCTGCAAACAGGGTCAGAAGGGCTTGTTAGTTCTCTCTGTGATCATGCTCTGGAGACCTGCTTCAGCCGTTATCAGGGCAACGAGTTCGTCCTCATTCGTAACGGGAGTGAGACGCCGTTGCCCAATGGCGGCGAGACCTCGTAAATGCGGCTCATCGTTACGCTGTCGCCGGTTTCACGGACCGCACGGATATATGCTTCTTGCCAGAGGAATAATGTATGAGGAATGTTCATATCGACCTCCGCCCGTGAAGCGCTACCAGTAGGACGCGCCGGGCATTCCTCGGGTTTCAGGCCAGAATCTACCGCCAGCATCGCGAGTTTCAGTTTCTTCATCTTATTCTGACAGATTGTCTGGTGGCATCAGGGTCGCATTGTTGGGCGGTCTGTGTACGGCATCGTACATAATAATTAATAACGACAAATAGCCTTGCAATTCCCACGACGGAGGAAGATAAGGAGCATAAGGCCGGGCAACACGAGCGTTAGGCAGATAAGGGATAAGCAGGTGCGCCATGGGTCCATATGGTTGGCAGGCACTCTATAAAGCGGTAGCCCTAGAAGCCGACTTCCGAAAGTTGCCACACTGCATCGCTCTATCAGAAAAGGCAATTAAGCAGAGATTGTTCGATGCTCCTGCCCTGCAAATTGACTCGGCGGAATTGCGGGCCATGCATAGCGCACTGGATGCCTTGGAGATTCTCAAAGCTGAGAGTACTGCACAAGGGTCTTGGTCAATCCTGAAAGACGTGTAGTGAGGCCGTCTTCAGGGATCAGGCTGCGCCGAGCAGGTGTTATAGACCTGAAGGCGACGTTCAGGAAGCGAGAGGCGATGAGAAAGGGAATCAGAGTGTTGCTAGCTGACGATGCGGATATAATCCGAAACGTCGTTACACAGATGCTGGGAACACAACCTGAAATACGCATTCTGGGAGAAGCAAAGACGTTTGCCGAGACATTGAAAATGACGGCAACGCTGAAGCCTGATGTTGTGGTCATGGATGTCCACATGCCGGGCGAGCGGGATTTTGACCCTAACTTCATTAAAGTAGAGCTTCTTAGTTCCGCAAAACACGTTCTGGCGATGTCGTTGTGGAATGACGATGAGTCAAAGGCCGTCGCGCAAAGCTACGGTGCGTCAGCACTCTTGGACAAGAGCACGCTTGCTTCGACTCTGATTCCTGCCATCGCAGAGTGTACTCGTGAAAGAGAAAAGTCGCGGGGCGCGTAATTCAATCGCTACGCCTCGCTGGCAATGCGCTCGATGTTTCCTACGAGTTTCCAAGCGCGAAGCTTGGAAACTATTGTACGGAATCCGTCGGGCGGGTACGAATAGGCGCAATCATGACCATTGGACGGCCCAGGAGTTTTCCGCCAACGCAAATGTTATTAGAAGCTGTTTGGTGTATCGGTCAGTTCAAACATGGTTTGCCAATTCCCTCATGCCGATTCTGCCGCACGAGTTTCCCGCAAGTTAAAGGATTATGGAAATATGCAGCGGGATTCTACATCTGCGGCGATTGCCGAGATAAGGCATTTAAATTACCCAAAAAGCCGTAAGGGATGCGCTCCAATTGAGGTACAACGCGGCCTCAGGCAATCTTGTTCCGGCAGCATCACAACTCGTTGGAGAGGGAAACCCTATAAATGGGGACCGCGAAGGGCTCTTCCGCACTTGTCTCTACGTTGACCTCGACTACCTTCCAGCGCTCGCCTCTGCGGTCAATGAAGGACCCTGGCTCGGGAACCGATTTGTCACCATCCATGTCGAGATCGCTCTCTTCCGTGCTTGGATCGCCGTTGTATCGAAACACGATTTGCTTGGCGGCTCTCATACCTTCACTCCTGTATTGCCCCACCATCCGAGTATTCTGCCCCGCCGGCTTGTCAGCTCAGTCCCGCTTCATAAACCAACCAGTGCGCAATCTCTTCCCAGTGATGATCGTTGGCATTGTTCACCGCGCCCAAAAGCTCGGCTTGGAGTTTGTCTCTAAGAACAGGAATGTGGCGGGCGTAGCGTTTTCCAGCCTGATGCTGGCCTCTATGCTGGACGATCGATCTGGCAACACCTATCCAATAGTCGGCCTTGCCACTGCTTACGATGTGGTCGTGAATTTCTTGGGCCTTTGATGAAAACGGCATAGCAGCCCCTTTTGCCTACCCAGCTGGGGCCTGAATTTCTCAGAATACTCTCACCATGAACGAACAGACGCAAGAGCAACACTGACAGCTTCCCGACACTAATAGCCGCGGGCGATCCTCGCTTCACGGTACAAATTCAGTTGTTGTCGCGTCCCGCAGTTAGGTAAGCAACATACGCCGCCGATCCTAAGAAGAGGACAACGATGATTATAACTGTTATAGCCATAGCTCTAACTCAAGCGATATTTGACCGCCCCAGCTTGGGTGCGTCGGACCGCGTCCAGAGCCTTGGTCAGGCAATGCCGTGCCGAGTAAGTTGTGGTCGAAGGATAGGTGAGCCTGCGCGTAATGGTCACTCCCTTCTGGCGTCGACCCAGAAACTTGATCGGCCTACAGCAATGACATTGTTCGTGCGTTCGTCAAACACAACGTACTCACCCGGAGATAATGCAAGCAGCTCTTTAATGCGAATGTTGGCAGACGCAAGATCGTTCACCGCCTCGAACCGGCAGAAACTTCCCTCCGGTTTCTTCTTCAGAATGTCAAACGGGGAATGCACGGATACCTCCTGTGTTGCATGGTGCTGTAAGGCAAACTGAAGGAGGGAAAAAGGTGGTCACGCTCAGGTGAAGACTTGGCGCGGAAGACCGGCAACTAATCCCAGTGGCTCGGACAATTTGCTGGCTGGAGTATGGGCGCTAGTTTCGTGCAAGTACAGTCTATTCGGAGTGCAGCGCGGCTCTGAGCGCGACGCCTCCACACTCACCGTCCTTTGTGCGTTCATACGGAAAATTGCGTTCAATGTATTCAAAACCTCCTCGATGTCCGCCACCCGCCGCATTGCTTCAAAAAGTACTTCTCGTTTCAATTCCCAGCGCTTTTGCCGATCCCAGACTTCGTCAGATATTTTTGCTTCGATCTCTTTCGTCGCCTGCGCCGTTGCGCGTACTTCGACCAGAACCTTATTAATGTCCTCATGAGTTGCCAGGTTCTCGCCCTTCTTTTTCAGATACGCTCCGAAGTAGGCGCTGATTCCAGCCCCAATAATCGTCAGGAAACTCAAAACCACTGGGTTCATTTCCACCTCCGCCTGTACACATTCCCTTCTGGCGTGGTAACGATACAATGAAGTCAACTCTCCACGAAATCTATGCAAGCTTCAGAAGGCCTCCTAGTCCGCCGCGTTCCCACTTTTTCCGATCTCCCCCACCCCCTTGCCCCTAACCAACGCCTACAACATAATATCCACCACTAACTCAGCCAGCCCCCAACCGCCAGCCGAGACCAACAATAATCCAGGCGAATCACAGGAGACTCATCCCATGAACCTAGCCGGCAAATCGCTGTCAATCCTGCTCTTGATCCCCTTGGTTTCCGTCCCAGCCCTAGCCGACTTTAAATACACCGACACCTCTCAAATCACCGGCGGTGCTTTGATGGGCATGGCCAACTTCGCCGCAAAGTTCAGTAAAGACTCCCGCGCTGCCATGCAACCCATCACCACGACGCACTACATCAAAGGAAATCGCCTCCGCACCGACGGCTCGGACGGCACGATCCAGATTATCGACCTCGATGGCAAGCGGATAATATCTATCGACAATCAGAAAAAAACGTACTCCGTCGCCACCTTCGAAGAAATCAAGGCCGCGATGGAAAAAGCCCGTCGAGACGCCGAGGCAAAAATGCAACAAGAAAACGCGGGAAAGCCCGCCGCCCAGGCTCAGGACGCTCAGCTTCAGGTGACTCCGAAAATCACCATCCTGCCCGGTAGCGACACTCGCGTCATCCTCGGGCAACCCACGAACGAAACGAAAGTCAAAATGGATATGGAGATGCAAACGCAGAACAACGGACAAGCGGCACCGCCGTCGACGCCCGGCCAGCCCAACAGCGTGACTTTCACCATGACCATGGACACTTATGTCGCTCCCAACGTCGCGGGCTACCAGGAAATCGGTGAGTTTTACAAGAAAATGGCCCAAGAAGTGAACTGGGTTCCGCCCTCCAACATCCATGTCGATCCACGCATGACGCAGGGAATGAGCGAACTGCAGAAAAATTCCGCTGCACTAAAAGGTCTACCGTTGCTTTCCTACATCAGCATGGGAATTCCGCCGCAGCCCGGCACCGATCCGAACGCGTCGCAGGCTTCTTCGAACACATCGTCAAATGACAGTTCCAGGTCGACCGATTCCAACAGTTCCATCCCAACCAGTGGCTCCGACGCGGTTGTCAAAAGCCTTGGCTCCCTCTTCGGCAACAAAAAGAAGAAACAACAAGACGACAACGCGAAAGCAGGCACTCCCGCCCCGCCCCCGAACCCAAATCCCGATCCCAATGCTCTGATGGAAATGACCACCCAAGTGTCGTCGTTTTCAGACTCGCCGCTCGATGCAAGCCTCTTTGAAATCCCGGCGGGCTACGCCCAAGTCCAAGCCAACCCAGACCAGATGCTAGTCACACCGACCCAAACCCGACACCGCTAACTCCATTCATGCTGGCCACAGGAGCGGGTACGGGAAGAGTTCTGAACGTCAGAGCCAGAGATGCCAGTTCTTGCGTCCGACAAGATTTTGTGGGAGCCATCAATGTCGCCAATCAAGCATGTATTTGTGCTTATGCTGGAAAACCGCTCGTTCGATCACATGCTGGGAGTGAGTCCATTCACAGGCTTTGATGCTGTTACGCATAAGGCAACGCAACTCAACGCTCTTCCTGCAGGATCAAGCAATTCATGGAATGGCAACAATTATCCCGCTGGTCCGCCAGCCGTAGATCCGATCAAAAACGATCCCTATCACGAATTTGAAGACGTGCTCGAACAACTTTGCGGAGCGGACGTCAGGTATCGAGGCGGGCCGTATCCGGCAATGAACAACAGTGGCTTCGTTTCCAATTTTGCGGTTGCCGCGAGATCGCCGAGTCCGGGAGACGTAATGAAAGTTTTTACGCCGGAACGCCTGCCGGTGCTATCAGCGCTGGCCCGCGCCTACGCGGTGTGCGATTCGTGGTTCTGTTCGTTGCCCGGCCCAACCTGGCCGAATCGTTTCTTTGCGCTCGGAGCGTCCTCGGGCGACCTCGATCACAGTCCGACGAGCGTCGAAACAGCCGTTTGGGAAACGGTGGATGGATTCCAATTTCAAAACGGAAGCATTTTCGACGTCAAGGGATTGTCGTGGCGAATCTACGCGGGGAACAAAATATTTACGCTGGCACACGCTTTGAAAGGAATTCACATCTGGGATATTCAGCGTTACGCAAATTTCGCGAAAGACATCGGCAACGCGAGTTATCCGGCGCAGTTCACATGGATCGAGCCGAACTATGGGCATGTCACAACCGATTATCTAAATGGGAATTCACAACATCCGTTGGACGGCGTCACTGGAGGCGAAGCCCTGATCAAAGCAACCTACCAGGCAATTCGAAACTCGCCATTGTGGGAGTCGAGCATGTTCGTCATAACGTGGGATGAGCACGGAGGGTTTTACGATCATGTTGCTCCTCTTGGAGGCGCAGTTGAGCCCGGCGACCGGCCGGCGTTCCCGGGCGCAAACCGGTACGGCTTCCGGTTCGATCAGTATGGGCTCCGGGTGCCAGCTGTGGTAATTTCACCCCTGATTCCAGCGAATACGATCGACCACCGCCGTTTCGATCACAGTTCAATCCTGGCGACAGTTGAGCGATTGTTTGAACTGCAACCTCTAACGGAGCGCGACCGCACAGCCCTGGACCTGCGCGGTCTTGCCTCGCTCGCAGCGCCGCGCGCCGAGGCGGACATTCTAGACGAGGTGCCCCCGGAGGCATTGGCAGCACACCAGCGAGTAAGTTTGGACGTACTACAAGATGAAGTGCCACCAGCAACGCGGCCCGAAGCGCCCATCGACGAGCAGCCAAACTTGCCGGGATTTATCTTTGTGGCATCGCAAACGGATAAAGAACTGCAACCAAGGGAGATCGCACGCGAAGTACACCACGCAGGCATCCGAGAGCGCGTCGCACGAATTCGGACAAAGGGCGATGCGCGTGATTATTTCGAAGAGGTGCGTCGCAAGCTAGTCGCGGCCGAGCCCGAGTTCTAATCTCAACATCGTGCGTCGGTTCCTGAAGAAACTTCATCAACCTGTGTTTGACAGTAAGATCAACGAGACTCGTCTACGCCGCCACCTTCTTCGCCCGCTTCCTAACCCTTGCCCACCGCTTCTTCGCCGCCTTCGCAATCGCCGCTCTGCCAGCAGCCGACAAAACACGCTTCTTCACCCCGATGATTTCGCTCTCCGCAGAGCCGCCCAATGCTTTTGCAGCCGCTCGTACTCCGCTCAGTTTGTGCTGTACCTTGCCTAACTGTTTTTCGAGCTTTCGTTCTTCGCGCTTGATCGCTGCAAGAATGTTCATGAATCCTCCGGTTGAAAATCTATATCAACTGGAGGTAGGGCACCAGATATACTGCGCGAGGTAAATGACTTCGTTAGCGCGTGGGGAGCCGAAGGCACTTTTTGGGTGCTATACCGTACACCGGGGCACGACTTATCAGGATTTACAGATTCTTGCCCTTTGGCGCGGACGGTTTTACCTCCAAGGCAAACAGTAGCTTTCTCCCATTTTGCATCTGAGCGAGCCGAAACCTCGCGTGTGCTTCGCAGCTAGAGAGACTTCTAGATTCCCCTTCTCAGGAAATCATAACGTGAGACTTACAACTTTCTAACATACGGGAGATTAGATTGTTTGCACTCTCCGCCTCGAAGCGGGAAACCTCATTGTTCGAGAAAGTAGGAGCGCCGTGCGCCTGCACTTAATCAGATGCGAAAAACGACAATTCATTTGGCCCGTCGCTTTGGCCTTTCTTTGTCTAGTCGCAACTCCCTGCCGATTACTGGGAGATGACAAGGGAAATAGCGACGGATCGCCTAAGAAATCCGCCGCAGTTGATGCGCCCGTTCCCATGACCGAACGTGAGCGAATCCTGCTGGACCGCTTGGAGGAACTGGAAAGGCGCGTCGCCGATCTGGAAGCGAGCCGACAGCCCGCTGCGAGTCCAGCGAACGCGGAAGTGGCGGCGGCAGGGAAGTCGCAGCCTGATTCCGTGCAGCCTACTTCCCCGAAGGGAGGGGCTACGCCTGCGCCGGTTACTGTGGCCAGCGCTTCAGCGGGTCCGGCAATGCCCGCGGACGTGACCTCTGCGCCCAGCGGAGTTTCTTCGTCGTCATCGACGGCCGCGGGAAACGCGATTTCCAACGATCAGATAATGGCGTCGATCGGGCCGCCGCAAGCGACCGAGAAAGGGAAGTCTGGAGCGGCGAAAACTGCTTCGGAGGAGCCATTTGCCTTCGCGGATTTCACCTGGCTCAACGGGAATGCGCGCACGAAAGACGTGCCGATGGACACCAAGTTCTTCACCCCCGAAATCCGCGCGGACGTGGATTACGTTTACGATTACAACCATCCGAAGGACGATACGATCGGCGGGTCGAGCGAAGTGTTTCGGTCAAACGAGGTGCAGGTCACGCAGCTGGGCGTCGGCGGCGATTTTCACTACGACAACGTGCGCGCGCGATTGATGACGCAATTCGGCTTGTATTCGCAGACGACACCCCGAAATGATGCCAGCCCGGCGCGCGGGCAGTGGAACCTCGACAATGCGTACCGCTATCTCTCCGAGGCTTACGGCGGCTATCACTTCAATGCGCTGCATGGAATCAACGTGGACGCTGGCATCTTCATGTCGTACATCGGGTTGTTCAGCTACTACAATTTCGACAATTGGGCCTATCAGCCGTCTTATGTCTCGTCGAACACGCCGTGGTTTTTCAACGGCGTGCGCGTCCAGATTTTCCCGACGGCGCACCTCAAGATCGAGCCGTGGTTTGTGAACGGCTGGCAGTCCTACGGCCGATTTAACGGGCGACCGGGTTTTGGCTTGCAGATATTGTGGCGGCCGAACGGGTGGTTTTCGGTCCTAGGCAATCAATACGCTCTGGGCGAGGAAGCGCTGGGCAATCCTGGACGGGTGCGGTATCACACCGACGACAGCGTCGAAATCAAGTACTACGACAAGCCAGACAATGCCGTCAGCAAGATGGCGTTCTCGCTGACCGGCGACATGGGTTGCGAGCACGGCGGCGGCGTCAGCTGCTACGGAAACAGCGCGAAGGGACCGAAGCAGGATTTTCTCGGGTTCATGTTCTACAACCGTTTCTGGTTCAACCACGACAAGTTCGGGCTGACACTGGGTGGCGGGAAAATCAACAATCCCGGGCGCTACTTGGTTCTTCTCCCACCGATCAACGGGGCGACCGCGGCTTCAGGAACGCCCTATTTCACCGAGAATCCCGGCGACCCCTTCAAAGCATGGGATGCTTCCGGAACATTCGACTACATGCCGAGCCAATACATTACGTTCCGCGCGGAATTCGATCATCGCGCGGCCAATGTGCCCTATTTTTCGGGTCCGGGTGGAATTACGCCAACGTCGTGCCCCACTGCGCCCATCGTGGAAAATATTTGCGGATCGCCGGGCGCGCTGGTGCCCGGGTTCACGCCAGACCTGAAGAAGATCGAGAACCGGATCGACCTGGCAATACTTGTTAAATTCTGAATTGACTGGCCTGTGTCAACGGAATCAGTCGCGACAATTCTGATCGTCGATGGCGATCGCCAGATCCGTCAGTTATTACGTTCGGTCTTGCGTCAAGAGGGGTACGTGGCATTCGACACCGCGAACGGAGCTGCCGCTATCAGTCTTCTTCGCAAACAGGCACCTGACCTCATTCTCTTCGATATAAATATGCCGCTCCGGGACGGACTGAAGCTCTGCAGAACCTTGCGACTCTACTTCGACGGACCACTGGTTGTAATAAGTGGACTGGCCGACAGAGCGCGACAAAATTCTGGCGTTCGATGCGGGGGCAGACGACTATGTGGTCAAGCCGTTCGGGATGCAGGAACTTTTGGCTCGAATCCGCGTATTGCTCGGACGTTTCGGTCATCGGCGAGCCAACATAGTCGATACTAAGAATCTTCGCATCAATCTTGAAGCGAGACTTGTTACCGTACGAGGAAAACGCGTCAATCTGGGACCTAAGGAATTTGAGGTACTCAAAGTTCTCGTCCTGGCGCGTGGTAAGCCCGTCACTCACCGGAATCTCCTTCAGGTGGTTTGGGGGCGAAACATAAATTACCCCGAGATCGTTCGCGTTATAGTCCACGAGTTACGTCGAAAAATCGAATTGCAATCCTCGAAACCGGAGTACATTTGTACTGAATCTCACATGGGATACAAATTCATCCTTCCCGGATAAATTGCAACCAGCAAGGAGTTGATTGATCCTCGTGACGCTACCCGAGACCCGCGCCATCCGAAGTTTTGTTTTCGTAGGAAACAAGGAGTAATCTGCCTATCCACCAGTAGAAGCCTTGAGGTTGAGCCTACCACTGCTCAGTCGGCTCAGGGCTTGATTAACGCGGAATCTCGCAAAAAACCAGATGTCCGGTAACGCGAACTTATCGGGTCTTGACACGCCAATGTCCCGAAGGCACCCGCAAGGAAGGTTTTATTCCACGCGACAGAGACAGTAGAGGAACTGCTGGGTTGTGCCAAATGGGGTGTCGTGCAATTCCTTGATGCTATCCAGTAGCCGAAAGCGCACGCCGAACTCTGCGTGCAGAGACTCCGCGTCGTACCGAACAACCTCAAGCCCACTGCATTTAGTTGGCCCCTCAGGTCCAAACGTGCCAACGAGCACATGCCCACCCGGCTTCACCGCGCGTGCCACTTGGCGAACGTAGGCAGCACGCTGGTCCATCGCGGTAAGGAAATGAAATACCGCGCGGTCATGCCACACATCGTATGAACTAGATGCCAATTCGCAGGTCAGAATGTCCGCCGCGATCCAATGAACGGCTGCGGAGGCCAAACCTAGACGCTGCTTGGTTACGTTGATCGCCGTTTGGGAAACGTCGAGAACAGTAATGTTCTGATAGCCGGCGACAATCAGGTCGTCCACCAGCGTTGATTCCCCACCGCCAACATCAATGATGGAAACCGCGCGCTCAGACGCAGCCTTTTCGATCAACGCGAGAGATGTCTCCAGGTGCGGACGGTACCAACTAACTGCCCGCGGCGGCTTCTCACGATAAACCTTTTCCCAATGATTCTCTGTATTCATGCTTGAGATGGGCCTCTAGGGGATTGAGATCAATAGGCCCCCGGTGATGCCGACCGATTGCTCATGGCCACGCGCGAAGTTGTCCTCGTATGTCGGTTCGAGGTACCAAGCGAATCTGTGCTTGCGCGAGGGCCAGAACATGAAATCTCCTATGGCCTCTCCGCTCACGGAATTGGTTTTTATTCCGAATTGGTTCGTGTGATCCCATTCCGGGCCGATGCCAAACATAAATTCCACTTTCGGCGACAGGTCCCAAGGTTTCTTAAACAAGAGGTCCGTTCCCCATTCGGTGGAGTGGCGTCGGAAGAGCGCCGTGGTGCCGAATTCCAGTTCGAGCCAGTTCTTTATTGGCGTGACCTCGATGGCGACAGAAGGGCCGAAGCTGTTTGTGGCATCCCCTGTGACACTGCGAAATGCGGCTCCCCCTATCTCAACGACCGCATGCTCCTTCTCCGCCTCGACTGATTGTGCGGCAGCCTTTCCAGCGCACAAGAGAAAAGACAACACCAAGACGAATTTGGCACGGCTGAACATCACACAAGTTTAAATGGAGTGCTCCTTTCCGGCTAATCGGCCAGGATATCGGCCAGGATAAAAGTGTATAAAAATATCACGGAGGTGGTTTGTTCTTTGCGGAAATTACCGATCATACGTTTCGTAATGCGTTGAAGTCGGCTCCAGTTCAAGCAAAAAGCCTTTGTCGAAATCGTAGTATTTCGCCACGCTGATGTCGTCTCCCGCGAAGGCCCGGATTGCGTCTTCGGATTCCCAGAATGTGACCATTAAGAAGTGTGCGGTGTCGCCTTCGATTCGACGCAGCGCGTAAGCGCCCTTGTTGCCCGGGTCGAGCGGTAATCGGGGATGGCGACAGTACGCATCAGATTGAGATACTTGTAGCGCTCCCCGCTAATTTAGACGTTCGGGGTCTCCGAGTTAAGGTCAGTTGCAAAAGCCAAGAAGGCCTCGTGCGGGGTGCGATTTTGGACTTCGCAAACTGGTCGCGCTCAAGCGCTGTGCGTAGTCGATGATCTTGTTGTGGATCAAGGCGCCCAGGAGGCCCTGACCTTGGATGAGGAGTGGCTACAGCGTCTACCCGATTTCGCCGTCCTCCGGCTATCACTCAGCGTCCGGCGCGCTCAGCTTCTCAAGCTCGCGGCAATTGGTGCAAGCCCGCTCAAGCTCCGCGTTGATCTCCCCGCCAATCAGGAACGACAACCCGGAGACGTACAGCCACGCCAATAGACTCATCACCGCGCCCAGCGAACCATACGTCGTGCCGTACGTGTTGTAGTAATGCAGATAAGTCCGAAAGCCCAGCGACGCGAGAATCCACAGCCCCGTCCCAAATGCCGACCCCGGCTCGGAGCACACTCTCCGCCTAACGCGCTTATGGAGACTCAGACGCTAGTGATGTCCGCGCTGCTGGTGATGGCGTCGTGTTGCCAACGAGTGGTCCTGCTGGCGTAATGCCGCTAAGGCGTCGAACTGCTGGTAATAGAGTTCGGCACGACGGCGTACTCCGACTTCCGAGATCTTCGCCAGCCATTCCGCACGGTAGCGCGGTGCATACACCTGCTGGCCGGCACAAGGAATCCCCCAGCTTCGGTAAATGGCCTTCAGCCGACTCATCACCCGCGCCAAATCGCGAGTTATCGTGATGTAGCTGCGTGCCAGTTCCTTCAGAGTGCGGATACCCTGTTCGCCGTGGTACACCGGGCTGAGCTTGTTCAGATACAAAAGCTCGGACAGCTTGCGGGCATCCATGCGGTCGTTATGGTTTCCGACTTTCAACAGGGCATTCTTGCGCGGATCGCAGGCCACCACCCGGGTGACGTGAGGCTGGAGCAGATCGTGCAACCAGGCGGCCCAGGTTCCTTCTTCAAAGGTCACCGACAAACTGCCGCGTAGCCCGTGAATAAACTCAAGGATCGTATCCGCTTTCG
>Ga0073928_10005925_pt1 | contig 16787 bp, 18 predicted proteins | sample PaiPotPPA55metaG_FD_76969 | JGI IMG/M metagenome (GOLD analysis project Ga0073928, IMG submission 76969) | Iron sulfur acid spring bacterial and archeal communities from Banff, Canada, to study Microbial Dark Matter (Phase II) - Paint Pots PPA... ... | reverse complement strand
CGCGCGACGTGAAGACCGCCGAGGCAGCCGTGGACCGGCACAAACGGCGCGAAGTGGCCGAAGTGGCCCGGGAATACCGGCGACCGCTTCCCCCCTCGTGCCAATGGAGATTCGATATTGTCAGCGTATACTATGAGCATCTGGGGTCCCGCCCCCAGATCGAAGTATTTCGCAACGCTTCCTTGTCGGGATAAAATGGTAGATTGGCGTGACTGCACGGAGAGGATTCGGTAATTGCCTGAGCTGAGAAAAGATCCGATTGTGGGCCGTTGGGTGATTATTTCGACGGACCGGGCCAAGCGCCCAACCGATTTTGTCCGCGAAAACATGAAGATCAAGGGCGGATTCTGCCCTTTCTGTTACGGAAACGAGACTAAGACGCCGCCTGAGATTCAAGCTTACCGTCCCAACCCGAATGGCGGACCGCCGGCGCAGCGTGACACTCCGGGATGGACGGTGCGCGTCGTGCCCAACAAGTTTCCTGCCCTCGGTATCGAAGGCACATTGAACCGCCAGGCGGAAGGCATGTTCGATCGCATGAACGGAATCGGAGCGCACGAAGTCATCATTGAGACCCCCGATCATACGGCCAGCCTCGCGACGCTGCCTCCCAAACGCATTGAAGATATCCTCTGGACCTTTCGCGATCGCATTCTGGATTTGAAAAAAGATCGCCGTTTCAAGTACATCCTCATCTTCAAGAATCACGGGGAAGCGGCGGGGGCGTCGCTGGAGCATGCGCACTCCCAGCTCATTGCCCTGCCCATTCTGCCTATCAACGTGACGCAGGAACTGGAAGGCTCCAAGCAGTATTTCCTTTACAAGGAACGCTGCGTCTTTTGCGACATCATTCGCCAGGAGATGGATAACGGCACCCGGGTGGTGGCGGAAAACGAGAACTTTGTCACGCTTGCGCCCTATGCTCCGCGCTTTCCCTTCGAGACCTGGATTCTGCCCAAGCAGCACGAATCGGCATTTGAGAACTCGTCGTCGCACATGTTCGAGAACTTGGCGCGATCGTTGAAGGACCTACTGGGCCGGGCCGACCGGGTGCTGGACAATCCGCCTTATAATCTTGTGATTCACACCTCGCCGGCGCAGGACCCATCGAACGACCACTATCACTGGCACATTGAATTCATGCCGAAACTCACGAAGACCGCCGGATTCGAATGGGGCACCGGTTTCTACATCAATCCGACTCCGCCTGAAGAGGCAGCAAAGTTCCTGCGCGAGGCGAATGTGGAAGAACCCTCGCCGGTATCGGTCGGCTAACTGGAAATTCGAGACGAAAAATGAGGGCACGGCGAGCGCCGTGCCCTTCTGAATTGGACCGTAGAGAGAGAGGAGCCGGCGATTTCTCGCTGCCCTTTATGTGTGCAGGATAAGGCGACTCGTACCCGCCGTTGTCACGAAGTTGTAAAAATTTTGCGAATCTGCGAGTAGGGTGGATCGTCCTCCCAGGGTAGATAGATTCCTCGCAGAATGGATCAGCCTGGTGCGCGATCAGCCTTGCGTTCGATCCTGCACTTCTTCATGCCACGCCATCTGGATCGCTTCCAGCTTGCCTTCATTCGAGGCCTTGGGGTCGCCCGCAAAATCCGGCAACTCGGTGACGTAGCGATGCAAGTCGGTAAAACGCACGGCCAGCGGATCGAGCGTGGGGTGAGTTTCGGAAAGCAATATGCCGAGGTCTTCGGCGTCATCCCAGGTCAGTTTCTTGGCCATGCTCAGTGCTCCTCTGAGACGTAATTGCGATTCCAGGCGGGAATCTCGACCACCACTTTGCCCGGCTTGACGATCTGCGCCTGGCAGCCGAGCCGCGAGTTTAGCTGGAGATCGGCGGCCATGTCCAACCGGTCGGCCTCATCGTCGTCCATTGCAGAAAGATTTTCGCCGCCTTCCTTCACCCAGATGTGACAAGTGGTGCAGGCACAGTTGCCGCCGCAGGCATGGTCGAGCGTGACGCCGAAATTCAGCGCGACGTCGAGCAGCGACTGCTCCTTGCCGTGGTCTTCATATGGCAGTTTTCCGTTTTCAAACTGCACGGTCTTGCCTTCGGGCAGGAAGGTGACCTGGACGGTGTTTTCGCCGGGAGCGTCTTCAGTCAACGTGCCAGCTCCTTGTGTTTTTTCTTCAGCCATGACTGCTCCTGATCTTCCTCTGTGTTGCTCTGGGTCCTCTGTGGTTAATCAAAATCCTGAACCACAGAGGACATAGAGAGTCACAGAGGTCATTCGAATTCCGCTTTCGCCATGGGGTGCGGGGCGGTCGGGGCTTCGCCCAGATCCGTCTCGTCCATGTTCTTGCCTTTCAGCGCCGTCGAGACCGCGGTGTCCATCATCAACTCGGCCAGGCGCATCGTGCCTTGATTCAGTGCGTCGATGGCTTTGCGAATGGCCTGATAATCTTCTTCGGCATTCACCGCTGCCAGCCCTTTTTCCATTTTTGCGATCTGCTTCTTTTCGTCGGTGGTGAGTTGTCCCCAAGCCGCGCTCTTCTTGCCTTTTTCCAGGGCTGCGAGGATGGTCGAAGTCTCGCTGCGCGCTTCGATAAGCTGACGCCGACGGAAATCTTCTTCGGCATTGTCGAATGAATCGAGGATCATGCCCTCAACCTGCTCGTCGGTCAGACCGTAGCTGGGCTGCACTTGAATTTCCGCCTCTTTGCCGCTGCGTTGCTCCCGCGCGGAAACGTGCAGAATTCCGTTGGCGTCGATCAGGAACTTCACTTCGACGCGCGGAATACCGGCGGCCATCCCCGGAATCCCTTTGAGATCGAAGCGCGCCAGCGACCGGCAGTCTGCAGCCAGTTCGCGCTCACCTTGCAGTACGTGGATCGCCACATTGGCCTGGCCGTCGATCTGCGTGGTGTAGAACTGCTTAGCCGAGGCGGGAATGGTCGAGTTGCGAAGAATGATTTTGTCGGTGACTCCGCCGGCCACTTCGATGCCAAGCGATAGAGGCGTGACATCCAGCAGCAACATGTTTTCGGTGACTTCAGAGCCGCCGCCGAGAATGTTGGCCTGCACGGCTGCGCCGAGTGCCACTACTTCGTCGGGATTCAGATCGATGTGCGGTTCGCGATGGAACAATTCTTTCACCAGCGCGCGAACCTTAGGGATACGCGTCGAGCCGCCGACGAGCACGACCTCGTCAATCTGTTCGGGTTTCAGTTCGGCATCTTTCAGCGCCTGCTTGCATGGCCCGACAGTGCGATCGATGATCGGCTGGATCAGTTGTTCGTACTGCGCGCGGGTGATCTCCCGCTGATAGTGCTGGCCGCCGGGCAGTTCGATGTCAAGCTTGATCGAAGGCTGCGATGATAATTCGATCTTGGCTTCGATGACGGCCTTGCGAATCGCTTGTACTGCTTCGGCGTTGCGGCGAAGGTCGAGATCGAGGTCGCCGCGAATGTCGTCGAGCGCGATGGTGATGAGCAGGTTGTCAATGTCGTCGCCGCCAAGATGGGTGTCGCCATTGGTGGCGATGACTTCGAAAATTCCGTCATGCAGCTTGAGGATGGAGATGTCGAAGGTGCCGCCGCCCAGGTCGTACACAGCAATAATGCCGTTCTGCCTCTTGTCGAGTCCGTAGGCGAGCGACGCGGCAGTCGGTTCGTTGACCAAGCGAAGGACTTCGAGGCCGGCAATGCGGCCCGCGTCTTTCGTGGCTTGGCGCTGCGCGTCGTTGAAGTAGGCGGGAACTGTGATGACTGCTTTCGTGACCGGGCCACCGAAGAAACGTTCCGCGCTGCGCTTGAGCTGGCGAAGAATGAGCGCGGAAATTTCCGGTGGCGTGAAAGTCTTGTCGCCCAGCTTGATGCGAAGCACTTCTCCGGGCTGCATATCTTCGGCCAGGCGGAAGGGAAAGAGTTTCAATTCTTCTTGAATATCCTCCACCCCGCGTCCCATCAGGCGTTTGATCGAATAGACCGCTCGTTCCGGCGTTTCGATCAAAGAGTTGCGCGCGGCATTGCCGACGACGGGTTGGTTGCTCGCGTCTAGAGCGACCACCGAGGGAAGAAGATTCAGACCATCCTCGCCCGGGATTACGACGGGCGTGTCCACTTGCATGAACGCCACCAGAGAATTGGTAGTGCCCAGGTCGATGCCGACGATGCGATCCGATGCCATTGTGTAATTGTGTAATTCAGTAATTGGGTAATTGAACAAATCAAAGGATGCAGCTAGGTTTCTCAATTACTCATGTACTCAATTTCTCAATCTTCCATTGCCGCGTTCACATCTCTCACTAGATTGCGGACGTAGTTGCGGCGGTTCAGCACATCCACCATCTTGTCCCTTACCTGCGCTCGCTCTGCGTCCGCGGCCGGGCCGCGATCGATCAGGGTATCCCACGCCTTCCAGTAAGTTCGCAATTCGTGCAGGAGCGCCTCATGCCTGGCTTCGAGCGATTGTTTCTGCTTTCCAATTTCTGCGATCAGCGAGGGATCGTCCTCGCCCACCTTTTTGTTCATTCGCAATTTTTCGAGCTCCATGTTGAGCTCGAAGACTTCTTCAAGCAAATCGGGGGGGACGATCTGTTTCTTGGTCTCTCCGGTTGCGCGGGCTTGCTCGGTTGCGCTTTTCGACTGCTCTTCCAACTCGACGCCTTCGAGGTGCAGCAAATATTGCGTACGTTTGATCGGATCTTTCAGCGTGCGGTAGGCATCGTTGAGCAGGGAGCTCTGTTCCAGACTCCACTCTTGTTCCCGGCTGCCGGCGCGCGCATTCAGGTCCGGATGGAGCCTACGGCTCAGATCGTAAAAATCTCTCTCCAAAGTTCCGAGATCGATATTCAGCTTAGGCGGCAGACCGAAGAAGGAGAAATAATCGACGGGAACGGGCGGCTGAACTTTGCCGCATGACTCGCAGAAGTGCGCGGCGCGCATGGATCCGCACGACCAGCAGGAGTGAGTATCCTGGGTCAGGGGCTTGGCGCTGATCGCGGTAAGAGCAGAGTTAATCAATTCTTTTTCCTCATATAGAAAACGTGCAGCGCTGACTGCCACTGGCGCCCGATCAGCCTGGCGGATTGTCGTTCGCGGGCAACCTTCGCGGGCGTGGGCGCCCGCGCCACACAGGCTTCAGGCAGAGAAAGACGTGCCGCAGCCGCACGACTTCGAGGCCTGGGGATTCACGAATACGAAGCCCTGTTGCATCAGCGTTTCCTGATAGTCCAGAGTCATGCCGTGCAGGTAGATGAACGACTTCGGGTCCACGAATACGCGCACATCGCTGAACTGGAAGATACGATCCCGTTCGCGCGGTTGCGTGTCGAAACGAATGTTGTAGCTTAGGCCCGAACACCCTCCGCCTTGTACGCCGAGCCGCAGACCGCCTTGCTCTGTCGAAACGCCTTCCTTAGCCATGGCGCTGCGCACCTTCGTCAAGGCTTTCTCGGTGACGAGAATTCCTTTGGCGGGGGCCTGCGCGGGTTTTTGTTCAGTTGCCGTTGTCATCAATCCCTACGCACTTCCTCAGCGGCTAAAGCCGCCTTGGGATTGCGTCTCCTGACCGCGCGGCTTAAAGCCGCGCCCTTTCAAAACGTCGAAGCAAAACCGGGCCGGTTCGAAGCCTACTTCGCTTCGGCGGCGACTGGGGTAGACACTTCCTGCTTTTTCTTCCAGTCCCCGATGGCGGCGCGGATGGCATCTTCCGCCAGCACTGAACAGTGGATCTTCACCGGAGGAAGCGAAAGCTCCTTCACGATGTCCATGTTCTTGATGGCGAGCGCTTCGTCCACAGTCTTGCCTTTGACCCATTCGGTGGCGAGCGAGGACGAGGCGATAGCGGAGCCGCAGCCGAAGGTCTTGAACTTGGCGTCTTCAATGACGTTGGTTTCGCGATTGACCTTGATCTGCAGCTTCATGACGTCGCCGCATTCGGGCGCGCCTACCAGACCGGTGCCCACGTCGGAACTCTGCTTATCCATTGAGCCGACGTTGCGGGGGTTGTTGTAGTGATCGATGACCTTATCGCTATATGACATTTTTTAACCTCAGTTTCAAAGTTTCAGAGTTGCAAGGTCCAATCGTCTCGCCTCAAGGCAGCAACTTGAAACCTTGAAACTTTGAGACGTTGAAACCTGTGTTGCTATTCTCCCGCCCACTTTACATCCTTCAGATTAATTCCCTCTTTCGCCATCTCGTAGAGCGGAGAAAGTTCGCGTAGACGCTCGACCGTTTCGATGACGCGGTCGGCGACGTAATCGACTTCGGCTTCGGTGTTGAAGCGGCCGATGCCGAAACGAATCGAGCTGTGCGCCAGATCGTCGCCTGTGCCCAGAGCCTTCAATACATAAGATGGCTCCAAGGTCGCAGAGGTGCAGGCCGAGCCGCTGGAAACCGCGATGTCATTAATCCCCATCAGCAGCGACTCGCCTTCCACGTAGGCGAAACTGATGTTCAGGTTACCCGGCAGACGATGCTCCATGGAGCCGTTGATGTAGGTCTCGTCCAAACGATTCATGATGCGGTCGCGGAGACGGTTGCGCAGTCCCGTCAGCTTACAGGATTCCTGTGGCATTTCCTCCTGGGCAGTGGCGCAGGCCTTGCCCAAGCCCACGATTCCGGGAACGTTCAAGGTTCCGGAGCGCATGCCGCGCTCGTGGCCGCCGCCATCGATAATCGCGGAAATCTGTACTCGCGGATTCTTGCGGCGCACATACAAGGCGCCGACGCCTTTCGGGCCATACATCTTGTGAGCGGAAATCGACGCCAGGTCAATGTTCTGTTTGATCACGTCCACTGGCACTTTGCCGACCGCCTGGGTCGCGTCCGTATGGAAGATGACGCCGCGCTCGCGACACAGCTTGCCGATTTCGGCGACCGGCTGTAGAACGCCGATTTCGTTGTTCGCAAACATGATCGTGACGAGGATGGTCTTGTCGTCCATGGCGCGCTTCAGGTCGTCGAGATCGATGAGGCCGTCCTTCTGCACGGGCATGTAGGTGACGCGGTAGCCATACTTCTCAAGACGCTTGCAGGTGTCGAGCACGGCTTTGTGCTCGGTGACTGCCGTGATGATGTGGTTGCCCTTCTCGCGATACATCTCGGCCACGCCCTTAATGGCGAGGTTGTCGCTCTCGGTAGCGCCGGACGTGAAGATAATTTCTTTCGTAGTGGCGCCGACCAGCTTCGCGATGCGCTCGCGCGCCATTTCCACGCCTTCTTCCGCAGCCCACCCGAACGAGTGATTGCGGCTAGCGGAATTGCCGAACTTCTCCATGAAGTAAGGCAGCATCTCTTCCAGCACCCGCGGATCCATCGGGGTGGTGGCATGGTTGTCCATATAAATGGGCAGCTTCACACCCTTAGCGTCGGGGTGGTGCGCCTGCGTATTTGCCTGGGGGATCTTGACGTCCGTGCTCATTGTTTGCCTCTCCTACCTCGACTGATCTCTCTTGATTTAACTCTCACTTAACTCTTGCTCAATTAACCTTGGATGAATCCCGCCCTCTCAAAGGCTCAGGTGATGGTCACTAAATCTGCTGTTTTGGAAGGGGCGCTGATTTCTTCCGGTTCCTCGCGCATGTGCGAAATCTTGATGCGCTTTAACACCGCTTCAATGCTCTCGTTCACCTTGCGCAGCGGTTCACGGATGTTGCACCGGTCGGTCTGGTCGCATTCTCCGCGCACCGTGACGCAGGAAGTGATGAACAACGGGCCGTCAATAGCCTGAATCACCTCGAACGCCGAAATCGTGTGGGCCGCTCGCGCCAATGTGTAGCCGCCATTCGTCCCGTGCTGCGATTGCAACAACCCGGCCTTGGCCAGCCGCTGCAGAATCTTCGCCAGCGCCTCGGGCGGGATGCCGTAGGCATCGGCCACGTCTTTCGCGCTGCGGGAGCCTTCGCTTGAGCGCTCCGCCAGGTGCTTCATCGCCATCAGCGCGTAGTCGGCTTTTTTGGTCAGCTTCAGCACTTATAGCCTGTGTAAAACCTAAACGGGCGGCCGCACATAAATCCGACCTTTTCTGTCGCAATTTCATTTTACGTCAGCTCCAGCGTCTAGAGCAAGCCTATGCAGCGAGATGTCAGAAGCAGCATTGAAGTGTAAGTATTGTGGGCTTAACGGCTTAGGATAGACGACAATTTTAGTCGGATTTTAATGATGGAAAGACCCGGCAGCAATCGAAATTGCAATTTTGGCCTAGTCACAAATTCACGACAGGGTAACTCTTAGGGGCTTGACAACCAGAAAACCGAGGCTAAAATACCGTGAAATTCCGGCGCAATTCCCCTCCACCTGTTTGTTTGGAGACCTTCCGGATTTATGACCTCAAAGTCGACCTCTCCCCAAAGCCGCGATATGAAGCAGCCTTGTAAGCACCCACAAGTGCAAATTGTCAGCCGAGACGAGGATTCTGAGTTCGTCGAGTGCAAGGAGTGCGGCGAAATCTTCGAGTCCAGCGAATTTAAAGACATGAATATCGAAGAACGCGCCCAGGAAACCGAGATTTGAATTCTACTGTCTGGCTGGCCGCCCCGGCGAACGTAACCGCCGCCCGCGCTTTCAGCTTGTTCCGCCTCGCTCTTCCTGCTAGTGTCCGACCCGGAGGCGTGTGACTATGAGGTCTCCGTCGCTTATGCCGAAGGTGGCTCTGGTGGTCGACGACTCCATGCTCATGCGCTACGCTGTGTGTCACTTGCTGGAGCAGCGCGGATTTGCAGTCGAGTCGGCCAGCAACGGCGAGGAAGCACTGGAAGTTCTTACCCGCGTGCAGCCCGCATTGATCATTACCGACATGGTGATGCCGAAGATGTCGGGAAGCGAATTCATCACTGCTCTGAAGAGCAAGCCGGAGACGGTCGGAGTTCCTATCATCATCATCGCGTACAAGGCTGGCGGCTTCGATCAGTCGGAGAAGCGCGCCAACTTCTCCATCTACAAGGATATTGACATTGAGGCGCAGCTTGCCAAGGCGCTGGATGCGGTGTTGGGTGATGCGAGCCATCCGCAGCGCGCTGGGAATTAGAGGGGCAGGGCCTCTCACCGCAAGAGCAGCCCAGGTTCCGCGGAGAAATCCATCGCGGCAAACTCTTTCGACAGAAATTTGGGATAGGCGGCGGCGGCGATCATGGCCGCATTGTCGGTGGACAGCGGACGCGAGGGGAAGTACACGACGAAGCCTTCTTTCGCGCCCTCGCGTTCAAAAGTCTGGCGCAACTCCTGGTTGGCGGCAACTCCTCCCGTGACGAAGAGCGTGGCCACATCGTAGGCCCGGGCCGCTGCCAGGGTCTTTCCCACCAGATCTTCGACGATCGCGCGCTGGAAAGATGCGACCAAGTCGAGCGTGAGCTTATCACAGTTGGCGACATAGTCCTCCAGCCTGGGTTTCGCAATATTCGCAAAGGCTTTCCGACGCGCTTCTACCGACGTGTGCATGCCGTGCGTTTCCACGTAACGCAGGATCGCCGTCTTGATGCCGCTGTAAGAAAAATCAAAGCGCGGACGGGTGTCGTCGTCCGCGACGACTTTGCCGTCGTTTCTGCCGCGGCGATCGCGATGCTTGATCTGCGCGGGTGGAAACTTCACGGCTCGTGGGTCGCCGTGCGGAGCGAGCCGATCGATCGCCGGGCCTCCGGGATATCCCAAACCCAAAAGCTTGGCGACTTTGTCGAAAGCTTCCCCGGCTGCGTCGTCTCGAGTGTGGCCGATGTTCTCGTAGGTCCAGGAATCGTCGTTTCGCGCCGCCAGATAGAGATGCGTATGTCCGCCGGAGACGACCAGGGCCAGCACCGGAAATTGCAGTTCGTGGTTGCCCTTTTGCCGCTCCTGGTTCTGACACAGATCGAGCAGGACGGCATGAATGTGGCCTTCGAGGTGGTTGACCGCGATCAGTGGTTTATCGAGAGCAAACGCCAAAGCTTTCGCATAGCTGATGCCCACCAGCAACGCGCCCGCGAGGCCAGGGCCTTGTGTGACCGCGATGGCATCGACGGAGTTATAAGTGTGCTTCGCTTCAGCCAGCGCCTGGCGCACAACCGGCACGATGGCGCGCAGATGCTCCCGTGACGCCAGCTCGGGGACGACACCGCCGTAAGGCTGATGGGTTTCGATCTGGGAGGCGACCACATTCGAGATCAGCTGCTCGCCCGAGCGCACCACGGCCGCCGCAGTTTCGTCGCAGGAACTCTCGATGCCGAGGATGTAGGCGTCAGGCATCTTCCTATATTATTCGAATTCTTATGGCTGACGTGGTCCAACACGTGCGGGAATCCGGGTTCCCATTCAGGGATGAGATAATCCACCTTTTCGTCGGTGGCTCCGAGCTACACGGTGGCAAGGTTCACGGCACCGACGACCTTGACATCTATGGCGTCTATATCGAACCTCCGGATATGGTTCTCGGGTTGGAATCCTTTCCCCATTTTGTATGGTCCACCGCCGGGGGCGACCGCCGCAACCGTCCCAATGACGTAGATGTCACCCTTTTACTCGCTCAAGAAATGGGCTGGACTGGCTTGCAAGGGAAATCCTACGGCGCTGCACTTCCTTTTTGCCGAAAGCTTTGTTCGCAATGCGATCTGGACGGAAATCATGCGCGACCGGACCGTTTTTCTCGTCCGAACATTTGTGAAGCCGTTCGTGGGATTCGCCGACGACCAACTCAAACGCATGACTGGCGGCAAGGGGCGGGGGAAGAAAGGGCAACGGCCCGAAATCGAGGAAAAATACGGTTATGACCTGAAAGCTGCCATGCATACGCTGCGCCTGCTCGACCTGAACGAGACCTTCTCATTCGCGTACGCACTGGGAAATATTCGATGGACAAAGTCATCGCGATGGCGCAGGCGCTGTTTGGAGAATGCGAGGAAGCGGCCAAGTCCTCGTTTCTGCCCGATAGGGTTGATCGAGCGGCAGTATCGGGCCTTCTGACGGCCTCTTATCGCAAAGTGTGGAACTCCGCTGAGAAGGCCATTAAGTTGATTTTTTTCAACGGTGTTATTGGACTAGTTCGCCGTTCGCCCCATGTTAAAGGATCTCGCTACCGTGATCGTGCAAACCCTACGCCAGAAGGGCTTTCAGGCCTACTTCGCGGGCGGATGCGTGCGCGATCTTTTGCTCGGGCGCGAGCCCAAGGATTACGACGTGGCGACCGACGCGACGCCGGAGCAAGTCATGGAAATCTTTCCCGAGACCTATGCGGTGGGTGCGCAGTTCGGTGTCGTGCTGGTTCCTGCGCCGGAAAGAGATGCTGCGAGTAAGGTTTCGGCGGAAGGTTCTTCAAAGTCTCCTGCGGTCGAGGTGGCGACGTTCCGCAGCGATATCGGATATTCCGACGGCCGCCATCCTGACGAAGTTCGTTTCAGCCGCGATCCGCCAGAAGATGTCGCACGCCGCGATTTCACCATCAACGGCATGCTGCTCGATCCCGTAAGCGGCGAGGTGCTCGATTTTGTAGGCGGGCGCAAGGATCTGGAGGCGGGAATCATCCGCACCATCGGCGATCCCGAGCAGCGATTCAACGAAGATAAGTTGCGCATGCTGCGCGCCGTGCGTTTTGCCGCGCGGTTCGAATACACGATCGAGCCAGCAACTTCTTCAGCGATGCATAAGTTGGCTGACCAGATCCAGGTCGTCTCGCGCGAGCGAGTCCGCGACGAACTGACCCGGATGCTGACAGAAGGGCACGCCCGGCGAGCGTTTCTGCTGCTGGATGAAAGCGGTTTGCTGAAGCCGGTTTTGCCGGAGATTTCGGCGATGAAGGGAGTGGAGCAGCCGCCGGAATTCCATCCTGAGGGCGATGTTTTTGTACACACGCTGCTTCTTCTGGATAACCTGCCGAATCCTTGCCCGCTAACGCTGGCCTGGGGCGCGCTGTTGCACGATGTCGGCAAGCCTGCGACATTCCGCGTGGCTCCGGATCGCATCCGTTTCGACAGCCACGTCGAGGTCGGCGTGAAAATGGCGGAGGCGATCTGCCGTCGACTGCGATTTTCCAACGACGAAACCGAGCAGATTCTCGCGCTGGTTGACAACCATATGCGTTTTGGTGACGTGGGCCGAATGAAGGAATCCACGCTGAAGAAATTTCTCCGCATGCCTGCCTTCGATGAGCATCTTGCCTTGCACCGCGCCGATTGCCTGGCCAGCCACCGCAATCTCAGTACACATGAATTTATCCAGCAGAAGCGCGCGGAGATCCCGGCGGAGACGATGCGTCCTTCGCCATTGGTCACAGGCGACGACTTGATTGCCGCGGGTCATATCCCCGGGCCGAGATTCCGTGAAATTCTAAGCGCGGTAGAAGACGCGCAACTCGAGGGGCGATTGCCATCGCGGGATGCGGCGCTAGAATTTGTACGTCGTGAATTTCCGGCGTAAGGTTGCTCGGTGCCGCGCCTGCCGCGCGAGTGCTAAAATTGAAGCTGTCCAGATGATCTGCAGCGCTGGATGAGAGAAGGATTTTGAGCTTGGAGCACGCGGGTTCAGGGCTGGAAAAAATTGTAGCTCAATCGCTAAGGCTGGCGCCGCCGTCGGAAGCGCCGCTCATGGCATGGCCGGTGGTCTGCGGTTCAGCCGTTGCCGAGCGCACGCGCGCTCTATGTTTTGAGGATGGAGTATTGCGCGTGGAGGTCGCCGGTCAGCGATGGAAAGCGGAACTCCAGTCTCTGGCGCCACGATATTTGGCGGCGATCAACCGATATACGACCGAGCCGGTTCGCAGAATTGAATTCGTGCTGGAACGTTCGGAAAGTACAGACAAGACCCTCCGCTAGCACTCGCCTTTAATTTCTGTGAGTCACAAATTATGAAAGTCACGGAGAAAGACGTTGGCTACGTCGCCGACTTGGCCCATCTTGAACTTACCGGCGAAGAGGTCGCGGGAATGCTGCGCGACCTGAATTCCATCCTCGAATACGTCGACCGCCTCAATGAACTCGACACGTCGGACGTGTCCCCCATGGCGCAGGTTTCGGATCGCTATGGAGTGGATAAAGCGAAGCAGGGAAGCGCGCGCTTTTCGTACGCGAGCCGCGAGGACATTCCCGAGGGACTGCGCAAGTCGTTGCCGCATGCAGAAGCGCTGGCGAACGCGCCGGACGCGGATGAAGATTTCTTCAAAGTCCCCAAAGTAATTGAGCGATAAAGCGAATCGCAACTTCATAAAATCAAGTGGATCTGAAGTCACTCACCATCGACGCCGCCCGTACCGCAGTGCAGGAACGCGAGACGACAGCGCTTGCGCTGGCCGAGGCGCACTATGCCCGCATCAAGCAGGAAGACGGGCAGATCGGTGCATTCCTGACCCTGTCGAAAGAGCGCGCACTCGAACAAGCCGACCGCATCGACCGCATGGCCGCGGAAGGAAAGAGTCTGCCCCCCTTGGGCGGGGTGCCCGTCGGAATCAAGGATGTGATGAGTACGCGTGGCGTGCGCACGACCGCCGGATCGAAGATCCTCGAGAAGTATATTCCCCCGTACGACTGCACGGCGGTTGCGCGCCTGGAAGCGGCGGGTGCGGTCGTGCTCGGCAAGACGAACTGCGACGAGTTTGCCATGGGCTCGTCGAACGAAAATTCGGCGTATCATCCGGTGCGCAATCCACGCGATCTGAGCCGCGTTCCCGGAGGCTCGTCGGGCGGTTCGGCCGCGGCGGTCGCAGCCGATATGGCAGTCGCTGCCTTGGGATCGGACACTGGCGGATCGATTCGCCAGCCGGCATCATTCTGCGGCGTGGTGGGGTTGATGCCCACCTACGGCCGCGTTTCACGATATGGACTCATCGCGTTTGCGTCGTCGCTCGACCACATTGGACCGCTCGCAAAAACGGTGAAAGACGCGGCGATTCTGCTGCGTACGATTGCCGGACGTGATCTTATGGATTCCACCTCGGCAGATATCCCCGTGCCCGACTATGTTGCCGAAATCGAAAAGCCGGTTCCTGGAATGAAGCTCGGCGTGGCTAAAGAATATTTCGGCGAGGGACTGGACGATGACGTTCGGCAGGCGGTGGAAACGGCCATCGACAAGCTGAAGGGATTGGGCTGCGAGATTGTTCCCGTGTCGCTGCCGCACACGCCCTATGCCATCCCAACCTATTACATTATTGCGACGGCGGAAGCTTCGTCGAATCTGGCGCGCTACGACGGAGTCCGCTACAGCCGACGCGCGCCAGGAGTGAAGACATTGCCGGAAATGTACCGTCGCAGCCGGGACGAAGGCTTTGGAGCGGAGGTGAAGCGGCGCATCATGCTCGGCACTTATGCGTTGAGCGCCGGCTACTACGATGCGTATTACTTGAAGGCCCAGAAAGTGCGAACACTGCTGACCCGCGACTTTGACGAAGCTTTCAGTAAGGTCGATGCGATGGTGACGCCGACGAGTCCGACGGCGGCATTCCGGCTGGGCGAAAAGTCAAATGATCCGCTGGCCATGTATCTCGCCGACATCTACACCGTGACCGCGGACCTGGCGGGGATTCCGGGAATTTCAGTGCCGTGCGGGGAAACGAAGGAGAAGCTGCCCATCGGGCTGCAGATTCTGGGTAAGCATTTTGACGAGGCGACAATTCTGCGCGTGGCGCACGCGTACGAAAAGGGTTGAAGGTACTATTCGGCCGGCTTGTAATAGCATTCCCCGGCGCAAGCTCGGCACAGAACTTTTCCCTCGCGCCGCACTTCTCTGCGAAAGTTAATTCCTTCCCCGCAGGCTTCGCACGTTACGCGCTCGCCCTTGTATCCCGGGAATTCTTCGGCCGGTAAGTCGACTTTGACCCACTGCATCGTGAACAGGTCCTCATCGGAGATCTCGCGGTATGCCAGCATTTGCTGCCGATTCTTGTCGGCAATTTCGGGATGCATCTGACGAGCCAGAGCCTTCGACGACTCCTTCGCCGCGATGCGGATCGCTTTGCCGCTGTTCACGTCCACGAATGTGGCTGCCACCTTGCCCCAGTCGCGAAACTTCAGCGCGCGCTTGCCCAAGCGGCATCCTGTGACCACGGCCACTGCGTCGGTCGCGCAGCGATCGACTTCGACGAAGGTGACCAGACGCTTTCGATCTTTTCCTCGAGGATCAGCAATGCCAAGTTTCTGCAAACCTAGCATCGCGAGACGTACGCCAAGAACCTGCCCGGCACAGAGGTGCCCGTGGGCCTGTTCAGCGTCGCGAAGATATTCGTCGAGGGAGTTCATGAGACTAGCTCTCAGCTATCAGCTGTAAGCTTTCAGCTTAACATCCCACGCGCGCGGAATTCAGGGACCGCAGGCGTTTCATTTTCTTCTCCAGCGGATGCCATCTTTCGTTATTTCCACCAAGATGCCTGCATCGGCAAGTTCGGCGCGGATTGCGTCGGATGTCTTGAAGTCTCGAGTGCTGCGAGCCGTCTTCATCGCGTCAATCTTCTTTTCGATATTGGCATTGGATAATTGTCCTGACTCGACCGCTTCGCGCAACCCATTGCTTACCTCTTGGTCGCGGCCTTCCGTAGCGGCCCAATCAAACACTCGCTTCATCTTCGCCGCATCGTCGTCATCGAGCACGGCAAAGATTTCGTCGAACTTGGCTAATGTAGCAAGCAGCGGCTGGATATCATCTTTTTTGATTCCGCCCGTATCGAAAGCGGCGTTCGCCTGGCGCACCATCTCGAAGATCGCGGCTTGCGCTTGAGCGGTATTCAGGTCATCGTCAAGCGCCGCGTTCATGCGCTCGACAGTGTCAGCCCCCAGGGCCTGCATCTCAGAGGTGGAACCTGCGGCGAAATTTCCCCCGCTCAAACGCAACCGAAAGTTTCGTAGACGCTCGACCGACACCGCGGCCTGCCTGAGCCCATCCAACGTGAAGTTCAGCTGGTTCCGGTAGGGAACCGACGCGAGCAAGTAACGGATCGACGAAGGTTTGTGACCTTTCAGAACCAGGTCGCGGAGCGTGAAGAAATTCCCCAGACTCTTCGACATCTTCTCGCCTTCGACCAGCAGGAAGCGCGCATGAAACCAGAAATTTGCGAAAGTCTTTCCGGTAAAGGATTCTGACTGTGCGATTTCATTTTCATGGTGCGGAAAAATGAGGTCTTCGCCGCCCGCGTGCAGGTCGAATGTTTCACCGAGTTCCCCCATGGACATAACAGAGCATTCCAGGTGCCAGCCCGGCCGTCCCGGCCCGATCGCGGTATCCCATGAAGCTTCCCCAGGTTTCGGCGCCTTCCACATCGCGAAATCGCGCGCGCTGTCTTTGTCATATTCGTCGACATCGACGCGAGCGCCATCCCGCATGTTCCCAAAATCTTTTTTTGAGAGTTTGCCATACTGCGGAAACTTGGCGATGCGAAAGTAATAGGACCCGTCCTCGGTGCGGTAGGCGAGTCCTCTTTTCACCAGTTTTGCGACAAAGTCCGCCATCTCCGGAATGTGTTCGGTCGCCCGCACCAGCGTGGGTTCCTCGATCCCGATCATGGCGGCATCTTCCAGAAATGCTTTCTCATACTTCGCGGTGTACTGCTGCACGCTAACGCCGTCGCGCGCCGCGAAGCGGATAATCTTGTCGTCCACGTCTGTGATATTCATGACGTGGTGCACTGTGTATCCGCTCTGCCGCAAAAACCTGCGCAGAATGTCAACCGCAACGAAGGTTCGGAAGTTGCCAATGTGACCGTAGTCGTAGACGGTCGGGCCGCAGGCGTACATGCGGACTTCATGGTCGCGAAGTGAGCGGAACTCTTCGATTCTCGACGACAGAGTATTAAAAAGACGAAGCGGCATTTAAATTCGAGTACCGGGAAAAGTCTTCAAGATTCTGACGAACTAAAGAATTCTGACGAACTATAGATGTTCGCCAAT
>Ga0073928_10005923_pt1 | contig 16792 bp, 16 predicted proteins | sample PaiPotPPA55metaG_FD_76969 | JGI IMG/M metagenome (GOLD analysis project Ga0073928, IMG submission 76969) | Iron sulfur acid spring bacterial and archeal communities from Banff, Canada, to study Microbial Dark Matter (Phase II) - Paint Pots PPA... ... | reverse complement strand
TCCGAAAACATCGGAATTGCCCGGGCTGGCTATGACTATGCCAACGCGAATTTCAGGCCGTTCGCCTGGCCACTTCCTATCACGGAGAACCGTTACGGAGTGCTCTGCGGCAACATTGCCATGGCCATGGGAGGCGCGGCTGCGGGAGTGAAATTTTATTGCGCCTACCCAATGAGTTCTTCGACCAGAGTTCTGCACTGGATGGCGGCCCACGCCCGCAAGGCCGGCATCATGGTCCGTAGGTGGAAGATGAAATTGGAGTGGTGAAGATGGCGATCGATGCGGCTCACGCTGGGCACCCTCGAAAGTTGATGAGGGGCGGCCCGGGCTTTGCCCCGGCCGGACGGCCGAGGCGGCCGTCGCCACATGAGCACCGGTCCGGCCTAGACCTAGACCTAGAGAGAACGATGCAAGCAACGTCTCAACCAGATGCATACCAGAAGACTACTGGATCAGCTTGGCTACGCTGGGATGTTGGGCTATGCCTAGGGCCCAGTTTACTAGTTCGATGAAGCGGTTGGGCATGATGCCGATGTAAAGCGTGGCCAGGGCGCTGATACTTACAGCGGCGCGCATGGAGAGGCTGACGGGAAGTCTTTCTTCTCCCTTTTCGACCTGGCCCATGAACATGGCGTTGGCAATTTTGAGGTAGTAGTAGAGGCCGAATACAGAATAGAGGACGCCAAGAGAGGCCAGGACGTAGTGGCCGGATTCAATCAAGCTGAGGAAGATGAAATATTTTCCCCAGAATCCGGCGAGAGGCGGGATGCCGGCGAGCGAGAGCATGAAGATCAGCATGAGGACGGCTTCGACCGGGGCGCGGGCGTAGAGGCCGTTGAGGTCGTCGAGTTCGTCGCCAACGACGTTACGGTGGCGCAGCGAGGTGATCACAGCGAAAGCGCCGAGATTCATGAAGGTATAGACCAGCAGGTAGATCAGGATGCCTTTAATGCCATCGGGACTGAGCTGGGTGGGAGTTCCGGCGATCAGGCCGAGCATCATGTAGCCGACGTGGGCGATGGAAGAATATGCGAGCAGGCGTTTGGTATTGGTTTGTGTAAGCGCGGCGAAGTTGGCGCCGGTCATGGTGGCGATAGAGACGAAGACGAGCAGGGGCACCCAGATGGGGCGCATGGGCAGCAATCCGATGACTAGGACGCGAAGCAGCATGGCCCATCCGGCGGCCTTGACGGCGACGGACATGAATCCGGTGATGCTGGTGGGCGCGCCTTCGTAGGCGTCGGGCGCCCATTGGTGGAATGGGATGGCGGCGATTTTGAATAGTAGCCCGGTGACGGTGGTGAGCAGCGCGACGACGGCCACAGGTCTGTATTCGCTGTTGAGCACCTGAGTACGCAGCACATTCTGGATGACGCCGAGATTTGTGCTGCCGGCCAAACCGTAGAGCAGCGACAGGCCGTAGGCGAAGATGCCAGAGGAGAATGCGCCGAGCAGCAGATATTTCAGTGCGGCTTCGTTGGAGCGGCGGTCGCGACGCAGGAATCCAACGAGCACGTAGGTGGAGATGGCCATCAATTCAAGGCCGATGAAGATGAGAACGATGTCGAAGCCCGCGGCCATGCACATCATGCCGGCGACCGAGAGCAGCATCAGGGCGTAATACTCACCGTGATTTTCATGCTCGGTTTCGAGGTAGCGCACCGAGGTGAGGATGGCGATGGCACTGGCGGCGAGAAAGAGATACCAGAAATAAATGGCTAAGCGGTCGACCAGCATGGTGCGCATCAGCCCGAAGGTGGCAGGCGAGCCGTTCATCCACAGTTGAATTTTGAATACGCCGGCGGCGGAGAAGCAGACGCCGATGAGGGCGGTGACGGCGTTGACCCACTTCATCTCTCGGGGAAGCATGAGGTCGATGAGAAGGATGCCGAGCGCGAAGAGCGCCAGCAGCGTGACTGGGAGCGCGAGCACGTAGTCAGTCCAGACCACTTATTTCTTCCCCTTGGTCGCGGCCGGAGCCGGCGGATTGGTGGAATAGGTCACGTTGGTTGGAGGAGCGACTTCGGCCGCTGGCTGCGCGGCTGCATTCACCGTGGGTTGAGGATAATCCGGCCGGGCCATAGCGATGGTGTGATTCACCGGCTGCTGGAGAATCTGGAAAAACGGCTTGGGGTACAGGCCGATCCAGAAAGCCATGATGAGGAGCGGGACGAAAGTGGCGACTTCACGCGGAGTGAGGTCCTGTAACCCTTCGTTCTTGGGATTGGTGACGGTCCCGAAGAAAACGCGCTGGTAGAGCCAGAGCAAGTAGGCGGCGGCGAGAACGACTCCGGGAACGGCCCACGCGCCCCACTTCCAGTTTTCCATGAACGTGCCTTGCAGGATGGTGAACTCTCCGACGAAGCCGTTGAGCAGCGGCAGTCCCATCGAGGAGAGAAACATGATCATGGTGATGGTGGCGTAAACGGGCATGACGTTGGAGATGCCGCCGTACTCGGAGATTTCGCGAGTGTGGCGGCGCTCGTAGAGAATGCCGACAATCAAGAAGAGCGCGCCGGTGGAGATGCCGTGATTGATCTGCTGCAGGACCGAACCACTGAGGCCCAGTGGCGTGAGCGCGAAGATTCCCAGAGTGCAGAAGCCGAGGTGGCTGACGGAGGAGTAGGCCACCAGTTTCTTCATGTCTTTCTGCATGAGCGAGACGAGCGCGCCGTAGATGATGCCGACAATGGAGAGGAAAATCATCCAGCCGCGCACGGTCATGCCGAGGAATGTGGCAGGATTCGAGAGCACGTTGGGGAAGAAGGGAAGCGAGAAGCGGATGAAGCCGTAGGTGCCCATCTTCAGCAGAACGCCGGCCAGGATGACGGAGCCTGCGGTGGGTGCTTCCACGTGGGCGTCGGGCAGCCAGGTGTGGAAGGGGAACATCGGTACTTTGATGGCGAATGCGAAGAAGAAACTCAGGAAGAGAAGCGTGGCGACCTGCGGTCCGTAGTCAGAATAGATGCGCGGGGCGGTTTCGTAGAGGGATTGTAGAGCGAAGGTGTAAGTGCCGGTTACGTGCTGATGATGGAAGTAGAGAAACAGGATGCCGAGCAGCATCAGGACGGAGCCGGCGAGAGTATACAAAAAGAATTTGATGGCGGCGTAGAGTTTGCGCGGGCCTCCCCAGATGCCGATCAGCAGGTACATGGGGACGAGCATGGCTTCCCAGAAAACGAAGAACAGGAAGAAATCCAGCGCCATGAAGACGCCGAGCATGCCGGTCTGGAGAACGAGGAACCAGATGTAGTATTCCTTGACGCGAGTCTCGATGGCGGTCCAGGAGGAGAGGATCGAGATGAAGCCGAGCAGCGTGGTGAGCATGATCAGCAGAAACGAAATGCCGTCGATGCCCAGGAGATAGCCCGCGCCGATGGAGGGGATCCAGTTGCCGGGAGAGCCTTCGATGAATTTGAAGCCGGGTTCGAAGCGCTGCTCCCAGAACATGGGAACCAACGGGATGGAGACGAGGAAGCCGGCGAGCGCGAAGAAGTTCGCGATCCAGCGGATGGCGTGCTTGTTCTCCTTGGGAACGAACAGGAGAAAGAGCGCGCCCAGGAGAGGCGTGAAGAGGATGATGGATAGGATGTGAGATTCCATAGAAAAGCTCTTAGCTTTTAGCTCTTAGCGTTTAACTCTAGTCCTTAGCCTTCGTGGTTTTGGCGAAAAGCTAAGAGCTAAAGGCTGAGAGCTTTCTTCAGTGGTACACGTAATAAAATGCGAACCCTACCAAGCCTGCGGTCATGACCAGGGCGTACCATTGCACCAGGCCCCATTCGAAAAGGCGCGCGGGATAACTGAGCATGCGCGCCAGGATCGCGGGGCCGTTGACGCCGATGCCGTCGATGATCCACTTGTCCCACCAACTGGAGAATGTGGCGGTACCACGCGTGAGAGATCCGGCGGCGTTGACGGTTCCGTCGATGACATGTGAGTCGAACCACGAACTGGCTTCGCCCGCACCCATGACTCCGAGGCGGACGTCGCCAACTTTGCGGCGGCCGGTGAAAACGTAGTCGTAGCCTTCGTCGACGTAATACTTGTGCAGCAGCATGTTGTAAACCGGTGCTGAGGCGGAGGCGATGGGCTCGGCGTAATTCTTGTCGGCGGTCTTGTACGCGCGTCCGGCCATGAAATAACCAGCGCCGGCAGCGGCGACCGATAGGAACATCAGAAGATATTCCGTTGGGCTGGTGTGCTCTTCTTCTTTCTCGCCGGCAGCCACTTGTCCGGACTTGCCTTCTGCCTTCAGCACTTGCGCCTCGCCCCGGGAGAAGACGGGATCGAGGAATCGTGCGAAACGATCGGAGCCGCCGAGGCTGTGCGGCCATCCGAGAAACCCGGCGAACAGCGACATCACGGCGAGAACGATCAGCGGCATCGTCATCGAGGCGGGTGACTCGTGGATGTGGTGCTCGACGTCGTGGCTCATGCGCGGACGTCCGCCGAACGTCAGGTAGACGAGACGGAACATGTAGAAGGCGGTCATCAGCGCAGTCGCATACCCAATGAACCACAGGACCCGATAGGCGCCGCCTTCAGAGGTCCAGGTTTGCCAAAGGATTTCATCTTTAGAGAAAAATCCGGCGAACGGCGGAATTCCGGTGATGGCGAGCGTGGCAATGAACATGGTCCAATAAGTGGTCGGGATGCGCGTCCGCAGGTCGCCCATGTTCCGCATATCTTGTTCGCCGCTCATGGCGTGGATGACCGATCCTGCGCCGAGGAATAGCAGAGCCTTGAAGAAGGCGTGGGTGAAGACGTGGAAGACGGCGGCGGAGAACGCTCCCACGCCAAGCGCCAGAAACATGTAACCCAGTTGCGATACGGTTGAGTACGCCAGCACGCGCTTGATGTCGTTTTGTACGAGGCCGATCGAGGCGGCGAAGATGGCGGTGATCGCGCCGACGATGGCGACGACCAGCATGGACTTCGGAGCCAGCACGAAAAGAGCGTTGGAGCGCGCGACCATATAGATGCCAGCGGTAACCATGGTCGCGGCGTGGATCAGGGCGCTGACCGGCGTGGGGCCTTCCATGGCGTCGGGGAGCCAGACATAAAGAGGGAGCTGAGCGGACTTGCCGCAGGCTCCGACAAAAAGAAGAAGTGTGGCGGCGGTGATGTATTTCAATGTTTCCGCTGAATGGTGGCCCATGTGGGCGAAAGCAGTCACATCGATAAACCGCAGAGAACCGCAGAGCCAGGCGATGAAGAACATGCCGAGCAGGAATCCGGCGTCGCCGATGCGGTTGACGATGAACGCTTTGTTGGCGGCGTCGCCGGCCGATTTGCGATGGAAATAAAATCCGATGAGGAGGTAGGAGCAGAGGCCAACGCCCTCCCAGCCAACGAACATGAGCACATAGTTGTTGGCGAGGATGAGGGTGAGCATGGAGAACATGAAGAGGTTGAGGTACCCGAAGAAGCGGTAGTAGCCGCCTTCATGCGCCATGTAGCCGACGGAATAAATATGGATGAGCATGCCGACGCCGGTAACGAATAGCAGCCAGATGCTCGAGAGTGGATCGAGAAGGAATCCCGCGTCGGCTTGAAGAGGAGCCGGGGTGCCGTTTTGGGTGATGTAATTCAGGTGGCCGGTGTCGGCGCCGAGCCAGGTATAGAGAATTGTCTGGTAAGGCTGATGGTCGTGCGCGGGAGCCCAGTTGGTGTACTGCAGAACAGCGACGCACGACATGAGAAATGCGAGGACGACGCATCCGACGCAGACCGCGCTCACCGTAGTCTTTTGCAGCTTGCGGCCGAAAAAGAACATGAGCGCCGCGCCGAGGGCGGGGAAGAGCGGGATGAGGTAGATGTATTCTAGGAATAGCATTCAGCACTCAGCATTCAGCACACAGCCCCGGGGGACCGAGCACTTAGCACTTGGCAATTAGCATTTGGCCGTCAAGCGCTTGCCGATCGCGGCAAGAACATCTCATGGCTGAATGCTAAGTGCCAATTGCTAACGGCTGATTTCACCACTTCAACAGGTTCACTTCGTCTACGTTGACCGTCTCCTTATTACGGAAGAAGGCGATCAGGATGCCGAGGCCAACTGCGGCTTCGGCGGCGGCGTCGGTGATTACGAAAATCGCGAAGACCTGGCCGTGCAGGGCCGTCGGTCCGTGGATTCCTTGCCAGTAACGCGAGAAAGCGACCAGGTTCAGATTGACGGCGTTAAGGATCAGTTCGATCGACATCAGGACGATGACCACGTTGCGGCGGGTGAGCACGCCGATTACGCCCAGCAGGAACAGGGCTGCGCCGAGGACCAGGTAGTGGAGCGTCGTGATGTGGAGCATGGTGTCCATTGCGGATTAGATGTTGGGTTCTAGCATTCAGCAATCAGCCCTTTCGGTTCGCAGCAGTTCCCCGTTCGACTGTCTTGACTGAATACCGGCCGGTACAAAGCGAAGCAAGGGCTGTATTTCCCGTATTTGCTGGGCGCTAAGTGCTGATTGCGCATTTCAAATTCTCTTCTTCGCCATGACTACCGCTCCGATGATCGCTACAAGGAGCAGCAAGGAGGCGATTTCGAAGGCGAACATGTATTGTCCGGCATTGCGGTCGAACAGCAGGGCAGCGACCGCCTGGGTATTTTGCGTTTCTCCGTAGGTCATTCGGCCTTCGGGGAAGAGCATTTTTCCTTTTGTCGTGGTCGTATAGACCGCGATGAACAAGCCTCCGAGCGCGATGGCGGCGACCATTCCGACCAGCCATTGCTTGTTGAACTGGCGCTCTTTTTCGGCGCGCTCGATCGAGATCAGCATGATCACGAACAGGAACAGGACCATGATGCCGCCAGCATAAAGGATGATTTGCACGCCAGCGACGAATGGGGCATAGAGCATCAGGTAGAGTGCGGCCTGAGCGAGCAGCGTGGAGATGAGCGCGAGCGCGGAGTGAACCGCGTTTTTGCGCGTGATCACCAGCACCCCGCCGATGATCATGGTCGCGGCCAGCAGATAGAAGAAGAATGAGGTGGCGACGGGAGGATTCGTGCCTGCGGGAATCATGGGTGCAACGCTCCTTGCAGTTCTGCCCAGAGTTCCGTTCGCATGCCGACGACGGCGGTCAGGATCAGGAGCGCGAGTCCCATGGGCAGCAGAATCTTCCACCCTACTTTCATGAGCTGGTCAAAGCGGTAACGGGGGAACGTGCCACGATACCAGATGTAGAGGTACATGAAGGCGGCAACTTTGGTGGCGAACCAGAAAATGTCAGTGACGCGTACGCGGACCGCGGGAATGAAAAGGATCAGGCCGATCAGACCGAGGACCACGCCGAACCCGGCTAGTCCCAAGGTCTGCACCCGGAACAGAGGATGCTTTGGCATGCGGGCTGTGTTGTAGAAACACATCAGCGCGAGAAGGACGAAACTGATTCCGGGGAAAAGGGAAAAGATCAACTCCCAGGTGGGGCTGTTCAGCAAGTTGGGAAACGGGTGCAGCCATCCGCCGAGCCAGAGTGTGACTGCAATCGAAGAGACCGCGATCATGGCGGAGTATTCGGCTAAGAAGAATAAGGACCAGCGGAAACCGCTGTATTCGGTGTGGAATCCTGCGGTTAACTCCGATTCGGCTTCCGGCAGATCGAAGGGGGCGCGGTTGGTCTCGGCAACCATGGCGATGGCGAAGATGACGAATCCGATCAGTCCCAGCGGGAAGAATTTGAAGATAAACCATTCTCCCTGGGCGAACTGTGCTTGCACGATGCCGATCATGCTGAGGGTGCCGGTGCTTTCGGGGTTGAGGCTGGTCATGAGGATGACCGACAAAACCGCGAGCCCCATGGCAACTTCGTAGGAGACCATCTGGGCGCTGGAGCGCAGCGCGCCGATCAGCGGATAGTGCGAGTTAGACGCCCATCCGGCCATGACGATACCAAGTACGCTGAGCGACGACACGCCCAGCATGAACAGGATTCCGATATTCATGTCGGTGATGGCGTGCGTGGGGCCGAAAGGGACGACGACAAAGACCGTGAAAGCCGCGAGCACGACCATGAACGGGGCGATCCAAAAGATCGCCGCGTCGGCTTCGGCGGGGATGATGTCTTCTTTCAGCAGAAGCTTGATGGCGTCGGCGATGGGCTGGAGCAGGCCGTGGGGGCCCACGCGCATGGGTCCGAGGCGTACTTGCATGTGCGCGAGGATTTTTCGCTCAAGCCAGTTCATCGCGATGACCGCGATGGAGAGGCCGACGAAGACCAGCAGGATGTAAACCGTGGCCCAGAAAATATTTCCGGCGCCGCCCGGAGTGAGATCGCTGTTGAGGTAGGACTGGATGTACTCGATGAACGCGTGCATCAGCGGTCTACCTCGCCGAGAACGATGTCGAGCGTGCCAATGACGGCGATGACGTCGGCGACGAGCTGGCCGCGGCACATCACGTCGAGCGCTTGCAGGTTCACGAAACTCGGAGGGCGCACGCGGATCCGGTAGGGTTGCGTAGAGCCGTCGCTGACGATGAAGTATCCGAGCTCGCCCTTGGGCGCTTCGATGGAGTGATAGATCTCGCCGACCGGGGGCTTCATCACCTTGGGAACTTTGGCCATGATGGGGCCTTCGGGGATGGCCTCGACGGCCTGCTCGATGATGCGCAGCGACTGGCGCATCTCAACCATGCGGACTAAGTATCGGTCGTAGGTGTCGCCATTCTGCCCGGTAGGGATTTCGAAGTCGAAATTCTTGTAGTTCGCATAGGGCAGGGCCTTGCGGATGTCCCACTTGACGCCGCTGGCGCGCAGGACGGGGCCGGTGACGCCGAGCGCGATGGCGTCCTTGCCGGAGATTTTGCCGACGCCCTTGGTGCGTTCGAGCCAGATACGGTTGGTGGTGAGGAGTTCCTCGTACTCGTCGATCTTCGGCTTTACGAAGTTGACGAATCTTCTGACGTCATTTTCGAAGCCTTCGTACGACTCGTATTGCAGGCCGCCGATGCGGAAGGCGTGCGTGGTGAGCCGGGCGCCGCAATATTTTTCGAAAATCTTGAGAATCTCTTCGCGGTCGCGGAATGTGTAGAACAGCGGCGTGATGGCGCCAATGTCGAGCGCGTGGGTGCCCAGCCAGAGCTGGTGGCTGGCGATGCGATTCAGCTCGGTGAGGACGACGCGAATATATTGGGCGCGGGGCGGGGCTTCCACGCTGAGTAATTTTTCTACGGCCTCGCAATATCCCAGGCCGTTCGAGACCGCGGCGACATAATCCATGCGGTCAACGTAGGGATTGAACATCGTGTAGGTGCGGTGCTCGGCGATTTTCTCGACGCCGCGATGCAGGTATCCGATGACGCACTCGAGCCCCATGACCTTCTCGCCGTCGAGGCGCAGGATGACGCGAAGAACGCCGTGGGTCGCAGGATGCTGCGGGCCCATGTTGATCACGAGCTCGTTCGCGTCCAGAAATGTCTTATCCGGCGTTTCGAGGTCGAGCGGCGAGAGTGTGTTCGGGTCGGTCATTTACGAGTTACGCTCTATTTCGTGAGATCGCGGGTTCGAGACAAAAATTGTATCGACCCTGCGGGACTCATTCCCCGTTTCCATTTCTTCCCGGCACCTCCGTGCCGGGCTTTCACATTTCGCCCCTTCGGGCTGGAATTCATTGCCCGCTCTCGATTCCGAGATTGATTTGAACCCACTCGTTGTCTTGTTGCAGGATGCCGTAATCCTTGCGCAGCGGATGGCCTTTCCAACCGTCGGGCAACAGAATGCGTTTCAGGTCGGGGTGGCCATCGAACTTGATGCCGAACATGTCGAAGACTTCGCGCTCCAGCCAGTTCGCAGCGGCCCAGATGGGAACGGAGCTGTCGATGGTTTCTCCGTCGGCGATCAGTGTTTTCACCCGGATGCGTTGGTTGTGAAGGAATGAGTACAGCACCCAGATCACATCGAACTGCTTCTCGCGCTTGGGATAGTGCACGGCGGTGATGTCCACGCAGTAGTCGAAATGCTCTTCGTTGCGGAGAACCTGGAGGAGTTCGGGAATCAGCGAGCGATCAACCACCATATAGTTCTGGCCGAGATGGGTCAGCGGGTCAACGCCGGAACCATATTTGCCTTTGAGCCTTTGCACCATGGGCGATTCCCAGGGTGTGGGAACGGGGGCCGCGGGTTTTGGCGGAGCTCCAGCCGGCTTGACTGCGGCCGGGGCTGCGGGCGTAGCGGCGGCAGCGGGTTTCGGAGGGGTTGGGGGTGCGGTGGGTGTTGTAGCGGCGGCTGGTTTCTGTTGAGGATCGACCGATTGGTCTGGTGTGGTTTTTGTTTCTGACTGAACCGAGCCGGTTGGACTAGCTTTCACCCCGCCCGGAGTAGCGGGCCGATCCGCCGTCGGTTTCGGTTCACCTTCCGGCGGCGGTGAAGAGGGGGATTTGATTTCGTCCGGCATATCGCGAAGGCACAAACCTCCGGCGCAGTATGAGTTGAAAAGAACGTTATCTTTTATCAGCTTGAGGGAGCGAAGTCAACGAGAGCGGGAGAGCGATTTCTCTTCGGGCTGCAATCCCAGCAACGACGAACCGCAGGTCCCTCGACTTCGCTCGGGGTGACGGATCGATCTCATAAAGACAAACCGAAATTTTTACAGACAGACCCATTTTTGCAGATGGAAACAGAAACAGACGAACGCCCTACGTGCGCGATTGTGCCTGATAGGTTTCGATCAGATCGCGGATGCGTTGGGCGTCGGCTTTGCGGTGACCGTGGCTGGTGATGGGATCGGTGCCGCCGGTGGATTCGATCACGATCTCAGCCCAGAAGACGCCGGTGGAGATGTGGACGGAGGCGATTTTCGAGATGGCAATGCTCTCTTCGTTGCTGCCGAACATCCGCGATTTCACGCGGCTGACGCGCTGCGGGCTGACGACCAGGCGGGTGGGGAAAAAGAAATTGCCATGCGTCCAGCGGCTGGCGGAAAAGGTTTCGGCGGGGGAGGAGTCCATCGGATTGTCGGGAGGTGCGGTCATGATCTTAAGCAGCGCCGCCGGCTCGGCGGCTGTCGCCAGGGCGTCTCGCCCATGCACGCCGTGCTAGACCCATTCGAGGGCGCCTTTTTGCCAGACCCAGATGTAGCCGACGATCAGGATCGCCAGGAAGATCAGCATTTCTAGCAGGCCGAACAGGCCGAAGGCTTTGAACTTTACAGCCCAAGGAAACAGGAAGATCGTCTCCACGTCGAAGACGACGAAAAGAATGGCGACGATGTAGTAACGAACGGTATAGCGTCCGCGGGCGCTGTCGATCGGGTCAATGCCGCATTCATATGGCAAGCGCTTGGTCTTGATGGGATTCGAGGGACGCACGAGTTTGGCCAGCAGCAAGGTGATGGGGAGCAGCGCGCCGACGATTGCGATGAAGATGAAGATGGGGACGTAATTTTGCGGCATGGAGTCCAGTTCCTCAGTTGACGGAGCAGGTCATGGTAGCGCGGATGAAGCGGAGGTTCAAGGACCAATCGGAAATTGTCTGACCAATTAGTGAGGCGGAGTGCCGATAAGAGCCAATAAACGCATGATCGAAACCAGAAACAAGAACACACCAGTAACTCGCAACCGACCTGTCATGCTCTTTTGTATTCCCTGGCCGCCATTCAGGAGTTGGCGGCGGGTTGATGTTTCGATGTCGTTCACGCAGAGCCGTAGTCCAAGCGTTGTAGCGCACGGATAGGGTCCGGGCCCAGAAAACTAGAGCCAGCCCGACTCCGGCTACAGTGACATTCGCCACCAAATCTCCGTTTAAGCTGCCTCCGTGCGTCTTCGCTTCACTAAGCCTGCTCATCGCCTCGTCAATTGAAGAAGGTTACGAGAATCCGTTGCGGGTTAGCGGAAGTTCGCGGACTCGCTTACCCGTCGCGGCGAACACCGCGTTGCATAGTGCTGGAACCAACGGCGGCACGCCCGGTTCTCCCACGCCTGCCGGCGGCGCGGTGCTTTCGACGATATGAATGTCGACTTGGCGCGGTGCGTCGTTCATGCGCGCCACCCGGTAATCAAAGAAGTTCGACTGGTCCACGGCACCGTTTGTCGCGGTGATCTCGCCGGTGCGGGCGATGCTGGTGCCAAAGACAGCCGCGCCCTCAAACTGCTGGCGCACCATCTCAGGATTCACGATGATTCCGGCGTCGACGGCAGTGATGACATGCGGCATCGTGATGGCGCCTTGGTCATCGACTTCGACGTCGACGACGGTGGCGACATAGGTGAAGAAGCTGCGATGGACAGCGATGCCCATGCCTCTGCCTTTGCCGGGTTTGGTTTTGCCCCAGTTTGCTTTTTCCGCGGCTAACTCGGCGACATGGCGCAGGCGGCCGATATCGTAAGGATATTTCTCGGCGACTCCCGGAGAACCTTTCGGCCCCGGGGCTACATTGCGCGCAGAACCCAGCAACGTCAGCAGGTAATCGTAGGGATCGCGGTTGGCGGCGTAGGCGAGTTCGTTGGCGAACGATTGCACGGCGAAGGCGTGATAAATATTCGCAACCGAGCGCAGCCAACCGACGCGGACGTGGGCCGCAGCCTGTCCGTTCTCGGAGCGGAAGTTGGGAACGTCGAAGGGAGTCAGATCCCACCCCAACGACATTTCGCCTGCGCTGCCGTAGACCTCATTCTGATTGAACGTCGATCCGATGGGCGGGAAGACAGAGCGCTGCAACCACGCTTTCGGTTTGCCGGTGTCGTCGAGCGCGGCTTTCAGGTACATCGCGGCCACCGAGTGGAAGTAGTCGAACTTGATGTCGTCTTCGCGGCTCCAGATGACTTTGACGGGCTTGCCGGTTTTTTTCGAGAGCACCGCCGCTTCCACAGCGTAGTCGGGCTTGGACTTGCGGCCGAATCCTCCCCCAAGAAACGTTACATGACAGGTCACGTTTTCTTTCTTAAGGCCGAGAGCCTTTGCGACTTCCTCCTGCACGCCTACCGGATTCTGCGTGGGCGACCAGAGGGTAACCTTCTCGCCTTGAACATCGGCGACGGCGACCGGCGGTTCCATCGACGCGTGTGCGAGATGAGGCGCGAAGTATTCGGCTTCGACGATCTTGCCACCTTTGGCAAACTCGGCATCGGGGTCGCCGACGCTGTGCACGACTTTGCCCGGCTGGCGCGCGGTTTGCTGTAATTCTTTTTTGTAGTCGGCGGAATTGTAGGACGCGTGGGCGCCATTGTCCCATTCAATCTTCAGTTTCTTGCGCCCTTTGAATGCGGCGAAAGTATTGTCGGCGATCACGGCGACGCCGCCGAGCGGCTGAAACGCATGCGGAGGCTTGAAGGGATCGATGGCGATGGTCTGCTTCACGCCGATGACTTGGAGGGTGGCAGAGTCGTCAACCGATCTTACTTTTCCACCAAGCACCGGCGGGTGAGCGATGGCGGCGTAAAGCATGCCGTCGACGCGAACGTCCATGCCGAATAGCGGCTTGCCGGAGCACAGGTCTGACACATCGTAGCCGGGCGCGGGTTTGCCAATGTAGCACCATTGTTGCGGCGACTTGAACGTCAACTCTTCTTTCTTGGGGACGGGAAGTTTCGCTGCGACCGAGGCGAGGTCTCCATAGGAGAGTTTGCGGTCGGAATTCTTGTCGCTGACGGTGTGGGGAGGATCGGCGACGCACTGCGATTCGGGGATTCCCCATTGCTGAGCGGCGGCGCGGACGAGCATCAGGCGAGCGGTGGCGCCGGCCTGGCGCAGAGGATCGAAAAATTCGCGGACCGAATGAGAGCCGTCGGTGTCTTGCGAGCCGTATTGATCGTCGGCATCGCCTTGGACGACCGTGACCCGGCTCCAGTCAGCGTCAAGTTCGTCGGCGAGGATCCGGGGGAGGCTGGTGCGGACGCCGTTCCCCATCTCCGAGCGGTGAGCGACGATGTAGACTTCGCCGCTTCTGTGAATGCCCACGAAGATGCCGGGGCGGAAGGCGGATCCGTCGATCGTACCGACCGGGCTCGTCGCCGCGTAGGGTACCCCATTTCTCGCTGCCTTTGCGAGAAGTGGGGACTTTCCCACGAGAAGCACGAATGCTCCGGCCGAGAACACCCCTTGCAGAAAACGCCGCCGGCTGACATTTTCAATGGCGATCATTCCCTGGGTGACCTCTTCGATGTCGACCTTTTCTTCCTTGATCATGCGGTCTCCCTCGCGGCTTCCTTGATGGCGGCGCGGATGCGTTGGTAGGTGCCGCAGCGGCAAATGTTGCCGGCCATGACCGAGTCGATGTCATCGTCGGTGGGCTGCGGCTTGGAGGAGAGCAACGAGACTGCCTGCATGATTTGGCCGGGCTGGCAGTAGCCACATTGCGGGACGTTCACTTCGGCCCAGGCTTTCTGCACGACGTGCGGGCCGTTGACCGAGAGAGACTCAATGGTCGTGATCTCGAGCCCCTCAATCGTTCCCATCTGCTTCGAACAAGAACGGATGGCTTTGCCATTTTGTAGCACGGTGCAGGCTCCGCATAAAGCCATGCCGCATCCGAATTTTGTGCCGGTGAGTCCGAGGATGTCGCGCAGGTACCACAGGAGCGGCATTTCGGGATCGCCATCGAAAGTCTGCGCGCGGCCATTCACCTTAAGATGAATCATGATGCACTTCCTTGGTTATCAGGAAATTTACCCGGTTATTGTACTGCGAACGGATCGTGTGAATGCAATTTGGATTGTTTATCGATGATAAGCGTGGCGCCCCTGCAGACTGCGGGCGCTCTTTCGCACGTTCGGGGCGGGTTTAGTTTTTCGTCGGCACCCACGGCTTAGGCGTGGACTGCATTCTTACGCCGCTCCGCGGCTGGGTATCACAAGATCTTATCGGGGAAGACGAAAACGGTGCGGGCGAGATCGGATTGCAGGGTGGACTCGTGATAGTAGCGGGTGAGGATGCCATTCTTCCAAATGAGCAGGTCGGGATTCTGGTCGGCGAACTCGTCCCAGTTGGCAGTGGAGCAGCGGGCCATGCGCTCGCGGATCAGGAAAAAGTACGCGTGGGTGATGGTCTCGTGGTAGAGCTGCGACTTGCCGCGGGCGGTGGCGAAGCGCTTCAACGCGGCGGAGAAGTTTTCGAGCGCCTGCAGCGGCGGATAAATGGCGAGATAGGCGAACGCCAATCGGACATGATCGGCGTGGTGGAAAGAATGCTCGGGGATGGCGTTGGTTTCGAAACAGTGGATGATTTGTTCGTTGGTCATGGGAGTAGCACGGCTGTGCCGTGGAGTGCTTGCCGGATTGCGCCCCGCAGACAGCGGCGGGCGGCTGTACCCACAGCTTGAGTTTGAAACGCGAGTTTCATTTTCCGGCCGCAATGGCGAAGGCTGCGGCAGCATAGATGACGACATTCCCGACGTTGTACTGGCCGTGCAGCAGATGAATCAGGATGGCCATGATGAAGACGGCCACGAGCAGCCACGCGCCTCGGCTCGTCGTTTTCGGAATCAGGAGAAGAATGCAGCCGACGATCTCGCCGAATCCTAGAACGAGTCGGATGAATCCTGGCATGTGAGTTCCGGCGAACTGGTGGGCCGCGCTCGGCATGACGAAGAGCACGGCCTCAATGAGGACTACGACGCCAAGGGTCCACTGCAAGACCGTAAGAGCTAGTTTCGTTCGTAGAGGGCTCATCTCGTGTCTCTCTCCTTCTGAAATGTTCAACCACCGAGGACCCTGAGGGACACAGAGGCAAACAACAACATTTACGACTGGGATCCTCTGTGGCCTCTGTGGTTCATTGGCGCTATTTCTCTGAGGTGCGTTTGCGCGAGGATCCGGCCTTGATTTCTTTCAGGCGATGGCTGGCGCTGGAGTCGAGATCAAGGCCGTAAAACTTCTTCAACTCGCGGATGCGTTCGAGGGAAGCTGGACTGAATGGAGTCTTGCCGTCGAAGGCGTGCAGGACAATGCCCTCGAGCACGTCGCCGAGCGTCATGTCGTGATATTCGCCGAAGGCTTTCAGGACTTTGAGGATTCGTTTTTCGATGCGTACGCCGGTCTGGACGCGCTCGACTAACAGTTTCGAATCGTCTGTCATTTGTACCAATGTACCATGGTACCTTAACCAATGCAATTGGAATTGCGTGGCTTGGGCGGAGCGGATCGCGGTTACCAGCATTACTCGGGCGGGATTTTGGATTGTTTGAGCCAGGCCTCGCCCGTTTCAATAGCGAATTTAGGGGACGGCAGGCACTCGCTCGGGGTGATGCCGGAAGGCCACGGAAGTGTTCCGCACAAAAAAGCCCGGGATCGAGATGCAATCGTTGCGATGCACGGAGAATGCGCAATCACTGTCCTAATATCACCACATCACTCATCAACCACGGGTCAAAATGGTTTTCGCCGCGCTCACCTTGCGCTATGTATTATTAACCGTTGCGCACTTCAGCATCATTTGATTCGAAATTATGCCAGTGACCGACCGCGCCGGAGCGTGTTCAAAATTGAACAGACTCCATTTTTCAGTTCGGCTACGCTGCCGGGCATGGACAAGCCCAGATTGGATGCTCCGGGTTCGCCCGGTGTTCGATGTGAGCACGATCGCCTGATTTTCGCCAGACTGCGAACTGCGCGATGTGCTGCCGCGCGAGTTGGACAGCCAGGAAGTTCGAGAGCTGGATAAAAATTGATATATGCCCGAACCCGCCTCAGAGTCTCCCATTAAACCCATTGTCCGCGCTCTTTCGCTCGAGAGTCTTGCCGAGAGCGAGCATCGATTTCGAGCACTGGTGGAGAACTTGCCCGATGCCATTCTCGTCCACAGTGATGGTCGAATCGTCTTTGTCAATCCGTTCTGCGTCCGACTATATGCTGCCCAAACAGCTGAG
>Ga0073928_10005921_pt1 | contig 16795 bp, 12 predicted proteins | sample PaiPotPPA55metaG_FD_76969 | JGI IMG/M metagenome (GOLD analysis project Ga0073928, IMG submission 76969) | Iron sulfur acid spring bacterial and archeal communities from Banff, Canada, to study Microbial Dark Matter (Phase II) - Paint Pots PPA... ... | reverse complement strand
TCCCGTTGGCGGCCGCTCCCTTGGCTGGTGCTTTGCCGTTCTTTCTGCCCCACTTGCCGAAGGTGCGTACCGGTGCGGCCGCCAGCAGGGTCTGGCACTCCTCCAAAGTCAGGCTCTTCGGATCCTTGTCCTTGGGAATCTTGGCATTGCGCGATTTGTCGGTGATGTAGGGTCCGTAGCGGCCATTCAGCACTTGAATGCCGGTGTCGGGAAAATCCAGAATCAGCCGATTGGCATCCGCGATTTCTTTCTCGCGAATGACCTCCAGCGCGCGTTCGGGCGTGATTTCGTACGGGTCGTCGATCTTGAGCGATACGTACTTGGCGCCGTACTTCACATAGGGGCCGAATCGGCCGACATTCGTCGTGATCTCTTCGCCGTCGGGCGTGGTGCCCAGCTTGCGCGGCAATTTGAACAGCTCGATGGCTTCGGCGTGCGTGATGGCGTCCATCTTTTGACCGGGCCGGAGGCCCGCAAAGCGCGGCTTGTCCTCATCGTCCTTGGTGCCGATCTGCACGAAGGGACCGAATCGCCCCATGCGCACACTCATCGGTTTCCCGCTCACCGGATCCTTCCCTAAGTCCCGGGCCTGCGCGACTTCCTCGCGGCTGACCGAGGTTTCCGTATGGTTCACGAGATCGATGAACGGCTTCCAGAATCTCTCCAGCAGCGGGACCCATTCCTGCTCGCCGTTCGCTACAGCGTCGAGCGAGTCCTCCATCTTCGCGGTGAAGTCGTAGTCCACATAGGTCGTGAAATACTGAGTCAGGAAGCGGCTGACGATCTTGCCGATGTCCGTTGCCGTGAAGCGCCTGCTTTCGATATCGACGTATTGCCGATCGCGCAGGGTGGAAATGATCGACGCGTACGTCGACGGCCTGCCGATGCCGTATTCCTCGAGCGCCTTGACCAGCGACGCCTCGGAGAATCGCGGCGGCGGCTCGGTGAAATGCTGTGTGGGCACGACCCCGGTCAGTTTGACCCGATCGCCCTCCTTCATCGGCGGCAGTACATGGTCCGAGTCGTCCTGCACGACATCGTCCATCCCCTCTTGATAGACGGAAATGTAGCCCGGCGTCACCAAGGTCGAGCCGTTCGCGCGCAGCACAGTTCGCTTCGGGCCGTCCGGGCCTGCGAGCATTTCCACGGCCACCGTATCGAAGATTGCCGGCGCCATCTGGCAGGCGACGGTGCGCTTCCAGATCAGGGAATACAGGCGGAACTGATCCGACTCGAGTTTCTTTTCGATGTCGCCGGGCAGAACATTCGCCGCGGTCGGACGGATCGCTTCGTGCGCTTCCTGCGCGTTTTTCGACTTGGTGCGAAAAATCCGCGGCTCTTCCGCAAGCCCCGCCGCTCCGTACAGCTGCACGATCACATCGCGAATTTGCCCGATGGCCTCTTGCGCCAGATTGAGCGAATCGGTGCGCATATAGGTGATGAGACCGACCTGGCCCTCGCCGATGTCGACCCCTTCGTACAGCTGCTGGGCGACGCGCATGGTCTTTTGAGCACTGAAGCCCAATTTGCGGGCGGCTTCCTGCTGCAAGGTCGAGGTAGTGAACGGCGGCGCCGGATTACGCTTGCGCTGCTTGCGATCCACCGTGAGCACCGTCAGCTCGCCCTTGGCCGCGCCTTGCAGGGTGCGCTCGACATCGCGCGCTTGGCTCTCTGTCGTAAAGCTGAACTGTTCGACCTTCGCGCCCTGGTATTCGACCAGCTTGCCCGGAAATTTCTGTTCCGAATGTTCCAGCTCGGCATCGATGGACCAATATTCGCGCGCGACGAACGCGGCGATTTCATCTTCGCGCTCACAGATCATGCGCAAGGCGGGACTCTGCACCCTGCCTGCGGACAGACCCGGGCGCACCTTCTTCCACAGCAGCGGAGAGAGGTTGAATCCCACCAAAAAATCCAACGCGCGCCGCGCCTGCTGAGCGTTCACCAGGTCGACGGACAGCTCGCGGGGGCTCGCCATCGCTTCGCGAACCGAGTTTTTGGTGATTTCATAAAACACCACGCGCCGCACGTCCTTGCCCTTGAGTTCGCCCTGGGCTTTCAGGAGCTCGTACAGATGCCATGAGATGGCTTCGCCCTCGCGGTCGGGGTCGGTTGCAAGGAACAGCGACTTGGCCTTCTTGAGGGCACGCGAAATGGCGTCGACGTGTTTCTGGTTGCGCTCGACGACCTGGTACTTCATGGCGAAGTGGTGCTTCGGGTCGACCGCGCCTTCTTTCGGGACGAGGTCGCGAACGTGGCCATAGGAGGCAAGGACTTCGAAGTCCTTGCCGAGGTATTTCTTGATGGTCTTCGCCTTGGCCGGCGACTCCACGATAACGAGGTTGCTGCTCAAAGGCGTCTAATGCAAAGCGTCAGAGCGCTCTTCGAAGACCAGGTCTTCCATCTGCGCGTAGGCGGATTCTTGTCCAGGTTGGCTGAAAAGCACCATCAATACGACCCATTTCACTTGTTCGATGTCGATTTCGTCCGCTTCGAGCGCCATGAGGCGGTCGATGACCAGCTCGCGCTGCGTGCCCGAGAGTATCTGCACGTTTTCCAAATACATCAGGTAACCGCGTACATCGGTATCCAACCGCAGCAATTCTTGACCGCTGAAGACCCGTACGGCTCGTGCGGTGGCTTCGGCGACTTTGCCGAGCTGTTCGCCGGACAGTCCGTCCAGCCACTCCAGTGCGCGCTCGATGTCGGGTTCTGCGAAGCCTGCCTTGTCCAATTCGACTTTCAGGACGTCGCGATCCGGCCGCGGCTCGTCATCGGCGCTCATGTAATTCTCGAATAAATAGATGAGTAGATCGAGAACGTTATCTTTCACCTCCGGCTCCTAACGACTCGGGAGTAGCGGCCCCCGGGGGCGGCCTGAACGTGGCCTTCGAGCTCGAGGATCAGCATCATCGAGGACACGGCTTCTGGTTTGAATCCGGTACGAACGACCAATACATCGAGGTCCGCGGGATCAAAGCCGAGCGCATCTAACAAGATTTTGTGATCCTTGTCCATGCCCAGTTCAAGTGGAACGGCCAGGTTGCGGCCCGTGGCGGCGTGGGATCGGCCTTCGAAAAATGCCGAAAAGTTCAACTCAGTCAATATGTCATGCGCTGTTTCGGTCAGTTTTGCGCCCTGCCGGATCAGCTCGTGGCAGCCGCGGCTCAACGGACTGTGGATCGAGCCCGGAATCGCGAATACCTCCCGGCCGTAGGAGACCGCCTGCCGAGCGGTGATGAGAGAGCCGCTTCGGCGTGCTGCTTCGACGACCAAAGTCCCTAGGCTCAAGCCCGCAATGATGCCGTTCCGCTGGGGGAAATTCTCCCGCCGAGGAGGAGTCCCGAGCGGAAATTCGCTGATCAAGGCCCCCTCCTGCCGGATTTCGAGGCTCAGGGAGCGATTGCTGCGCGGATAGACGACATCGATGCCCGATCCCAAGACGGCAAGGGTGATCCCCTGCGCCGCGAGCGCGCCTCGGTGCGCCGCGCTGTCGATGCCTGAGGCGAGGCCGCTGGTGATGGCGAGCCCGCGTCCCGCGAGATATTCGGAGAGTTCATGGGCCGTATCCCGGCCCTGAGGGGTGGGATTGCGGCTGCCGACGATCGCCAATTGCGGTTCGTTCAAGGCGTCCACGTTGCCGGCCACGTACAGCGCCATCGGATGCCGTTCCGTTGCGCGCAGCAAGGCGGGGTAGCGCGGGTCCGTGAACGGCACCACATGATGGCCGGGTCTTTCCAGCCACTCGCTTTCCGCAGAGCTCGATGCCGCCGCCGCAGTCGACAGGAATTCGCGCGCCGCAGCAGGCAGCCCGGCTCGTTCACGCGATGCATCGCACGCTTCGATAATGCCCCGGGCCGATCCGAAGATCTCGAGCGCCTTCGTGAGGGCTGGAATACCGAGCGCGGGCGCGCGCGTGAGCGTCGCCCAAGCAGAGGACTCTTCGCTCGGTGGCATTGCACGGATTATCGGGGGCGCGCCGCGATCCCGCCCCCCCAGATCTTAGCGGCAATCTGCAGATTTGCCGCGCGCTGCCATGTCGGGTGCGGCGACGCTGCGGCCACCTCTGGCGCTGCCGCGCCTGGCGTCCCTGCGCGGGTGCCGGACTCCTTACGGGTTCTGGACGTGATCCGCTACGCGAATGACATCCGTGGCTTCCATGATCAGGCCGTAGCTCAAGTGGTCGAATGTCTTGAACACCATGAAGGTGCCGGTTCGCTCGTCGGGCAGCCGTACCTTGGGGGCAGCCAACCGGGTCATTCCATTCAGAAAGCCCTTGTTCGCGGTGTCGCGAACGACGCCTCCCTCCTGGAACACGGCCAACACATTGCCCGGCGCGAGGCCGTCGCCGGCGCCGCGGTTGATCACCACCACTTCGTACTGACCGATGATGGTCACGCCGTTGGACACGGCTATGATGCGGCCATTGGTCTTGACCTTCGGCGGGCTGGGGATGAAATCCAGCGGCACCTCGATGCCGCCGGCGAACAATTTATCCCCCGCTTCGGTTTCGCGGGCCGATTCGGTCATGATGAGGGTGGCCGGATCGCCGACGCGGGTGATGTGACCGGCGCCGGTGAAGATGCCGTCGTAGCCCACGATGCGATTGCCGTCATCCGGATCGCGCAACGCGTCGCCGACGCGCACCACGTTGTAATGAGTACCGAGTTCGACGGGATTCGCGAATCCGCGCGCATACAGGGTGTCGCCCTCGGCCATGGCCACGTGCAAGTCGCGGGTTGTCAGCACATACGGCGCAGCTTTGATCTGTTCCCTCGCGAGCACCGAGGGCTTGGACATGAAGGCGGCCACCGAGGCGTAGGGGATGGCGGTGACCGCACCCTCGAGCGGCTGACTGCGAATGCGCGGCTCCACCCGGGCGGCATCGCCGCGCTGCAACACGATGGTGGGTTTTCCGTCAATGTAAACCAGACGCAGGGTATCGCCGGGGTAGATCAAATGCGGGTTGTGGATCTGGGGGTTGACCTGCCAGATCTCGGGCCAAAACCAGGGATCGCGCAAGAAAACCTTGGCGATGCCCCACAAGGTATCGCCGCGTTTCACGACATAGCTGTCGGGAGCATTGGGATTGAGCACCACCCCGCCTGGCGCAGCTCCGGAGGGCGGTGGCGCCGCAGTCGATGCACCGGCATCTACGGCCGCTTCCATCGCTGTTCGATCGTCACCGACAACAATGCCCTGCACGGTGCTTTCAGGCGCCGCCACCGGCACCGGTGCCGTTACGCTCCTTTCCGTCTGACATCCGGCGAGCACCGCCACCGAAAGGGTGAGGGCAACTATTTGATGACCTTGCATTCGTTTCGCTCCCTTGGCCTTAAGCTTGATGTCGCTGGCCGACTGGTATACTTCCGACCTGCCGCCAAGACTTAGACGTATCGCCCGTTTCTGCGGTTTGGCGGCACCGTGCGCGCTGCCAATGCAGGCATTAAGTTAAGCAGCGGCGGAACTTTAGCAACATTCTTCAGCCAAAAACACGATATTGCTCTCATAACTCCCATGACAAAGCTCGTAATTCTGGAGTATCCCGATCCTAGGCTGCGCAAGACGGCCGCGCCCGTAACGGTGGTTGATGATGCACTGCGTCAATTGGCAGACAACATGCTCGAAACCATGTATGCGGCGAGAGGCGTCGGGCTTGCCGCCACTCAGGTCGATGTACATAAGCGCTTGATCGTGCTCGATGTGAGCGAGGAGCGCGATCAACCGCTGGTGTTGATCAATCCGGAACTGCTGAAGCGGGAGGGCTCCGGCCCCGGCGAGGAGGGTTGCTTGTCCCTGCCCGGCATCTACGAGAAGCTATCGCGGGCGACGTATATTCGCGTGCGGGCATTGGGCCGCGACGGCGAGCCCTTCGAAATGGATGCGGAGGAGCTGCTCGCCGTCTGCATCCAGCATGAGATGGATCATCTCGAAGGCAAGCTATTCGTCGACTACCTTTCCGAACTCAAGCGCCAGCTGATCCGTCGGCGAATGGAAAAAGAGCGTAAGCAACGATCCACGGGGAGCGAACCTCGCACTACAGCGAAGGGCGCTGCGGCGCGCGGCGCTACCACCCCGGCTCTTTGAGTCTTGAGCACGGATCTTCCTCCCCTAAGGCTGGGTTTCGCCGGCACGCCGGAATTCGCCGTTCCGGCACTCGAGGCACTGTCGGAAGCACACCGGATTTGCGCCGTGTTCACGCAGCCGGACCGGCCTTCCGGACGCGGCCAGCCGTTGCACGCAAGTCCCGTCAAAGACCTGGCCGCCGCACGCGGTTTCCGCGTGTATCAGCCGGCTACTTTCAAGTCGCAGGATGTACTGGAGAATCTGCGCAGCCTGGAACTCGACGTTCTGGTCGTCGTCGCGTACGGGTTGATCCTGCCGCCCGCGGTGCTGCAGAGTCCTCGGCAAGGTTGCATCAATATTCATGCCTCGCTGCTGCCGCGTTGGCGGGGGGCGGCGCCGATTCAACGCGCCGTGCTCGCGGGAGACGCGAAGACCGGCGTCACCATCATGCGCATGGAGGCGGGCCTCGATACCGGTCCCGTGCTGGCGGCTCGCGAAGTAGAGATCGGCGCGGACGACACCGCCAAGACCCTGCATGACCGGCTGGCGCGGCTCGGCGCCGAGCTCATCGTCGACACGCTGCATGCGCAGAGGCTAGGCGGTGTCCGCGAGGTGCCTCAGCCCTCCGAAGGCGTCACATACGCCGAGAAAATCAACAAGGCCGAGGCACTGATCGATTGGCAGCAAGATGCGGTGCCGATCTCGCGGCGTGTCCGCGCGTTCAATCCATGGCCGGTTGCCGAGACCCGGCTCAACGGGACGCAGCTGCGCATCTGGGAGGCGCGGCCGATCGACTCGGCCGGCATGGAGGCTGCCGAAACGGGTGCCGGCGCGTTGCCGGGAACGGTGCTGGCCGCCACGCATGAGGGTATCGACGTTGCGTGCGGGCGCGGTGTCCTGCGGATTCTTCGCCTGCAGCTTGCCGGCCGTAAGCCGCTCTTCGCGCAGGAGTTCATCAAGGGACAGCGGCTCGACGGCGCGCGCTTCGCGCCGGTTAGACCCGCATGACCGCCAGCGCGCGTTCTTTGGCCGGCTACGCGGTGGCGCGAATTCTGCGTGAGGGCGTGACCCTCGATGCGGCATTGAAGGATGCCCTGGCCGCGGCCAACCCCAAACTTGCCCCGTCGGTGCGATCCTTAAGCTACGGCGCGGTCCGCGGCTATTATCGTCATGAAGCGATTTTGAGGAGCGTCTTGACCGCACCCGTGAAATCGCTGGACCCCTTGGTGCGTGCGCTGCTGTCGGTCGCGCTGTACGAGCTCGAGGACGAGAGAACACCGGAGTATGCCGTGGTCGACGCCGCGGTGCAGACCGCAAAGGCCACCGACGCCGTGCGCGCGGCTGGATTGATCAATGCCGTATTGCGCCGCTATCTGCGCGAGCGCAAGACTTTGGACGCGGATATCGCGCGCAATCCGGCCACTCGCCATGCCTCGCCGGTGTGGCTCGCCGATCGCCTGCGCGCCGATTGGCCGGTGCGTTGGACTCAGCTGCTGGCTGCGGGCGATGCCCAGGCGCCGATGTGGTTGCGCGTCAATAGTCAGCGCACCACGACCGGAGAATATCTCGAGAGATTGCGAGAGGCCGGGATCGGCGCGCGCGCGGAAGCACGAGTGCCTTACGCCGTGGTCCTTGATTCACCGCGCGACGTGAACGATCTCCCCGGATTTGCCGAAGGCCTGGTATCCGTCCAAGATCTGGGAGCGCAATGCGTCGCATTTCCACTTGGCCTCGCGGCAGGTCAGCGGGTACTCGATGCCTGTGCGGCGCCCGGCGGGAAAACCGCTCTCATCGCGGAACGAGAACCGCAATTGGCCACCGTGGTGGCGGTCGACATAGACCCGCAGCGGCTCGACCGGGTCCGTGACAACTTGAAACGGGGAAACCTCCGTGCCGAGATCGTGAGCGGAGATGCGGGTACGCCCTCCCCCTGGTGGGACGGCGTTCCGTTCGATCGCATATTGCTCGATGCGCCGTGTTCGGCGCTTGGGGTGATCCGCCGCCATCCCGATATTCGCCTGCGTAAGTCCCCGTCGGATATCGACAAATTGCCCCAGGTTCAAGGGCGCCTGCTCGCGTCCGCGTGGAACATGCTAAAGCCCGGCGGCCGCCTGGTGTATGCCACCTGTACCGTGACTCGAAGCGAAAATCGCGGCGTAGTCGCTGCGTTTCTGCGCGGCACTCCCGGCGCCGTCAGTCTCCCCGCGGAGGATTGGGAAGGCTGGCCCCACTTCGGCGAAGCGGATGAATTCGGCCGGCAGATTCTTCCGGGAGAGGCGGGTGCAGACGGCTTCTATTATGCTGCCTTGACCAAACAATGAAAGCCGCGCGATCAAACCCTACGCAGAGTGCCCGCCGGCGAGCTCCGCTCGCGAGGTTCGCGACGTTCATGTGCGCGGCGGCCGCTACGACGCTGTGGATGGCGCCGCTGCATGCTGACGGGCTCGAGGGGCGCTTCGAAGTTCGTTCCGCCGATTTGCAGCTCAAGGACGGCGTCTATCACTTGAACGCCCATATGGACTTGCCCGTCAGCGATGCCGTGCGGCGCGGACTCGCCGAAGGCGTGCCGCTGACGATAGAACTCGACCTTGATATCGAACGGGTGCGCCAGCTGCTGCCGAACTCGCGCGTCGCCGAACTGACCCAGCGCTACCATTTGCAGTACAACGCGGTGAGCGCGCGCTACATATTGCGCAACGACAACAGCGGACAGCAGCAGTCGTTGAGCAGCGTCGATTCCGCGCTCGAGCAGATCTCCGAAGTACGCGGCCTGCCGGTTCTGGACAAGGCGCTGATCTCCGCCGGCCGCCGTTATGAGGCCAGCGTTCGCGCCAAGGTCGATTACGGCTCGGTGCCGTTCACCTTGCGCGTGGTCATGTTCTGGGTCAACGACTGGCATCGCGAGAGCGACTGGTACACATGGACGCTGCAGCCATGATCCGCAAGTACGGTGCCACGGTGCTGGGCTCGATCGGCGTGGTGCTGTGGCTGGTCGCGCTGTATCTGCTTGCCTCGGCCGCACAAAATTCGGCCAGGTTCGAGAAGTGGATGCCATGGATTCTGCTGATCAATATCTCAGGGCTCCTCACGCTGTTCGTGCTGCTCGCCGGCAAGCTCACGCAATTGGTGCGCGACTACCGCAGACATGTCCCGGGGTCGCGCCTGAAGGGACGCACGGTGGCGATTTTCAGCGCTCTGGCCGTCGCGCCGATTCTGGTGGTCTATTACTTTTCCCTGCAATTCATCAATCGCGGCATCGACAGCTGGTTCGAGCTGGAAGTCAGTCAGGGACTCAAGGACACGCGCGAACTCTCGCATGCCGCTCTCGAAGTGCGGGTACGGGAATTCCTCCAGCACACCCAGGTCGTGGCCCGCACCCTGTCGGCGAGCTCAGATCTCGAGCTGATCGGCACGCTCGATCGCGAGCGGCGCGACAGCACGGCGCTCGAATTCACCATCGTGGGCGCGCAGGCGCAGATTCTCGCCACGAGTTCCGACCGTCCGATGGATACGCTGCCGGTGCCCGCGACCGACGAGATGATGCTGCAGCTGCGGCGCGGCCGCCCCTATGTGAGCTTGGACACCGACTCGGTCGGCGGCTATCTGATTCGCGCGGCGGCACCGCTCGATGCCAACGGCAGCGGCAGTGCGCGGGTGTTGATCGCCTTGTATCCGGTGCCGCAGCAGTTGAGCCAGCTCGCCGACACGGTGCAGCGTTCCTACACCCAGTACGCGAATCTCGTGCAATTGCGCCGGCCGCTCAAGTCGACCTTCGTGCTGATCTTGACCTTCGTCGTGCTGATGTCGCTGATTGCCGCGGTTTATGGCGCGTTCTTCGCCGCCCAGCGTCTGGTGCAGCCCGTGCAGGACCTGATCGCCGGAACGCGGGCCGTGGCCAAGGGCAATTACGACACCAAGCTGCCGCTGCCCTCGCGCGACGAGCTGGGTTTTCTGGTGACCTCCTTCAACGACATGACCAAGCGGTTGGCCCGCGCCCGGGAGGAAACACGCCGCAGTCAACAAGCCGTGGAAGCCGAGCGGGCCGGTCTCGCCGTGATTCTCGCGCGCCTGTCCACCGGAGTCGTGTCGCTCGAGGCGAATTTGACGGTGCGCACCGCGAATCAGGCGGCCAGCGCCATCTTAGGGATTGACCTCGAGGCCGCCGTCGGTAAACGATTCGACGAGTCGATCAGCGACACGACTCTGTTCACCCAGTTTCTGGCCGCGCTCAAATCGCATCTCGGCGCCGAGGACTTGGACTGGCGGGAGCAGCTCGAATTGTTGTCGGACTCCGGCAAGCGTGTGCTCGTGTGCGCGTGCACCGCCTTGCCCAACGACTTGGGAGGCGCGCCCGGCGTGGTACTGGTATTCGACGACATCACCACGCTCCTGCAGGCGCAGCGCGATGCGGCTTGGGGCGAAGTGGCGCGCCGTCTGGCGCACGAGATCAAGAATCCCCTCACGCCGATTCAACTGTCCGCGGAACGGATGCGGCGCAAGTTTTTGGGGCAAATGAACGCTCAAGACGCCCAGATACTCGAACGGGCGACGCATACCATCGTCGCTCAGGTCGATGCGATGAAGCAGATGGTCAACGCCTTCAGCGAATATGCGCGCGCCCCCGACATGCATTTCTCGCGCTTCGATCTGAACCAGTTGATCACGGAAGTCGTGGACCTCTATCGCGTCCAGGACTCGAGCGCCGACCTCAAATTGCTGCTCGATGCGCACCTGCCGGCCATCTCGGCCGACCGGATGCGCATCCGGCAGATTCTCAACAATCTGGTCACCAACTCGCTGGAGGCCCTGGAGGGCCGTCCGGGCGCCTGCATCGAGATCGAAACTCATGTGGCCGAGGAAGGTCCCAAGCAAGTAGCGTCGGTGGCGATTGTGGTCGCCGACAATGGGCCGGGGTTTCATCGGGACTTGATCGGCACCGTGTTCGACCCCTATGTCACGAGCAAACCCAAGGGCACGGGGTTGGGGCTTGCGATCGTGAAGAAAATCGTCGAAGAACACGGCGGACGCATTGAGGCGGATAATCAGCGCAGCGGAGGCGCCCGCGTGCGAATTCTATTGCCGTTGAGCGACGGCGCACGCTCCATGGGCGTGCGTGAACCGCGCAAAGGCGAACACAGGAGAGAACGTGTATGACCGCTTCGAGAATACTGGTGGTGGACGACGAGGCGGATATCCGCGGATTGCTGAAAGAGATTCTTTCCGAAGAGGGGTACGAGGTGGAAGTCGCCGCGGACGCGAGCCAGGCGCGTTCTTCGCGCGCGACCCAGGTTCCTGATCTCGTCTTGCTGGATATCTGGATGCCGGACACCGACGGCATCACGTTGTTGCGCGAATGGTCGGTGACCGACGGTTACGACTGCCCGGTGGTGATGATGTCCGGCCACGGCACGGTCGAGACCGCCGTCGAGGCCACGCGCCTGGGCGCCTACGATTTTGTCGAAAAGCCGCTGTCGTTGACCAAACTGCTGCGTACCGTGGAGCGGGCGCTCGATGCCGGGCGCCGCAAGCGGTTGTCGGCGCGCGCGCATGGGCCGACGCTCGCCGTACCCATCGGCAAGGCCAAGGTCACCCAGGCGCTGCGCGAGCAGGTGCAGCACGCTGCCTCCAGTTCGTCTCCGGTGCTGTTGGTCGGCGAATTGGGATCAGGGCGCGAGGCCTACGCGCGCTACCTGCACTCGCTGAGCGCACGCGCATCGAAGCCGTTTTTCATGGTGGTGGCGGCGAGCTTAGGGCAGGACCCGGCCGCAGCGCTGTTCGGCAGCGAACGGGATGGCCGCATCGAACTGGGCGCGCTCGATCAGGCGGCCGGCGGATCCCTGTACCTGAACGGGCTGGAGGATTTGAACAGCGAAGCGCAGCGCGCGCTGGCGGGCGCCATCGAGCAGAACGGCTACACGCGCGTGGGCGGGCGGCAACGGATGCCGCTCAATGTACGCTGGATCAGTTCCGCGCAGGACGGCTTCGAATTGCGCGCCTCTCCGGAACCGTTCCGCCGCGACCTCGTGGCGCATCTCAACGTGATCACGTTGAGGGTGCCCCCGCTGCGCGACTACGCCGAGGATGTTCCCGATCTATTGCGCTACTACGTCGATCGCCTGGTCGACGATCAGCACCTGCCGCTGCGCCGCTTCAGCGTCGCCGCGCAGAATCGGCTCAGAAATTATCCCTGGCCCGGCAATATCGACGAGCTCAAGAACCTGGTGCAGCGCGTATTGGTCCTGGGTGTGGGCGAGGAGATTCGGCTCGAGGAAATCGAGCGCGAACTCGCGGTGAAGCTGGCGGTGGACGAGCCTCTCGTGAAACAAGATCTGCTCGCTCTGCCGCTGCGCGAAGCGCGCGAGCAATTCGAGAGGGCATACCTGCAGCAGCAGCTCTTGCTCTGCAACGGCAAAGTGGGTCAGCTGGCCAAGCGAGTGGGGATGGAGCGCACGCATTTGTACCGTAAGTTGCGGGCATTAGGCGTCGATTTTCGGCAATTAGGCGAGGATTAGGGTGCGAATGAGGCCAGCCAGCGAAGATGGCCACCCGGAAACTCGTCTTCCTGCACGGTGATGTTGACCGGCCCAGCGCTAACGGCGTGGGGGGATGGGAAGCCTGGGGGCAACTGTTCCCCCCGTTGCCCCCAGGCTTCCCATCCCCCCACGCCATGCGCTCCGGTCAACATCACCGTGCAGCGCTCCTAGTCGCCGACGCGGATCACCAGCACGTCGACATCGGCCTTGCGCAAGATTTGCCGCAACCGGTTGAGCTCGTCCAGCTTGGAAATCGGCCCGATGCGGATCCGGTGCCAGGTATCGTTGTCCACGGACACCTTCTGTACCTTGGATTCGATGCCTTGCAGCGCCAGCTGCGCGCGCACGCGGTCGGCGTCGGCGAAGTTCTTGTACGAACCGGCCTGGAGCACGTAGGTTCCGCGGCGCGTCTCGGGGACGGATTTGACGTCGGGCCGGACATCCTTGTCCTTCTCGGGCACCACCACTTCGAACTTCGGCAGCATGTCGTAGAAGGCGTAGGACTTCGCCGAATCTTCCCTGCCCGAGTCCCCGGCTTCCGTATCGGGAGGCTCGGCGCCGCGGGACTTTTTCTTGTCCGCCTTGGCTGTCCGGGCGATTTGCGCGTCCGGTCGATGATCCTTGATATAGATGATGGCGGCCACGCCGAGACCCATCGCCAATCCGCACAGGACTCCCGTCCACCCGGAGAAGCCTGTGTTCTTCCGTCGTTTGGTCTTGTAGTCGCGCGCCGCAGCCTTGGGCATGGGCCGGTCTACATCGTCTCGGGCGCGGACACGCCCAAGAGTTCGAGGCCGTTGCGGATGACGGTCTGGGTCGCGAGCGCAAGGTCGAGCCGAGCATCGCGGAGCCCCGCATCCTCCACGATGAACTGATGCGCGCTGTAGTTGGTGTGGAAATCGTTCGCCAGGTCCCGCAGGTAATGCACCAAGGTGTGCGGTGCCCGCAGCATCGCGCATTGGCGCACGATTTCGGGGAACGCGCTCACTCGCTTGATCAATTGCAGTTCCTGCGGCTCGACCAGCTTGTCCAGGCTGCTAAGTCCATGCGCCGCGTCGTGGGCAAGCCCGCGCTCCTTGAGTTGCCGCATGACGCTCGCGACCCGCGCATGCGCGTACTGAATGTAGTACACCGGGTTGTCGTTCGAGCGGGCGGTGGCGAGTTCCAAGTCAAAGTCCAAATGTTGGTCGTTGCTGCGCATGACGTAGAACAGCCGGGCCGCGTCATTGCCCACTTCGTTGCGCAAGTCGCGCAATGTGACGAATTCGCCCGAGCGGGTCGACATTTGCGCCTTTTCACCGCCGCGGAACAACGACACGAATTGCACGAGGCGCACCTCGAAGGAATCCGCGGGACCGCCCAGCGCCACCAAGCCTGCGCGCAGGCGAGTGATATAGCCGTGATGATCGGCGCCCCAGATATAGAGCAAATGATCGAAGCCTCTTCTAAGCTTGTTGAATACATAGGCGATATCCGACGCAAAGTACGTCTTGACGCCGTTTTCGCGCACCATCACACGGTCCTTTTCGTCGCCGTAGTCCGTGCTCTTGAACCACCAGGCACCGTCCTTCAGATAGGCGTGTCCCGCTTTCTTCAGCGCGTCGAGCGCCCTGTCGACGGAGCCGTCGTCGCTCAAATGCCGCTCGGAGAACCAGCAGTCGAAGATGACGCCGAATTCCTTCAGGTCTTCGCGGATGTCGCCGAGGATGCCGGCCAGCGCCAGATCCAGCACGCGGCGAAACGCCGCGTCTCCGATGAGAAGCCGCGCCCGGGCGATCACCGCGTCGATGTAAACGTCCTTGTCGCCTCCCTGCGGCTCATCCGGCGGCAATTTCGCGAAGACTTCGGCGGCGCCGTGGCGCAGCTTCGCGCCTTCCACAGCGAATAGTTGCTCGGCAATCGCCACAATGTAGTCGCCGCGGTAGCCGTTCGCGGGAAACGTGAAACGCTCGCCGCAGTGCTCGAGATATCGCAGCCAGGTGCTGACCGCCAGAATTTCCATCTGGCGGCCCGCATCGTTGATGTAGTACTCGCGCTCCACGCGGTAGCCCACTGCCTCGAGCAAATTCGCGACGGTCGCGCCGAACGCGGCATGCCGGCCGTGACCGACGTGCAGGGGGCCCGTCGGGTTCGCCGATACGAATTCTACCTGCACCGATCGGCCGGCGCCGGCGAGCGACCGGCCGTACCGGCGCCCGTCTTGAAGCACCTTGCCGATTTCGGCGTGATAGGCGTCCTGCGACAGAAAGAAATTGATGAAGCCGGCGCCGGCGATCTCGACCTTGGCAACTGCGGGGCTCGTCGGCAGCGACCTCACCAGAGCCTCCGCCAGTTTGCGCGGATTCTGTCGGGCCGCCTTGGCCAGCCGCATGGCGAGATTGCTGGCGAAATCGCCATGCTGCGCGTCGCGCGTGTTCTCGACCTCCACGCTCAAAGTCCGCGCAGCCACGGGCACCAGGTCTTCCGGCAGGGCTGCCAGCGCTTGCTGCAGCAAATTCTCGATCAGAGTCTTCAAAGCGAATCCATGGGTCAAAGGTACGAAGGGTGGATCAGGAGTCCAAAGATTGCAGGTCAGGAGTACAAAGGGTCCGCAGTTTACCCGGAATCGCCGCTCCTCAGGCAGATGGCGAGGTCACGCAGACTCCTCAATCCACTTCCAGCGGATCCACGTCGATGGACCAGCGCAGGCCGGGCGGTCCGCGCAGCTTTTCCACCTGCGGGAGCCAGTCCTTCAAAAAGCGCTGCAAAGTGGACCGTGCGGCGGTCTCGATCAGGAGATGCGCACGGAAATGATCGGCCCGGCGCGCGATCAAGGCGCTGGCGGGACCCAGCACTTTGACGGCTGCCGCGTCGCCCAGCCCTCGGCTGGCTTCCACCGCGGCGCGTAGAAATGCGTCCAATCCGAGGCTGTCCTTGGCTTCGGCGCGCAGCATGGCGAGCCGTGAGTAGGGCGGCCAACCGGCCTCGCGGCGCTCTTCCAGGGCGCTGACCGCAAAGCCTTCGTAGCCTTCCGCCATGAGCCGATTGAGCAGCGGATGCTCGGGAAACTCGGTTTGAATCATGACTTCCCCGGCAGAGGACCCGCGCCCCGCGCGGCCGGCGACCTGGGTGATGGTTTGCGCGAGACGCTCGGTCGCGCGAAAGTCGCTGGCGAACAAGCCCTGATCGGCATCCACGATCACCACCAGGCTGACCTCCGGAAAGTGATGACCCTTGGTGAGCATTTGGGTGCCGACCAGAATTCGCGCCTCGCCGCTGTGCACCCGGCCGAGCACGGTCTGCACCGCGCCTCGCGCGGAAGCCGTATCTCGGTCCAGCCGCGCCAGCGGCGCGTCCGGGAACAGTCTCGCCAGTGTTTCCTCGACCCGCTCGGTGCCCTGACCCACGGGATTCAAGGCTTGGCCGCAACTTCCGCAAATCGCGGGAACGGGGCTGTGCGCGCCGCAGTGATGGCAGCGCAGCTGCTGCGCGCGGCGGTGCAAGGTCATGCGCGCATCGCAATGCGCACATGGCGCGACCCAGCCGCAGGCATTGCAGAACAGACTCGGTGCATAGCCGCGGCGATTCAGGAACACGATGACCTGCCCCCCGGCTTTGAGATGACGGTCCATGGCCTGCATCGCGGGCGTCGACAATCCTTGGTCGGCGGCATGCTTGCGCAAGTCCACGATCGACATGCGCGGCGCCTGTGCCGCCCCCGGCCGCTGCGGCAAGAGATGTCTCGAATAGCGCGCCGTCGCCGCGTTTTCCAGGGTTTCCAGCGACGGCGTCGCGGAGCCGAGAACGATGGGCACGTTCGCACCCCGGGCTCTCATCACCGCGAGATCGCGTGCCGAATAACGAAAGCCCTCGTGCTGCTTGTACGAGGGATCGTGCTCCTCGTCGACGACGATGAGAGCGAGCCTCGGCAGCGAGGTGAACACCGCGGAACGTGTTCCTATGACGATCCGCGCCCGGGCCTGGTGAGCCGCGCGCCAGGCGTCGCGGCGCTCGACGGTGCTGAGGCCGGAATGCAACGCCACCACCCCCGAACTGAAGCGGCGGCGGAAGCGATCGACCAGCTGGGGCGTCAGGGCGATCTCAGGCACCAGTACCAGAGCCTGGCCTCCTTCTGCGATCGCTGCGGCGATCACCCGCAAGTACACCTCGGTCTTGCCGCTGCCGGTCACGCCGTAGAGGAGATGTGCGGCAAAGGT
>Ga0073928_10005920_pt1 | contig 16796 bp, 19 predicted proteins | sample PaiPotPPA55metaG_FD_76969 | JGI IMG/M metagenome (GOLD analysis project Ga0073928, IMG submission 76969) | Iron sulfur acid spring bacterial and archeal communities from Banff, Canada, to study Microbial Dark Matter (Phase II) - Paint Pots PPA... ... | reverse complement strand
TCAGAGCCGAGGCTCGCGTCAGGTTCGTCGAGCACGAGCAGCTTCGGGTCGTGAAGGATCGCACGGCCGATCGCGAGGCGCTGCTGCATGCCTCGCGAAAGCAGACCGGCGGGCCGGCTCCCCACCGAGCCGAGCCCCACCAGGCCGAGCGCTTCCCCCACGCGTGTCCGGCTCACGCCCTGGAGCGTGCAGAAGAATTCGAGGTTCTCGGCCGCGGAGAGGGCGGGGTAGAGGCCGGGTGCGTGCGCGACGTAGCCGATGCGCTGCCGGAGGCGCCTGCGTTCGCGGAGCGCGTCGAGGCCCATGATCTCGAGGCGGCCCGAAGTCGGGCGGGCGGCCGTGGCGAGGATGCGCAGCAGCGTGGTCTTGCCCGCTCCGTTCTCCCCTAGCACGGCCATGTGCTCGCCGGAGTCGATCGTCAGGTCGACCGATTCCAGGGCTACCTCGTGGCCGAACCAGTGGGTCAGTCCGTTTGCCACCAGGATGCTCACGACACCCCCCCACCCGGCCTGCGGCCGGACCCCCCACTTGGTGGGGAGTTGAAATACTCACTCGAAGGCGGGGTTTTGAGCAAGGGCCAGAAGACGAAGGGGCCTGCTGCGAAGAGGAGCAGGGCGGAGACGATGAGCGCCATCTAGCCCGGCGCCGGCGCGGGCACGCGCCGCCTCACCGCTTCCATCGCCGGCGCTCGCTCGCCGAGATTGCCCAGCAGCACGCCGAAGATGATGATCGCCCCGCCCGCCCAGATCCAGCTCACGAGCGGGTTGACGAAAACGCGGAATGCGGCCGAGCCGTCGGCGTTGGCGCCGGCAAGCACGACGTAGATGTCAGCCACAGGCGTGGTGTTGATCGCCACGTGCGTCAGGGCTTGGCCGCCGAGCCCGACATAGGTCGCGAGGCCGGGCTCGAGGGTCGCGTCGCCGAATCGCATCGAAGCGACAAGCTCGCTGTGGTCGGCCAGCTGGCGCTGCTCCGAACCCGTGTAGGTCAGCGTGTAGCCGGCCACCGTCACCTGCTGGCCGGGCGCGAGCGTCACGTCCTTCTCCTGCTGCCAGAAATGAGACGCCCCGATCCCCGCCACGAGCACCGCGAGACCCAGGTGCGCGAGGTAGGCGCCATAGCGCCGGCGCCGGCGGACCAGCACCTTGGGGAGGCTCTTCCAGCCGGCGCTCAAGCGCGCGTACTGCATGAAGCATGTCGCCACGACCGCTGCGACGAGCGGGAGCGCGATGAGGGCGGGGACCGAGCCGGCCCCGGCAACCAGCAGCGCGGCCAGCGCCACGAGCGCCGTCGCCGCCGGCCAGATGAGCGCTCGCAGCGAAGGCAGCCTCGCGGCGCGCCGCCACGGCAACAGAGGCCCGGCCGCCATCAGCGCGAGGATTACGACGAGCAGCGGGCCGGCCGCCCGCTCGTAGTAGGACGCTCCGACCACGCGCTGCTGGCCGAACATTCCCGAGACGAGCGGCAGGATAGTGCCCCAGAACACCACGGCGACGACTCCTATCAACAGCAGGTTCTGGAGCACGAACGCGCCTTCGCGAGAGACCGGCGCCACCGGCTTCTCGCCGCCACCGGCGACGCCCGACCGCGCCACGAGGAGCACCACCGAGAACGTGATGCAGACGAAGAGGAAGGCGAGGAACCACGGGCCGATCGCGCTGATCGCAAACGTGTGCACCGACGGCACGACGCCGCTGCGCACGATGAACGTGCCGAACACGACCAGGAGAAACGCCAGGATGACGAGGCCGAAGTTCCAGGTGCGCAGCTGGCCGCGCGTCTCCTGGACCATCGACGAGTGGAGGTAGGCGGTCGTCGCGAGCCAGGGCATGAGCGCGACGTTCTCGACCGGGTCCCAGCCCCAGTAACCGCCCCACCCAAGCACGTGGTACGCCCACCACATCCCGAGCACGAGACCGGTCGTCTGCAGGCTCCACGCGATGAGCGCGAAGCGGCGCGTGTGGGCGATCCAGGCGGAATCGGGCCTGCCGGCCAGCAGCGCGGCGGATGCGAAGCAGAACGGGATGGCGAACGACGCGAAGCCCGCGAGCACAACTGGCGGATGGATCAGCATTCCGCCGTCACGCAGCACGGGGTTGAGCCCGAGCCCATCGGGCGGGGTTATCGACAGCAGGTCGAATGGGCTCGCCACCAGCGCGAGCACGACAAGGAAAAAGCTGAGGATGACGGCCATCAAGCCCGCGGCGTAGCCCGAGATCCTCAGGCCGAGCGACGAGCTCGCCACAAGAGAGATGCTGCCGAGCACCCCGAGCACGAGCGCCCAGTAGAGCAGCGAACCCTCCTGACCGCCATAGAACCCGGCCGCCACCAGCGCGGTCGGCGTCGAGAGGTCGGTGTGCTCGGTGACATAGGCGAGCGAGAAGTCGTGGCTGAGCAGCGCCCACATGAGCACAGCGCTCGCGACGGCGGTCATCGCGGCGGCGGCGTAGAAGGCGCGCCTGCCGACCTGCACCATGACCGCGTTTTCCTCGAAGCCCGCCCAGAACGAGAGCACCGCGGAAAAACCGCCCATGACGAGGGCCGCAAGCAGCGCGCCCGCACCCAGGTATCCGAGGATCATTGGGTGTAGGGAGTCGTCGAGAAGCGCGACGGGCACTTCGCCAGCAAAGTCCGCGCGTGGAAGATGCCGTCCGAGCCCAGCCGTCCCTCGGCGACCACCGTGATGCCTGGCCTGAAGATGTCCGGGAGGGCGCCGCTGTATTCGACCGGCATCGATGCCGTCCCGTCCTGCTCCGTGAACGTCACGTGCAGGCCGCCGTTGCTCTTCTGGACGTCGGTCTGGACGACGCCCGCCACGCGCACGTCACCTGCGACCGCATGCGAGCGCAGCTGGCTGACGGTCATGTAGTACTCCGCGGATCCGCCGGAGGCGGAATAGATCAGGTAGCCGACGCAAGCGGCAACGACGAGCGCCGGGATGGCCCACCGAATCATGTGGAGATCAGCGCCAGGTAGTGGTCGAGCGTCGGTTTGTCGAGCGGTCCAGTGAAAGACGCCGTCACCCGACCCTGGGCGTCGATGAAGAAGGTGGCCGGCAGCCCTGCCACGCCGTACGACTGGTAGCTGCCTTCCACGATCGGCCCGGCCGGGTATGGGTGCTGGTGCAGCTGCTCGAAGCTGCTGAAGCCGCTCGATGTGTCCTGGTTGTCGGCGCCCACGAAGGCGACGCCTGGATGGCCAGCCGCACCGCTCGCAAGGACCGGCAGCTCCTGCACGCACGGCGCGCACCACGAAGCCCAGAAGTTCACGACGACGGGCTTGCCCTGCAGCTGCCAGACCCGCACCTGCTCGCCGGTGGCCGTCTGGATCGCGAGGCGCGGCGCGGTCTTCCCCAGCAGTGGCGGGTTGGCGAGGGCCGCGTGCTGGAGTCCCCAGGCGAGGGACAGCATCAGGACAGAACCGAGGACGACCGCAAGTCCAGTGATCCAGATCCTGCGGCTCACGCGCCTGAGTCTAGGGACTTGAGGAGGCCATTTGCCTTTGCGATCCTGGCGTACAGGCGCCCTGACGGCTTGATCGTCCGGTCCAGCGTTTTCCGATCGACGCCGATCAGGCCGAAGTGCGCCTGATAGCCGCGCGCCCACTCGAAGTTGTCCATGTTGGTCCAGTGAAAATAGCCACGCACATCGACGCCATCCTCGATCGCCAGGCGCACGTTCGCGAGCACGTCGGTCAGGTAGCGCTCACGTTCCTCGTCATCAGTCGTAGCCATCCCGTTCTCCGTGATGTAGACGGGCTTGCCGAGGTTTTTCAGCTCGCCGAGCACGCCGCGCATCCAGCTCGGGTCGGCGCTCCAACCCATCTCAGTCACGGGCGCGCCGGGAACGTTGTAGCGCCTGATGAACTGCTCCCGCGGCCGGCCGGGATCGAACGCTACGGACTGGCCGTGGTAGTGGGCGACGCCGATGAAGTCCGACGTCGCCTCCACCACCTTGCGCAGCCTGCCGGGAGCGACCGGCCAGCGGTCGAGCACGAGCTGAGCCGTACGCGCGGCCAGCCGGTCCGCGCGCCTGTTGCTGGCGGGCATGAACAGGAACTTGTGATGGGACAGCCCCACCGGCGAGTCGGGCCAGCGCCTCTTGATGGCGAGGTAGGCCAGCTCGTGCGCGCGATGCATGTTGGCCAGGACCCGATAGAAGGATGTGAGGTCTCCGGCGCGCGCGGGAGGAAACTCGCCGGTGACCCAGCCGTTGGCTGCGTAGATGTTGGGCTCGTTGATGGTGCACCACGACGTGACGAGGTCACCCAGCTCATCGACCACCCGATGCACGAAGGGAAGAAACGCATGCGCGGCTCCCGACGCGGTCCATCCGCCCTTCCGGACGAACCAGAGCGGATTCGTGAAGTGGTGCAACGTGACCATGGGCCGCATGCCCTGCTCGCGCAGCTCGCCCAGCACGTCGCGGTAGTGCCTGATCTGACGCGAATCGAACTCGCCTTGGGAGGGCTCGACGCGGGACCACTCCACGGAGAGGCGATGCGCGCCCTGGCCGAGCTCGCGCAAGAGCGCGAAATCCTCGCGGTAGCGGTTGTAGTGGTCGCACGCGATCTCTGACGTGTCGCCGTTCGCGATCCGTCCCGTCTCTTGCTCGAACTCCCACCAATCGCAGTTGCGGTTGCCGCCTTCGACCTGGTGTGCCGCGCTCGACGTTCCCCACAGGAATCCCTCGGGGAAACCGGTTGCGGCCACGGTCAGGCGGCGGCGGTCGCGGGATTCGCCACGGCGGGGGGCGCGATGTACTCCCAGGTCATGGGAGTCTCGCCCTCCATGTCGAGCCGCAGCATGCCCGCCTTGTCCACCGACTTGCGATACATCTCGCGCTCGTTGTGGGGCCGGCCATCGAGCAGGATCCAGGCAGCGTTCAGCGGGTCGGCGTGGCTCACGATCGCCTGCGTCTCGCCCGGGCGTTCACGCGCCATGCGCCGAGCTACCTCGAGCACCCGCCCGCCCAACCGGTCGACCGATTCGTCGCCCGGGACCAGGCCGCGCTTTGCCTTGTGCACGAACCACAGTGGACGTCGAAGCGGGATCTGCCAGTACGGCAAACCCTGTAGATAGCGGCTGAACTCGGCCTCCCTCAGGTCGGGGTCGGTCTCCAGGACCGCCGGCCGCGCCAACCGCTCGTTGATCAGCCGGGCCGTCTCCGCTGCGCGGGCGAGTGGGCTGTGGACGATCCTTTTGATGTCCTCGGCGCGAAGCCGGTCGCCGACCGCAGCGGATTGGAGCCGCCCCAGCGCGCTGAGCTGAAACCCGTCGAGGTGCCCGTACAGCAGCTTGTGTGGATTCTCCACGTCGGCGTGGCGGACCAGGTAAAGACGAGTTTGGGTCACGAAGGGAGGTTAGTTGCTACTGGCTTCGCAGTGCGCCGACCGAGGTGCGGTTGGTTCCCCCCGAGCGCCCGGCTTCGAGCGCCTGGTAGGCCTCGCGGAGCAGGTTGCCCGTGTACTCGCGGCGGTTCATCAAGCCGGCCTCTTCGTCGTTGCGACTCAGCACGCCGATCGTCGCCGCGCCGCAGCTCACTGTGATGCGCTGCCAGTTTCCCGCCGTCGCGAAGTCGTGAGTCGCGATGGAGCGGCGGATCTTGTCGGCTGCCAGCGTCGCGCCCTGGTCGTCCGTTTCGGGCAGCACGATGGCGAAGTGCGGCGGTCCGTCCGCGTCCAGGAAGGCAACCGTGTCGGTGTCGCGGATGGATTGCCCCAGGCGTTCGGACATCTCTCGGAGCAGGGCCTCGATCTGGATCGGCGCCAGCTCCTTGTGGATATGCTCGGCATGGTCGAGCTCGACGACCAGGACGGACAGCGGTCGGTGATACCGCACGGCCCGATTGGCCTCCTGCCCGATCAGCGCGTTGATGAATTTCGAGTTCCAGATGCCCGTGACCGGGTCGACCACCCCGAAAAGAGGGCTGGAAGACCGGTCGGCCTGGCTGTGGCCGCAGGCCGGACAGTACTGAGCGGTCTCCGAAAGCTCGGAATTGCAGTACCAGCAGGTGGCCATGGCGGGCATTCTAGGCATCGGACGGCCTCCAAGCGCCCGTAGAACACCCAGGCTCACAATTCGCTTATGGCGGACCAGGGGGAGCTTTTCGGGCTGCCGGCGGCGCCTGAGCCCGATGCGCCGCTCGCCACGAGGTTGCGGCCCAAGTCCTTCGACGACCTCGTGGGACAGCGCAAGGTCGTCGAGGTCCTGAGGCAGCTGACCCGTTCGGGCCACCTCCCGAGCATCGTGCTCTGGGGCCCGCCCGGAAGCGGAAAGACCACCCTGGCCCGCCTCCTGGCGACCGAGACGAGCGCGCGGATGGTGTCGATGTCGGCGGTGACGGCCGGGGTGGCGGACCTCCGCAAGGTCGTGGCGGAGGCCAAGGTCCACCGCCGGGCAGGACTTCGCACGGTGCTGTTCATCGACGAGATCCACCGTTTCAACAAGGCCCAGCAGGACGCCGTCCTGCCCCACGTCGAAGAAGGCACGGTGACCCTGATCGGGGCGACGACTGAGAATCCGTCGTTCGAGGTCATCGCGCCGCTCCTCTCACGCAGCCGCGTGTTCCGGCTCGAGCAGCTGGAGCGCGACGAGCTGAAGCAGGTGGTCCAGCGCGGGCTGGCAGAGCTGGGCGCGCGCATCGCCGACGATGCGATGGATGCCTTGCTCGAAGGGTCGCGCGGCGATGCCCGTGTGGCGCTCAACGGGCTGGAGGCCGCAGCCGCGCTCGCGGGCGAAGAGGCGATCTCCCTCGAACATGTCGAGCAGGCACTGCAGCAGAGCCACCTTCTGTACGACCGCGCGGGCGACCAGCATTACGACATCGTCTCGGCCCTGATCAAGAGCGTCCGCGGCAGCGATCCGGACGCGGCCACTTACTGGATGGCGAGAATGCTCGAGGCCGGCGAGGATCCGATGTTCGTTGCGCGCCGGCTCGTCATCCTCGCCGCCGAGGACGTCGGGCTGGCCGACCCCCAGGCGCTCTCCGTCGCAATGGCGGCGCAGCAGGCGGCCCACTTCGTCGGCATGCCAGAGGCGGTGCTCCCACTCACCGAGGCGGCCCTCTACCTGGCGCTGGCGCCCAAGTCCAACTCCGCGCTCACCTCGTACGGGGCGGCGCGCGACCTCATCCGCGAGACCGGCAACGAGCCCGTGCCGATGCACCTGCGCAACGCGGTGACCGGGCTGATGAAGTCGATGGGCTACGGCAGGGACTACAAGTACGCGCATGACGCCGAAGGCGGTGTCGCAGACCAGGTGCACATGCCGGAGCGGCTCAAAGGCCGCAAGGTCTACAAGCCCAACCCGAGGGATAAACCCCCCTCTCCCCCAAAGCGGGAGAGGGTCGGGGAGAGGGTCGAGGAAGAACCTCAGTAGCATTGCGGTTCGTGGCCGACGCACTCGTCATCTTCAAACCCGACGCCGCCTACCGGCTTTCCGCGCGCGCGGGGCTGTGGGACTGGCTCTCCTCGGAGCGCGATTGGAAGGTCCAATCGCTGGCCTGGTTTCAGCCGCCGGTCGCGCTGATCGAGAGCCACTACGACTTCTTGCAGGGACGTCCCTTTTTTCCGTGGCTCGTCGATTTCATGACCGCCCTGCCTCTCGTCGTCGGACGCGTCACCGCGCCTGCGGAAGCGCTGACGCAGATGCGCCACGACCTCGGCGAGACGCGTATCGCGCAGTCGCGGCCCGGCTCGTTGCGCGAGCGCTACGGCATCTTCGGCGGCCTCAACTGCCTGCACCTTTCGGACGCGCCCGAGTCTGGCGCGGCCGAGGTCGCGAAGTGGGCGAAGGTCGTGCAGCTCGACCAGGTGGCCGTCCAGCTCGACACGACCTCCGGCAAGCCGGACCACACCTTCCACCTGCGGTCGCTCGCGGCGCAGGTGGCGGGCGGCATCCACGTCGAGCCGGCCTCACAGGCCATCCGCGAGCTTCTGAAAGAGGAATCCGAGCTAGAGGGAAATCAGCTCGATTCGCTCTATCGCGTCATTCGGGAGGCGCTGGCTTAGGAGGCGGACCGGAGGTTTCGGCGACCCGCTCCGCGGCGCGCACATGGACCAACACAGCCTTGTTGAACAGCTCGGAGTTCGGCACCACCACGAGGTCGCCTGATTCGTTCTTCAACAAGGTCACCCGCAGCTTGATGGCCTCCACCGTGCCGGAAACCACCCCCTCCATGGAGATGCGATCGCCCACGCGCATGTGCCGCTCGAGCAGCACGTAGTAGCCCGACACATAGTCCTTGAGCACGTCTTGCACGCCGAAGCTGGCGACGATCGTGGCGAGCAGGATGCCGGCGAGCGTGAAGTTCTGACTCTGGAACGCAAGCCCGATCGCGAACCACACGCCGAGGCCAATGAGGACGACTGTGACGACGCGGCCTCCGATCTGGACCACGTCCGCGCGCATGTTCCGCCTGTGCAGAGCCGCGACTACGCGGTTGGATACAAACCGCGAGCCGATGACGAAGAGCACGAGGACGGCGATGCCGACGCCGAAGTATTCGAGGTTCGTGTCCGAGACGAAGGGAAGCAGCGACAGCGGCGGCGCGCTCACTCCTTGGTTTCGGCGGCTTCCTCCGCGCCTTCTTCGCCTTCGGCCGCGGCCTCGCCCTCGGCGCCCACGGCGACTTCGGCTGTCGGAGCTTCCTCTTCGACCTTCATCTCGCGCTTGTGCACGATCTTGACGATCAGCTCCTCAGGGTCGATGAGCACGGTCACGCCCTTTGGCACCTTGAGGTCCGCCACGCGGAACTCGGCCTCGATCTCCTCCAGCGGAGTCAGGTCGACCTCGAACTCGGCGGGAATGTCGGAGGGGAGGCACTCGACTCGCAGCGCATGGATCGGCTGCTGCACGTCGGCGTCTCCGCGCTTGACCGCCGCCGACTCCCCGACGAGGTGCACCGGAACCTCGACCGTGATCTTCTCCTCGAGGTTGACCTGGTAGAAGTCGACGTGGATGGGGCCCAGGCGCCGCGGATGCGTCTGGATCTCGCGCACCAGCACCTTCTCGGTCCGGCCGCCGTCCACGACGAGGTCGACCAGGTGCGTGCGACCCGACTTCACGAACACCTTCTGAAACTCGAGGCGGTCGAGCTCGAGCGGCGTCGGCTTGGCGTTGTGCCCGTACACGACGGCCGACAGCTTGCCCTGGCTGTAAAGGCGGCGAGAGCGCTTACCGAGCAGTTCACGGGTTGAAGCTTTGAGTTGCATAGTTCGGCCTCGGGTTGGGAGGCGCTGGTTATGATACGGCAAAGCCGTCCGGCAGTTCCCGCCGGCCGTGTCCAAATCGAATATTCAAGGAGGGTCCCAGGCATGCAGAACCCACCGCCTCCCCCGCCGTCCTACGGCAGCCCTCCGCCTCCCCCGCCGCCCGGCGGCGGAATGCCACCTACAGGTGGTGGAATGCCCCCGATGATGTCCGGCGGTGGCGGCGCGATGGCCGTGCCCGGCAACCTCGCGAGCCCAGGCATGCGGATCGTCGGCGGCTTGATCGACGTGGTGATCCTCGCGGTTGTCAACGGCGTCATCAGCGCGATCCTCCAGAAGCTCACCGGGCTGGCCGGCCTCATCAATCTCATCATCGATGTCGGGTACTTCGCCTACTTCTGGAGCTCGCGAGGCGCCTCGATCGGGATGATGCCGTTCGGTTTCAAGGTCCGCGACATGCAGACCGGGCAGTACCCGACTATGGGCAAGGCCGCCCTGCGCGGGTTCATCTGGGTGCTCGAGGTCGGCTTCACGGTCTGCATCATTGGGGCCATCGGCTGGCTGTGGCAGCTGTGGGACCCGCAGAAGCAGGCGATCCACGACAAGGTCGCGGGCACCATCGTCACGTCGAACTGACCGGAGGGAAGAAAATGCAGAACCCACCTCCTCCTCCGCCTGGAGACCTGCCACCGCCTCCGCCACCGCCCGGCAACCTGCCGCCGCCTCCCCCGCCATCCGGCGGTTACACGCCGCCGCCTCCCCCGCCATCCGGTGGTTACACGCCGCCGCCTCCCGCGATGGGCGGTGGATATCCCATGCAGCAGCCGGCAACCGGCTACGGATACGCGCCGCAGGTCCGCTACGGCGGATTCTGGATTCGTTTCGTGGCTGTGTTCATCGACGGCATCATCGTGTCCATCCCGGGGATCATCCTGGGCGTGATCGTCGGGATCATGGCCGCGGTCGCGACCAACGCCTCGGGCAACAGCAACAACGGCGACAGTGCGACTGGCGCAGCGTTTACCGGCGTCCAGTTGCTGGTCGAGTTGATCAGCTTCGTGATCACGGTGGGCTACTTCGTCTACTTCTGGGGCAAGGGCCAGACGCTTGGGATGCGCCTGTTCCACCTTCGCGTCGCGGACGCGAATACCGGCCAACCGATCGGCTACGGCCGGGCCGCGCTCCGGTATCTCGGGTACATCCTCAGCGTGATCGTCTGCTACATCGGCCTGATCTGGGCTGCCTTCGACTCACGCAAACAGGGATGGCACGACAAAATCGCAAGCACAGTGGTGCTCCAGGACGGCTGATCTCCCTCTCCCGCAGGGGAGAGGGTCCGGGAGAGGGGCGTGAGAGAACGCCCCTGTCCCTAACCGTCTTTAGGGAACCGCTGGCGAAGCCAGTCGACGATGTCCTGGAGAGGCGTGCCAGGCGTGAACAGCTTTTCCACGCCCTGCTTTTTCAGCGCGGCGATGTCGTCGTCCGGGATGATCCCGCCGCCGAACACGACGATGTCCGTCGCCTTTCTCCGTTTCAGCTCCTGCACCACCGCGGGGAAAAGAGTCATGTGCGCGCCCGAGTGAATCGAAAGCCCGATCACCTGGGCGTCCTCCTGAAGGGCCGCGTCCACGACCATCTCGGGGGTCTGACGCAAGCCGGTGTAGATCACCTCGTAGCCCGCGTCGCGCAGCGCACGCGCGACCACCTTGACGCCGCGGTCGTGGCCGTCGAGCCCGACCTTCGCCACGATGATTCGCACGGGACGGACAGCGGTGGGGCTCACACCACCGCCTGCTCGGTGTAGATGCCGAAGACCTCGATCATCGTGTTCATGATCTCGCCCTCGGTGGCGTAGGCGCGGACCGCTTCGAGGATGTAGGGCATCAGGTTGTCGGAGCCACCTGCCGCCTTACGCAGCTGGCTGAGCGCCTTCGAGCACCGCGCCTGGTCGCGCTTCCGTCGCACCTCTCGCAAACGCGCGACCTGCTCCGCCTCGAGCTTCGGGTCGATGCGGAGGATCTCGATCGGAACCTCTTCGTCGACGGTGAAGTCGTTCACACCGATCATGATCCGGCGCTTCTGCTCCAGCTCCTGCTGATAGCGGAACGCAGAGTCGGCGATCTCCTTCTGGAAGAAGCTCGCCTCGATCGCCGGGATGACCCCGCCGAGGTCTTCGATGCGCTTGAAGTAGATCTCCGCCTGGCGCTCCATCTCATCGGTCAGCGACTCGATGAAATAGCTGCCGCCGAGCGGGTCGATCGTGTTGGCCACGCCGCTCTCGTACGCGAGCAGCTGCTGGGTGCGAAGCGCGATCCGCGCGGACTTGTCGGTGGGGAGCGCGAGCACCTCGTCCATCGCGTTGGTGTGCAGCGACTGCGTCCCGCCGAGGACCGCCGCGAGCGCCTCGATCGCGGTGCGCGCGATGTTCAGCTCGGGCTGCTGCGCGGTCAGTGAGACGCCGGCCGTTTGGGTGTGGAAGCGGAGCTTCAACGAGCGCTCGTCCTGCGCCCCGTAGCGTTCGCGCATCCAGCGCGCCCAGATGCGGCGTGCCGCTCGGAACTTCGCGATCTCCTCGAAGAAATCGATGTGGGCGTCGAAGAAGAACGACAGTCGTGGCGCGAAGTCGTCGATGCGCATGCCCCGCTCGATGCATGCATCGACATAGGCCATGCCGTCGGCGAGCGTGAACGCAAGCTCCTGTGCCGCGGTCGAGCCCGCCTCGCGGATGTGGTACCCGGAGATCGAGATGGTGTTCCACTGCGGGACCTCTTTGGCGCAGTACTCGATGGAGTCCACGACCAGGCGCATCGAAGGGCCTGGCGGAAAGATGAACTCCTTCTGGGCGATGAACTCTTTGAGGATGTCGTTTTGAAGCGTGCCCCCGAGCTTCGAAGCGGGAACGCCCTGCTCCTCGGCGACCGCGATGTACATGCAGAGGAGGATGGCCGCCGGCGAGTTGATGGTCATCGACGTTGTGATGTCGCCGAGCGGGATTCCGTCGAACAGCGTTTCCATGTCGGCCAGCGAGTCGATCGCGACCCCGCAGTGTCCGATCTCACCCCGGCTGGTCGGAGCGTCCGAGTCCTGCCCCATCAGGGTGGGCATGTCAAACGCGACCGAGAGCCCCGTCTGGCCATTGGCGAGCAGGTACTTGTAGCGGCGGTTGGTCTCCTCGGCTGTGGCAAAGCCGGAGAACTGGCGCATCGTCCACAGCCGGCCGCGGTATCCGCTCGGATGGATGCCCCGCGTGTACGGAAACTGGCCGGGGAGCTCTTCCGGCCGGCGCGGAAGGTCGGTCGAGGTGTAGAGCGGCTGGAGCGGGATGCCCGAGATCGTCGAGGTCTCGATGCCGTCGTCTCGGGCGGGACTGGCCTCGAAGTCCTCCCTCCAGGCTTCCTTGGGATCGCGAGCTCGAACTTTCATTGAATTGATTATCGCCCTCGGTCCAGGATCTCCTCGGCTGTGGCGTACGGAGTTCCCTCGCGGATAAGGCGCTCGGCGAGCGCCGGATCCTCGTTCAATGCGTCTCGGACCCGGTTGCGCGCGATCTCGGCCGCCACCTCGCCCGTCTCGTCCTTGAGCCGCTGCTCGGCGAGCAGGCGGGCGCGCCCGCTGGATTCCAGGTGCTCGCGGTGGGCGAGCACCGCGGCCCAGAGCTCCTCGAGGCCCTCCTGCTTCGCGGCGACCGTCGCGATGATGGGGGGCTTCCAGTGACCCTTAGGAGCCAGGCTCAGCATTGACCGCAGCTCGGTGAGGACGCGCACGTGGCCCTCCAGGTCCGCCTTGTTGACCACGAACACATCGGCGATCTCGAGGATTCCCGCCTTGATCATCTGCACACCGTCCCCGAGGTTCGGGGTGAGCACGACCACCGTCGTGTCCGCGACCGCCGCCACCTCCAGCTCGGACTGCCCCACCCCAACGGTCTCCAGGATCACCTCGTCAAACCCGAACGCCCCCAGCAGCCGGATGGCCTCGCGCGTCGCGAGCGATAGGCCGCCCAGGTGTCCCCGCGCGCCCATGCTGCGAATGAACACCTTCGGGTCGAGCGCGTGCCGCTGCATGCGGATCCGGTCACCGAGGATCGCGCCGCCGGTGAACGGCGAGTTCGGGTCGGTGGCAAGCACCGCGACGGAGCTGCCCTTCTTCCGCAGCAGGGCAACCATTCCGTCCACGAGCGTCGACTTACCGGTGCCCGGCGCCCCGGTGAAGCCGACCACGCCAGGAGCACGACGCTCTTTGCGGAGTGACTCTTCCAACTTGCGCACTGAGCGATCGCGTCGCTCGACCATGCTGATCGCCCTCGCCAGGGCGCGGACATCGCCGGACCGGAACCGGCTCTCTAGATCTGCGTCACTCAGCTCGCTATCGACCGAGGAAGCGTAGAGCGAAGTCGTGCCCCAGCACCACTACCAGGCCGTAGGTCTGCTGGCCCGCGGCGGGAGGTGCGCTCGCCGGAGTTGCCGGCACGATGGTGCCGCCGAAAAAGTTCTGGAGGAATTTCGCCGTCAGCGGAAACTGGCCGTTCGAATAGTCGAGGATCATCGTGGTTGCAGACGCTCGATGGCCCACCGGATCCGCGAGCTGCAGGCCGGTCGGGTCGAACATCGTGGTGACGAGCGAGTCGAGGGGGGTGAAGCTGTTCGAACCGTTGACAAGCTGCACGGGCGCCTTCTCCGCGAGAGTCTTCGGATCGATGAGCACCGAGGCAAGGTACTTGTGAATCATGTTGAAGCTCGGGTCGTAGGCGCACAGCTGTGAAACGCCCGATCCCAGTCCGCAGTCTCCGTAGGTGAGCAGGTTTCCGGGTGCGGCTCCGGAGTTCGCGGTGAGCGCGACGCGGACGATCGAGCTGTCGGGCAGGTTCTTGCCCCAGTCGTAGATCGCCTTCATATCCGAGAGCGACATGTCCGTGTTGATGTTCTTCTGCAGAGCGTCCAGGAGCTGGGGCGCCTTCGCAAAGCCGTTGGCGGTCGTGGCCTTCTTCTTGATCGCCTGCATGATGTCCTGCTGCCGCTGGGCGCGGCCGAAGTCTGAGCTCTGCTGCGGCTGCTGGGCATGTCGCGATCGAGCGATCTCGAGGGCCTGTTCGCCGTTGAGATGCTGGCAGCCCGCTTTGAAATGGATCGGCATGTAGCCGTTGCTGTAGTTGGGGTACTCGTAGTCGTCGAGGTTGGTCGACAGGCAAACATCGACTCCGCCGAGCGCATTGACCATGTCGCGAAACGCGACGAAATCGACGGCGATGTAGCGATCGAACGTGATCCCCGTGACCTTCCCGACCTCGTGCTCCGCCGCGTACCCACCACCGGTGCGACCGGTGTACTGAGAAGCGACGCAGCAGATGATGTTTGTGTACGGGACCTCGTATGCGGCGTTGATCTTCTGGTACCAGGTCCTCGTGGCCGGGTTCTGAAGGTTCATCGGCACGGTGAGGTCGCGCGGAATCGACGCGAGCATCACTCGATTGGTGCTCGGGTCGATGGTCACCGCCATGATCGAGTCCGTCAGGTACGGCGCGTCGTTCTCATAGCCGCCCATCCCGAGCAGCAGGATGTTGACCTGCTGGCCGTGCTTGAGCTTGTACGCGATCGTGCCCTGCGCCGGCTCGACGGCCTGCACGACCTCGCCGATCGGGTTGATGTGATGACCCGTGGTGGCCGTGATGAAATCGTCAAAGCGCTTGTACGTGAGAGTGGCGGCGAGGATCACCACCAGCAAGAGGGCGGCCGCGACCGCCGCGGGGACCGACCGGGTCAGGCGGTAGGAGACGGAGTAGCGGGATCGCCTAGCCCTAGGCCTTGCCCTGAGCATGCGCACGGGGATTTTAGCGTCCAGGCCTGAGAAAACGGCGCGCGGGGCGAAGAGGTTACGTCAGGGCGGCGATGGCGCGCCCGTGATCGCGGCGTTGATCGCTCCGGAGATGAGAAGGAAGAACCAGCCGACGCTGGCGACAAAGCCAATGATGCCCAGCACGAGGCCGATCACGGCCAGCGTCCCGCCGCCGAGGGCGCCTCCGCTCGTGGCGATCCTCTGCCGCGAGATGAATCCCATGATGGCCGCGGCCGGGCCGAGCAATATGCCCAGGCATCCCAGCGTGCACACCAGGGAAAGGATTCCGACGATCAGGGAGGCGATCGCGAGCCCGTCGTTCCGAGGCGCCGCATAACCGGCCGGCATGTACGCGTAGCCGCCACCGGGGGGCGGCGGAACGTATCCCCCGCCCATGGGAGGAGGCGGCGGCGGTGGGGCCATTCCACCTCCACCCGGTGGTGGCGGCGGCGGCGGCGGCATCGCGCCACCACCCATCGGCGGTGCCGGCGGAGGCGGTGGCGGCATTGCCCCTCCACCTGGTGGTGGCGGCGGCGGGGCCGGCGGATATCCTCCGCCCGGCGGCGGCGCGGGCGGCGGCGGCAAATCCGACATCCGACGACCTCCTTATGCCGCTGTGGCGGCCGGTGACCCGATCTCGAAACTCCGGACGACCCATGCCTGCATCGCAAGCGCGTAAGCCGTTGTGAAGAGAACTCCGATGCCGCAAGCGACGAGGCCGAGCGAGCCGATGAAGCCGGCCGCGATGAGCATAAGGCCCGCGATCAGGGTGTTGGCTAGGTTTGCGCGCGCATGCCGGAGCACCGCGCCGGCGCGAAGACCGGCGCCGATTCCACCACGGTCGGTGGCGAGGACGATCGAGGGCATGACGAAGTTGAGCGCGAGGCTCCCGAGGGTTGCGACGCTGAAGGCGAGCAGGCTGAGGGCAATGGCCAGCGAGATCAGGGCCGGGTTGGCGGAGCCATGGGACTGGCCCGAGGCCACGAGCAACGCGGGCACATAGACTGCTGCCGCGATCGCGGCGATCACCAAACCGTAGGCGAGCTCGACCACGAACAGGGGGAACCCACGCGGGATGTAGCCGAGGTTGGCCGGGGCGAGCGTTTCGTCACCCGCGCGCAGGCGGTCTAGCGACGCAAGCATCCAACCCAGGCCGTTGACGGCGCCCACGATCGGAATCAGCAGGATCAGCCCGATGACGAGGAGCTTGGCGGCCCACCGCGGATCTCTTGCCGGCCATGCGAACGCGTCGGTGACGCGGTCCACGCGAGCCGGTCAGCCGCTGGTTGCGGGCTGCGAGGTCGCGACCAGCACGACGACGATCCAGACCAGCGTCACCGCCGAGCCGATCGCCATCGCCGCCACGCCGAGCACCCACCCGGCGACCGCGACGCTCCGACCGCCCAGCGCGCCCTGCGAGCTGTCGATCCTGCTCACGGCCGACTTGCCGAGAAAGTAGGCGAGAGTCCCCAGCACCATGCCGGGAATTCCCATCGGCAGCCCAAGCACGATCCCCGCGATCGCCGCGATGAGCGATGCGGTAACGCGCCCTTCGGTGGAACCCGAGGCCGTGACGCGCGGCGGCGGGTAGCTCGGCGGCGGGTACCACGTTCCAGGCTCGGTGTCCGGCTGGCCTTGTTCGATTTCCGACGATGCCGGTAGGCTCACCTCAACAGCGCTCGGGCGATCACCACGCGCTGGATCTGGTTCGTGCCTTCGTAGATCTGGGTGATCTTGGCGTCTCGCATCATCCG
>Ga0073928_10005919_pt1 | contig 16797 bp, 11 predicted proteins | sample PaiPotPPA55metaG_FD_76969 | JGI IMG/M metagenome (GOLD analysis project Ga0073928, IMG submission 76969) | Iron sulfur acid spring bacterial and archeal communities from Banff, Canada, to study Microbial Dark Matter (Phase II) - Paint Pots PPA... ... | reverse complement strand
TCCGTGGCATCGGGCCCGTAAATCCCAAGTCCGGGCATGGCAGCCTCCGTGCTTTGCCCGGCGATTCTACCGCGCGGGAGCCGTCTTTGCGCGGGAATTCGCCTGTAACGGTGCTATAGACTCGTAAAATCGGGGTTTTTCGCTTCTGGTAGAACTCGTCGGCGATGGCGTCGGTGTGGTCGAGCCACTTGGCGCAGACGTGTCCGGGGTGTTCGCCGGCCAGTTCCGTCGCCCGACTCGCCCGCAGATTGACGAACAGCTTGGGCCACGGTGTGACTCCCGCCCGCTCGATGATTCGTTGCGCATGGGTCCGCAGGTTTACCCCGCCGTCGCGGCTGCGCCCGATGACGTACTCGGCACCTTCAGGGGCTTCGGTGAATGCCTGTAAGAACAGCGGTTTCAGTTCGGCGAACAGGGGCACAAGACGCTGGGCGCCGCCTTCGTGATGCTCTGTCTTGGGGCTATGAACAAGTATCGTGCCCGCCTCGAAATTGACGTGCTGCCACTTGAGGGCCACCACTTCGCCGGGACAACGGAGCCCGCCGTGGCGGCACAGCGCGAAGATCAGTTTCCACTCGGTCGAGGGGCAGGCATTCAGCACCTTGGCGAAGTCCAAGGGGTCGATAAACGCCTTTCGGTCCTGCGCCGACTCCACGCGGGTCTTGAGCTTGCGGAACGGGTTGGCCGTGAGCGTTCCCCTTGTCGATGGCGACCAAGGCTTCGGCCTGTTTCATGCTTACCCTGCCCAACCGGACTGTCTGGTGCCTGCCGTCGCCGGCCACGAACAGGATGCGCCGCCGGCCGTTGCTCTCGCTTCCGATGCTCGCCATGGTTCACCTGCCTTCGCTTCACACAAACAGTCCCGTATCCACTTTGAAGTACTCTGCCAGTGTTCTTGCGGCCTGCGCGCTGATGCCGCGCTTGCCGTGCAACATCAGTGACGCCATCGCGTGAGTAGTCCCCAGCACCTTTGCCAGCGCCGTCGGTCCCATACCCGCCTGCTTCGCCACGTATTTCAAGGCTTCGGTCGGCGTCCGGCGGATCGAGACAAAGCGTCTGTGCCTGCGGTCATGGTCATCGTGACAGGACCGTGTTCCCAGCATACGGATGCCACCGGCTCTCCACCGATTGTGAACGCGAGGCCATCAGCCTCAGCACACAGGTTCATCTTGCCGGCCAGCAACAGCCGGCGACTACGATCGTTCTCGTCTCGGGCAATGTGCCAGACGCCGCGTGCGAAGCCGGTGAACGCACGGCTCCCCATAACCGTCTCATCCGCTGTTCCGGCCAATCCCTTCCGGCGATGCGCCACGACCAGTACGGCCGGTCCGTAGCGCTCGGCAAGTCGTGCTGGTTCCGCGACAGTCGAACGCGCTCGCCTCCCGGTACGGAGAACCTTAGGAGGGATGTACCCGCCAGGATGACGGGGTGAGCGCTTGCCCACAACCTTTCCCGTCAACGGGCATACGCAACCACAGCGCCACCCGGAACCAAGAAGACGTCAGTTCTGCGGGCTCGGGCGTCCAGGTTGGCCAGTTCCCGCCGCATCGACAGATCCTGCCGGTCGGGCTCCTTGAACGACATCAACAGCCAGAATTTCGCGGATCCCTGCGCCGGGGCTCGCAGGCAATACCGTACCGGCCCCGGTGCGTCGGGCCAGTACCATTCGAATTCATAGCGACTGCGGATGACGTACACGGGCTCGCCGGGCACACGGTGGGCACGGAGGTACTCGACCAGCGGGCGGACTTGGCCCTTGTTCCGGGGGAACGCCAGGTGGTAGAAGTTCCCGCCGAGCGGCACGAGCAGAAGCGGCAGAACGAGGCAGATAGCCACAACCCCTCTGTGCCGCGACCGGTCCTGTTCGATCACTGCCACCCCCGCCCCGGAAAGCAGCAGCAGTCCCGGAACGAGGAATAGGTTGAGCCGTCCCCCGCGAAACGGATAAGCCTCTACCGCGGCCGCGGCCAGGTTCATTACAATCGGCGCCACGCACGCCGCCGTCCACTGCCATCGCCCCGAGCGCCACCATCCGTAGGCCCCTAGCACCACCAAAGGAATGAACAGCGCGCCCAGCCATTCGAAAGGGAACAGCGGCTGGCTGCTCATGTCCCGCAGGCGCCCTACCAACCACGCCGGGATGGACAGCGGGTTCCACCAGTCCACGAACGAGTCCGACCAGAACCATCGCAGGTAAGCGTCCGCCCCCTGGTGCCGGATCGAGGCTAGATACAGCACCAGGAACGAGGCCGCCAGCGGGACGAGCGCGGTGAGGCTACGGCCGATGTTTCGCGGGCGACGCGATTCGCGCACGAGGAAGAGAGCGGCCAGGCCGCCGAACACGAGGAGCACGACGTGCGAGAACCAGATCAAACCTGCCGCCAGCAGCGCGCTGGTCCGGAACCGGTGGCGAGACAGTTCGTCGGGCGGGGCGGCGAGGTAGCCCAGGGCCAGGTACGTGAACAGCACCGCGAAGAAGACGTCGCCGCTGTATTGCTTCACCTCACACGCGTGCCAGATCAGCCGGTCCGAGCAAGCGAACAGGGCCGTCGCAAGGGCGGCGGCCGGTGGCGGCAGGAGCCTCCACGCCAGGCGGGCGAATAACGTCAGGGCGGATATCCCCAGAAGCATCGGGACGACCCGTTGGCTCAGCTCTCCCGGCCCCAGCAGTCGCGCAAGCGCGTGCTGCACCGTAAGGAACAGCGGCGGCGCAGCTTGGTGCTCGTCCAGGCCGCCGTGGAAGTACCCCCATGTGTCCTTGTGCACGATGTTGTGCAGCAGGGAGATCTCGTCCCACCAGAAGGACTGCCGCGAGAAGTACTGAGCGGACCGGACGATTACGCCCCACGCGACGGCCGCAGCTGTCGCCGCCGTCCAAAAGGACTCAACGCGATCGCCTGACAACGCCACGCCGGACGCGCGGGAACGAATCAAGGTCAAGGTGACGCCCCTGGGTTAACGCGGGATTGCCCAGATGAAACTCCACCGACGAACGTCGCCGGCAGTTTTGCAGATCGTACCGAGGCTTGGAGCTTGAAGCCACGGTTTTCGTGGTTCACGACCGTCGGGTGCGCCGCCCGATGAGACGAGGCGAGAATCCTAAGTCGCGGCAAATGGTGGCGGCACGCCACATGATGCAAAACCTTCACGAAAGCGATCAACGCGCAGCAGCCTTCACCACGTCGGCCAGGTCGTGGTCTATCGGCTGTCGATCGCTTGCGGTTTCGTCGCCAACTGTGCCGGATTCTGTGCCGCGCCCAGCCGGATTCTCTTGATTTCCCGGTGGGCCGCGGCCCGAAATCGCCGTTCTCCACACCAGTCAGGCGTGGTAAAATCAAAGAGTGTAAAAATGGGGACTTTGTTCAACTGTCGATGATCGCCCAAGCGACTACCCAACCCTCGTGAGCAACCCGCACCTACCGAGCGACGCGCAAAAGGCCCCGGAGGCTCTGAGGGCAGAGCTGGGTGAGCTGCGGCGGGAGAACGAGCAACTGCGGCAGGTCGCGGCCGACCCAGTGGTGGACTCGCGCCTGGCAGCGATCATCGAGTCCTCCGACGACGCCATCGTCAGCAAGACTCTCAACGGGATCATCCGAACCTGGAACAAAGGCGCCGAGCGAATCTTCGGCTGGAAAGCGGACGAGGTCATCGGTAAGCCAATCAATATCATCATCCCGCCTGACCGGCAGGACGAGGAGCCGCGGATCCTCGCCCTCCTCCAGCGCGGCGAGCGGGTCGACCATTTCGAAACGGTGCGGATGACGAAGGACGGTCGGCTGATCGACGTGTCGGTGACGATCTCTCCGGTGCGGAACGCGTCGGGGCAGATTGTCGCGGCTTCCAAGATCGCCCGGGACATCACCCTCCAGAAGCAGATTCAACGGGAGTTACGGGAGGCCAAGGAGGCGGCCGAGCTGGCCAACCGGACCAAGGACCAGTTCCTGAGCGTGTTGTCGCACGAGCTGCGCACGCCGCTCACCCCCGTGCTGGCGGAGATGAGCTACCTGGAGGAGGTGGCCGACCTCCCGGAGTCGATCCGCGGCAACATTGCCATGATCCGCCGCAACGTTGAGACCGAGGCCAGGCTGGTGGACGACCTGCTTGACGTCACTCGAATCTCACGAGGAAAGTTGCGGCTGCAATTTGAAGTGGTGGACGTGAACGAGGCGATCCGGGCGGTGGTGGCGATGGTCCAGGGCCAGATCGATCAGAAGGCCATCGAATTGACGGTCGGCCTGCGGGCCCGCAAGCACCACGTCTGGGCCGACCCCGGACGGCTTCAGCAAGTGTTTCTGAACCTGCTGTCCAACGCGGTGAAGTTCACGCCGGAGGGGGGCAGCATCTCGATCCGGACCGCCGACGACGAGGACGGAGACCGGCTCCGGGTGGAGGTGGGCGACAGCGGGATCGGCATCGAGCCGGAGATGTTGCCCCGGCTGTTCACTTCTTTCGAGCAGAGCGAGCGGACCCGCCGGCTCGGGGGACTGGGGCTGGGGTTGTCGATCGCCCGCGCGCTGATCGAACTCCACCATGGCACGATCCGCGCGACGAGCCGAGGACACAACCAGGGGACAATGTTTGCCGTCGAGTTGACCCCAACCCAGCAGGAACCGGAGCGCGGCGGCTCGAGCGCGACCGGCACCCATGATGAACGGCTCAGCGGGTTCCGCGTGCTGCTGGTGGAAGACCACGCCGACACGCGCACCGCCATGTTCCGGCTGCTGGAGGCGATCGGCTGCTCGGTGCAGTCGGCCGGCACCCTGCACGAGGCCATCGAGTTGGCGGAGCGGGGGGAATTCGATCTGCTGATTAGCGACATCGGCCTGCCCGACGGCAGCGGTACGGAAATCATGCGGCGGCTGCGCGACCGCAATATCCGAGGGATCGCTGTCAGCGGCTTTGGCCAGGAAGATGACGTGCAGCGCAGCCGCGAGGCGGGATTCGCAGCCCACATCACCAAACCGATCAGCTTCCACGCGCTGAAAGAGGCGGTCAGCACTGCGGCGATGCTCGTTTCTCCGCGGCGAGGGCAGCCGTGAAGGCTTGGCGGCTTTTCGCGTTGCCCGCTCATTTCCTGGGCAGGCTGCCGCGAATCTACGCACGCGAATGGTCATAATCCGCCAATGGGCCGCGGGCGTCGCGATCGGCATCACTTTTGCGGCCACATTCGTTTGGGCATGCCAACCCGGGTTCCTTCCGACGTTGTGACCCACCTACACAAACCGGAGTTTGTTAATAATGAAGCACGGATACTTGATCGACATGGATGGCGTCTTGTATCGCGGCTCGCAGAGGATCCAGGGGGCGGACCGTTTCGTGAACGAGTTGCGGCGTCGTCAAATCCCCTTCCGCCTGCTGACCAACAACAGCCAGCGCACCCGCCGCGACGTGGTGACCAAGCTGTCTCGCATGGGGATAGACGTGGCAGAGCAGCACGTCTACACCTGCGCCATGGCGACGGCGAAGTTCCTGGCGCGGCAAAGGCCCAACGGCACCGCCTTCGTCATCGGTGAGGGAGGGTTGCTCACGGCACTGCACCTGCACGGGTACGCCGTCGTCGATCACGACCCCGATTACGTCGTGGTGGGCGAAGGCCGCACTTTCAACGTCGAATCCATCGAGGCCGCGGTCAGGATGGTCGCGCGCGGGGCGAAGCTGGTGGCGACCAACCTTGACCCGAGCTGCCCGACCGAGCACGGCCCGCGGCCCGGTTGCGGCGCGGTCATCGCCATGCTCGAGGCGGCGACCGGCGCCAGCGCCTTCAGCGTCGGCAAGCCCAGCCCGTTCATGATGCGGGCGGCCCGCAAGGAACTGGGGATGAGCACCGACGAGACGACGATGATCGGCGACACGATGGAGACCGACATCCTGGGCGGCGTCCAATTGGGCTACCATACGGTTCTGGTGCTGTCGGGAGGGACCCGGCGCGAGTCGCTGGCCCGCTACGCGTTTGAGCCGGAGATCGTCGTCGAATCGGTGGCCGAGCTGCTGGGCATGCTGGAGGAGCGGCGTTGGCGTCCCTGGTGGCTCCCCCCGCCCGCCGCCCGCCGCCAGCGCGACGGCGCGACGCGGGCCCGTGCCCAGGCTGCCGCGGCGTTGGAAACAGCGTGAAGGGACTCAGTAGCCCGGCATTTCTCGCCGCTGCCAAGGATGACGGCTGCAATCAACGCTCCGCGTGTCCGTCTTATGAGCGATGGCGCTGATTCGGTTCGGATGGGCTTGCGCCGTTGCGTTCATGTCGGGCGTGTGCTTCTACGCGACCCTGCGGGTTGGCAGCCGCCGCCGGCAGTGGCTCTGGCTGCTTCTACTGGAATCGCTTGCCGTGTCTACCCCCCTGCTGGTCCCGGCGCGGGCGAGATTCCTGCGCTTTCTGGCGGCGGTCATCGCGGCGTGGGTCGGGACCAAGCTTTACGACCTGCACCGCGCCGCCGGCAGGGGCTTTCGACCGCATTTGGGCACGTTCGTGGGCTACCTGCCGAACCCCTTCGCGCTGGCCCTGGATACGGTGCTGCGCGAGCCGCGACCGCCCTGGCGGCCGGACGTTTTGCGACTGCTGCTGGGCGCACTGGGGAGTGCGGTCGCCCTTGCCCTTCTGATCCGCATTTTCCGCGTGGACTGGCAACGCCTCCCATTCGCGCTGGAACATTGCGCCAAACTGGTCGGCCTGTTTCTGGTGATCCTGTTCTTTGCCAACGGGATGGCCGCGGGGTACCGGCTCTGCGGGCTGCCGGCGACCAACTTCTCCGGGAACTACTTCTTTGCCCGCACGCCCGCCGAGTTCTGGCGGCAATACAACCGGCCCGTCGCACAGTTCTTCTACGAGGACGTCTTCAAGCCGTTGGGTGGCATGCGCCGACCCATGATCGCCACGCTGATGACGTTCGCGGTGTCCGGGGTCATTCACGAATACATCTTTGACATCCCGGCCCGCCGGGTGGTGGGATGGCAGATGGCTTTCTTCATCGTGCAGGGCCTGGCGGTGGTCGCGACGCTCCGCGTCCGGCCTCGAGGCTGGCGGGCCGCTCTGGCGATTCTGCTCACGCTCGCTTTCAATGTCGCTACAGGTGTGTTGTTCTTCAAATCTATGAATGCGGTGGTCCCGTTCTATGTTAATCGAGTGCCGGGGTGAGTGCAGCCGGTGAGCTTGACGGGAACCGCTTCCCCTCCCACCATGCTCCGGCGCCGAGGTGATCGAACATGCTCCATCTATCCGCGTTTGCCGATGAGATTTCTCCGAACCTGGACGAGCAAACCCGCGTCTGCCGGGCAAACGGCGTCACGCACCTCGAGCTCCGCGCGGTGAGCGGGAAAAACGTGATGGAGTTCGACGCGGCCCTGCGGGCCGAGGTCCGCTCGAAGCTGCGCGACAACGGCCTGGCAGTGATCGGCATCGGTTCCCCGATCGGTAAGGTAAAGATCACCGATCCGTGGCCGGCCCACTTTGACAAGTTCAAACAGGCGGTAGAGCTGGCCGAATACTTCGCGGCGCCGCTCATCCGCCTGTTCAGTTATTACCCGCCGGACAAGGGCGACGACATCCGCAGGCACCGCGACGAGGTAATGCGGCGAATGCGGGCCAAGGTGGATTACGTCCGCGGCCACAACGTGGTGCTGGTCCACGAGAACGAGAAGGACATCTATGGCGAGCGCCGCCGCGAGTGCGTCGACCTGATGAAATCGATCGACTCCCCGAAGCTTCGGACCGCATTCGATTTCGCCAATTTCCTGCTGGCCGGGGAGCGGCCGATGGACAACTGGCCGCCGCTCAAGCCCTATACCGTTCACATTCACGTGAAGGACGCGGTGATGGCCAGCGGCAAGATCGTTCCCGCCGGCCAGGGCGACGGCGACATCGGCCCGATCCTCAAGGACGCTTACGACAGCGGCTACCGCGGCTTCGTCAGCCTCGAGCCCCACCTCTCCGCCGCCGGCCAGTTCGGCGGGTTCACCGGGCCCAAACTCTTCCAACTCGCCGCCGACGCCCTCAAGGACGTCTGCCGGCGGTATGCCGTGCCGCTGGCCGATGCCTCGGCGTCTTGAACCCTCAGCGCCACTCGGCGCCGCCGCCACACTGGACTCGTCGAACTGGCACCGGGGTTTGCATCGTTGTCACCTCGCTGCCCGCGCGGGCTGCAGTGGGTGAACGAGACGAGCCCACAGCGTCAAAAAAAGGGGTTGCGACGTCGGCAGATCTTACTATAATGATAGTAGGCTATTCGGAGCCGGTGCAATGCCCCGATCGTCCTCACATCCGACTGAACTGGAACTGGAGGTCCTCAAGGTGCTCTGGCGGGAGGGCCCCTGGCCGGTGCGTCTAGTCCGGCAGGCCCTGGCCGCGGCCGGCCGCGACTTGGCCTACACCACCGTGATGACGGTGATGTCCATCATGGTCAGGAAGGGGTATCTCCGACGCGACAAGCAAGGCGCCGGCTTCATCTACCGCCCGCGGATCGTCCGGCGCAGCACATTGGGGAAGATGCTGCGGGATCTGGTTGACCGGGCGTTCAATGGCTCGGCCGCCGCCGCCACGCTCCACCTGCTTCAAACTTCCGACCTCAACCGGGAAGAGTTGCGGCAGATCCAGGAACTGATCGCCCGCAAGGCGAGGAAGGACCAGTTGCCATGACCCCGCCCAGTCCGCTAGACCCGGTCTTTGCCCTGAGAACGGCCGAGACGCTGGGGCATTTCCTCTGGCAAGGTGCGTTGGTGGCCGCCGCGATCCTGGTGGCTTGGCCGGTGTTGGCCCGAGCCTCGGCCGCCGTGCGCTACCGCATCTTCCTTTCCGCGATGCTGATGATGGCCGCGTGCCCCGTCGTCACGTTCTGCCTGTTGCGGCCGGCGGCCGAGACTGAATCGCCCGCGCGCGAGTCGATTCGATCAGCCTTCATCAATCGCGGCGCATTTGTACCTGCGGCGACGATGCCCCCAGCCGTCGCGCCGGGAACGGACCGAGCGGGCCGGCTGGCGCGCATGCCCGGCGCAAGCACTCCACCGGTGCCAGCGCCTCGCTTTGCGGTCGCACATGAGGGCGTGGGACGTACCCTGCGCCGTTACGCGGGACGCATCGTAGCCCTGTATTTCATCGGCGTCAGTCTCATGCTCGCCCGGTTCCTGATCGGACTTCAGTCAGCACAGCGCCTGCGTAGGGCGTCACGGTCGGCTGGGGAGCCGCTGCTGCAGGAGGCCCTCGCGCGACAGGCCCGTCTGCTGGGGCTGCGGGTCGCGCCCGCGCTGGCCTGGAGCCGCAAGGTGGCAGTGCCGGTGCTGGTCGGCGTGATACGCCCCCTGGTCCTTCTGCCCCTTTCATTCGCAACGGAGTTGAGCTCGCAGCAGATCGAATCGATCCTCGCGCATGAGTTGGCGCACCTGCACCGCCGCGATCATCTCGCGCTGCTCCTTCAACGGCTGGTCGAGTCGCTGCTGTTCTTCCACCCGGCGGTGTGGCTCGTGTCGTCCCTCCTGAACGCGGAGCGCGAGAACTGCTGTGATGATCTGGTCGTCGCGGCGGGTGCCCGGCCACTGGATTACGCCCAGTCACTGGTCCGGATGGCGGCGGCGGCGCTCGGGGCGGGAGCGCCGTCGCCCCTCGGACTTGCCGCCACCGGCCGCTGCTCGCATCTGCGCCGCCGCATCCACCGGCTGCTGGCGCGGGGGCGGGGAGACCGGTTCATCCTCCCGCCGCCCGCGGCCGGTGCCGTGATGTTGGCGGTAATCGCGGCAGCCGTGATTACGCGGGCTATCGCCGACGTTGGGAATAGCCCCCGAGGCATGACGAAGGCCGATGCCTTGCAACTTCGGCCCAAACCTCTCGCCATCGAGCCGTTGCTGTCGCGTGCGACGGCGCTTCGCGCCCGAATCAAGAACCTGTCCGTCACGACTGAACAGACCTTCACCTACCCCGCCGATCGCGAGATGCTGTTTTCGTGGAACGAAATCGTTCTCAATGGAGAGGAGACATTCAACCACCATCGCTGGGGATCCAGGCCGGGCGACACGCGTGCAGACACAGAGGTCGCGTACGACGGGCGGCGCACGATGGCATATGACGCCGGTCGCAACTATCTGGAGATCGCGGATGGCCGCGTCGCCGAGGGGATCCAAGCCGACCTGTCGCCCACAGGCTTCTTCCGGTTGAACCCGCTGTTGGCGCCGCAAGCCGCCCCGGCGAGTTGGCAGGACGCCAGCTTCCTGTCCGGCCTGCTCCGCCACCCGCAGGCCGTTGTCCGGCCGAACCTCGAACCGATCGACAACCACCTCTGCGAAATTGTGGAGATCCCCGGCCTAACCACGCTGTGGCTGGATGTGAATCGCGGGCTGCTTGCTCTGCGGCAGGAGGAATACGCGACACCCGGCACGTTCGAGTACACCGTGCAGGAGGCAATGGAACTCGAGTCCGGCATTTGGGTGGCGGTCCGGGGCACTTATGAGCTTGTCCTGCGCCGGAAGGATCCCAACGCGCCCGCCGCCAACCCGATGAGCCAGATCGTAGTTGAAAAGGGACCGGACGGCAGGCTGCTGATCGCCATCAATTCCCAGACCGGCGATGGGATTTTCAACCTTGAGCGGCATGTGAACCCCGCCACAGAGGTCGTGCGCGCGACTGGCGCGCCGGGCTACCAGCCGTGGGGCAACGCCAACGAGGGGATACGTTGCCGGCTGTGGCGGGAAGAAGACCGTCGCGTCGGAGACGACTTCTACGTCGACGTATCCAACGCTGGCTCCCACCTCCTCGTGGTCGAACCTGCGGTCGAAATTGAGGTGGACGGAAAGTGGTTCAAACTGGCGGCATCGTCGACCGTCAAGGCGGCTCAATTTAAAGTCCTCGAAGGCCGCTGTGCCCGGCGCGCCGTCGGCCCGATCGCGCTGACCGATAACTGGGTCAGCACTGAGAACGGCGGGCCGCTGCGACCCGGCCCGGGCCCGCACAAGCTGCGCGCGCGGCTCGTCGCCCATTTGAACCAGGAGGATGGTCCACCGTTGTCGCTCGTGAGCGGCCTTGCGGAGTTCTGAATTTCGTCTGAACTCTGGGGCGCCGGAGAATTCTTCACCAGGAGCTTGCGCCATGCGTTCGGTCCGCTCCATTGGCGTTGTAAGCTTAAGGAAGCGGGACAACCGGCCAGCATCGGTCCTCATCCTGGCCGTTACGATCCTCGTGCTGCTGGCGCTGATCGGGATAGCATTCCTGACGGCGGCGCGCCAGGACAGCTACGCCGCCCACCAGCACGCCTTCAACACCCAGCTCGACATTCTGGCCGAGCAGATGGAGAAGGTCGCCCAGCAGGTCCTCGCGGATGATCTGTTCCCGCCCCATTTCCCCGGCCCTCAGACGAGCATCGATCAATTCAACCCGCTGCTGTGGACGGGGGTGGGCGAAGACTATCCCTGGCCTACGTACATCAACTCGGCCGATGGGTACAACGTGGGTAACTCGTGGCTGGCAGACCGGCTGCCCAGCGTGCCGGAGCTGCGGTCGCCCGCCGGCGTAAGAAACCACCCCTATTGGCGTTTCATCACGGCGCCGCCCGCTGACGCTGGACCGAGTTCGCGAGATCCCGGAAACGGGGACGTACTGCCGATTAACGTTTTGCCTTTGATCTCGGACCGGGCCTTTCATTCGCCTTACTGGCCGAACAACCAGCCGGTGCTGTGGACGCAACGCACCTTCCTGTCCCCGACCGCCATTACGCTTGCGGGCATGTCATACCCAGCGCTTATCCCGGTCGATCGATCCGGGAGCCCGATTGGCCCGCCGGTGCTGGCGGCGGACGCCGATGGCGACGGCATCGCCGATTCGGGCCTCATCAAGCTCCCCCTTCGGACGGCCGACGGCATCACGTGGTATGCCGGCTTGCGGATCATCGACAACTCCGCCGCGATTAACGCCTCGGTTGCGTGGGAGCCGAACCCAGTTGTCGATGAATCCCAGGGGCTGCCCGGCGACTTCTTCCCGACCAACATCGACCTGGCCGGCGCATTGATGGACCCGCGAGAGATGCCCGCGCTCAACCAGCTTCGGTTCGGCGGGAGCCCGGCGAGCCTGCAACCGATTGATGACACCGGCCGGCCGCGAACCGACTTTCATTTCATCTCGCCGTACGACGCGATGTGGATGCAGCTGGGCCGGCGGCTGGGGAACCCCGGATTCAACACGCGGGGCGCGCGATATCAGTCCCTGCCGGCCGGCGCGTCGATCGACCTGGCATACCGCTTCTGTCTGCACCAGCCGGCCGGCCATTCGTTGCTCGACCAGTTGCTGCCGCGGTCCGTGGGGTGGTCCGGCCCGAAGGTCCGGACCGCGCCCTACGCCCCCGCCGAAGCCGTCCGATGGTTCAATGAGAACTTCGCCTTCGCGTCCGACGGCCGGCCTAACACGCCCCTCCGGGCGATCCTCACCACGCGCAATCCGGTGAACGACTGGGCCGGGGACTATGGTGCCTCGCCACCGATCGCCAAGGACCCGGTACGAAGGACCTGGCACCGGGTTTCCGCCAACACGGCCGACTTCGACACCCTGCGGAAGGCGTATGGGGCGGTGTTTAGCGGCCGTCTGCGGCCAGAAACTCAGGTTTTCTTTCAGGCGGGGGAGCAGCTCTTGGCGCCCGTCGAGGCCATGGCAGCGATCAACACCATCGGCCTGCGCACGCCTGGCGACGATGTCATCAGCCGCTACCTGCCGACCAGCGCCCGGGACGGATTTACCGTATACGGAATCAAGCGACAACCCTTCATCACCGAGGTTTACGCCACCAACACGATCGCGGCCCCTTACATTGCCATCGAGCTGCACAACCCGTTTCCCGACCCCATCCAAATGAAGAATTGGCGGCTGCTCAAGGTGCAACACGTCATTGGCGGCAGGCCGATCGCTCGGCACCAGGGCGATGACATCACCGCGCTGCCCTTCTCTGCGGACAAGGACTGGTCCACCCACCCGCCGCAGATCCCCGGGCGGGGATATCTAGTGCTGGCCAGCAGCACCACTCCGCCCGAGTGGGTCAAAGTAGGGCCAACGGCGCGGGTGCTCGTGATCCACAGCCTCACCGATGCGATCGGCGGCGAACTGGTCTTGGTTCGACCCCGGCGCGCCGATGGCACACTGATGCGGTCGAGCGCCCCGACTGACAAGTATGATGAGACCGATCCGACGCAACTGGTGCCGATCGACACCTACGACTTCACAGGACTCGCCGGCGGGGTACTGCCGGCTTTCCCGGTCGAATGGCATTACGTCCGTCCCAGCGACGTGTCAGCGGGAAAGGCTTGGCGCTTCGTCTTCCCGGGTCCTTTCCGGGCGCCGTTCGACAGGAGGGGTAATTTTCTGCCAAACGTGCCGTCTTACGCCGGCACGCGCGTTACTGACCTGCGAGACCGGGATCAACTCACCACGTCCCTGCGGAGTCTGGGCCTGGCCGATTCTGCCGTCGCGGTGAATGATCTGATGGTCGACGGCGACGCTTACGCGACCAGCTTTGTAGACCGGCCGGTGCGGCTGGGTGCGCCCGGGTTCCCGGGCCCCAACTCGCTTGGCAGATCGAGCAACGCTTTCCCCTTCGGAGGGTTCGCGCGGAACGGCGACATTCTTCAGGTGTCGTTCATCAGCGCCTATCGCATCGTCGAGACCGACGACAACACAGGGCCGCACACCTTCATCCTCCCGGTGACCGTGGCTGCGCTACGGGCCGACGACGGCGACTACGGGGACGACAGCGATGCCCCCGATCCGCGGCAGGGCCACCCGGTGGAAGAGGTCGGCCGGTTCTGTCCGATCGATCCAACCGAACTTTCGCGCACCCATCTGCCCGGCATCGTGAGGCCAGACTGGAAGATGCCCAATGATCTGCTGCTGCCCGAAAACCTGAACCAGAAGTACCGATATCACTTCGCCAAGCAACTTTTTGACTGGCTGACGGTCTGGTCGCCGCACGATGACTATTTGCCCGAGGCCGATCCCCAGCAGTACGCCCGACTGTCTGTGCCCCCACAGCCGGTAGCGAATGAAAACCCGCTCTTGGCGAATTCGCCGCCGGGTAACCCGTTTGGCGTCGGTGAAATATACGCGCCGCTCGAGGGTCTGGTGAACATCAACACGGCCCCGTGGCGCGTGCTGGCAGCGGTGCCTTGGATGCCGGCCAAGCTTCCCTCGGGTCGCGTGCTTACGGCCGCGCAGCGGCCCCAGATTAACTGCCGCATCGCCCAGGAGATCATCTATTACAGGGACTACGATGACGGCCAGAAGCGCGCGGGTGGCCAGCCGCGCGGCCATGGACCGTTTCGCAACCTCTTTGAGCTGAACGTCGTCCCGGTCCGGCTTAACGGGCTGTCGATCCGGCCCGACGGGATGCCGGTCAAGCCCGGCAACGATCAAATCGTATTCTTCCGCAACCTGCTCGGATACTGGGGCGACCACGAGTTCGACGTGGCCCAGGGGAACCTTGCGGCGCTGGCCGGCAAAAGCGGGGTGAAGGGGGATTTTGCCGCCAAATTCCTCATGATGACGCGTGTCAGTAACCTGCTGACCACGCGATCGGACTCGTTCACCGTCTATCTGATCGTGCAAGGTTGGAAGGAGGCGGAGACCGACCACCCTCGACTTGTAGCGCAGAAACGGTCGGCGTTCATCGTGGACCGCGCCATGCTGATGCGGCACGGTGGCAGCATGGGAATCACGCAAGTGCCGGTGGACTGAAGAAATGAATTGCCGATTTCCAGTTGCCGATTACCACTCAACGCCGTTGGCGTGCAGCCGCTGCGCCGCGTCCGTTCCATCGACTGCATCGCGCCGCCACCAACGTGCATTCTCGTTCATCGAAGTGCTGTTCGCCGTGATGATCCTGGGCATTGGACTGGTCATGTTGGCGGCGATGTTGCCGGTAGCCGCGCGGCAGACGCAGTGGAACGGCGAAGAGACGGTCGCCGCCGGCATCGGCCGTACCTCGATTGTCTACCTGGGGACCGTTGCTGACAACCAGATGCTGCCACGGACGGCACCGCCGCTCCTGAAATCGCTGGACGCTATGGCTCGTAGCGGGCCGCAACTTCCGCCGTTCTCGCCCGGGTTGATGCTCAGCTTCCACGACCCGCGACTGGCCGCTCCGTCGCTGCGGCCGCAATGGACTGGGATTGGCGATTGGACGGGACCGGCAGCGCCGTCCGAGCAGCAGCGGGACCTCATGTGGGGACGCATCGCCGATAGTCTGATCGTCCCCTCGGACCCGCGATACGCCTGGATTCCGCTGTACCGGCGGGACCGCGTCCATTTCGATTCACGAACGGCCTACGGCGCCGTTGGCGAAGACGCCGCGCTGGCCCAGGTCATCATCCTCGTCGTCCGCTGCCGCAACCGCCCCCTCTATGACCGGCGCGACCTGGTGCACGTTGGCACATTTCCGGCGACGCTCGAGCCGACGTTGCTCCAGGCGAGATTCACCCGCGGTAGTGGCGCCAGCCCGAGCACGATCCAGTTCAGCCCCAGCAATCCGGCGGACGCCGGCCGATTGGCGGCTGACGCTTTCGTCATCATGAGCGATGACGGAGGCGACGGATCGCTCAACGGCCGCATCTTTCGGCTCGGCAACCCCGCCGCCGCCCCGTCAGGTCCTTTCCCACTTAGTTGGGAGCTGGCGCCCGGCTACGAGATGAGTGCCATTGATCCGCTTGTCATCAGCAACGCGAGAGTGTTCGTGGTGGGACGGGGTTACGCCGATCCGGCGAACCCTGCCGCAGGCTTCGACGGCCTGGCCCAGGACGTGGCCGTGTACACCGGGTTCGTCCCAATACGGCGCTGATAGCTACGGCTGAGGCACCAACGTCCGCCGGCATTGTGGACTTCTACTCCGGATGGACCGGCCTGGCTTCGGTCACCTGGCCCATGAGGAACTTGACGAGCAAGACCTGCCCGACCTGCGGCTGGCCGGCAGTCGCGTGCCGCGGCAGCCGGATCGTCACCACCTCGCCGCTGGCGTCATTACTGCGAACGGCCTGGACCTCATAGTAAAGGTCCCCATGAATGGTGAAGGGGCGCACGGCTTTCACTTGCACGGTCCAACTGCCGAGCATCGGGGTTTGCATGGTTGTTGCCTGGTCACGTCATGACTCGTGCGATCATAGGCGACGGCGGCCTTCTGTGGCCGCGAGCCGCCGCTTCAGCTCGGGCAGAAAACGCCAGATCGTTCGGTCCTCCACGTCTTGCGCCTGGTAGACGTCGAACTCTCTGGGGTCTCGCGTGCAGCGCTGGTCCACTCGCCCGTGGGCGATCCGCCGGACAAACTCTTCTCGGCTCTTGGTTACGTAATGATTGATCCTCAGCGGCTCGTGGGCCGGGGGGAAGCTGTAGGTGTTCGTCACCGGCTGCCCGCGTTGATTGAACGTGCCGCCGCGGACGTTGAACAGATGGGCGTTCAGCCCCGCCGACTCGAGGCGATCCATCCGGACGATGCTCTTGTAAAATGCATTGGTCCCGAAGTTGTCCACGAGCCTCCAGGTGAATCGTTCGGTCACCAAGCCGTCAGAGCACTGCTCGTGCCCGGAGCCCCCGAAGCACATCCAGTTGACGGCTATTGCCCCGAAACCGCTGAATGGCGCCTGCTCCAAGACTTCCGTGACCGTCGCCGCGACCGGCGAAAACAGGAACTCGTCACAGTCGATGAACGCCACCCATTTTGCCCGCCCCGCATGCGTGTATTGCTTCAGTCGGAATTGGAGAACGGCACCGTCGGCGTTAAGCAATAACAGCGCCCGAACGGAGGTTCTCCGATGCCCGCCGAACGACGGCATTTTACCGGCGCCCAGAAGATGGCT
>Ga0073928_10005918_pt1 | contig 16798 bp, 10 predicted proteins | sample PaiPotPPA55metaG_FD_76969 | JGI IMG/M metagenome (GOLD analysis project Ga0073928, IMG submission 76969) | Iron sulfur acid spring bacterial and archeal communities from Banff, Canada, to study Microbial Dark Matter (Phase II) - Paint Pots PPA... ... | reverse complement strand
CGTCGCGGGCGACGCCCGCCTGATTCGAAACTACGATGACCCGGAAACCGGCTTGTTTAAGCGCGCGCAAGGATTCGCGGGCGCCGGGAAGCCACTTGAATTCGCTCCAGTTGCGCACGTAGTTCGCGCGCGGCGGCTTTTCGTTGAGCACGCCATCGCGATCCAGAATCACCGCCGGACGGCGCGCCAGGAACGCCTCGGTCAGCGGCAGGCGCGGCGTGTCGCCGATGCTGTAGTAGCGGTGCTGCGTGACGAAAGCGGCCAATTGGCGGTGTTCGGCCAGGGTGGGAAAGAGCGTTTCCTCGAACGAGATATTTTCGTCCGGCAACCGGCCAATCAATTCCTTGCGCAGAATGGCGTAGCTGATTTCCGTGCCCTGCAAGTCCGGGCGCTGGCGCTTCTTGTCGTAAACCGTCACGAAGCCGGCGTCGTCCACTTTCAGCGTGCTCCGGGTGTAGGCGTCCTTGTTGGCATAGACCGTGAGCATTGCCGGCGCGCCGCTCTCGACGAAACGGCGCCACATCCGGTCCATTTGCATCGGCCAATAATTGTCGCAGTAGAGCAACAGGAAACAGTCTTCGATCTTCTGTTCCGCCACTTTGAGGCGGCGGCCCGTGTTGTCCTCCACGGCGGACACCGAGTAATCGATGTCGATTTGCCAGCGGCGGCCATCTCCGAAATAGTCGCGCACCACTTCGGGCAGGTAGCCCAGCAACAGCAGGACGCGCTGAAAGCCTTGCTCGCGAAGCAGAAGAATCAGGTGCTCGAGGAACGGCTTGCCGCAGACTTCGATCATCGGCTTGGGCCGAATGTCCGTGAGCGGGCGCATGCGTTCGCCGCGTCCGCCGGCCAGAATGACGGCCTGGCGGGGGCGTTCGGGCGCCGGGGTTGTTGTTGCCTTTTCCACGGGGTATTGGGCTGAGACTGGCCTGTCCGGGCTGTCGGTTGCCGGCCGGTCAGGGCGCAAAATCTAAGGAATTCGTTCCCTGGCGCAATATTTATCTCCTTCGCCGTCAGGCGCATGTCTGTCGCTCCTCGTTCTTCAGGTTTTTTTCGTCCTTCGGCCTTCGGAATTCGTCTTGCATTCCCCCCTCCGGACCCGCCACAGCGCCACAAGCCGCATAAACATTGGGTTTTTTTGAGGTCCGACCCGCCACAGGAGCCGCCACATGGCAGTAAACCCGCCACAACCCAATAGACATAGGCGTTTTATGAGTTTTCGACCCGCCACAGCCAATGGTGACGGGCCTGGAATGCGTTTCTTGCCGCAAAACTCACAAACTCCCCTGCCATTCATGGAAACAACCGAAAAAAATCGGCTGGCTTTGCACAAATCCGCCTGTGTATGGTGTCTATCAGGTATGACTGCGTATGACGAAAATTAAGACTGCGGAGCGCGAGGGTGGCCCGGCGCAAAAGCCGGCGGCTGCGGCAGCGAGCGCTCCGGTTCCCGCGGCGCCGAGGGTGGCGCCGCTTTTCCGAAAAATCGACTGGCTGACGCTCCTCATCACGTTCGTGGTGATGTGGGTCGTCTATTTCCTCACAATTGTGCCCGAATTGACGCTCGAGGATTCCGGGGAGTTGGTGACTGGTTCCTTTTATGCCGGTATTCCTCACCCGCCCGGCTACCCGGTCTGGTCGATTTATAGCTGGCTGTGGACGGAACTGGTGCCTTGGGGGAACATGGCGTGGCGGGTGGCCCTGGCCGAGGCGACCGCCGGGGCGCTGGCGAGCGGCCTCATCGCTTTCATGGTTTCGCGGTGCAGCAGCATGTTCATGGAGAGCATCGAGGAACTCAAGGACATGACCGGGAAATGGGAGAACGCGATCTGCATGGTCTCGGGCCTGGTCGCCGGTTTTCTGATGGGTCTCGACGACTTCATGTGGCGCGAGTCGGTGGCCGTCAACCGCATCGCGGTGTCGAGCGTGCCCTGGTTCATGCTCGTGCTGATCTGCCTGCTGCGCTGGCTCTATGCGCCTCACCAGCGGCGGTTTCTCTTTTGGGCGCTGTTTATCTTCGGGATATGCTTTACGACGCACCAAACGCTGATCGTTGCCGCAATGGGTGTCGAGGTGCTCATTGCCGCTGGCAACGCCCGCATGGGCCGCAACCTGTTTCTGGGCAACAGCGTCATTTTCCTTGCCGCCTGGCTATTGATGTCACAACACAAATTGGATGCTTTGGCGGGCAATGCGCAAATCCAGCCCCTTTTCTACGTTGTCGGCCTGGCTTCTCTGGCAGCTTACTTCTGGTTCGCCATTCTAACCAAAGAGACCTTCCCGGAAATCTGCCTCGACGCTGCCATGGCGACAAGCGTCCTCGCGCTGGCGGCAACCCCTACGATCCACTTTTTTGGGTTGGTACTGTCTCTGGGCGCTTCAGCGGCCTGGATCAAACTCGCGTGGAACACGCGCAAACTGGGATTGGAATGGGCCGTGGTCATCGTCTGCGGGCTCTGTTGGTTTGCCGGTGCCTCGTTCTATCTTTACGAAGCGCTTTCGGGAATGACGAATCCGCCGATGCAATGGGGTTACCCGCGAACCGTCGAAGGATTTTGGCACGCGTTTACGCGCGGCCAGTATGAAAAGACCAATCCCACCGATATCGTTGGCAGCCCAATGCGATTTGTCGGCCAATTGGGCCTGCTTGTGAGCGGCGTGAGCGAGTCGTTCACGTGGGTATGCGTTTTTATCGCGTTGGTGCCTTTCATCTTCTTCTTCAAGGTCCAGAAGCGCGAGCGGGCATTCATGACCGGTCTGATCGCCATTTACCTATGTATGGGCGTGATACTCGTGATTCTGCTCAACCCGACGCCCGACAAGACGTCCGCGGACCTGGTAAAGGTGTTCTTCAACAACTCGCAAGCCGTCGTGGCAATTCTCATCGGCTTCGGGTTGGCGCTCACGGCAGCCTTCATGGCGACGCATTACCAACGGTTCCGCATCTGGGGCCTGGCGGGAGGTGTGATTGCTTCGGTGTTGGCGGTGTACGGTTTGTGGGACGCCACAGGCAAGCACTATTTCGGTCCTGCGGGAGAGATAGGCATTGGCGAAATGCCGCGATGGATTGGTCAGGCGTTCGCCGCGAATCAGTACGGACTGCCGATTTATGCCTACTTGCTCCTGCTGGCGATCCCCCTGATTTTCGTGGGCGCCCTGGTGTTCTACAAGAATCGCGCGCCGCTCGCCATCACGCTGGGCCTCTTTGCGTTGCTGCCGCTCTCGTCCGGTTTGCGCCATTGGTTCGAGTGTGACCAGCGCGACCACATGTTCGGCTATTGGTTTGGCCATGACATGTTCACGCCGCCGTTCAAGGGCACCAACGGCATGCCGCTCTACCCGGAAATGACCAAGGACGCCATCCTCTACGGGGGCACGGACCCAGGACGCTTCTGTCCGACGTACATGATTTTCACCGAGAGCTTCACGCCGCACGATTGCCAGCCCAAGGAAGACCAGCACTTCGATCGTCGGGACGTCTATATCATCACCCAGAATGCCCTGGCGGACGGCACCTATCTCGACTATATCCGCGCCCATTACAACCGCAGCACGCAGATCGATCCGCCGTTCTTCTCGGAGTTCTGCCGCCCGGACAACGAAAAGCAGGAGAACTACAAAACCAACCTGCTCGCCCGGATGGTATCGCCGCTCGACACGCTATTCGAGGGCATCGGGGAACGGGTGGAAAAGCGCCGCCGTACTTACACTTCATGGTTCACGGACAAGGACTTTACCGACCTCCGTGGCTTTGCCGCCAAACTAAGTCCTCCGCAATCCGATCCGCTATCCAAGTATCTTTACGAGAACCTGAGTCCCAAAACCCAGCAACTTGTTTCGGGCAAGGGCGACGAAAAGCAGCTCTTGAGTGGGTTGGAAGAAGACCTGAACCGGCTCATGGACCGGGAACTCCAGGTCAAGCAGCAGATGGCGAAAAAGAAGGCGGAGAAGGATGCCCTGGACCAGGAAATTTACGACAACAACAGCTCGGCCGCCAAGCTGGAGCGCCAAAAAGAATTGGAAAAAGAGATCGCCGACCTTTCGAAAATTGGCACGCTCTACGATCCAAAGCGGTTCGAACAAGTGAAGATTTCGGAATACCTGGCCGATTTCATCAAAGAGAATCCGCAGGGCCACACCCATGTTCGATTGAACAGATTATTGCTCGAGGCGGCATACCCCAATGAGATTGCCCGGAGCCTGGGCGGGGTCTATCCGGACCGTGAAATGTATATTGCCAGCCCCGAAGATTCGCAACGCTGCTTTCAGGACTACCTGCAGGACGCCCAGAAGCGAATGCAACAGAACCAGCTCGACCCGGGCGAGGACGTAAAAGTCATCGAGAACCGGGTGCAAGTTTCCGGGCAGGTCGCGGTCATGAACATCAACGGTTTGCTCACCAAAGTGATGTTCGATCACAATCCGAAGAACGAGTTTTTCGTCGAGGAGAGCTTCCCGCTCAAGTGGATGTATCCGTATTTGACGCCCTATGGCGTCATCATGAAGATCAACCGCAACCCGCTGCCATCCCTGAGCGAGGATGTGTTGCGCCGGGACCATGAATTCTGGAGACAATATTCCAAGCGCATGACCGGGGACATCCAGGACTATGACACTCCGGTAAAAGACGTGGTTGCCTGGATCGAAAAAACTTATCTGCGCTACAATCTCAACGGATTTACCGGGGACCGCAAATTCGTGCATGATATGGATGCGCAAAAGGCCTTTTCAAAGCTGCGCAGCTCCATCGGCGGCGTCTATGCCTGGCGCCTGAGCCAGCAATGCCCGCCCGAATACCGTCCCAAGTCAGACGCTGAAGTGAAGAGTCTCTACAGAGAAGCGGATTTTGCCTTTCGCCAGGCTTTTGCTTTTTGCCCCTACAGCCCGGAAGCGGTGTTTCGCTACGCCAATCTCTTGATCCAATTTGGCCACTTTGACGACGCTTTGCTGGTTGGCGAAACCTGCCAGAAAATGGACCCATATAATGGCCAGGTGCAGGACCTCATCAAGAACCTGCGGAACTTCAGGAAATCGCAGGCGGACCAACAGGGCAACATCGACCAGGCCAAGAACAACTTGCAGCGCATGGAAAACGAAGTGCGCAGCCATCCCACGAATTTTCAGGCCGCGTTCGACCTGGCCTCCGCTTACTTTCAGATGCACAACAATGATCGCGCCGTCCAACTCCTCGATGGGGTATTGAATACGCCGAACGTCGATCCTAACGCCGTGTTCAGCGTCGCCAAGGCTTACGCGGAGATGCAGAACGGGCCCAAGCTCGAGGTCACGCTGGAAAAGATGGTGAAGATCATGCCGGATAATCCCGAAGCCTGGTACGATCTGGCCGCCTTCAAGTCGAATGCCGGCAAAACCGGGGAGGCCGTTCCCGCGCTCCGCCAGGCGATCGAGTTAAGCGCCAAACGCCTGCACCAGGACCCCAAGGCTCGTGACCTGCGGGCTTCCGCCAAGACCGACCAGCGCTTCGCCGCTCTCCGTGAATCCGACGACTTCAAGAAACTGGTGGGGCCATAACTTTAGCCTTCAGGCAGCCGTTAACTCTGCCGCCTCAGTATTTGCCTCCAATTGTTCCAGGCTTTTGCAGCCAACGATAACCGAGGATACCGCTGGGTGCTTCAGGCACCATGCCAGGGCCCACTGCGCCATGTTTTGCCCGGGCGGAAGTTCGGTCTTCTTGATTTCTTCCACTCGTCTCAACTGTTCGTCATTAAACTGCGTGCTATAGGAGGAGCGGTTGTCATTCGATGGAAAAACCGCGCCCGGCCTGTAAGCGCCGCCAAGAAAGCCTTTGGCCAGTGGTATACGCGCCAGGACACCCAGGCCCTGGCTTTCGCAATACGGCAATATATCGCTCTCGACTTCTCGATGGAGACGATTATAGACGACTTGAACCACGCTGGCATTGACCTTTGGGGCGGACCGAATCTGCTCGAAGTCATTCTTTGCGATAAGGCCGCCCGCAAGCGAGATTCCCAGGAACCTGATTTTGCCCGCGCGGACCTGATTGTTCAGCATTGTCCAAAGCTCGTCGTTGTCAAAGGCCTCATTGCTTCCTGAGTGGAACTGGTAAATATCGATATACTCGGTTTGCAGGGCTTTCAATGAATCCTCGAGTTGCCGCTGGACCTGGGCCGGCGACCAGGCTTCCACTTTTTGGGAAGGGGCCGGATAGCAATGGCCAAATTTCGTAGCGATGATCCAATCCGACCTTCGTCCCTTTATGCTCTCTCCGATCATCGATTCGACCGCGTGGTCACCGTAACATTCGGCCGTGTCGATAAAATTAACATCCAGTGCGCAAGCGCGATCGAGGATTTGAACAACTTCCTCTTTGGCAAAGGCCTTCGCCCATTCACCGGAGAATTGATGGGTTCCCAGACTGATGACCGACACTTGCAGACCCGTTTTGCCGAGAGCGCGGAACCTCATGCGTTTTGGCTCTGAGGCTTGGTCCAACGCAGATCGGCGGACAGATCATGGTTCTGGTAGAGCGATTCGATTTTCTGCAATCGGTAATAATTTTTGTTTTTGAACTGAGCTTCGGCCAACTTCACATCTTGCAGTTTTGTCAACAGATCCTTGATTCCTGCATCGACGCTCCAATCGCATCGGAAACCCGGAAACGTCCGCTGTATTTTTTCGAAAGAAACTTTGTACGTTCGCGTATCCACGCCTTTTTTGACTTTCCGGTCGCGAACCAAGCCCTCTTTGTCCAGTTCGGGATTTTCGTTCAGAAATTTCAGATCGCAGCCGAGCAGGTTAGCTTGCACTTTTCTGGCGATATCAATGATTTGCAAATTGTTGTTTTCGTCACCGACATTCAACACCAGGAGCTTGCCCTCGTCATAGTCGCATGAGATGGCGCATTGGATGGATTTGCAAATATCCAGGACGTGAACGTTGGGGCGCCAGGGGGTGCCGTCCGAATTGAGGACGATTTTGCCGGTGGTGAGCGCCATGCCGGCCAGCATGTTGATTACCAGGTCGAAACGCAGCCGGGGAGAAGGACCGAAGGCCGTGGCGAACCTCAGGGCGATGGGAGAGAAAGTCCGGTCTGCGATGGCCTGCAAATCCTGTTCGATTTGCAGCTTGTTCAAGGAGTACGGGGTCTGTGGCGCGGTGGGTGAATTTTCATCCAGTAATTCGCCTTGTCCCACCCCATAGACCGAACAGCTTGAGGCAAAAATAAACTGCACGCCCTTTCTCTTGCACATCGTGGCAATCTTCGAAGTGTACTCCCGCGTCGGATCATATACTTTGGCGGCGTCGAGGTTGCCGAAAGGGTCATTCGAAATGCCGGCGAGTTGAACCAGCGCGTCGAACCCCTCCAGGTCTTTCTCTTCCAGATCTCGCACGTCCCGCATCACTGTTCTTGTCTTCGGCGGGTCATAGAGCAGGCAATCCCTGAAGAAACCCGTATCATACCCCACGCATTCGAAGCCGTTGCGTTCCAAATAGCCGGTCAAGACGCTACCCAGATAACCCAGGGAACCCGTTACCAGAACTTTCTTCATATATCGAAAATGAATCGGATCGGTTTTGTCATTGTCTGAACTTGCGGAACTTTAGCGAACGAATGTGCGTCGATCCTCAACTGTACACATTCTTGGGATGCCTTGGACGGCGTCCGACGGTGTACAGCGCAAAATCGCGAGCTTCGACGAGAACTTGAGCCACGTACCAGGCCAGCGGGCCGCTGGTGCCTCGAGCCGCGGCCACGATGCGATTGGCATAATCGAAATCCTTCATTTGGCGGAAGCGTTTGGCCTTGATTCCGGAGCGCACGGCATAGAGGCCTTTGAGCTTGAACTGTCGGAGAAAAGTTGGCGGCGCCCCGCGCAGTTGTTCCAGCATCTGCATTACTTTCCATTCGTCGAGGATCAGCCATTGGAAATTGGGCACGAAATTGTGGGTATTGTTTCCGACGTGCCAGCGAAAAGCAGCCAGAGGTTCCCGCAGGTAGACGATCCTGTTCGAATGGAATCCCCAATTTGCCCAAAAAATCGCGTCTGCCAAAACGGGGTACTCCGCCTGAAATTGGCAGGGGGCCCTTTTGCCCGCAGTCTTCAGGAGCGAAGCGCTAATTGCCTGATTCCCGATTTCTGCCTTCTCCCTCAAAAAGTCGGCTTTGTTCCGGACTTCCACGCCACCCGCGACTTTTCCAGACAAACTCAGCCTCTGATTGTCGTCGTCGATTCTTTCATCCACGCAGTAACCAAGGCCGCGGCCTTCGCAGGACTCCAATTCCGGGAGCAGCCGAGCGTAGTACTCGGGCCGGATAAGGTCGTCCGCGCACAGCAAATGCAGAAACTCGGTCTGGTCCGCGAATTCCAGTCCGCGATTGAAATTGTTGGCCCAGCCCAGGTTCTTTTCGTTTTGCCGCCACTCGCATCGAATCGGCTTGAACTCCTTGACTACCTTCTCGGTGTCATCGGTCGAACAATTATCGATAACAACCACCCGATCCGGAGGGAGAGTCTGGGCCGCGACAGATTGCAGGGTCTGCCCAATCACCTCTGCCCCATTGTAGACCGGAATAACTGTAATCAACTTCGATTTCATGGCCAATGATAGTTTAGCGGAGCCGCTCTCAGGCGACAAGCATTAGAGACCGGTGGGATGATCAACGAACGTCCAGGGAACGTCGAATTTTGCCGAGAGGTGAGCGGCGAGCGCCTTGACGCCGAAGGTTTCGGTGGCGTAATGGCCCGCGTAAAGGACATTCAAACCCAGTTCCTCGGCCAAGGCATACGTCCAATGCGGCCCTTCACCGGTGATGAATGTATCCACGCCCTCCGCCGCAGCTTTTTTCAAGTCACTACCCGCGCCGCCGGTGACCACGCCAATGCGCCGGCAAAGGTCAGACCCTCCGGGGATGATTCGCGGCTCTGCACCGGTGACTTGCGCCAACCGAGCGCCCAAATCCTGCCGTGCTATTCTCGCCCGGGTTTGAAAGCCAATGAATTGACCATGGTCGAAGAAAAATGGACGCAAGTTTTTCAGCCCCAGCGCGGTGCAGAGCCGAGCATTGTTGCCGAGCCGGGGATGCGCATCCAAGGGAAGATGCGAACTGTAGACCGCTAGATTGTTTTCCAGCAGCAGGCGCAATAATTCGTAACGCTTCCCCGTCCAGGGATGGGTTGGTGTCCAAAAAAGTCCATGGTGGACGAGCAGCAAATCGGCTTTGGCTTCGATGGCAAGCCGGACCGTGGCCAGACTCGCATCCACCGCGGCCGCGATGCGACTCACCGTGCCGGGATTCTCCATCTGCAAACCATTCGATGCGCCGTCATAGTCCTTGATCTCGGAGGTGCGCAGCAATCTGTCGCAGTGCCGGACAATGGCGCTAAGGGAAGCTTTCGACATGCGCGGATGGGAACAAATCTGCCGTCGTCTGCAAAGCGACAAAATTATGGAAAGCCTTTGCCGGGAGGTGGATCAGGGCAGGGCGACGGCATCCATCAACCGCTTCAAATCAGCGACTTGGCCAGGAGTCGTTGGGGATGCATTGTAGCTTTGTTCCAAGTACATCCCTTGCCACTTCCATTTTTCCGCGTGCCCGTCAGCAAAGGACATCGCCGCCCCCCTTGTGTGCCGGACGCCAGGCGAGTTTTTCCAAGTCCCTGACCAATCCAGTCCAAGCATTCCGTCATCGACGGTATTTTGGCTTTCATCAATGAAAACGATGGCTGCGGAAGGCTTTGGGCTATAGATCTGCGTCGTCCTTTTGATCATGGGGTACTGGCTCCCCAAATCCGGGCTTGAGTCCCAAACCCCGAATTGGGCCGAGTCCTGAGAATCCGCCCCACCCATGCGTTCAATGAGAGAAATCGTGCGGATTTGCAAGTAGCCATTCTTGAGCACGGTGTCGGGACATTGATAGATTTCAACCGACGTGTTGTAGGGGTAAAGCGTGCCATTCTTGATGGTATTCGGATCCGTTTCGCCGGGCATGCTGCTCACATTGCCGATGACCCACGCGGAAGGCGGCGTTCCGCCGATCCAATTGTGGACGACCCAATCCTGGTGGTCGCCCGCGTAAAGAAACCACGACGTCGTCAACTGCTTCATATTGTTGATGCACTTGATGACCTTGGCCTTTTCTTTGGCTCGCTCCAGGGCCGGCAACAACATCGCCGCCAGAATGGCGATGATGGCGATCACGACGAGAAGCTCGATCAGCGTGAACGCCTCAAAAGCCCTGCTTCGGCGTGTGGACTGGTTTTCCATCGGGTCCTTAAGATCCAATGGAAATGCTACGCCGGACCTGCGTCCGAGTCAACGAATTTCGTTGTCAGTTCTTGGTCATTCGGCCTTGGTTTCGCGAGTGCCGCAAGCCAAACGCTGCCGCAGCGCCAAGCAGGAAGATCGATATGGCGGCGGGCTCGGGCACAGTCGTTAGAGCGATTGACGAAACCAACAGTCCGTCATAGCCATCGGGGAAATAAACCCGGAATTCGAGCACATTTGTTCCCGCCTGGAACCCAGAGTTTATCTGAAAATTATACAAATTGGAGTAGCTGTCGTTGGCCAGGGAGTTGCCAGTGTCAGCGCCGTTAAGCAAAATGCTCCCGTAATTGTCGCAGGTCCATTTTCCGCTGATGCTTGCGCTGGATGGATTCCCGGTCAAAGTGAAGGTGGTGATGAAGTCGTACCATCCGCGGCTACCGTCGTCCGCGCTGTCCGAATTATAAAGCCACTGACCAGTAGTCGAGGTGGCCCAACTCGGCCAGTAATTGGACGTGCTCATCACAACGGCGGCATGGGCGGCGCCTGGATTCGCCTCAGGGATGATGGTGTAGTGCGAATCGAACGAACCACCTGGCAGCAGTTGCGAATTGTCGTCGACGCCTGTGCTCCAGAGCATGCTGGAAGCATGGCCGGACATGACCAGGGCCAGGGTGGCCCCGAATGCCAAAATGCCTGCTTTCGAAGTCTTGAGGTTATTCTCTCGGAGTGTCCTCCGAGAAACCGGTGATGTTTTGTTGCTCATGATCATAGTGATTCGATTAAAATGGGTTTCTCTCATGCTCACATATTCAAACGTACGACCAATATCCCGGCAATGGGCAAAAACCCCCAGAGATTACTCAATGGAGCATTCCGATAGGCCGTCTGGATTTTCATTGACGAAATCGTCCGAATTTGCAATAAAAGGCCGAATTAGAATGCTGTCGGAGCTGCCCGAGCAAAAGTAACGAGGTGGCCCCCGCGGCTCGATGAATGACCATATGAAAACAGTTAAAAGTTTCTTCTGCGGCTTCTGCATTTTGTTGGGCCTGCTTACGCAGGCAGAAGGTCAAAGCACGCTTACCAACGGCCTCCTGGCATATTATAAGTTCAACGGTGACGTAACAGACTCAAGCGGCAATGGGAATAACGGAACGAACCATGGCGCGACATTTGCCACAGACAGGTTCGGGTTCACCAACACAGCGATTTATTTCAATCACGACTATGTTTCCTCCGGCTTCTTCCCGCCTTTGGCTACTTCCAGCCGGACTTTTTCCGGGTGGTTCAAACTGCCATTCACTTCGGCTCAGATGACGCTGCTTGCTTACGGAGCGCCCAGTACTTACGCCGGCGACAGGTTTGAGCTCAAAATTTTTCAATCCGGCGAATTCGCCTTGGACTGCTCCGATGGCACGCTCTGGACCGGGACCAACTACGCTGATTCGAATTGGCACAGTTTTGCAGTGGTCGTACCAGACAGTGCTAAGCTTTCGAACGTTGTGATTTACATGGACGATATCATGCAAACAAACCTCGTTTCGGACGCCCCAAACACTTCAATCAACACGGCCGAAGATTACCCCCTGCAATTCGGAGATATATTTCTTAATGGCGACTCCCGGCAGTTGACGGGGTCGCTTGACGACGTGCGCGTATACGATCACGCTCTAACCGCCTCCGAGATTCAACAACTGTACCAATTTGAATCAAGTACTGACGATTTCGGCGTATTGATTTTGAAACAGCCGCAAAGCCAGGTTGGGTACTGGGGGTTTGGCGCTTCATTCTCAGTGGTCGCCGAAGGCACAGGCCCCTTGGCCTATCAGTGGTATTTTAATGGAGCCCCAATTTCCTGGGGAACAAACGCAACGCTGACTTTCGCGAGTCTTGATTTGACAAACGCCGGCCAGTATTGGGTCACGATCAGTAATCTTTATAGTGGCATTACCAGCAGCACCGCAAATCTGACCGTCAACCCAGCCGGCGTGTTCCTCGGCACTTATCCCGGCCTCACAATCACCGGAGCCGTGGGGCACAGCTTCGGAATCCAGTATTCGACAAACCTGAATCTGACCAACGATTGGACGACCTTGACCAACATCACCCTGAGCCAGCCCTCGCAGTTGTGGTTCGACGCCAGCGACAACATCAGCGACGGTACGCAACCCAGGAGATTTTATCGGGTTATGGCGTTGCCGTGAGAGTGGCGGCATGTTGCGGATCAAAGTCAGGGCAACGAATTGTCCTGCCGGTCGATATGACCGGCCCCCACCATTTTTATCGATTGAAGTACTCCGCGCCATGAGGAACGCGGCTCTGTGAGCCGTACAGCTTCGCCCGGCGTGAGGCGATCGAAGCAGCTCATGGCGTCGAGAGGTTCGGACGTGCTGCGGCTCACCCGCCTTCGCTTTGCTTCGTCGAGGCAAGCAGAGCCGCGCTCCTGTTCTGTCGCGAAAAATTTTCGAAACCGTGTATTGAATTCCATGAGCAGCCTTCTATAGTGCGTTTCGATCTGAAGTCATCGAAATGAGCAACGCAAACGAGGCCAATGAGCCCTGGAACGTCCAGTGCGCCCGCAATCTGTACAGCATCCAGCGCTGGGGAGCGGAATATTTCGATATCAACGAGGCGGGGCACGTCATCGCCAAACCATTGCGCGACGCCGGGGCGTCGGTGGACTTGACGGACGTCATCGAGGAGGCGAAGGGGCGCGGGCTGAAATTTCCGGTGTTGATCCGCTTTCAGGACATCCTGCGGCACCGCGTCGAGTCCATCAACCTGGCGTTTCGCAGCGCGATCGCGGAGTTCAATTATCAGGGCGCCTACCGCGGCGTTTTCCCCATCAAAGTGAACCAGCTTCGCGAGGTGGTCGAAGAAATCCTCGACGCGGGCAAGCCCTACGACTTCGGTTTGGAAGTGGGCAGCAAGCCCGAACTGTTCGCGGGACTGGCGCTGCAAAGCCAGCTCGGCAGCTTGATTGTCTGCAATGGTTACAAAGACGCGAGCTTCATCCGCATGGCGTTGCTGGGCACCAAGCTGGGAAAAAAAGTGATCATGATCGTCGAGAAGCTCGAGGAGCTGCGGCAGATCATCACGGTGTCCCGGCAACTGGGCGTCGAACCGCTGGTGGGCATTCGCGCGCGGCTGCAAACCAAGGGCGGCGGCCGCTGGGCCGAGAGCGCGGGCGAGAACGCCAAATTCGGACTGAGCACCGCCGAGTTGCTGGCCGCCACCGAGATGCTCAAGGCCGAGAACCTCGCGCACTGCTTCAAGCTGCTCCACTTTCACATCGGCTCGCAAGTGCCGGACATCCTCATCGTCAAGCGCGCGGTGCAGGAGGCCGCCCGCTTTTACGCCAAGCTTTCCAAGATGGGTTTCCAAATCGAATACCTCGACGTGGGCGGCGGGTTGGGCGTGGATTACGACGGCAGCCGCTCGGCGTTCGACAGTTCGACCAATTACACGCTCCAGGAATACGCCAACGACATCGTGTATTATGTGGCCGACGTGTGCAACGCGGAGAAAGTGCCGCACCCGAACATCATCAGCGAAAGCGGCCGGGCCGTGGTGGCGCACCACAGCGTGCTGATCGTGGAGGTCTTTGGCGCGATTGCGAAGGTCCGCGAGGGCGCCGCTTTCGCCTACGGCGAGAACGAGCATCCGCTGGTCAGAGAGCTGCTCGACATCCAGAAGAACCTGGCGAAACTCAACAAACTGGAAGCCTATCACGACGCCCTCGAACGCAAGGAGGACGCGCAACACATGTTCACGCTGGGGATGATGGAGTTGCCCGAAAAGGCCAAGATCGAAGACCTTTACTGGGATATCAGCCGCGCGGTGGCGGACACTTTCCGCGGCCAGGCTTACGTGCCCGAAGAAATCCGCAAGCTCGAAGACAGCCTGGGCGATCAATACCTTTGCAATTTCTCCGTCTTCCAATCCCTGCTCGATCACTGGGCGCTGGGCCAGTTGTTTCCCATCGTTCCCGTCGGTCGCCTCAACGAGCGGCCCACCCGCGAAGGCACGCTCGTGGACATCACCTGCGATTCGGACGGGCAGGTCAACAAGTTCATCGACCTCCGCGACGTCCGGGACACGCTGCCGCTGCACCCGCTGCACACTAACGGCAACGGCCAGATCGAGCCGTATTACCTGGGCTTCTTTCTCATGGGCGCTTACCAGGACATCATGGGTGATCTGCACAATCTTTTCGGGCGCGTCAACGAGGTCCACGTCTTTCTCGATCCGGACGAGCCGGCGGGCTATTACGTCGAGGAAATCATCGAAGGCACGACCATCGTTCAGGCGCTGGACTCGGTCCAATACGACGAGAAGGAACTCAAGCGCCAGATGAAGGCGCAGGTGGATGACGCCATCAAATCCGACCGGATGAAACCCTCCGAAGCCATGCGCCTGCTCGACGACTACGAGCGCGGGCTCAAAGAGTACACGTATTTGAGCTTCTGAACGTCCTGCGCCATCCCTCCGCCGTCATGTCCGAGCCGGTGCCCAAAGCCGAGTTGCTGCGCTCGCTGGGGAGGCTCGTGCGGGGGTTGTCGGCCTTGTTCTGGGGCCTGCCGATTGCGCTGGTCGTCTGCTTCCACACCGCCCGGGCCGACGCGCTCCGCTCGCTGGGAATCGTGCCGCCGCTCGTCTCGACCGGTTTGCTGGTTTTTGGTTTGTGGCAACTGGGTGATTTCCAAAAGCAGGAGCGCGTGTGGCGCAACGCGCTGGACCGCGCCCGGATTCTGAGCCTGGTGAACTTTGGCCTCAGCCCGTTTTTGTATTGGTGGAACCAGGCGCCGGCACAGGGCTTCTTCTTCGTGATGGTGCTGGTGCTCATCGTGTGCGGGTTGCTCTTCCTGGCCAGTTTGAACCAGGTGTTGCGCCGCCTGGGTGCGATGCTCCCCGACGAAGCCTTGCGCCTGGAAACGCGGCAATTCACCGCGCTCAACTACAATCTGCTGCTGGCGACCTTCATCCTCGCGGGGGCATACGTCTCCTTGGGCCTGTTCGCCCATTTGCCGCTCTGGCTGCGGGTCGCCGCCGCCGTGCTGGACCGCAACAGCCTGTGGCTCCTCGTCCTGCTCGTGCTCCTGCCGCTGGCCATGACCATGGCCCTGCTTTGGAAGACCAAGGAAGTGATTTTGGACAATGTGTTTGGGGCGCAGGGGTAGGTTCATGTTGCCCGGCCAACTGGAAGCCTCAGCCCATCTAAATTTCAAAGAGCGATGGCACATCAGCCCGCGCGGACCTGGATGCGCGGTCGTGCGCCGAAAATGTAATGTTTTTTATTACGCCGTGCCGAATTTCGGCGGCGGAACGGAAATTTTAACCTTGAATAGCCCCGAATAGGCCCGAATAACTCCGCGTCGCCGGAGCCAATCCCGAGTAAATTACTGAGGTTAGTCATATTTGGACTTTCGCGGGCCGCCTGCCCCCGCCCAGCCTTTTTTGGCGCAACATGGCGCAACTTGGCGCAACAAACGGGAACTGGCTCCCGCCCAGCCAGTACCTTCGGCTCGTCGAGGACTGTCTCTGAGACTCGAGGCGTTGCTTCCGTTCCGTCCGGCGAGTCGCCGGACGGGACAGGCGAGTCGCCTGTGCTACCCATGAATGGGAACCCGGCGGGCTTTTTTGCGAAGTGCCCGTTTCGGTCGGATCGAAGCGTTGCTTCCTTTCCGTCCGGCGAGTCGCCTGACGGGACGGGCGAGTCGCCCGTGCTACCCACACAAACAATCGGAACCCGGCGGGCCTTTTTGCGAATGGACCAGCTCGGTTGACTCGATGTGTTGCTTCCATATAGTGCGATCCCGTTACATCGGGAGACAGGACAGCCCCAAACGCTTTCGAGTCTGTGCTGCCCGTGCTCGTCACTTTCATAAAAATTGTTGCTCGCTCTTAACCTTGACTAGCCTTGACTGGGCTTGACTGGGCTTGATAGGCCACCGTTGGTTGGTTGATGGTTGACAGCAAGCCATCAGCCCAGCCGGCGCGCATGTTTCCACCGCTGCGGCGCGAAAAACGCAGAGGAAAGCATTCGAGTTTCGGCCTTCGGGTTTCCTTCGACATTCGGATTTCGTCATTCCGCCGTTGGCGGGGCTGTTCATTATCGAACATGCCAATACTGATACACCATTTAGACGTTTTGTCAAGCTCAAATATTCAAATAAAGCGAAATATTCTCATGTAAACACGTAACTCGTTGCCGCTGCGGCACTTACGAAAGCCCTCCCAGCCCCCATTGCCCCGATTCCTGGTTTTTCGCCCTTGTTCTGTCGCACCAAATCGCCTCAATGGCCTTTCTTGCCGTGTCGAAGACGGATTGACGGCAACGATCCCTCAAAGCAAACTCTCTACGGGGTGACAACCGGCAACCTGAATAAAGCCGTCAACCGAAACCTGGGCCGTTTTCCCGGGGACTTCATGTTTCAGCTTACCGCCGAGGAAACCGAATCTTTAAGATTCCGTTTTGGAAGCTTAAAGCGCGGCCAGCATTACAAGTACCTCCCGCATGCCTTCACCGAGCAAGGCGTCGCAATGCTCT
>Ga0073928_10005917_pt1 | contig 16799 bp, 15 predicted proteins | sample PaiPotPPA55metaG_FD_76969 | JGI IMG/M metagenome (GOLD analysis project Ga0073928, IMG submission 76969) | Iron sulfur acid spring bacterial and archeal communities from Banff, Canada, to study Microbial Dark Matter (Phase II) - Paint Pots PPA... ... | reverse complement strand
TCGCGGTGACTCCAAGCAGCACGCCGGTGTAGCTGGCAAGCAGCAGACCAGTCGCCGTTCCGCATCCTTCTCCGAGCCAAAGCAGCAGGACGAAGAGCGGACTGCTGAAGCCTCGCCATATCAATTCGAAAGAGAGCACGGAGAGAAACGCGCAAGCCGAGAACGCCATCAGGATCCAGGCACCGAGCGACATGGCGGACTGAATCTTAAATACTCGGAGCATGTTCAAGAAACGCGAAGGTCTGCCCAGATCGGAAATCAGAAGGACAGGGCAAATTGCGGCGCCCATTAACGCCATCCACAGCGCGACGCGGATCAGTGCCGGATCGCTGTGGAAAAATTGCGCGACGAACGCAATACATGCCGATACGCCAGAGATACCGCCAAAGAAGAAATAAAGCGGCACCTCCCAGGTCCAGGTGGGCGGCTTAAGAACGGGTAATCCGTAGTAGCTATCGGTCGTCCGGCCGTCTGGAGCTCCGGCAGAAGGTTGAATGACACCACCCGCAACGGCAGTCCTTCGGATTTCCTCGAGCCTTTCCTCAGTTGCTTTAGGTTTGGCGGCTAATTTCATATGGCAGTGCTGAGCGATTTCAAAACGCAAAAGCAGCACAGATGATCGCGAAAAGAATCGCCGCTGAAACCAGGGCCGAGGACCAGGCGCTTTTCAGATGACCTGTCGGCACCTCCGGCGCGGGGGGCAAGTTATACGATTCGGGATTGCCCAAAATTACGAAGAAAGCATGAATGCCACCGACGCTGGTCTCTTGCGGGTCGTAAACGCGCGCGTCCTGATATCCCCGCTGTTGCAATTCCTGTACACGATCCTTGCAGCGCTGCTTCAGTTCGTCCAGGTCGCCGAATTGAATGGACTGCGTCGGGCAAGCCTTTGCGCAAGCGGGGATGAGTCCAGCCTTTTGCCGGTCGTAGCAAAATGTGCATTTGAATGCGCGCCCATCCTCTGGCCGTCTGTCGATGACGCCAAATGGGCAGGAAACGACGCAATACCCGCAGCCGTTGCATATATCGGACTGCACAAAGACGGATCCGACTTCTGTGCGCACGATCGAGCCGGTGGGACAGGCTTCGAGGCATCCGGCATTCTCGCAATGCTTGCACACGTCGGAAAGAAAAACCCAGCGAAAGGGATTCTGCATGTCCGAAATCTGCGGCCCGGCGAGCTGGGGCTGTTCGAGAAACAACACGTGCCGCCAGGTGGAAGCTCCGAGGGCTTTCGTGTTGTCGTACGAGAGGCCGCTCCACAGCATGCCATCGTCAGGAACTTCGTTCCATTCCTTGCAGGCAACCTCGCAGGCTTTGCAACCGATACAGAGCGTGGCATCGGTGAGGAACGCGGTGCGATCCATCAGGGTGTACCCTGCGCCATTTGCAATTCGCTGATCGTTTTGGCATTTTCCGCGCGCCTGCCGCGATAGACGTTGCAAAGCAGACCCTTCGTTTCCATGATGCGCACGTTGGGCTCCTCGGAGATGGCCACCAGATCGTTCGCGACGTCGCCCTTCACGAGCCCGTTGTAGCCCCAGTGATAGGGGAGTCCGACTTGATAGGCCGTCTGACCTGCAATCGTCAGCGTCTTGATTCTCGGAGTGACCAAAGCGTGGGCTTCGATGGCCCCGCGCGCAGTTACGATCGTTACCCACTCGCCCGGGGTGATCGAGAGTTCTTCCGCCATCGCGAGCGAAATTTCGCAGAAAATCTCCGGCTGCAATTCCGCAAGATGCGACAAAGTGCGCGACATACCCCCGGCCGTATGATGCTCGGTGAGCCGGTAGGTTGTCAGCACGAATGGAAAACGCCCGTCGGGCGAAGTTGCGTACTCGTTCCCCGCGCGTGTTTCTAAATTCGCCACAGGATTGGATTGGCGTGCGGGATAGATCGGATTTCGGACAGGAGACTCGAGCGGCTCATAGTGAGCTGGGAGCGGTCCGTCGTTCAATCCCACGGGAACCCAGATCCATCCAAAACCGTCAGCGTGCAAGATGAAAGGCTTGTCGCCGGCGAGCGCGGCGTCACCCACGGCATCTGCGGGAGGTTTGTAGTCGGGAGCTTTCGTTGCCGTGAAATCCGGAACGTCGTCACCCGTCCATTGCTTGCTGTCCTCGTCCCACCACACCAATTTCTTTCGTTCGCTCCACGGTTTTCCATCCGGGCGGGCGGAAGCGCGATTGTAAATAACCCTCCGGTCGGAAGGCCACGCGAAACCCCAACCGTGCCCATGGAAATCCTTGGAGGCGCGTTCGTTCGCGCGATTCTGTCCTGAGTTCGGAAACACGCCAGAATAAATCCAGCACCCGCAAGCGGTAGAGCCGTCTGCCTTCAGCGCTGTGAAGCCAGGCACCAGTTCACGCGTCGCGATTGTGTAGCCGTTGATTTCCTGCAAGATTTCTTCGGCTACGGGTTCCTTGCGATCACCCTCAATCTTGTAATCCCATGTGAGAGCAAGGAGGCCGGCATTGCGCGGACGCGGATCGCGCTTGGCTTTCTCTTTTAAGAGCACGCCCAGGTGATATATGAAATGATTTTCGCTACGCGAATCACCGGGAGGATCGACAGCCTTCTCGCGCCATTGAAGCAGTCTTTGCGTGTTTGTGAACGTTCCTTCTTTTTCCGCGTAACCCGCTGCCGGCATCAGGAAAACTTCTGTCTGAATCTCTTCGGTGCGCAACTCGCCCCGCTTCACTTCGGGGGATTCGTACCAAAAAGAAGCGGTCTCCGTTTCTACCATTTCGCGAACGACAAGCCACTTCAGCTTGCCCAGTCCGCGCCGCTCCATCCCTGAATTGGGACCAGCAACCGCCGGATTTTGACCCAGGACGAACAAGCCATCCATCTTCCCGTCTAACATATCGAGCCAATAACCTTGGTGGGAATGGTCTCCGGTCACGCGGGGCAGCCAATTGAATCCGAACTCATTCTCCGGCTTCGCTGCTTCGCCGTAGTATGCTTTCAAAAAGCTCACGATGTATTTGTCAAAGTTGTACCACCAGCCCGTGCGCGCGCCGTACTTCTCGATGTAGTTCGATAGAGTTTTCGATTCTTCTCCGAATTTCGGCATACTCAGGTAGCCGGGAAGGATATCGAACAATGTCGGCACATCGGTGGACCCTTGAATCGACGCATGTCCTCTCAATGCCATAATGCCGCCGCCGGGCCTACCCATGTTCCCGAGGAGCAATTGAAGAATTGCAGCGCAGCGAATCATTTGAACGCCGCTGGAATGCTGCGTCCAGCCTAGCGCGTAGCAGATGGCGCCCGTCTTTTCCGGACCCGAAGCGTGGCAATACGTTTTGGCGGCGTGCAAGAACGCTTCTTTCGACACGCCGCAATATTCCTCGACCATCTCGGGCGTGTAGCGCGCAAAATGTCTCTTCAATAGCTGGAAGACGCAGCGCGGGTGCTGTAGCGTGAGGTCCTGAAGATAGCGGTTCAAATCCGGCGGTGCATAGACGCCATGTTGTCCGTGCCCGCCGCCCGCGCCACGGTCGGATCCGGATTTGCCGTTGTCCTCGGATCCAATCCCTTCATATAGCCAGGTCTTCGGATCGTATTTCTTTTTCTCGGCGTTCCAACCTGAGAAAACCCCTTCCAAATCCTCGGTATCCTTGAAATCCTCCGGAATGATGACGCTCGCGTTCGTATAGTGCAGTACATACTCGCGGAAAAATAATTCGTTCTCCAGAACGTAATGAATCAAGCCGCCAAGGAAAAGAATGTCCGACCCGGCTCGCAACGGCATCCAGATATTCGCCACCGCGGAAGTCCGGCTGAAACGCGGGTCTACGTGCAGAACCTGCGCGCCTTTTTCCTTGGCCTCCATCACCCATTGAAATCCAACGGGATGGTTTTCCGCCATATTCGAGCCCATGATCAGGATGGCATCGGAGTTGAGTAAATCTTTCGGCGATGTTGTGGCCCCGCCTCGTCCGTAGGATGTGCCCAGACCGGGCACCGTTGAGCTATGTCATATGCGGGCCTGATTGCTGATGCACACCATCCCCAGCCCGCCGGTGAACAGCTTCTTAATCATGTAATTTTCTTCATTGTCGAGCGTGGCACCGCCCAGGTGACCTATCGCGGTTGTCTGCATCAAGCTCTGGCCGTCTTTCGACTCGATGAACGTGCGCTCGCGGCTTTCCCAAACACGATCTGCGATCATCTCCATCGCCTGGTCGAGGTCCAGGGCTTCCCATTCCTTCGAGAATGGCCGGCGATACTTTATTTTCGTCAACCGCTTGGAATGCGTCAGGAGTTCGTAGCTAGCAGCCCCCTTTGGGCAGAGCCGGCCACGCGAGACCGGCGATTCGGGATCGCCTTCAATCGAAATCAACTTACCGTTCTGATGAAATACAAGCTGGCCGCAACCTACCGCGCAGTAGGGACATACTGACCGGGCTACTTTTGCGCCTTCATTCTTGGGCCGAAGATTTTGAGTGCGGCGGCTCATGGCCTCGGGGCCTGTGCCGTTGCCGCCACAGAGGATTTGCCGGAGAACCGGCCACTGGAGGGCAAATTCTTTAATCATCGAGCCTCCCGCCCGCGGTTGGGACAGCGGTTGCGTTCCACTGCCTAGATTACGACCAAAAGCATATCAGGTTGGCCAACCGCGAGTTTGAAAACCGCATTAATTTGAGTTCTATTTTACTGGAGAAGCAGGCGCATGGATTTCTCGCGGACGAGGAAGGATAGAAGGGCCATTTCTGAGCTCCTTAAAGATGTCTAACGCTGCAGTTTCACCGCGGCGGCACATACTGCGCAAAAGGGCACCGAAGAAACCCTAGGACCCCGCGAATTATATCCACTGCGTGAAAAAAGCAATACTCGTTTCAGTTGACCACCCTCTAAGGCGCGCGCTGTTTTGTAGTAATCGCGCGAAGCACCAGGGCGCAAAGGGCGATGCGCTGCTTGCATCGGACGGAAGGACTCAAATGTGATGCGGCACAAAACCCGAAAAAATCAAACCGGCAATCGAGATTGCACTGGCGAGCGGAAGGGAAGCCGAATAGAGCTCCGCCCTACCAACTAGGTGCCGTTGAATTTGTTTCGTTTTCTATAGGCCAGATAAACGATCGCGGTGGTGATTAGCACGGGCGGAAACATAAGGATCAAGATTCCGCTCCTTAAAGCATGAATGCTGCGAGGGCCCGAAGCTGCGGCACTTTGATAGCACATTGCGCAACCCTGCGCATACAAAGCGGCGGGACTAGTAAGAATCGCGACGGCGGCCAATCCGCGTTTCAGCAACCCCGAAGTCTGTTTTCCGGTGCCGTCCATGTGATCGATCATACCATCCTCGTTATACGGTGTCTTCGCTTCGCGGCTCAATTCCTCACTGGATCGGAAGTTTTAGACGAGCCAACCTATAGGCGTCCGGCCAGATCTGATTCATCATCAGCAGGACGAAGAGTACAGCGGGAACCAGGCTCCAGAATAAACTGGGCTTTTCATCTTTCAGATGCATCAAATACATTAGAGCGATTCCGGACTCTATGAATGCCAGAATCAAGAGAATTGCGAGGAGCTGGTGGACGGAAAAATTCCGATAAGTCAAAAATACCTCAATGCCCGCGATGCATATCAGGCCAACCCAAATTCCGATGTACGATTTCATTCTGGAACTGGATTCCATGCGCGAACCTCCTGTTATCCTTGTTACCGCGCTGCGTTCATTAAATACAAGAGCGGAAACACAAACATCCAAACCAAATCGACGAAGTGCCAGTACAGTCCGGTGGTCTCCACGTGGTTGGCATCCAGCCAGTCTGTGTTGTATCCGATTGCGATTACGATTAGAGCAATAACGCCCGAAATGACGTGCATTAGGTGCAATCCGGTAATACTAAAAAACGCTGAACCGAACACAACGGGACCACCAGTAGGATTCTTGAACAGGCCCCAACCTTCGTCGAACATATGAAACCACTCGCGAAGGTGGAGCACGGCGAAAGCGGCTCCCAGGAGTACTGTGGCGCCCAACCATTTCAAAGTGACCGCCTTGCGTCCTGCTTTGGCAGCCTCCACTGCGCCCAGCATGGTAAGGCTGCTGGTGAGCAACACCAACGTCATGATCATTCCGTTGATAATGCCGGGAGAGAATTCAAATGGAGTGTTCCAATTAGGAGTTCCAGCGCGCAGATAGGCATAGGCGAACAGGACGGCGCCGAACGTGACGGCGTCAGAAATGATGAAAAGCCACATCGTCAGTTTCTTGGACTGAATGCCGTAGGGCGATGGTTCCAGAAAAGTTTGGTGCCGGCTCGCGTCTAATACCAGCTCTGATTCACTCACAACTCCTCCTGGAACGCTTACATTCGCATCGCAAGCAGCAGAAGCAAGTACACCCAAAGAATATCCATGAAATGCCAATAGATGGAAAACGCGCTGAAACTACGCACATGCATTGCAATGTCGGTCTTCGATCGAGTGAGCTTTCGCAGCACGTAAGCTAGCCCGGCGATTCCTCCGAGCAAATGGACTCCGTGCAGCGCAGTGAAAACGTAAAAAAACGAAGAACTCGGATTGGTAGCCAAATACAAGCCTTGCGCGACAAGATTACGCCAAGCCAAAAATTGACCCAGGATGAAGATCAGTCCCAGCGCGCCGGTCACATAGAGCCAGTAAATTCCGTTGGAGAGCAGAGCCCTAGCATCGGCGGAAGAATGGCGAAGTGTGGTGGGGATTGCAAGGACGGCAAGGACGCGTCGGCGCGTCAATTCCAGCGTGAGGCTGCTTCCGAGGAGGATCAAGGTGTTGGCGTACAGCACTCGCGGTAACTGAAAGTGAAGCCAGTCAGCCGAGGCGCCCTGCCTGACGATCATCGAACTTGTAAAGGCCGCAAACGACATGGAGATCGCCGCGACCACCACCCATATGCCCGTTTCTGCAGTGGTGGTATCGCTTACTGCGGCCTGAGAAGTAGAGAAGTGAGAGCGGCCGGGTGTCCGGAGAGCCTTGCTCTCGCTGTCCAATGTTGCTTGTGCTTCTGCGTGCAAAGTTTACTCCCCACCGGCAATCTGCTTGAAGCGATCAACGAGTTACGATTTTTTCAGGCGACGATTGCATCGCGTAATCATTCATCGAGCCTTCCACCGCATATTCGTTGGGTCCCTGATATACAACCATGTGGCGTCCACCAAAGTTGTCAAATGGAGGCGGGGAAGTAGTGGACCATTCCAGCGACGTGGCCTCCCAGGGATTTTCGGAAGCCACTGGTCCTTTGAATCGGCTCCATATCAAGTTGAACAGGAAAATCAATTGCGCAGCACCGGTCGCCAAAGCTGCGATGGTGATGAATTTATGCACCGGTATCAGCGGTATCAGATAGTCGTCAACGAACGCTGAGTAGCGGCGCACGTTTCCAGCCAGTCCCAGATAATGCATGGGCATAAAGATGCAATAGACGCCGATAAACGTCAGCCAGAAATGCCACTTGCCGAGCGAGTCGTTCATCATGCGGCCGAACATTTTCGGGAACCAGAAATAAGTGGCCGCAAACACCCCGAAGATCGACGCCACCGCCATCACGAAGTGAAAATGGGCGACCACGAAATATGTGCCGTGCAGATAGACGTCAAGCGACGGTTGCGCCAGAAAGAAACCGCTCACTCCTCCGCTGATGAACACCGACACGAAACCCAGGCAAAAAAGCGCCGGCGACGCAAACCGCATCTTGGCGCCGTACACTGTTCCAATCAGAAGAAGAGTAAGGATGGTAGCTGGAATCGTAATGAACAACGTTGGGATGGAGAAAAGATTCGCCGAGAACGGGTTCATACCACTCACGAACATGTGGTGGCCCCATACCATGTAACTCAAGAAACCGATGGCAATCATGCAACCGATCGTCGCGCGCGGGCCCAAGAGCGGTTTGCGGGCAAATACCGGCAGGATTGTCGCGACGATGCCGATGGAGGGCAGGATCGCAATATAAACTTCCGGATGGCCGAAGAACCAGAACAGATGCTGCCAGAGCAGTGTGGACCCTCCGGTATGTGGCTGAAGGTGATCGCTGAGCACCAGGCCGGACGCAATGAAAAAGCTCGTTCCTGCGGTGCGGTCCAGAATCAACAAAATGCAGGCGGGCAGCAACACCGCGAAAGCCAGCAGGCTGATCACCGCCGTCACAAACCAGGCCCAAGTGCTATAGGGCATCCTACTCAGTGACATTCCTTTCGTGCGCAAGTCCAAAGTTGTAGCGATGAAGTTGAGCGCACCCAGAAGAGATCCGATACAGAAAATGGCGATGGAGATCGCCCACAAATTTTGCCCCATGGCTAGGCCGGGCCCGGCGTCCTTGCCAACCGCGCTAAGCGGCGCGTAGGCAGTCCAACCGGAAATCGGGGGACCGTCGCTGACAAAAAATGCGGCAATCATTACGAGGAAGGCTGTAAATGTCGTCCAGAACGACATCATGTTGAATCGCGGGAACGCCATATCCTCCGCGCCAATTTGAATTGGCAGGAAATAGTTCCCGAACGCCGCGAACGGAGCATTGGTCAATACGAAGAAGACCATGATGGTGCCGTGCATGGTCATGAGCGAAAGGTAATATTCAGGCGTCATCACGCCGCCGGGCGCACCGACCGCCGAAAGCTTATCTAGCCCCGGAATGGGCCAGTTTGGCCACCCCAAATGTATGCGCATGAGCCAGGAGAGGATCATCCCGACAAACACTGCCACCAGAGCCAGCCCGTAATACTGTTTCCCGATCACTTTGTGATCGAGGCTAAAAACGTGCTTGCGTATAAAGCTTGTCGGTGGCGCATGCTGATGGACTGCCTGAGGTGCTGTCTCTTGCATGTTTTTAGCCTCGAAGTGAAACGTCGCAACCGCAGGTCTGTGCCGGCTACTGTCCTGCTTGAGTTTTCAACCACTGCTGGAAATCATCTTGCGACACGACCTCAAGATAGGCCTTCATGTTGTAATGGCCCAGTCCGCAAAGCTGGGTGCATACAATTTCAAACTTTCCTGTTTGGGTAGCCGTGAAATGCAAAGGAATCTCGAGACCGGGCACAAAGTCCTGCTGGACTCGAAGTTCTCGTACGTAGAAAGAATGGCCCACGTCTTTTGAATGCAGCTTGAGCCAAATGGGCGTGTTGACCGGAATAGTCAATGAACCCACCACGACGTCGTCGCGAGCCGCGATGTCGTTGGCAGGATCTAGTCCAAAATAATTTCCGCTTCCATCATCAATCTTGTCCGGATGGAGCGCACCAAACTGCCCATCGGGACCGGGATACCGAAAATAGAAAGCAAATTGCTCAGCTTGTACGTCGATCTGCTGGGAATTTTCCGCGGGAGGAGCAATATAAATTGCGCCCCAGGCTTTCGATCCCACAAGAGTGAGGGTCAAAATTTCAAGGCCCACCAAAATAATTGCGCCCGCAACCAGTGGAGTCGCGCCTCCGGGAAAAATCTTTATTTTCTTTCCGCTGCTCGCATTGCTTGAACCCCAGACGAATGCCGCTAAGACCAACTGGCCAGCCAGGAACAATATGCCCACCCCGATCATGGTTTCATCCATCTGGTGATCGATGGCGGGACCAGTGGTTGAAATATCTATGGGGAGCCACCAAGTGTGCATAACAAAGAAGGCTACCGAGACAATCGTAATCACGAATACCGCTGCTGCGAACAATTTACCCATGTTCCATCGCCTCTGAGCTTGCGATTAAGAATTCGTCCTGGCATATCGCCAGAACACAACTATTGGCTATGTTGCCGCTTCAGTGGCCTGGAGCAGGAACTAATAGGGCAAAACCTTGAACGTAAAGTTAGCCGTTTTCGTTTCGCTCCCGCTGATGGTTACATCCTGTGTTTGCTGGCCATACTGCTCTTGCCATGCCGTCACGGTGTATTTCCCGGCGGGTAAGCCCTTAATGCTAAAAGAGCCGTCCTCGCCTGAAACTGCGTAGTGGGACGTGTTTAGGACCACAAAATATCCGTGCATCCACGGGTGTATATTGCATTTGACCGGAATGAATTCGGCCTTGTCGTATTTAGTGTCGATCGGCGGCGAACCCGGGGGTTGAGACTTGTTCCACTCGGAATTCACTTTGGCAAGCGGGTGAATATTGTGCGAGGTTTGGTCATCGTTGTAGATCTGCAGCTGTTGCGAAATCTGTAGCGGAAGCACGTGAGGAATATATTGGCAGCCCTTTTGGTCGTACCGCACGGCCTGAGAGGGTCCCGAAGACGCCTGATCCCCCGCCGAGATGTAAACGACAACCCACGCGAGCGCGTTACCTGGTCCAGTTGCGACGTTTTCCGTCATGACCGGCGTGGCATGCTGCTTCGCACACGAAGGTTCCTTTGACATGTCGATCGGCTTCATCTTGGGGGGTGTGCCGGTGTAGGTAATCTTTCCGCTGATCGAACCCGAGCCAGCGGGAGGATTTGCAAATACCAGCATTCCACTGCCCAGCAGTACTGCAATTGTCAGAGCGAGAAAATACTTGGTTCGCATGAGATGAGTCCTCCGGATTGGAAAAATTACTGTCCTCCCGCAGCGGCATCCGGGCCGATGGGTTTGATATCAGCGCCGTGCGCAGCCTTATACGTCTGCCAGAGATCCGCTTCTTGTGATTTCAACGGTTGCAGAGTTCGCAGAAAGTGCACGAGGTCCCATGCTTCATCCAGCTTGACCACGTCCGCAAACGACGGCATCGGCGATCCATCGAGTCCCGTCATGAAAATACGGTACAAGTCCTGATTGGTTACACCGCACATAAATCGCGAGCCGGACGAGAAATCGTAGGGCCGAATGGGATTGTCTTTGCTGTCCGTTAGCGTATTTGCCGAAGGACCGTCTCCATGCCCCTGAGGACCATGGCACTTCCAACATTCCAACTTCTGGAAAAGTTGTCTCCCATGCAGAATGCTTTCAATCGTAATCGGAGTCTCCACCGGAATATTCAGCGGAGTTCCCGGTTTCTCTTTGGCCCAGCGAGGGGACCATGTTTTTACGAACGCCACAAGATCAGCGCGCTGTTGAGGCGTCAACGGACGCCACGACGGCATGTTCGTCGTCACGAACCCGCGGGTAACAGCGTTAAACAGGTCTTCATCAGTGGGCAAAGTGCCCGTGGGGGTGGACCGGCATTTAAACGTCGCTTCGGTGAAATCCCTGGGCTTCGGATCGATCCACGCTGCGTTCATTCCAAGCCCGTTGCCGTCCGGTCCGTGACAGCCTATACAATACCGGCGATAAAGGCGCTTCCCGCTCTCCGCGTTTCCGGTTAGGTCGCCAACGTGGCTCACAGTGGATTCGAGGCTGGGAGTCCCCAGAGCCACATCCGGTGAGTTAACGTGTGATTGTGCAAACACCGAGGTGGCTCCGACTGTAACCAGAGCCATCGACCCTAAAGCAAATGTCACAGCAAGTTTTTTTAGTGTCATTTTGGGCCTCGTCTCTAGAAGTCGAAGTCAAATCCAATAAATACGCTGCTGCTCCACACGTTTTGCGAATTTGGCAGCGGGAGCGGAGGCAATCCCGTGCCATCGCCGCTCAGGGGTACGATACCGATGGACTTGGAGATGGAATACTCGTTGTGCCAGGCCAGTCCCGCTCGGCTAAACATGATCGGATAATATCGGTATCCTACCGAATAGGCGGTGACATTACCGAAGCTACCCGGATTGCCCGTGTCCGCCTGCTGCCCCACGTTTATTTTCTCGAAGCGTCCGATGAACACGAGTTGCGGGTTCACATAGTAATGGGCTTCCAGGAAACCGCCATTAAAGGAAGGCGCCCGTGATGTGCTGGGCAATGGTCCACTATTCGAAGCGATACCGTTACCGAGATACGCGCTGTCATGGCCATGCATGAACAGGGGCAATATCTCTAGGTTCTTGAAGTAGAAGTCCCCGGCGAAACCAATTCGATAGAAGGGCTCGTTGCCAAGACCCACAAGTTGGCTCCCGCTGCTTGTCTGATAAAACGTCGGTCGCTGGCCAATATAGGCGAACGCCCCGACTCGTTCTAAACCCCAGCTCCCGGCGTTGAAAGCCTGACTAAACGCGAGGTTTCCATCAAAGCTGCGACTCGATGGATTGCCACCGGGGGTGACCGAATTTGTTAGGCCCACGCCGCCTTCGTTACTGCTGAGCAATGAGATGGAATAGCGGGTGTAGCTGTTAACGCTATGCCCCATCAACTCCACGCCTATCTGATTGTCTCCGAATCCGAAGTCGTTGATGCTGCCCGGAACATTGAAATGGTAAATTTGATAGAAACCACCATTAGCAGAGAGGAACAGAAAACGCTTCTCGGAAAGTAGGTTATCGAGTTCAAATCTGCCCACCTTAACGTTTAACCAAGGGGTTCCTTTAATGTTGTCAAAGCGCACCCAGGCACTCTCAAAATGCCACACCGCGGTCACGTCCGAGGAAGGCAGCAACTGAAACGAAATATTCTTATACAGCGTTCCAGCTGACCAAAGGTCCATTCCGGAAAGATCAAATCCTGCCTGGGTTACGTTGCGCGATACCAGATTGGAACCTTCCCCCCCGCCCGGAATCGAGTCAACCGGTTGATTGCCCGTACTCTCACGGTGCCAATTCGGCGTGATTCGGAAGGTGACAGGGAAGTATGAGGGGTTTTGCCAAATCGGTGAGTCGCGATCATTCATCAGTTGATACCCGTTATCGCGAAAAACTTGGCCAAAATTATTCAGCTCCGGCCAGGCCGTATGGCATGCAGAACAAGGCAACCCGTACTTCCGCGCAAACGCGGGGATCGCCATTGCCTTACTTGCAGGCAAGGCGCTCACCGCTCGGCAATCGCATATGAGAGCGGCTAGGATCAGCAACGCGCAGGTGAATAAAGTGTGCGTCCCGGAGCCCAGGTTTCTGACCGCACCAGTTGCAAACCACTTAGACATACAGCCTCCTATTCAAGCTGTCAGAGCGATGGTGAGTCGCGTCGTTAAGATCAGGACAAAGTGAGGACGGACTATCGAGGGATGCGAGTTTGCATATCGAAGAAAGAATTTGCTGCGGCATCCGATAATGAAGCGGCTCGAGATTTTTGGTTTGCTCGAACAATGGCGTAAGCCTCAGATTCCGCAAAACGCCTAGAAAATACTCTTTCAGGATTAATAAGACAAGCACAAAAATTAACAATTCTTAACATACTTGGATTACTGTACAGGGTGCCCACCGTACACTCGTCTACGCATTCCCAGCCTTCGCAAAATGTGCAGACAAATGCCTCACTCACGAAATACTGAAACGGGCTCTGGTTTTCCGGGACGTATCCTATTCGAGGGCCGCTACAGGGTTAACCGTGAACTTAACGGCTGGAGGTGTGATTAATTATAGGTACAGACTCGTTTGGAAGTGGATCTTTGATCGCGGGCCGATTATCTGGAATTCACACTCGAGAGTTTGACGGAACCGCATCGGGCACGCTTTGCTTTTCGCTTGGGGCGACCGGGAATCGCAGTTCGACCACCAAGCCTCCCTGCGGACTGTTCTCCGCTGTCACGCTTCCCCCATGCAGTCGCACGGAACGCTCGGTGATTGAAAGCCCGAGACCGGAGCCGCCTGCCGACCTCTCGCGGGCGTCTCCGACGCGATAAAAAGGAAGGAAAATATCTGCCAGGGACTGTTCCGGTACTCCTTTGCCGTGATCGCGTACTCGAATGACCGCTGTCTCTCGGCCTGATTTGGGCACGAGTTCGAGACACACCTCCACACTGGTGCCTTCCTCGGTGTGGCTGAGGGCATTACGAATCACGTTCTCGGCGGCTGCGCGCACCAATTGTGGGTCTCCGATAATCGCACAGGGATCGGCGGACAAGATGCGCACCCTCCGATTGCGGCTCTGGGCTTCATAATCTGCGTCCGCGGCAACATCGCGCAGCATAGCCTGAAGGTCTAGCTGCTCCCCCTCCAAAACTTGGGCTCCGCTTTCCAACCTGGCGAGCTCCAGCAAACTCCCGATTAGATGATTTAGCCGCTCCGATTCGAGGTCGATTCTGTCGAGTGCGTTGGAAAACTCCGGGCCGGCGTGCCTGCGAGCTAGACCCAGCGCCACGCACAACCGGGTGAGTGGAGATCTGAGCTCATGAGAAATGTCGGAGATTAAACGGCGTTGCGATTTCAGTAGCGCTTCAATCTGTTCCGCCATGTGATCGAAATCGCGGCTCAAGTCAGCGAGTTCGTCCCTGCGTCTCTCGTCGTATCCGCCGACTCGCGCCGAAAGATTTCCGGTGGCAAGACGATGGGTCGCGGTACGTAGGTGCCGGATCGGGGCCGTGATGTAACGTGCGAGCCAGAAACAAACCAGCCCGCCAATAAGAAGGATGGCGACTGCGCGCAGGATTTGTATTCCCAGCGGAGCGCGTAGAACGCTCGCAACCGACTCAACTTTCATGCCGGTTACAAAAACATAGCGCGTTCCCGTCGATCCGGTCGTTCTTCGGGCCACCCACTTGATTCCGTGCGACACCAGAAACTCTGTATCGCTCGCTTGCAACGCCCTTTGCGCAATGTCGTCGGCCTCGGCCGGTGAGGGTTGCGATAAGATTTCTTTACCCTCATCGTCAAACAGAAAGGCTTGCCAGTTTAGCGTTGTTCCCAGGGACGTAAGATAATCGGCCAGCGCGCCCATGCCGCGGTCGTCGAGGACATCCGCGGCCCGGGCGGCCACAATCGGAATCAAGGTTCTGTCGGACTGCTCGGAGCGGTTTAAAGTGAATACCGACTGCGTCGTTACCACCGAATAAATCAGCGTGCCGCTGACCAGAACCATGGCCAGCCAGAACGAAACGAAAATTTTCAGAAACAAGGTTCGCATTTCTCGCCCTAGTGCTTCCTGGACAGAGCCTGCATCGCGTAAATATACCCGACGCTTCGAACGTTGCGAATGCGATTGCCTCCGTCTGGAGACGGTCCTAACTTCTTCCTGAGATTGCTAATGTGCACGTCGATGCTTCGGTCGAGAGGAACAAGTTCGCGTCCAAGCACGGTTTTAACGAGCTCCTCACGCGTGATTACCTGGCCGGGTTTTCTCAGAAACGCCGCCAGAATGTCAAATTCCAACGAGGTCAGTTCCATTTCGAGATTGCCGCGGCGCGCGATTCGTGCGCGAATCTCTAATTCGACGTCGCCGAGAACTATGCGATCTATAGCTGGCGGAGGAGTTCGAGTGCTCCGCCGTAGAACGGCTTGGATGCGTGCCACCAGTTCGCGAGGATTGAAGGGCTTGGGAAGGTAGTCGTCGGCCCCAATTTCCAAGCCGACGATTCGGTCTACATCCTCACCGCGCGCAGTGAGCATAATCACAGGCAGGCGTGACTTCGTGCGAATCTGACGAAGCACTTCAAATCCTTGGATTCCCGGCAGCATTACATCCAGGATAATTAAGGAATACTCACCCGACAGGCCGCGCTCCAGCCCGTGGACGCCGTCGTAAACCGAATCGATCCGAAATCCCTCCGGGACTAGATACTCAGCGACGAGCTCGCACAACTCCGCGTCGTCGTCCACCACCAGGATGCGTGCGGCGGGCCATGCGGAGGTCTTTTCTATGTCAGTTTGATCCAGCATTCGTGAATGTCCCTCGTTTGAAGGGCTGATTCCAACCTGATTCCTACCACAATCTTACCTCATCGAGCCATGAACTGTTTTATTGACGCCTATCCGGACGGCTCAATTCGTACAAACTTCAGATACAATAGCTCGGAACGGATGCGGAGTGCAGAAATCGGCCATACAAACCGCTTGCCCTGGCAGCAGTTGGAAGTATCATTCTTTACCCGCGTGTATGGTTTTGATCAAAGACTTGCGGAACCCAATGATTCGGCATTCACAGTCTCCTTATAGATGGCGCTTCTTGATTTGGTTGTTATTGCTAGCCCCCGTCGTTCCGCGTGCGGACGCGGTGCAATTTTCCAGACACAAATCACAAGACACGGAAGGTTTTGCAATCGACGTCAAAGCTTCCGAAGAAGATGTGGTGAAAGCGGTCCAAGGTGTCGCCGATGACACCATAATTCATGGAACCTGGATCTACGCGCGCGAGACAAACTTAACGGAGGCAGAATCCGACACATCTTCTGCCTATTACGGCGCGTGGCAAGGATCGGGCCGCGCCTTTTACAAGGTACGTCGCGGCGCCCTTTCCCCGAAACATTTCAAGGACGCCGCCGATATGGGCACTATTACAGTGCGATACGTCGTACAGGCCGTTTCCGCCGATCGAACGCACCTTCAAATTGACGCGGTGTTTGTTGAAGACGCAAGCCGCAAAGTTCATGCCTCGGACACCACCGTCGAAACTAGTGAGTTTGCCGAGATCAACGCCCGCATTCTTAAGATTCACAAAGAAGAGCAGCAGACTGCGGAGCTTGTAAAGCGAAGGCAGCAGGCAGACGAAGCGCGCGCCGCAGCTAAGCTTCGCGACCAGGAACTTGCGCGTTTAAATTCCGCGGAATCTTCATTGCGAGACTTACAGTCTCGCGCGCACGAGCTTCGTCATGACATTGAAGTCAGAGTCAAGAATCCGAATACCGAACTGAAATCCGCCCCATTTCAGCGTAGCGCCAAACTCCAATCGTTGACGGCCGGCACGCAGGTTGTCGTCGAGATCATCACGCCGTATTGGTACGGCGTGGAAACCGATCAGGGACAGCGCGGATGGCTTAGGCAAGACCAGGTAGAGCCTCTGCCGTGACAAAACTACCCTCGCTCAAATGTTGCGCCGCGCCTTTTCTTTTCGCCATCCTGATAATTATCGGACCTGCTTTCGCACAAACAAAACCTGTTGAGCGGACGTT
>Ga0073928_10005916_pt1 | contig 16801 bp, 11 predicted proteins | sample PaiPotPPA55metaG_FD_76969 | JGI IMG/M metagenome (GOLD analysis project Ga0073928, IMG submission 76969) | Iron sulfur acid spring bacterial and archeal communities from Banff, Canada, to study Microbial Dark Matter (Phase II) - Paint Pots PPA... ... | reverse complement strand
TTGACCGTGGCGATCGCGTAGAGCGCCAGGTAGCCGCCGGTCGTCGCGGACTTGCCGAAGCCGAGGTTGATCGCCGCGGAGACGCTGCTGAGCTGGGTGAAGCTCGTCCCCGAGTTCGTCGAATGCCAGATACCCGAGCTACCGGTGGACGATCCGCCGGTCACCCACACGTCCCCGGCCACGCCCGGCAGGGCCTTGATGGAGACCGTGCCGGTCGACGGCAGCCCGGTCGCGGTGGCGGTGAAGCTCGCGCCGCCGTTCGTGCTGACGTAGCAGGTGCCGGCCGAGAATCCGTAGTACACCTTCGGATTCACCCGGTCCGACGCGACGAACGCGCCCGCCGGGATGCCGGTCGACGCCGTCCACGAACTGCCGTAGTTCGTCGAGTAGTAGACGCCGGTGCCGGCCGGGCTCCACACGACGCCGCTGCCGTCCGCCGCGATCGCCGCCCGGCCGCCGCCGGTCACGTTGGGCGGCTCGCTCGAGGCCTGCCACCAGCTCGAACCGCCGTTGGTGGAGAAGCCGATCCGGTTGACGTTCGGGTATGAGGTCTTGTTGATGTCCCCGGTGCGTACCAGGTCGGCCGATGCGAGCCCGGCGTAGTCCACGCTGTCGCCGCTGGACAGGTTCGGCGCGGTGAACATCATCGAGGGCACAGTGGTCAACGACGTGTGCACGAAGCCGTCCAGGTCGCCGAGAGCGGATATCAGCGGCGCGCCGCTCGGCGGACTTATCAGATCATTGACGTCGGTTTCCTCGAGCCCGCTGACGAAGGGCTGGATGGTGAAAGTCGTGCCCGAATCCCAGCTGGTCAGATTAGTCGTGCCGTACAGCGTCGCGCCGGTGCCGTAGAACATCCGGTTGCTGTTGAACGGGTCGATCGACAGGCCCTCCGTCATCCAGCCGAGCCCCGGCGATTCGACCGGTTCCTGGGTGGTATTGCCGAAGGTCAGCCATGGTGTGGCCGATATGTTCATGGTGTAGGCGTCGGAGCGGTTCGGGTAGCTGGTGAAGCTCCACGCCGATTTCCAGGTGGCCCCGCCGTCGGTGCTTCGATAGATGAAGGTGTCCGGCCACCAGGAGCTGTACCCGGTCACCATGATCGTGTTCGGATGCTCTTGGTCGATGGACAGACCCGAGTAGCCGAAGTAGTCGCCCGAGGTGTTCGACGAGGGAACCGGGCTGATCTGCGTCCACGTGCCGGTCGCGATCGCGTACTTCCACACGTCGCCGGACGAGCCGTCGTACGGGCCGCCGGTGTTGCTCGTGGTGATGTACAGGTAGGAGCCGGTCGGATCGACCTCGCCCTTGTGCGCCAGGTAGCCGGTCGGCTGGCCGGTCACGCGGGTCCAACTGGAGCCGCCGTTCGTGCTCTCGTACACGGTGTTCTGCAGGTCGGCCACGCCGACGAAGATCGTCGGGGTCGCAGTGCCACTCGTGCCCGAGGCCTTGTCGAAGGCCACCCAGGTCACGCCCTCGTTGTCCGACTCGTAGCCGGTGGTGTCGCTCGCATCCTCCACGTAGTCGCCGACGTTCGGGAAGTTCGCCACCTGCGACCACGTGACACCGGAGTCGCTGGACTTCCACAGGCCGTGCCCGCTCGGCGTGCCGAGGTAGAGGACGTTGTCGTCGTTGGGGTCGACGGCCAGGCGCTCGCCCATGCCGCGTCCCGGCATGTTGCCGCCGAGCTTGAATGGGAGCTGAGTCTCGCTCCAGGTGGTGCCCTGATCGGAGGAGCGCAGGATCGCGCCGTCGTTCGGATCCCAGGAGTTGGTGTACATGCCGGCGGCGACCCACATCTTGTTGGTGTTGATCGGGTCCGCGGCCACCGACACCGCGCCCATCAGGTTCCAGTTGCTCTGGCCGACCCAGTCCATCAGCGGCGTCCACGAGCTCGAGGACTGATTCCATCGGTAGACGCCGCCGATGTCCGTGCGCGCGTAAGCGATGTTCGGCGCCCCGGTGTCGAAGACGACGTCCGGCACGAACCCGCCGCCGCCGATCGGGACGCTGCTCCAGTTGTACGCGGTCGACGCCGGGGTGGCGGCGGTCGCCGATGACGTCAGGGACTGGGCCATCAGCGGTGCGGCGGCGGCGGCCAGCGCAGTGAGCGAGGCGGCGATACCTCGTGCGTAGCGCCGCCTCGCGTGGGCTCGAAGCCGGGGTTTCAGTGCGATCCGTAGGTGCATGGCAGACGATCCGCCCTTTCCGCGCTGCAGGTTGAGCGAGACTGGGGCGCGTCGGACAAGGTGGCGAATGCCGGGAAGTGCTGCCTCGTCGAAGCGCTTCGATTGGGGTGCGGAGCGACACGGTAGGTTCGAAGCGGACCTTCGGCAACGAGGCAGCGGGTCGGGGCGGTCGAAAGGCCGTCAGATCGGCCGGGTGACGTGCATCGTGAAGGGCGTTCCGGGCGAACCGCCCGATGAAGCTTTCACGCCTCGGCTCCGTACGCGAAGACGGTCGTCGAGCGGAAGACGTCGCCGGGCTCGAGCAGGGTGGAGGGGTATTCGGGGCGGTTGGGGGAGTCCGGGAAGTGCTGGGTCTCCAGAGCGAGGCCCGCGTACCTCGGGTAGGGGCGACCGCCGGTGCCGACGAGCGAGCCGTCGAAGTCGTTGCAGCCGTACACCTGGATCCCCGGCTCCGTGGTCGCGATGCGCAGACTGCGGCCGCTGTGCGGGTCGCGCAGCGAGCCGATCGGCCTGGCCTCGATCGTGCGACCGCCGTTCAGGGCGAGGCAGTGATCGTATCCGCTGGTCAGGGTGAGCTGCGGGTGCGGGTCGTCGATTCGCGCGCCTACCGTGGCCGGGGTACGGAAGTCGAACGGGGTTCCGGCGACCGGCTCCGGTCCGCCCAGCGGAATCAGGGCGTTGTCGACAGGCAGGTAGGAGTCCGCCGCGATCCACAGTTCCTGGTCGAGTACCGAGCCAGAGCCTTCGCCGGCCATGTTGAAGTGCGCGTGGTTGGTCAGGTTGAGTACGGTCGGGGCGCTCGTCTCGGCCTCGTACTCGATGGTGAACCTGCCGTCGGCCAAGGTGTAGCGGACGGTCACGTTGAGCGTGCCGGGGAAGCCCTCCTCGCTGTCCGGGCTGGTGCGAGTGAGGGTGAGCGTGCTACCGCCCGCCACCTCCTGCGCCTCGCCGTGCCACGTACGGCCGCCGAAGCCGGGTGCGCCGCCGTGCAGCGTGTTCGGGCGCGGCCCGTCGTTGACCGGCAGTTCGTACGACTTGCCGTCCAATTCGAGCTTGCCGCCCGCGATCCGGTTGGCGAAGCGACCGACCACGCAGCCGAAGTAGGGGCTGCGCTCGAGGTAGTCGGGCAGGTTGTCGAAGCCGAGCACGACGTTCGCGGCGCGGCCCTCGCGGTCCGGCAGGTTCAGTGCCTGGAGCACGCCGCCGTAGGACAGGATCGAGGCGCCGGCCCCCGCCCCGGTCGGGTCGGTCAGGGTCCAGCGGTGGATCGGGGTGCCGTCCGGCAGGGCGCCGAAGTGCTCGCGGGCGGGGGCTGGCACGTCAGGACTCCTCATGGTGCTCGTCATTTCTGGATCAGGCTATTGTGAATACAATTCTATCGTTGTAACCGACGCAGCTGACGAACGGAGCGCCGTGCCGACGACCGAGGGTGGTGGGACGAACGGTACCGGTTCCGCGCCCCGGCTGAAGGATGTCGCTCAGGCGGCGGGCGTCTCCATCAAGACCGTCTCCAACGTCGTCAACGACTCGGCGCACGTGGCGGCCGAGACCCGTTCCCGGGTGCAGCGGGCGATCGACGAGCTCGGCTACCATCCCAACGCCACCGCCCGCCGGTTGCGTACCGGCCGCAGCGGGGTGATCGCGCTGGCCTTCCCCGAACTGCCCTCGCCGTATTTCGCCGAACTGGCCGTCGAGGTGATCGCCGCGGCCCGCCGGCACGGCTGCACCGTGCTGATGGACGACACCGCGGGCGACCCGAACGCGGAATTGCGCATCGCCAGCGGTCTCGGCGACCCGATGATCGACGGCGTGATCCTCAGCCCCCTCGGGCTCGACCAGCACGAACTGGCCGCCCGGAAACACAAGCTGCCGTTGGTGCTGCTCGGCGAGGCGGACTTCGGACTGGTCTGCGACCACGTGCACATCGACAACGTCGCCGCCGCCCGCGAGGCGGTGGCGCACCTCATCGATTCCGGTTACCGGCGGATCGCCGCGATCGGCTGGCAGGACCCGACGCCGCGCGCCACCGCGCAGCAGCGCATGGCCGGGTATCGGCAGGCGCTGGAGGCCGCCGGACTGACGACGGAGCCGGCGCTGATTCCGCCGGTGCGCGCGTACTTCCGGCCCGACGGCGCGGCCGCGATGCGCAGGCTGCTGAAGCTGCCGGAGCGACCCGACGCCGTGTTCTGCTTCAACGACCTGATGGCGCTCGGTGCGCTGCGTGCCGTGTACGAGGCCGGCCTGCGGGTGCCGCGGGACATCGCGCTGGTCGGCTTCGATGACGTGGAAGAGGCCGAATACGCCATTCCCGCGCTGACCACCGTCGCCCCGGACAAGACCGGCATCGCGGAGGCCGCCGTGGATGCGCTGCTGCACCGGATCGCGCACGGCCACGCCGAGTCCGGCCGGTTGATCCAGCCCGGGCACCGGCTCGTCGTGCGAGAGAGCAGCCGCCGGGTCTCGGAATCTCGCCCGCAACCGCCGGCCGGGGCTTGACGGACCGTCAGACCGCTGTCTCAATAAGTCATTACATCGTTGTATCGAACTGCCGACACCCACCCGCTCGGGCAGTGACAACGTTGTCGTGCGCCAGCCAGCGTCAACCCACTGACGACCCGAGGTGTTGCCATGCACTCCCGCCCGTCCATAGCCCGCCGCGATCTGCTCCGCTTCGCCGGCGTCGCCGCGCTCGCCGCCGCGGCCGTTCCGTTGCTGCCCGATGCCGCCGATGCCGCCGGCGCCACCACCCCCAAGTGGCCGAGCAGCGACCGCTCGATTCCCAAGCCGATGCTCAAGGGCGGCCCGTCCAGCCCGGTCGGCAAGAACTACCACGCGCTTCCGCATGCCGAGGTGAGTTCCTTCAGCCCGCTGCGTCCGCCTGCCACGCCGCTCGCCGTCCGGTCCCCGTACCTCAGCTGCTGGCAGGCCTCTGACACGCTGCCCGGCACCTGGTCGACCTTCTGGAACGGGCACGTCACCGCTCTGTGCGGGATCGTCCGCATCGACGGCACGCCCTACCTGTTCGCCGGCGCGCCCTCGCTGCCGAGCGGCCCGACGTTGACTGTGATGAACCAGACCTCGCTCGAGGTCACCGCGACCCGCTCGATCTACGTGCTCAACGGTGGCGGCGTCAACCTGACCGTCACGTTCTTCTCCCCGGTTGATCCCGAGAACCTGCAGCGCCAGTGCGTGCCGTTCAGCTACATCACGATGCAGGCTGCCAGCTCGGACGGCAACAGCCACACCGTCGAGGTGTACTTCGACATCTCCGGCGAGTGGGCGCACGGCGACACCACACAGGATCTGAGCTGGTCCCAGACCGTGACCTCGTCGACGATCGCGCTCACCAACACGCCGACGTCCCCAAGCGTGCTGGCCGAGTTCAACGACCAGGCCTCCTGGGGCACCGTCGTGCTCGCCAGCCCGAACGCGAGCGGCGCGAACCTGACCTGGCAGATCGGCCAGGACACGGTGGTGCGCGTGCAGGCGGCGAACAACGGTGTGCTGCTGAACTCGCAGGACACGAACCAGCCGCGTCCCATCTCGGACAACTGGCCGGTGTTCGCGTTCTGCGGCAACCTCGGCACGGTCACGTCCACCCCCTCGGCCGCCTTCCAGGTCGTGATCGGCCACGTGCGCACGCCGGCCGTGAGCTTCCTCGGCACGGACCTCGCCCCGTGGTGGACCACGTACTGGAGCTCCTGGCAGTCCATGGTCGACTGGTTCGTCGCCGACTATGCCGGCGCGCTGGCCTCAGCCACGTCGCTGGATCAGCAGGTGCAGACGGACGCCTCGAATGCGGTCGGCGGTAGTGCAGACAGCACCGCCGGAACCGAGTACGGCGCGATATGCGCGCTGGCGCTGCGGCAGGCGTTCGGAGGGACGGAGTTGGTGAACCGCGGCGGCGCGCCGTGGGCGTTCCTCAAGGAGATCTCCTCGGATGGCAACGTCTCCACGGTGGACGTCGTCTACCCGGCGTCGCCCGCGTACCTGTATCTGTCGCCTGCCTACCTGCAACTGCTGCTCGAGCCGCTCGTGTATTACGCGGAGAACGGCTGGATCGAGCAGTTTGCCGAGCACGACTTGGGATCCAGCTATCCCAACGCCTCCGGCGGGGTTACCAACGGGGCGGACACCCAGGAGGACATGCCGGTCGAAGAGTCCGGCAATATGCTGATCATGACAGCAGCTCTGCTGCAGCGCATACCGGCCGCGCAGGCCAGCGCATTCGCCACTCAGCACTATGCGATCCTGCACCAGTGGGCGCAATACCTGCTGTCGAACGCGCTGGACCCGGGCTACCAGAACCAGACCGACGACTTCACCGGGAAGATCGCCAACAGCGTCAACCTCGCCGCGAAGGGGATCATCGGACTCGGCGCCATGAGCGTCATCGCCGGATTCGCCGGGAATTCCGCGGACCAGGCCTCTTTCCGCAACACCGCCTACAGCTACATCAGCCAGTGGGTGAGCCTGGGAGAGGACCCGAGCAATCCGAGCCTCGACCTCGCCTACGGCGACTCGGGCACATGGAGCCTGAAATACAACGCGTTCCCCGACCGGCTGCTCGGCCTGGACCTGGTGCCGCTGGGGATCCAGACGCAGGAGGCGAGCTGGTACGAGGCGAAGGCGGGCACGTACGGCGTGCTGCTTGACCCACGTAACGACTACACGAAGGCAGACTGGGAGCTGTGGACGGCCGCGTGGCTGGCGGATCAGCCCACCGCCCGCGACACGCTCATAGCCGGGGTCTACGGATTTCTGCAGAACTCCGCCAGCCGCGTGCCCTTCACCGACCTCTACGTCGTGTCCAGCGCCGCGCAGGTCGCTTTCCAGAACCGGCCGGTGGTCGGCGGAGTGTTCGGTCTGATGCTGAGCTCCGCGGCGTCCACGACCACCTGGTACAAGATCAAGAACTACCACTCCGGCCTGGTGCTCGCGGTCTCCGGCATGTCCCTGGCGGACAGCGCCGACGTCACCCAATGGGAGGACAACGGCACCGCCGACCACCTGTGGGCGGTGCTGGACAACGGCGACGGAAGCGTCCGGATCGTCAACCGCTACAGCGGAAAAGTGCTCGCGGTCAATGTCCAGTCGCTCGCCGACGGCGCCTTCGTCCAGCAGTACCAGGACAACGGCACCCCCGACCACAACTGGACCCTGGAGAACGCGGGCGGCGGCAACTACAAGATCGCCAACGCGCACAGCGGAAAGGTCATGGCGGTCTCCGGCCAGTCCCTCACCGACGGAGCCCAGGTCACCCAGTGGGACGACAACGGCACCCCGGACCACCTCTGGCAGCTCCTCGCGCAGTAGCGGTCGACGGGTCTTGACCTGGAGCGCGCTCCAGGCGGCACAGTGGCCTGCATGGAGCTGAATCACAAGCAGAATCGACGAACTCTGGGACGCAGCGGCATCGAAGTGAGCGCGCTGGGCATGGGCTGCTGGGCGATCGGCGGCCCGCTCGCAGGCGGCGGCTCGGAGTTCGGTTGGGGCGAGGTGGACGACGCCGAATCGGTGCGCGCCGTCCACCTCGCCCTGGAGAACGGTGTCACCTTCTTCGACACCTCAAGCAACTACGGCGCTGGTCACAGCGAGGTCGTTCTCGCGAGCGCGCTGCGCGGACGACGCGACGAGGTCGTGATCGCGAGCAAGTGGGGATACACCTTCGATGAGGCATCGCGCACGGCTGTGGGGGCCGACGCGAGCGCGAACTACCTCGTCGACTGCCTCGAAGGGTCGCTGCGCCGACTCGAGACCGAGTACGTCGACCTCTATCAACTGCACCTGAATGACCTGCCGATCGACCAGGCCTTGGACCTCGTGCCGACGCTCGAACAGCTGGTCGCCGAGGGCAAGATCCGGGCATACGGCTGGAGCACCGACGACGCCGACCGTGCCAGCGCCTTCGCCGCGGCAGGGGAGCACTGCGCGACGGCGCAGTTCGACATGTCTGCCCTACGTGACGCCCCGGCCATGATCGCCGCCTGCGCGGACGCCTCGCTCGCCGGGATCGTGCGCGGGCCGCTGGCGATGGGACTGCTCTCGGGCAAGTACCACGACGGCCGCAGCGTCGGTGACCGCGACGTGCGCGCACAGGGACACGAGTGGGTGACGTACTTCCGGGACGGGCGCGGCGCGCCGGAGTGGCTGGCCGCGATCGACTCAGTCAGGGACGTCCTCACCTCGGACGGCAGGACCCTGCTGCAGGGCGCGTTGGCCTGGATCTGGGCCCGTTCGCAGGACACGATCCCGATCCCCGGTTTCCGCAATGAGCGCCAAGTGGCGGAGATCGTCGGCGCTCTAAAGTTCGGCGCGCTCGACGCGGAGCAGTTCGCGGCCGTGGAGAAGGAACTCGCCTCGGTCCGAGCTGCGGTCTGAAGACGCCGGTGGGGAGGGAGCACATGCTCCCTCCCCACCACGCCTTACTGCATTCGATTATTGCTAGGACTACTACTAGTACTAGCTGTTTACTAGCTGTTGTAGACCTGGAGCTCGGAGAGCTGCCCGGCCGGCCATCCGGTGTTCGCCGTGAACGTCAGCTTCACGTATCTCACCGTCGAGCTGGTGAAGGTGATGGTCGCGGTGTTACCGGTGGACGGGTTGAACGTATAGCCCTGCGATGCGACGAGCGTGGTGTAGTTGGTGCCGTCCGTGCTGCCCTGGATGGTGATGGTCTGCGTGCGCGTGCCCCACGCCGTGGACGGCGGGAGGTCCATCACGATCCGGCCGACGCTCACCTGGGAGCCGAGGTCGACCTGGAACCACTGCGGGAACGCGTTGTCAGTGGACTCCCAGTACGTGCTTGTGTTGCCGTCCACGGCGTTGCCCGGGACGTACGACTGGGTGGAGCCGCTGGCCGTGGTCGGCTGGTTGAGCGCCAGGTTGGTCGACGTCGTGACGCCGGTGCCGGAGAGCGGCACCGTCAACGGACTGCTCGGCGCGCTGCTGGCCACCGACAGAGATCCGCCGGCCGCGCCGGCCGCGGTCGGCTTGAACTGGACGCTGACCGTGCAGGACGCGCCCGCGGCGAGCGAACTGCCGCAGGTGTTCGTCTGGCTGAACGCGCCGCTCACCGAGACCGAGGAGATCGACGCGGCGGTGCTGCCCGGGTTGGCGACCGTCACCGACTGCGCCGCGCTGGTCGAGCCCACGTTCACGTTGCCGAACGATTCGCTCGACGGCGAGGCCGTCAGGGCACTGCCGCCACCGCCGCTGTTCGATCCGCCGGGGAAGATCTGGAACTCGGAGAGCTGCGCCGCGCTCCAGCCGGTGTTGGCGGTGAAGCTCAGCCGCACGTAGCGGGCGCTGGTCCCGGACGGCAGGCTGATCGTGGCCGTGTTGCCGGTGGCCGGGTTGAACGTGTACCCCGCCGAGGCCACGATCTGCGAGAACGTGGAGTCATCGGTGCTGCCGAGCACGGAGAGCGTCTCAGTGCGTGTGTTCCACGCCGTGGCCGGCGGCAGGTCGAGCGTGATCGAGCCGATCGACTGCGCCGACCCGAGATCCACGGTCAGCGTCTGCGGATAGCCGGCGCCGTCGGTGCTCTCCCAGTAAGTGCTCGAATTGCCGTCGACGGCGTTCGCCGGGACGAACGTCTCGTAGTCACTGCTGGCGGTGATCGGCTGGTTCAGCGCCAGATTGGTCGTCGAGGTGACGCCCGTGCCCGAGAGCGCGACCGTCAGCGGGCTGCCCGGGGCACTGCTCGCCACGCTCAGCGAGCCGGTCAACGGGCCACCGGAGGTCGGGGAGAATTTCACGGACACCGTGCAGGTGCCGTTCGCGGCGATCGAACTGCCGCAGTTGTTGGTCTGGCTGAACGGCCCGGTGACCGAGACCGAGGAGACCGATGCTGCGCTGGTGCCCGGGTTGGTGATCGTCACCGACTGCGCCGCACTGGTGCTGCCGGATGCGAGGTCACCGAAGGAGAGGCTCCCCGGGGATGCGGTAAGCGAACCGGGCTGCGCCGGGTTGGGGAAGGTCGTGAGCACGGGAGTCGTGCTCCAGCCCGAGTTGCCGGTGCCGAGGTTGAAGTTGAAGGCGCTCGGTGTGTAATTGCCGTTGGCATAGCCGTCGTTGTACGCGCCGGCCACGCCGATGCCGCTGGCGGTCACGCCGCTGACGCCCGCCGAGCCCGAAGTCTCAGCCTGCATCACGACCGTGCCCGCGTTCTGCACCTTCACATTACTGATGTTCACGCCGTTGATCGCGTTTCCGGTGCCGGCGCCGCCGACGAACTCGAAGGCCTCATACGGGCTGTCGAGGATCGCGCCGCCGCTGTAGTTGACGGTCACGTTGGTGAACGCGGTGTCGTAGGAGTCGAACTGCACGGCTCCCATCGGGTGAGACCAGTTCGGGTTGTACGCGCCGGCGCGTATCAGATAGTTGCCGGATACGGTGATCGTGCCGGATAGCGGTGTGAACGGCTGCAGGAACGCCTCGTTGGATATGTCGATGCCGCTGCCGAGCGGTTCGGTGTCGGCGACCACGTTGTTGGATATCGTGTTGTTCGAGCCGCCGTAGTCGGCGATGCCGTTGGCCAAAGTCGGCTGCACGATCGTGTTATTGCTGAACGTGATGTTCGAGTCCGCGGTGGGGTAGGACCAGATCGCCAGGCTGTCATCGCCGGTGTTTCGTAAGAAGTTGTTCTTCACCGTGCAACTTGACGCGTTGCCGTTGAAGTTCACGCCGTCCGCGTCCGTGGACTCGATGACGGAGTTCTCCACGGTGCAGTTGCTGTTGCCGTACTGGAGCCAGAACCCGACGTTCGTGTCCTGAATCCACAGGCCGTTGACCGTCCAGCCGTTGCCCAGCGAGCCGTCGATGGCGTTGGCGGTACTGTCGTCGTGCCGGCCCACCGTGGAACCGAGGATCGCGAAGTTGCTCAGGTTGACCGCGCCCGAGACCGCCGAGGTGTTGTCGATCAGCTCGTTGGCCTTGATCTGGGTGTACCAGTCGCCGGCGCCCTCGACGGTGCCCGAGGTGATGTTCAGATGGCTGCCCACGAGGTAGGTGCCGGACGGGATCCAGACCGCCTCCCCGGCCGAGTTGGCCGCGGCGATCGCGCTGTTGAACGCGCTGGTCGCGTCACTCGCGCCGGTCGGGTCGGCGCCATAGCTGGCCACTGACACCGTGCCGGACGGCTGGGTCAGCGCGGCCGGGACGTTGTAGAAGTCGGCAACATCGAGCGTATACGGCAGTGCGCTGTTGCCCGAGTCGACCTCGAAGCGCACCGTGCTGCCCGCGTTGATGGTCGAGCCGAGCATCAACCGCACGTCGTCGTAGAGCTTGTGCGTGGTGCTGCCGGTGATGCCGGAGGTCGTGATGTAGCTGTACGCCGAGGTCAGCGAGAGTTGCTGGCTCAACTTGGTGCCGTTGACGTACACCGACAACGTGCCGCTGGAGCCCTGCGGGAGGGCGTAGTGCAGGTCGAAGGCATTCGTCGTACTGGTCATGGTGAACTGCACGTACTGGCCCTGCGCGGTCAGCTGCACGGCCTCGCGCCCGGAGGCCTCGGTGGCCAGGGCGCCCTGGGTGAAGCTCGGGCCGATGATCGTGCCGTCGGTGCTCGCGTTCTCCGCCTCGATCTCGGTGAACGGCACGCTGGCGCCCACCCCGCTCGGGACGGAGAACGGCGACTGGGCCCAGTACGGCGGAGTGCCGGGGCCGGTCTGGGCTTGCGCGGTGCCGGCGGCGACGACGGCGCCGGAAAGGGTGACGACTGCGACGGCCGCGGCCGCGGCCCATCTATGGCGGATGGCGAACATCAGGACGCTGAACCTTTCGGGAAGGTGGAGCGGGCTCCAACAGCGGGGTGGGTAAACCTGCTGCGGTGGAGCGTAGAACTTTGGATACATGACCGCAATAATCGCAAGAGACTTTCGAAATTCCGGCAAATTTGACCGCAAGAAGTTGCGGTCTCCGTGATGTTGCTTCATCCGGCCCGGAGTGGGATGAGTGGAGAGAGCGGAGCCGGAAAGCCGCGGCCGGGTAATCCCGGCGTTTGCGGTGGTGAGGCGCACCGGTGAACCGGGCCGGCGGCCTGTCCGTGTACCTGGGCAAAGCCCCACGGACCGCCCACACCGTGTCGCACCGGTCAGATCCATCGTTCAGATCTATCTCGGAGGCAGCGATGAGCGAGAACCCAGCGGCGTCCACCGCGTCCCGATCGAGCACCCGAACCGACGCCACGCAGCACACGCGGCGCACGGACGCGATGATCGCCGTCCTGTGGCTGCTGCGGGTGTTGACCGCGGCCGCTTTGGCGGTGGATGCGTACGTCCACGCCGACCTCGCCCCGAGCTACGACTTCACTCATGCGAGCATCAGCCAGGGGACGCTCTTCCGCGCCGAAGCGGCGGCCGCGTCCCTGGCCGCGCTCCTGGTGCTCGTGGCCGGCCGACGCCTCTTGGTGTGGGCCTTCGCGTTCCTCGTGGCCGCCGCCGGTATCGCCGCGGTCCTGCTGTACCGGTACGTCGACGTCGGAGCCTTCGGCCCGTTCCCGAACATGTACGAACCCGTGTGGTACGCCGAGAAGTCCAGGTCCGCGATAGCCGAGGCGATCGGCACCGTCACCGCGCTCGCCGGGTTCGTCCTCGCTTGGCGTCTGAAAGTGCTAACCGGAGGGTCACGCGGATGGCTCGGTCGCGCCCGCCCGGCGGCCCGGGATTAGTCACAGGATCGGAATGCGCTTCGCCACCTCATTCAGGAACGGTGTCGTCGAGCATGTGGAGCATGTGCAACTTCGCGATGGCCGTTCCATCGACGACGACGGCTCGAGGTTCGCGGCCCCAGACCGCGAATCCGCAGGAGGTGTACAACCGCCGCGCCGGCTCGTTGTGCTCGGAAACGGTCAGGGCCACCTGATACAGCTTCTCGTCGGCCTTCGCGATCTGCAGGATCCGCTGCACGAGGACTCGCCCGACGCCGCGGCCGGTCGCCGTGCCCAAGACGGCCATGCCGAAGAGCGTTGCCTTGTGGCGTTCCTGTCGGCGGCCGGGGATGTCGAGACCCGCGCTGCCGATGAGCTCGCCTGTCGGGTTGAACGCTCCGATCAGCGCCCCGGGTCCAGGTTCGAAGGCGGCGAGCCGGGCCACGGTCGCCGAAAGCGGTTTGCTGTTCTCCTCTACGAAACTCGAGGTGAAGGCGGTAGGTGTCTCGCGTAGCGCGGTGAGCCGGAACGCGCGGTAGTCCTCGGCGTCCGCTACACCGAGCCGACGGATGACGATGTCGCCGGGTATCGCTTCAGGCGAGTCGGACACGGGTGCACCGGGTGATGTAGGGCATGGCGATCTCTTCTCGGTTCGCAAGGTCGGGGTGGGTGGACAGCAGTTGTCTGACGTCTTCGAGCAGCGCGACCCGCTCTGGATCGGGCAGGGCGATGATGTAGCTGCGGGAGGCGACCATGTCGAGGATCCCGGCGTGGGTTGTGGTGTGCTGCCACCGGATCTCGAGCCGTTCGGGATCACCGAACGGCGCGCCGGGCACGGGGGCGGTGTCGATGTCCTGGGAGGTGTGGCGGTGCATGCGTGCGCCCAGTTCGGCGGCCCATGGTTCTGATTCATCGCGGATGTTCCGGACCACGGATAGCGTTCCGCCGGGGACCAGGACGCGAGCGATCTCCCGCGTTGCCTCATCGGTGTCGAACCAGTGCCAGGCCTGCGCGACGATGACGGCGTCCACGCTGGCGTCACCCAGTGGGATGTGCTCGGCGCTGCCGTCGCGCACCGCGGCCGTCGGTACGCGCATCGCGAGCTGCTCGCGCAATGCCGCGTCCGGTTCCACCGCCACGACCTCGAGACCCATTTCCGCGAGCAGAGTCGTGAGTTTGCCAGTGCCCGCGCCCAGATCCAGCACACGCCTGGCCCCGCGCGGGATCATCGAGTCGACCAACGCCCGTGGGTAGCCGGGCCGTCCGCGGTGGTAGGCCTCGGCGGCCGCGCCGAACGAGGCCGCATCCACCTGCTTCGACCAGCGTTGAGTCGCTCCCTGTCGGGTCATGCCGCATGCCCGGCCGATCTCTTCCCACGTCGCCTGCTGTCCCCGGCGCAGCTGCACGATGAGCGCAGACCGCTCGCTCTCCATCGCGCAGATCGCACTGGACAGCCGCCCCAGGCCGGACAGGCCGCCGGCTCCAGCGGCCTCGTCCACGATCCGGCGCACACGATCTTCGGTGGTCACGTCGAGAACCTAACGCAGCCGGCATTCAGCCGTCAACGAGTGTTGCTCGACAGGCAACAAGTGTTGCCTCCCCGCGCTCGTCGGCTACTTAGCCAGCGTTCGGCATCCATGGCGATAGCAGCGATGACACGCTACTGAGCAGGCTCGGCTTGCCGGGTGATGTCGGGTCGCTAAGAATCGGCTCGTTGTACCCGTGCACGGTGACCATCACGCCGAAGCATTGGATCGAGACCTCAGTCACTGGGGTGGTGTTCTTCGCGTCCTGGAAGTCCAGTTCGTACGCCGGTGCCATCGACGACGGACAGGGAGCGATGATGTTCTGGTTCGGGGCCGTCGGCAATGCTTCGAACAGCGCGGCCAACTGGGCGATCGTCCGTTGGTCTGTGACAGCGAATCTCAATGTCTGATTGTCTGGAGCGTGCGGAGGAGGCGCACCCCGCAGTCAGCAGGGCAATTGCGCTGGCGAGTGCCACTGTATGAGCTGTCGAGGAAGGTCTCTTCGGCGTAATCATGCTGATGTGACGCGACAGACCTGCTGCGCGTTCCTGCGGCAAGACCGTCAGCTCGGTAGGCGCAGTCCCGCGACGAGGAGTTCGGCCAGTCGGCGTGCGTCGTAGTTGGGATCCTTGCCGCCACCGATGCTGAGGCTTCCGACGCCACGCATGAGTTCGTAGGCGGTGATGTCGGAGCGGATCTCGCCGGCCTCGACTGCGGCGTCGAGCAGCTGGGTGCACACCGGTATGAGCCGGTCCAGGAAGTAGGTGTGCAGTGTCTCGAAGCTGGGATCGTCGGAGTGCAGTACGGCGGCGAGTCCGTGCTTCGTGACGAGGAAGTCGACGAACTGGTTGATCCATTGGCCTAGCGCGGCGTGCGGACTCATGCTGCTCGCGAGCAGATCCGAACCGGCTTTGGCGCAGGCTTCGACCTGGTGCTGGTAGACGGCGACGATGAGGTCTGCTCGCGTGGGGAAGTGGCGGTAGATCGTGCCCGTCCCGACGCCGGCCCTTGCCGCGATGTCGCGTACCGGCGCTTCGACGCCCGACGTCACGAACTCCGCGGCCGCCGCTTCGAGCAGGGACTCTTGGTTGCGCCGGGCGTCCGCCCGTTTGGGCCGGGCAGCCTGCCCTGCGCGCGCATCGCTGTCGTTCACTGTGCCACTCCCGCCAGTTCCGCCGCTGGTGGGCTCCGCCGAGCTCCACTGGGCTTGCTAAGTGGAACGTTGTTCCGTATCGTTAGCGGAGCAACGTTCCGTTTACCTCTCATGCTATCGGAGACGGCCATGAAGTACCGCACGCTGGGCCGCACCGGCATCAAGGTCAGCCCGTACGCCCTGGGCGCGATGATGTTCGGCGCCATCGGCAACCCCGACCACGACGAGTCGATCCGCATCATCCACAAGGCGCTGGACGCGGGCGTCAACTTCGTCGACACCGCCGACGCCTATTCGCGCGGTGAGTCCGAGGAGATCGTCGGCAAGGCGCTCAAGGGCCGCCGCGACAACGTCGTACTGGCCACGAAGGCGCACCTGCCGATGGGGGACGACCCCAACCAGCAGGGCAACTCGCGGCGCTGGATCACCCGCGCACTCGAAGACTCGCTGCGTCGGCTGCAGACCGACCACGTCGACCTGTACCAGATCCACCGGCCTGCCCCCGACACCGATGTGGAAGAGACCCTGTCCGCGCTCACCGATCTGATGCGCGCGGGCAAGATCCGGGCCTTCGGCTCGTCCACGTTCCCGGCCTCGGACATCGTCGAGGCACAGTGGGTCGCCGAGCGGCGCGGCCTCGGGCGATTCCGCACCGAGCAGCCGACGTACTCGATCCTCACCCGCAGCATCGAGCGCGAGGTGCTACCCGTCTGCGAGCGCTACGGCATGGGCACACTGGTTTGGAGCCCGCTGGCCGGAGGCCTGCTCACCGGCCGCTATCGCAAGGGCCAGCAGCCTGATACGCATCGGGCCGGCTACGGCTTCAAGCACCTGAGCGACGAGCGTCGGCTCGACGTCGTCGAACAGCTCATCCCTCTCGCCGAGAAGGCGGGGATGCCGCTGACGCATCTGGCGATGGCCTTCGCGATCTCCCACCCCGGCGTCACCTCGGCGATCATCGGCCCGCGCACCATGGAGCATCTCGACGACATCCTCGCGGGCGCCGAGACTGTCCTGACCGACGAGATCCTCGACCAGATCGACGCCATCGTGCCGCCCGGCACCGATGTCGGGACGCTCGACATGGCCTACAACCCGCCTGCTATCCAGCAGCCCGGACTGCGTCGCCGCCCGGCTGACACGCGCTCCGCTGACTAGCTGCCGCTCAATTGCCGCTCAATTGCCGCTCAGGAGCACCGGGCGCTCCGGGTCGGCCGTCCACTCCTCGAGCGAGCCGTCGTAGAGCCGGACGTCCTCGCGGCCGGCCCGCACCAGGCCGAGG
>Ga0073928_10005914_pt1 | contig 16808 bp, 8 predicted proteins | sample PaiPotPPA55metaG_FD_76969 | JGI IMG/M metagenome (GOLD analysis project Ga0073928, IMG submission 76969) | Iron sulfur acid spring bacterial and archeal communities from Banff, Canada, to study Microbial Dark Matter (Phase II) - Paint Pots PPA... ... | reverse complement strand
TTCTGCCGTTTCCGGCTTGTTTCTTTCTTCACTTGAGCGGCAGCGGGAAGAAACAAGGCGGAACGGTGAAAGGGACAGAACGGAGGCCGAAGGAGGGTGGCAGGGCGTGAGTGAAAGCGCGGTTCGTGACAAACCGCTTTTGATTTATGGTTTGGCGCGAAACCGGCGCAGTCCGAAGCGCCCGTCCGAGCCGCGGCCAAGCGGCGTCCACCCGGAGGAGACCGATGTGGGAAAAAGACGGCGTAGCCTTCCGTTGAGGATAGCGGGGGATGTTGGGTCTTGGGAATCAGCACACAGGGAAGCACTCTCGGGAATCGCGATTTATGCTACATACTTAGGGATAGGCCCCCAACCAGCCCGGAGGGCAAACATGGCAGGCATCGATCCACTGAAGCGCATCACGCTGCTTTATCATTTTACGGATAGGAGGAATCTCCCTAGCATCCGCAAGCATGGTGGACTCTATCCCGCGACGAAGCTTGCAAAAAAGCAAATCGAAGTTCCTGCTCCGGGCGGAAATGACTGGAGTCGCGATGCCGACGGAATGAAAGGCGTGGATGCATACATTCACGTTTGTTTCCGGGCTACTCATCCGATGGAGTATGTGGCTCGCGCGGAAGGCCGGATTGGGGACACAATCTTCCTGCAAATCCATCCCGATGTGCTCACGTGGGACGGGGTTATGTTTACGGATGACGTATCGAACAAGGCGGGTGTTGAGATTCATACGATGGAAGAAGCCAGGAAGCTCATCGATTTCGAGGTGCTGTACACGCGCACCAATTGGTCGGACCCGGACATCCAAAAGCGGCTGCAACAGGCGGAAAAGTACGAAATTCTTGTGCCGAAGAAAATTCCACTCGACCTGATAAGGAATCTCCCGAATGGCTGAGCGCCCCGTCTTCATACCCGTATCGGGAAGCCAGGAGCTGGTGAAGGAGATTTTCTTCAACCTGACATGGAATCCCGGTTTTGCACCGGTGCAGAAAAAGAAAAATGTCATGGCGCTACACGAAGCCGCTGCACGATCTGGGTGGACCTCGCTTCTGGAGATCTCCTCTAAATCAGAAGAGAAACTGGGCCAGCACCTGAGCGCTTTTCATCTTAAAGTGCGTGCCGAGAACCTTGGCGAAATAAAACTTGAGTGCGCGTTTCAGGGAAGCAAGGTGTTCGAAAAGGGAGGGCCGTACACCGATCTTTACCTCGTCGATCCGAAGGATGCTAAGCGTGATCCGCGCCTTCAGGAATCCGGACGCCTAACGGGCTTCAGGTTTAAGGACTTTTCCTTCGCGCTGGAACCCAAGACGATTTTCTACGATTGGCTTTACGTTAACGCGATCTATCCGCATCGCGAATGGCTTGAGCGACTTTACAAGTATGTGGGATTTACGGACATTGAGTTCAATCCGAGCAAGTCGGTAAATTGTCAGGCACGTTCGTGCGCCTTGTTCGTATCGCTGATGAAGAATAATCTGCTTCATCAGGCGGTTGCTTCACCGCAGGTATTTACGGATCTGATTTCGCGGTACGACTACCATCCGCAGTTGAGAAATGGAAACGGTCAAGACGCATTTTTCTGAGCGGCAGTGCCTCACGCCGAAGCCGCAGCGATAAGGCCTCCAATGTTTTCCGACGAAGCAAACCCGCGCTTTCAAAAGAGCGCCGCAGGGTTTGCGTAGTCCCATTGGCAGGCTACAGTTTCCTAGCGTCGGAGAACCAATCCTGTCAATCGACAGCATTGTCAGTGGTCTGTCGCAGCGTAGAATTTGTCGGATTCCGGAAGATATCGGATCCCGGTTCTATTTCTCAAGCGAGAAACATGATGAGTGACAGGTTGGAGTTGCTTACGGCCTACCGAAACACGGATTTCACTATTTATGCTCCCGATGGGGAGCTGGTCATGCGTTGCGAACAGGAAAGTGATGCAATTGATGAGTTAGTTAGAACATTTGGGAAAAGGAATTGTGCGTTCATAACTGCACAGAATCCGGGTTCCGTAAAGCTCGGGGTCTTTGAGAACGCCCAACGTCACCAGGAGCTGCTGCACGAGGTGAACAGAATCGGCTATCCTCATTTTCCTGGGCGCGGGGTGGGGAGGGCCTCCAGTTGGGATCCGGAAGAGAGTGTTTTCATAGTTGGTATTCCAAAAGGTGAGGCACAAGAGTTGGGGCGCGCTTTTGGCCAGATCGCGATTGTGGTGAAAGAGCTGGGATGTCGGGCCGAGCTTATCCTGTGTATTTGAAATGATTACGCGATTGGACACGCATCTCGGTATCATTGTTCGTCCCTTCCTATGACCTTACAAAACGCCGGAGTTTACCAGGTCGGCTCTCTGGTCCGAGTGCGTGGACGCGAATGGGTTGTCCTCCCCTCCGAGAGTGCGGAGATACTCAGACTCCGTCCGCTCAGTGGCGGCGAAGACGAGCTTTCTGCCATACACATGCAGCTAGAAGGGGGCTCGGTTGGAGATGCTAACTTCCCGGAACCTTCTGCCTCTCAGAGTAGCGACTACGTCGCCGGGAAGCTGTTGCGCGATGCCGCACGATTGAGTTTGCGCAGCGGTGCTGGCCCATTTCGCTCCCTGGGACGACTATCAGTGAGGCCACGACCATATCAATTTGTCCCCATGATCATGGCGCTACGACTTGATGTCGTTCGCATGTTGATCGCAGATGACGTTGGTATTGGCAAGACGATCGAAGCGGGAGTGATCGCATCGGAGTTGCTCGCCCGCGGCGACGCTCGACGGCTTTGCGTCCTGTGTCCGCCGCATTTGTGCGATCAGTGGCAACAAGAATTGCGCGACAAGTTTCATATCCATGCGGAGGTCGTGCGTACGAGCACTATCGCACGTCTGGAGCGGATGGTTCCGAGGGCTGGTATCAGCCCATACGAGTACTATCGACACATCATCATCAGTATTGACTTTGCTAAGGGTGATCGTCGGAAACCACAGCTTCTTGAACATTGCCCAGATCTGGTGATCGTCGATGAGGTTCACGCGGCTGCCGATCCCGGATACCAAGGGACGAAGGACCAGCAGCAGCGCCACGAACTGCTGAAACAGATTGCAGCGGACGGGGCGCGCCAGCTGATTATGCTCAGTGCTACGCCGCATTCGGGAATCGAGGACAGTTTTCGTTCACTTCTCAGCCTTGTCCGTCCCGAGTTCGGCACATTTGATCTACAGGGACTGAGTGAGAGCCAACGTAGGGACCTCGCACGTCACATTGTTCAACGACGGCGCGGCGATATCGACGAGAAGTGGCTCGGAACCCCTGGCGAGAGGCGACCGTTCCCCAAGAGAGTTCCGCCATTTGAAGCGAACTACCGTATGAGCAAGCAGTACGGCAGCTTGTTCAACGATGTTCTGGCTTTCACGCGCCAAACTGTCACTGCCTCTGGTCTTGCCGCGAACCGACAGCGAGTGCGTTATTGGGCAGCGCTTTCGTTGTTGCGATGTCTGATGTCGAGTCCAGCGGCTGCAAAGCAAGCCTTTTTGAACCGGGAAGATACGCTCAAAGGCAACGTGGAACCGGAAGAGGTTGACGAGGATTTATTTAGCCGAGAGTCTCTCGATCCCCTCACTGAGGGCGGGATTATTGACACTGTGCCCGAGTCTGCGACGGATCTCAGCAGGAGTGACCTCTCCAAGACGGACAGGGCCAAGCTGAGGGAATTCCTTCAACGTGCAGAAGAAATCGCTTCGTCCAATCAGGACTCCAAGATAGAGAAGGCTGCCGAGATCATTCTTGACTGGCTCAAGAAGGGACACCATCCCATTGTTTTCTGCCGATTCGTCGCCACAGCAAAGTACGTAGCCGAACAATTGCAGGAGCGCATTAAGGACAAATATCCGGCCTTCCGGGCCACTGCCGTGTCGGGGGAAACCGGAGGCGACGAAGAGCGGGAGGCCGCCATTGCGGTTCTGGTTGAGACTGAGCGCCGTGTGTTGGTTGCCACAGATTGCCTCAGCGAAGGCGTCAACTTGCAGGACCATTTTGACGCGGTTCTGCACTACGATCTTCCGTGGAACCCGAATCGGCTCGAACAGCGCGAAGGCCGCGTTGATCGTTTCGGCCAGCCGAAGTCTGAGGTTCGTGCCGTTGTCCTTTTCAGTGAAGACAACCCAATCGATGGCGTTGTTTTGGATGTTCTGATCCGAAAGGCTAGACAGATTTACCACGATCTCGGCATAAGCGTACCGGTGCCATCTGACAGCGAGAGCGTAGTGAAAGCGGTCGTGAAGGCGGTATTTGAAGGCTGGCGTGGTCAAGATGCCCAGCAGTTGAGACTTGATCTGCCAGAGGTCAATACAGTCAAGGCGTTTCACGAGAACTGGCAGCGAAATGCGGATCGTGAAGAACGAAGCCGGTCACGGTTCGCTCAGCACACCATAGATCCGGACGAGGTAGCTCGTGAAATCGAGTCGACGGATTCCGTTCTTGGGGATCCCGAGGCAGTTCGTCACTTCATGCTGAATGCTGCCCAGCGCCTGAAATTCTCACTCCAGAAGCATGACCAGTATTACGTGCTTGATCCGGCGGGGCTGCCGCAAGAGATTCGGGAGCGCCTCGGCTGGACTAAACCCGTCAAGGTGGTCTTTGTGAGTCCCCCTCCTCAGGATGTTGAGAACGTGATCGTTCTTGGCCGGAATCATCCGCTGGTGGGATTTCTTAGCGAACGAATCGTAGGCCGTGCTTTCCTGCCAAAATCTGAACAAGACTTTGCACGTTCCGGCGCCGCCTATACAAACTCGGTCAAGATGCGAACTGTGCTGGCGTTGCTCCGGGTTCGGTACGTGCTTTCTCGCAAGGGACGGCAGGAACAATTCGCAGAAGAGGTCGTCACGGTTGCCTACGAAGCCGTAGGCGGAAAGATCTCTTGGAAACCCACCAATGATACGAGTGTTCTAGGGCTGCTAGAGAACGTAACTCCAGCCGGCAATATAACGCCGCAGGAAAAGAATGATCGCATTGGCCGTGCGCTTGAAGAACTGAGAAACGATAAAGGAAGCCTCCGGTCGATCGCCGAGGTCCGCGCTGCCGATCTGGAAGCTACCTACAGCCGGCTCAAGAAGACGCTTGGAGATGTGAGGGTGAAAGTCACCGCATACGAGCCTGACCTTCTTGGAGTTTACGTGCTACTGCCCGGAGGGAACGCCTGATGCGTTATGTGGCGATCCGCTCCGAGGGCGGCCTGATCCCGTACGATCTGCTCGACAAGATTGCTAGCGAAGATGCTGCCGGTCAGAAACCGGGTGACTTCGGGCTCCCGAAAGGCCGTCGCCTTACCGACGAGATCAGCCGTGTTTGGGCAGACGCCCAAAGTCTTTGGAGCAATTTCAAACGTCGGAGGGAGTCACTCGGGGACCGTGATCCGTATGGCACTTCGATTACCAGAAGTTGGATAGGTTCGCTTCTGGGAGATGTCGATATGTTGGGGTTTGATCTCAAGCTCCAGACATCCGCCGTGGTTGTGAACAATTCCACATATGCCATTTCCCATCGTGGCGGCGAAGGGGAAGATGCGATTCCAGTTCACATCGAGGGACTGAAGATCGATCTCGATCGCCGCCTCCATACCAAGCTGCGTACCAGTCCTCAAGCGATGTTGCAGGACTTCCTCAACAATGGGGAGCAGGTGTTGTGGGGGATTGTAACGAACGGCCTCGGTTTGCGAATCCTCCGTGACTCGTCTCGTACGGCGCGGCCAACCTATCTTGAGTTCGATCTGGAAAGCATTCTCGAAGGCAATCGATTCAACGAATTTGCCCTGCTTTACCGGGTTTGCCATCGAAGCCGATTTCCCCGTCCGGGACAGGACCCGTCCGACTGCTTACTGGAACGTTATTACCAGGACTCGGTTGAACAGGGATTGCGGGTTCGAGACAAGCTTCGAGAGGGTGTTGAAGAGACACTCAAGATCTTGGGCACTGCTTTTCTCCAGCATCCGGCAAATGACGTACTTCGAGGAAAGGTGTCGAGCGGACAGCTCACTGCCATACAGTTTCACCGGCAGCTTTTGCTGCTGGTCTATAGGCTGCTCTTCCTCATGGTGGCTGAGGAGCGTGGTTTAATTGTGTCCGTCGGCGAAAACGCGGAGCCGAACCAGAGAATCTACGACGAGTGGTATAGCATCACCCGCTTACGTGATCGCTCGGCACAGATCATCGACACTTCTCCTTTTGGCGATGTGTGGCAGGGACTTCAGCAGACATTCTCCTTGTTCGAGTATGGACTCGATACCAACCCGTTGGATATTCCTCCTCTCAATGGCGATCTGTTCCATCAAGAACATGCCATTCCCGATCTGAAGGGCCCCGAACTTTACAACCACGAGCTGCTGCGGGCAATCCGCCACCTGTCCCTCTTCAAAGATGGGAACGTTCAGCAACGGGTCAATTACTCGGCTCTTGACGTAGAGGAGTTGGGTTCGGTCTACGAAAGCTTGCTGGACTATCAACCGATGCTTCAGTCGACCGAACAAGGTCTGACATTTGGGCTGAACCCTGGCATGGAACGAAAGTCCACGGGCTCGTACTACACACGTCCCGAACTAGTGCGTGAATTGGTTGAAACTGCGCTCGTCCCTGTAATGGATAAACGGGTCGCACAAGCGGAGAAAGACTCCGAAGGCAAGAACTTAGTGGAAGAGCAGAAGGCCAAGGCTAATGCGATTCTAGGAATGAGTGTGTGCGACCCTGCGTGTGGTTCCGGACATTTCCTCCTAGCTGCAGCTCGTCGGCTTGGTAAGGAACTCGCGCGCATCCGCAGCGGCGAAGATGAGCCTAAGCCGGAGGACTTTCACCTCGCTGTCAGGGACGTGATTTCGCACTGCGTGTACGGCGTCGATCTTAACCCCCTGGCGGTGGATTTGTGCAAGCTGGCACTGTGGCTGGAGGGACATTGGGCTGGCAAGCCACTCAGTTTCCTCGACCATCGCATCCGTTGTGGTAACAGTTTGGTGGGTGTTGTCGATCCGGAGATATTGGCCGCCGGAATTCCCGATGACGCGTTTACCGCTGTGACTGGTGACGACAAGAAGGTGGCGGCTGTATTCAAGAAGCGTAATAAGCAAGAACGATCGTCGAATCAGCGCGGTTTCTCTTTTGAATCCCACGACCATTCCGACGAGTATGCGAAGGCCAAACGCGAGCTAACAGACATCGCAGAAGATAACGCCGCTTCCGTTCGGCGCAAGGCCGAGCTGTATAGCGGCTGGCGCGCAGGAATGCAGCTGTCGCATGATGAGGCTGTCGCAGATCTGTGGACTGCTCAGTTCCTTGTGCATCTGGCCCGGATGGATGATCCTGAAATCTGTACAACCGCTCCTTTTCTCGATTTCGCTCAGGACGCAGCCAAACAACCTCAGAAGGTCGCCGCGGCGCAGTCACTCGCTTTGCGTCACCGTTTCTTCCACTGGCATCTCGAATTTCCGGAGGTGTTTGACCGTGGAGGATTTGATTGCGTTCTGGGTAACCCGCCTTGGGAGAGAACTGCCCTTGAAGAGCTAGAATTCTTCGCTCTGAGATCTCCGGAGGTGATGCATGCGCCGACGACCGCACACCGAAAACAAGTAATTCAATCTATGAGGCACACCAACCCAAGCTTGTTTGCTGAGTACGCTGCTGAAAAGCGAAAAGCTGACGGTGAGAACAAATTCTTTAGCGCCTCGGGGTTTTATCCATTGGGTGCGCAGGGGCGCTTGAATACATACGCCATTTTTGCAAATCTCGGGCTCCATCTGCTCGCTCCCTTATCTCGTCTGGGAATGGTTCTGCAAACTGGTTTAGCTACGGACGCCCCGATGCAAGAGTTTTGGAACTTCCTAATTCGCGAGCGTCGCTTGGTTCGATTCATCGATTTCGAAAACAAGAAACGCATATTTCAGGCTGTTCACCCTGAACAGAAGTTTGCATTGGTGTCTATTACTGGAAGTCCCCAGTCAAAAGAAGCACGAGCAACTGTTGGTTTCTGGCTGCAAGACGTCACAGAGCTGAGTGATAAAGAGAAGGTCTATGACTTGGATACTGACGATCTGGTCCGATTCAGCCCGAATACTGGGCAGCCTCTCCTTACACGGCGTCGCTCCGACCTAGATATCCTGCGTCGTGTTTACTCTGCCTCGGAGGTCTGCTGGCATACGCAACGTGATTCTGGACTGGCTCGCGCGTGGGTTGGCATGACGTCCGCGTCCTTCTCTCAGTTTTTCAAGCGTCAACGTGATCTTGAAGGTGGGTCTATTAACGAGACTTGGGAGATTACGCACCGTGACGCTACATATTTGCCGCTTGTGGAGGGGAAGCAGATTGAACAGTATGATCTGTCGTACGCTACGTACGATGGGGTAACGGATAAAGAAATCGCCGATGGCAATCCACGTGAGTTGGTCCACGCTGATGGCGATGCTCTCAATCTCCCTAAGCCTCGATACTGGGCGATTCAAAAGGTAGTAGAGGAGTTCGGTCAGAGCAAGAATGGTGACCGTGAGTGGTGCTTGGGCTACAGAGACGTGACAAACGTCAACAACGAGCGGACGGCGATTGCCACAGTCTTGCCTTCAGTGGGTTTCGTCCAGCCCCTGAATGGAATTAGCTGTTCAAATGCCATAACGGCAGCAGTAGTATTAGCTTCCATCAATTCGTTGGTCTGCGACTTCGTGGCGCGCCTGAGGTTCACTGGGCGACACCTGAACGTGACGACGTTTTCACAACTACCAATCCCGATATGGATCGACGAGAGCTTCGTTATTTCTCGCGCGATCGAGCTTACATATACGGGAGTGTGTTTGAAACGGTTCGCAGAGGAATGTGGCTACGCTGGAAACCCATTTCCGTGGGACAGTCGAAGGCGTGCCCTTTTGAGATGTGAATTGGACGCAGCTTTTGCGCATTTCTATCACTTAACCAAGGATGACCTAGCATATGTCTTAGCCACATTTACGGTGCTCCGGTCCCGAGAAGAGAGGGAACTCGGCGCGTATTGGACGAACGATACCGTGTTGGGGCTGTTTGACACTGTCGGACAATTATTGAGACGTGATCAAGAGCGTTCTGGTCGCAAGGAACTGTGTGGCCGTCGAAACCCAAATGAGGGCCGCGATGAATAGCTCTGATCCGATCAAGGCGCTTGTTCAATATGTCAAGAAGCACGGTTCCATTAGAAACCGTCAGTGCCGTGAGTTGCTTGGTGTTTCATACGACGAGACAATCTATATCCTTGGGGGATTGTGCAAAGTCGGGCTTTTGGTACGGAAGGGTGCTTCGTCGGGAACACATTATGTTTTGTCCAATTCTCCGACCTCGTCTAAAGCAGTTGCTGAGTTCAAGAACGCGCTTATGAAGCGCATCTTGTGATATCGCTTATGCTGAACTGTGTCCAGCCTGTCGGATTGCCATTAAGCTGTGTGAGGACTCATGGACGTATTCGCACTGCGCAATAAGGTCGTTGACGACTACAAGCGCTACATTGAGAGCTTCGTCCGAATCCGTGACGGTCACATCGAGAAATTCGTACGCGACACGTTTTCGTCCGGGGCTCTGTGGCCGGACCCTATACTGCAGTTAAACCCTGCTTACGAACCGGGCGAAACGCTCGATAGTTTGGCATCAGGCGGCACGTTGCAGAATGGGACGGCTCTCTTTTTTCGGAGGTACGATGGCGGCGCACTGAAGCTCTACCGCCATCAGCGAGAGGCTATTGATATCGCCCAGCGGGGCGAGCCATACGTGGTAACGACCGGTACGGGGTCGGGCAAGAGTCTTACATACCTCGTGCCGATCTACGATCACATTCTGCGCAGTCAGCCGGAAAAACCCGGGGTTCGAGCCATCATCGTCTACCCGATGAATGCGCTCATTAACAGTCAGTGGGAAGCGCTGAAAGCGTACGCAAAGGGTTATCCCGAGAACCAAGTTCGGTTCGAGCGCTATACGGGGCAAGACAAAGACGAAGCCCGCCAGAGGATTCTGGACAACCCGCCACACATCCTACTGACCAACTACGTGATGTTGGAGTACATGCTTCTGCGTCCTGCAGAGCGCAAGTTCACGGACAGCGCCACGGCACACCTGGAATTTCTGGTACTCGACGAATTGCACACGTACCGCGGACGCCAAGGGGCGGACGTGGCCATGCTGCTGCGCCGTCTACGCGAGCGTACGCAGAACCCCAAGCTGCTTCATATCGGCACCAGTGCGACGATGGCCACCGAAGGAAAGCGGGATGCACGACGCGCTGCTGTTGCAGCAGTTGCCACGAAATTGTTCGGCTCTACGGTTAAGCCCGAGAACGTTGTTGACGAGACATTGCAGCGTGCGATTACCGCACCAGTCCCACAGGATGCAGCCTCGTTGCGGTCGGCTCTAGAGGAAGCCATCCCAACGAATCCTGCCGGCTTCGCAAACAGTCGGCTTGCCGGTTGGGTCGAGAACTCTTTCGGTTTGGCGGAGGAAGACGGGCGACTTGTGCGCCGCAAGCCGATCACATTCAAGGAAGGTGCGAAGTCGCTGAGCGACGCGAGTGGCCTACCAGTCGACACCTGCGAAGCGAAACTGCGCGACCTACTAGCCGCGGGAAATGGTTTGAGGAGTGAAAGCGGCGAACCGCTATTTGCTTTTCGTTTACATCAATTCCTCGCCGCTGGCGGCACGGTTTATGCAACGTTAGAGCCCCCAGGAGAAGGCCCTGGAAAGCGAAAGCTTTCTATGGACGGGCAGTACTACGCCGGTGATGGCGATGGAGAAAAGTTGTTGTACCCACTCGTATTCTGCCGAGAGTGCGGACAAGACTACTACATGGTGAATCTCCGCGAAGGTCTATCTCAGACGGTGACTCCGCGGGCGCCGATTTTCTACTCGGAAGATGAGGAGTTGAACCTGCTTCCTGGATATGTCGCGACAAACCGCGATGACGAGAATTTGGGCGACCTCTGGGATGAGGCGCGCGAAGGGGACCTTCCTGACCATTGGTGGGAACAGCGAAAAGCGGGCCCACGAATCAAACGAGATTTCAAACCTCACGTGCCACGTTCACTGAACGTCGCTCCGGACGGCGAGGTTGAGACGGGCACTGATGCTCTGAAAGTCTGGTTCCAACCGACTCCATTCCTTGTTTGTCTGCGCTGCGGAGCGGCTTATGATCGCCGGGAGAAGAATGATTTCCGCAAGCTCACACGCCTGAGCCACACAGGTCGCAGCACGGCGACAACTTTAGTGAGCGGCTCGGCTATCGTACAGTTGCGTGCCGATGGGAGCGTCCAAGAAAAAGCACAGAAATTGTTGAGCTTCACCGACAATCGACAGGACGCGTCTCTGCAGGCAGGTCACTTCAACGATTTTATTCAGGTGGCGCTGATCCGCTCCGCGCTGCATAGGGCCCTTGTCAAGGCTGGATCTCTCGACCATGCTAGCGTGACGCCGGCTGTGTTTGCCACCTTGGGAATCAAGCAGGAGGCATACGCGAAGGCACCGTCTGATGTCGATCCTGGGAAGAGTCGCAACGAGAAGGCGATGATGCAGCTCCTCGCTTATCGCCTTTATGAGGACCTACGGCGGGGATGGCGGGTCATTCAGCCGAACTTGGAACAGTGTGGGTTGCTGGAAATCGAATACCCTGGACTCAAAGAGCTGTGCGAGAACGAAGACAAATGGGCCGCGCATCCCGTACTTCAGGGTGCGTCACCGGAATGTCGGTACAAAGTTATCTATGCTTTCCTGGATCATTTACGGCGAGAGATGGCGATTGATGCCAGCGTACTGGACCCCGCTGAAGAGTGGGACCTTCGCCAGCGTGTGCAGCAGAATCTGCGCGATCCGTGGGCATTCGACAATGATGACATTATCCGGCAGAGCTTTCTCTTCGTCCTACCGGGAACGACAGGTCCCGAAGGTTTTCGAGATCGTACTCTCGGCGACAGGTCGAAACTCGGCAGGTTTTTGCGGTCACGGAAGACCTGGGATCTTCAAGCTGATATTCCCACTGCGGCCTGGGAGCAATTCATTCTCGCGCTGGTAAAGGGGCTGAGCGGGAATTTCTTGCTACTCACGAAAACACATACGAAGAAGCCCGCGGTTCAGTTATTGGCGTCCTCGTTTCGCTGGAAGCGCGGGACCGGCACGCCTCCGCCACCTGACCCGATACGGACGAAATGGATGCGCTCTGCGAAGGACGAGGCAGAAGAGCGCAAAGCAAACGAGTTCTTTGCCGCGCTTTACCAAGAAACAGCTCGGCTCATGTCAGGGGTTGAAGGTGGGGCTCATACAGGACAGATCCCTTCTGAAATTCGTGAATTTCGGGAGGAGAAGTTTCGTAATGGCGAGCTTGCAGCACTTTTCTGTTCGCCGACCATGGAGCTAGGTATAGATATTCGCGATCTGAACATGGTCCATCTCCGAAATGTCCCTCCCACGCCGGCGAATTACGCGCAACGTAGCGGTCGAGCAGGGCGTGGTGGCCAACCGGCCTTGGTCGTCGCATTCTGCAGCGAGGGCAGTCCGCATGACCAATACTTCTTTCGAAAACCCGAGTTGATGGTTGCGGGGGCTGTCGCCCCGCCACGCCTGGAACTGGACAACGAAGAGCTTGTGCGCGCGCACATGCACTCGACATGGCTTGGAGCAACGGGTGTGTCTCTGCGCCAAGGGATGGTTGAAGTGCTTGACCTTGCGAAACCTGACTTCCAGTTAAATGCCGAGATTCAACACCAAATTGAGTTGTCTCCGCAGAAGACGGAGAAGTTGTTGCAGGAGTGCAATGACATTCTTGCGGCATGTCGAGACGAATTATCAGGCTCCATCTGGTTCAACGCAGGCTGGCTCAATCAGGTATTGAAAGATGCGCCGACTCGGTTCAACAGTGGTTTCGACCGATGGCGCGAGCTGTATGCCAGTGCTGTTCGTCAGAGGGATGAAGCCCGCGTCATTGTGGATAAGCCGACGGCGACGAATGACGAGCGAAAGAGAGCCAAAGGACAGGTAGCCGAGGCAGAACGCGAAGTTGATCTATTACTGAACCGTACGCAGCAACCGACTGAATCGGATTTCTATCCGTACCGGTATCTTGCGGCGGAGGGATTCCTGCCAGGTTACAACTTCCCGCGACTGCCGCTGCGAGCTCTATTGGAAGCTGAAATAACAACCATGGTAGATCGACCCCGATTCTTAGGACTCACTGAGTTCGGGCCGCGCAATATCCTGTATCACGAAGGACGCAAATACAAGATCGAACGCTGTGTATTGCCGACCGGAGGCATCGAAGGTCGTCTGAAGAAGAGCAAGTTCTGCCTGATGTGCGGCTACTTCCACGAAGACGAGGCCTCGCATGCTGATCTGTGTGACCATTGCAAAACGACATTCAATGGCGAAACTGTGCATTTTGTGCCAACGCTTTTCGAGATGACAACGGTACGCGGCCGTAGAGTCGAGCGAATCACCTGCGATGAAGAGGAGCGCACCCGCGAGGGGTACGAAGTTGCCACGCACTACCGCTTCGCAACCGGCAGCGACGGCCAGCAAACGGTGGACCGCGGCAAGGCAGAAACTAAGGGTGGGGATGTCATTGCGGAGTTGACATTTGGCGCGCAGGCAAATCTGTGGCGTGTAAATCGTCGTTGGCGCCGGTCAGAGCAGAAGGGCTTCACTCTGGAAACGAAGACTGGCTATTGGTCAAAGAAGCCAGGGGAAGAAGGTCCAAGGGACATTGAGGGAACGCAATATCTTGTTGGGGTTCAGCCATTCGTGCGGGACACGCGCAACTTGCTACTCGTGAAGCCAGATATCCCGACGGGTTTGGAGGATGAGGAGAGTTTCTTGGCAAGTGTCAGCTATGCCCTTCAGAGGGGGATGCAGGTACTGTTCCAGATTGAAGAGCAGGAGATTGCCGTTGAGCGCATCGGCCAGGAAGAGGAGCGCCGACTTTTGTTCTGGGAAGCAGCAGAAGGGGGCAACGGAATTTGGACACGGATTATGGAAGAGCCGACAGCTTTAGGGAATGTCGCAGAAGAAGCCCTAAGAATCTGTCACTTTGATCCCGAAACCGGCGAGGATGTCGCGGAGAAGGACACGTGTAGCCGCGCCTGCTATCGCTGTTTGCTGAGCTATTCAAATCAAAGTGATCATCCTCGCCTGGATCGCATTCTCATTCGTGACTACCTCCTCGCCCTAAAGCAGTCGATCACGACAAGAGTGGCGCAAGGGAGGGATTACGAAGAGCAATATCAATGGCTACAAGAAAAGCGCGACCCAAATTCTAGCCTGGAAGCGAAGTTCCTTTCCGTGTTGCATGCCTCGCGTAGGCGACTTCCGGATCGTGCTCAATTCCGTCCGGAGAAGGGCATTTACTGCGAAGCTGATTTTTACTACGCGCGAGACGGCTTAAACGGGGTTGCTGTGTTCATCGATGGTCCTTCTCACGATGATCCTATCCAAAAACAAAAGGATTCGGAGCAGCGCACGAAGCTGGAAGATCTGGGCTATCGAGTTATGATTATTAGGTATGACAAAAAACTAGAGGAGCAAATAATTTCATGCCCAGATATTTTTGGGCCAGGAATATAAGGTTGTTAAGATTCGGTCATGCGATGAGCCGTGCATAAATCTACTGGCGTGAGGGAGAGATAGTCACAGAGGTATGGTCATTCTGGGATTCGATCCCGGCGGGAAGCGTCAGTTTGGCTGGTGCGTGGCACAAGGAACGAACACCGGTAATCTGCAGTTGCGTGCCTCGGACATCGCGAGCCATGCTGACGAGGCGGTTACGGCCGCGCTCAGGAAAGCCGCAGATTTTGGCAGGGTCGAAGCAGCCGGGATCGACAGTCCGCTCTTCTGGGTCGCGGACGGTGACCGCAATGCTGATAAGTCTATCCGTAGTGCGATGAAGCGACTTGGGGCAATCAACGTCGGCGGAACTGTACAACAAGTGAATTCTTTGCGCGGGGCGTGCCTCAGTCAAGGCATCATGGCAGCACACCTCCTGCGCCGTGAATTACCAGAGATTCGCATAACGGAATCGCACCCAAAGGCCCTTCTGTGGCTTCTGCATGTCGCTAGGATCAAGCGTCCAGTCGTCGAAATAGGTATCGGCCATCTTGGGGACTTCATAGAATCTGAATCGCCGCGCTTGTCCGATCACGAAAGAGATGCGGCTTTGGGTGCGGTGGGAGCCTGGGCGATGATCAACAACCGGAACGGCTGGCGAGACCTGTATCGCAAAGAGAAAAATGCGTTTACTCCCGTGTCACCTATCGAATATTTGGATGCCAGTCGAAATACGAACCTAACACCGACCGGACAGTTATTTCACCGCACCCACAAAAGAGGTTCTCACTCGTCAGGAGTGACGGATTACGACAGACGCCCGTTTCTCTAATTCCCGGCGCGAGCGCTCAAGTTCCTCAGCGATGAGCTTTTCGTCTGGAAGGACAGTTTGATACTCGGCGGCGAGTACCTTGTTGGGGAGATTGTCGAGTGCGTAGTGGGCCTCCGATGCTCCTTTCTCGGCGCACAGGATGAGTCCGACTGGCGGGTTTTCGCCGGGCTTCATCCAGTGCTCGCTGGCGTAGTTCAGGTAAAGGTGCATCTGTCCAGCGTCCGCGTAACTGAATTTGCCTACCTTGAGATCAATAATGACCAAGCAGCGCAAGCGGCGGTGAAAGAACACGAGGTCGATACGAAACCAGGTGTCGTCGATGCGAAGCCTGCGCTGGCGGCCGAGGAAGGCAAAATCATCTCCCAACTCCAAGAGGAAGTCCATGAGGTGCTGGATTAGCGCTTCCTCGAAATCTGACTCGGAGTATTCGTCTTTGAGGTCGAGGAATTCGAGAATGAACGGATCCTTGATGGCCTCCTCAGGCGTCACCAAATCTCTAGGTTCGGAGTTTTCGGCTTTCCCCAGCATGGCGGCTTTGTTCTTTGAGAGCGCGAGGCGTTCATAAAATTGACTGCCGATCTGACGGTCTAATTGCCGGACGGACCAGCCCAAACGTAGAGCTTCGGTTTCGTAAAAAGTTCGCGCCTCCTGACTCTTTATAGATAGCAGCCGGACATAGGCGGACCAGGGTAAAGGAAACTGGTTGGCGAGATCTTGAACTGGTTGAGATTGTCCTTGTATCTCATTGAACGGTATCGGCTTTGAAAATTTTGCAGACGGTGTCTGCAAAATCCTGCTCTGAGGCCAAGAGAGATAAAAGCTCCTCATCTGGGCGAGATTGCGCGGTCCAAAGCCTCTCCCAAATGAGGCCGATAGGTCTTTGGCCAAGTGCTTGATGAGCAATTCGCCGTACTCAGCCCTCTTCTCTCCCGCTTGCTCGGACTGGACGATCCTTCGCCCGATCTCCCAGTAGGTGGCCGTCATCAGGGCATTAACGTTCCGGGCGGCAGCCGAGCGGGCTGTTTTGAGCAGTTCGACGATTCCGGCACGGATGTTGTTGTAATTATCGGGAATGGTCGTCATCTTCGTCATGGCGATTTGCTCCTTCTTAAAATGGTTGGCACTATCGGATCCCTAGCCCAATTCCTTGCCCGACGGATGAAGCTTGACTGATTTCCAGAGCGGATGTCTTCGAGACCTCGGCTCCCAATTGGGGCCCGAGTTTTGCCAAGTCGTCAGTGAAGAGCGTGGCCTCGTGGCTAGCGCGAGAGATGGAGACGTAGCCGAAACGGGAGTTGAGCAGGTCCGGGTGGACATTGGTATCGGCGTGAACGAGAACGCGTTCGGCGGTGAGCCCTTGGGCGCTATGACTGGTGACGGCATAGCCGTGGTCGAGATGACGATGCTCGTTGGGGTTGAATTCGATCTGGCGGTTGTTGT
>Ga0073928_10005913_pt1 | contig 16811 bp, 18 predicted proteins | sample PaiPotPPA55metaG_FD_76969 | JGI IMG/M metagenome (GOLD analysis project Ga0073928, IMG submission 76969) | Iron sulfur acid spring bacterial and archeal communities from Banff, Canada, to study Microbial Dark Matter (Phase II) - Paint Pots PPA... ... | reverse complement strand
CCTTGCGGGAATTGCGGCGTTTGCCCTGGGCCTGCGGCATTTTTATTTCTTGGTTTGTTTGATCCTTTCCGTGTTCGTCGCGCTGACGGTGGCATCGGAGTTCTACCGTGGCGCACGCGTAATCGCTGCACGTTCAGAGATCAATTTGCTCGCTTCGGTTGGCCAGCTTACGATGCGCAACACCCGGCGTTATGGGGGCTATATCGTTCACTTCGGCATGGTCCTCATTTTCATCGGAATTGCCGGTTCCGCATTCAACCGCGATCTGCAGATGGAGATGAAGCCCGGCAGTCGCATGGAATTCGCACCGTATACGCTCGTTTGCCAGAATTTTGACGTTTACAATACGAAAAACTACCGGGGCGAGCGCGCCACCCTGGAGGTCTTTCGCGGTGGCCGGTCGGTGATGATGCTCTATCCCGAGCGGAGGCTTTTCCTCGCCAGGCAGGAAACCGAAACGATTGTCGCGATTCAATCCACGCCTTTGCGCGATCTCTACGTCGTCTATGCGGGGAGGAATCCGGAAACCGGCGAGCCGGCGATTCATGCATACTTGAATCCCCTCGTGAAGTGCATCTGGTTCGGCGGGCTCGTCGTCATTATCGGCACGTTGCTCGCCCTTGTTCCCAGCCGGCAACCGGTGATGGTGCTTCGCGCCGTGATCGAATCATCCGCCGGAACGGCGGACGGCGTGCCCCAAGCAGTCGGAGTCGCTCATGCCCGGGAGTAAATCTCTGATACGAGAACTGCGGCGCTGTGCGCGAGCCGCTCCCGCACTTTTCATGGGCGCAGCGATGCTGCTTTCGTTGACGCCGCCTGCCGCTATGGCCCAGCAGACCGAGCGGGCGAAATCCATGGGCAAGCGTATGAGGTGCATGTGTGGCGGCTGCAACGATGCCGCTTCCCTGTGCAAGCATTCCGGCGGTTCCTTTGCCGGACCCTGCGATATGGCGCAGACCATGCTGAAGGAGATTGACGAGCGTGTCGCCCGGAACGAACCTGACGATTTGACCGTTCAGTCGTTTATTCAGGAATACGGCCCGGAAGTCATGCTGGTCCCCGAGGCAAAGGGATTTAATTTCTGGGTCTGGGCCATGCCGGCCATCATGCCGCTGCTGGGGTTGTCTCTCGTCTGGCTGGCAGTCATACGGTGGCGACAGCGAGCCGCGGTCACGCCCAAGGCAACGGTTTCCGCGGAAATGCTTGCACGGGCCCGTCGCGATGCTGCGGAGGATAGCGAGCGATGGTGATCGCGTTTGCCTGCGTTGCACTGTCGGCTGCCACGCTGATGTTCATCTTTTATATTCAGCCGGATGCTTCCGATTCGGCGCCCCATCGCACCCGGCTCGATCAACTCCTCGAGCGCCGCGATGCCATCTACGAGAATCTGCGGGATCTGAGGTTTGAGCACCGCGCCGGAAAATTCTCGGAAAAGGATTTCGATGAGATGAAGCGGGCTCTCGAGACCGAAGCAGCTCGCGTCCTGGCGCAGATGGATGAGCTTACCGGCGGCACTCCGACGCCGGCCACTCGCCAGGCCATGACGGAAAGAACGCGCCCATGAATTCCGCCCAATTGCGCTTTGCGTGCGCCTTCTTGTATCTGGTTTTTGCGGCCGGCGTAGCCTCTGCCGGCACGCTGACGGGCGTCGTTCACAATGGCACCACGGGTGCGCCCGGAGCGGGCCTCGATGTCATCCTGATCCAACTTCAGGGCGGGATGCAGCCCGTAGCCACGGTGAAATCCGACGCGCAGGGCCACTTTAATTTTGACCGCCCCGAATTGGGTGGTGCTCCGATGCTCGTGCGCGTACAGTACCGCGGAGTGAACTACCATCAGCCCGTTCCGCCGGGAACGTCTTCGATCGAGGTGCAGGTTTTCGAGCCGACCGACAAGCCTAATTCGGTCCAAGTCACAACCCGCGCCATCGTTCTGCAGCCGAAGGGCACGTCTCTCCTGGTCGGCGAAGAATACAGTATCCAGAACAACACGCAGCCGCCGGTCGCGTATTACCGGCCGGAGGGGACCTTCGAATTCACTCTGCCCGACGGGGCGCAGGTAAGTCAGGTATCCGCGTGGTCCGCGGCGGGTATGCCTGTGGTGCAGGGCACGATAGAGAAGGGCAAGAATGCTTCAGCAATTGCTTTTCCTTTCCGGCCGGGCGAGAACGGCGTGAGGCTGTCGTACGAGATTGCATACCCGTCGAGCCAGACGAAGCTACGCACCTCCTCGCCGTATACCGTCCAGCGGGTGATGCTCGTTGCTCCACCCACCGTGCAGGTCTTGAGCGCCGGATTTGTGCCGGCGGGAAACGAGCAGGGATGGGACATCTACACGCGCGATTCCGTCCCGGCAGGAACGCCGCTCGATATCTCCGTGTCGGGCACCGCCTCCGCGCCGACCACCGGTGACGCGCCGGCCCAGGAAGGGAATTCGCGCTCGGAGCCAGCCGATACCGCCACGGTGCAAGTGCTTCCCGGACGTCTGGCCGACGTGAAATGGATTTTGGTGGGCGGCTTTTCAGCGCTTTTCATGCTGGGCCTCGTCTTTCTGATGCGCAGACCGCAACCGGTCCCCGCGCCCGCTGCGGCTTCGAAGGAGAATTCTCCGTTGCTTGTTGCCGAGGTCGACCGTGAAGTGAAGGGCAGCCTGGACGAAATCAAAGAAAACCTCTTCCGTCTAGAATTGCGGCGCCAGGCCGGAACCATCACCGAAGAAGAGTACGCGCGACAACGGGCTCGCGCTGAAAAGGTTCTGCGGGATCTGGTGAAGGGCTGAGCGAATTCCCTTGGGCGTTTCCCAAACGCAACCGCATCTCGGAGTGGTCTTCGAGCGGGTCGAGAAGCGCTACGGCGGCATTGTCGCCCTGCGTCAAGTCTCTCTTGAGGTTCGTGCCGGAGAATGTGTCGCCCTATTGGGACCGAACGGAGCCGGCAAGTCTACTCTGCTGAAGATGGCTGCGCTCCTGGTGCGCCCCACTTCGGGTCGCGTCTCTTTTTCCGGCGCCGCGGCCGCCACCCCGGCCGCTCTGAAACAGCACATGGGAATGGTGGGCCACCATACCTTTCTCTACGAAGAGTTTAGCGCCGAAGAAAATCTGTTCTTTTTCGGCAGGCTGTATGGCATCCCGGGCCTTCCCACTCTGGTCGCCGCGGCTCTCAAAGACGTCGGCCTCACCGCCCGCGCGGGGGATCTCGTGCGCACCTTTTCCCGCGGGATGCGCCAGCGCCTTGGGATTGCAAGGGCGCTCCTGCCGCGGCCGTCGCTACTCCTCCTCGACGAGCCCACCACGGGGCTGGACCGAGAGGGAGTCGCCTGGCTGGCGCGAACGCTGGAATCCCTTCGGCGGGATGATTGCACGATTCTGATGAGCACGCACACGCGCAATGAGACCCTGGGCATCGTGTCGCGGGCCGTGTGCCTCGCGGCTGGGCGTGTTGACCGGGATTCGGGGTACGGTGGCGATCCGCGGCCGCTGCTTGCCGGGATCGGCGCGGAGGCCTGAATGGGAACCGGGCGCGCGGCGTTCATTCTGCTCGGGAAGGAATTGCGCACTGAGTTGCGCGCGCGCGAGCTGCTGAACGCAACGATCATGTTCGGCCTCGTCGTCGTCGTGCTCTTTAGTTTCGCTTTCGACCCCACCGCCGCCGAATCGCGCCGTTATGGACCAGGCTTGCTCTGGATCGCCTTCCTCTTCGCTGGCTCGTTGATGTTGCACCCCTCCTTCGCGCGCGAGCAGGCGAACGATACGCTGTCGGCACTGCGATTGGCACCAATTTCGAGTTTTGCCATTCTTCTCGGCAAGATGTTCGCAAACCTTATCTTTATGTCTCTGGCCGAAATCGTTTTGGTCCCGGTCTTCGCCGTGCTATACAACGTGTCGCTTGCCGGAGTGGTCGGACGTCTCATCGCGATTCTGCTTTTAGGCACCCTCGGTCTCGTCGTTACCGGCACCGTGTTTTCTGCCATCTCAGCCCACGCGCGCATGCGAGAGCTGCTTTTGCCCCTGTTGCTCTTTCCGATTCTCGTGCCGCTGCTCATCGCCGCTGTCGAAGCCACGTCAGCGCTTTTTGCCGAGCAGCCCGCGCTCGACCGCACCTGGATCTCCTTTCTCGCAGGATTTGATATTGTCTTTCTGACGGCCGCTTGGCTTCTGTGCGATTATTTGTTCGAGGAATAAAAGAGGATTCATGACAGGCTACGTGGAATGAAGCGAGCTCTTGCAAGCGCATTCATCGTTGCTGTCCTTATCGGCCTGGCGGGCTATGCGGCGCTCTTCATTGCTCCCGATGAGCGCACCATGCACGAAATTCAGCGTATCTTTTATTTCCATCTGGCGTGCTGGATCGCCATGTTCTCTGCGTTTTCCCTCGTTTTTATCGCTAACATCGCTTATCTCGCCACCCGCCAGCCGCAGTGGGACTGGCTCGGCGTGGCCGGAGCGGAAGTCGGCGTCGTTTGCTGCACCGGGGGGCTCATCACCGGCCCGCTCTGGGCTCACCCCGTGTGGGGGATCTGGTGGACATGGGACGCGCGCCTGACCACGACCTTTATTCTCTGGCTGCTCTATATTTCTTATTTGCTTCTGCGTGGTTTGCTGGAAGAACCGCAGCGTCGTGCTGCGCTGTCGGCTGTTTTTGGCATCTTTGCATTTCTCGATGTTCCGATGGTTTACATGTCGAACCGTCTCTGGCGGACTCAGCATCCTCAGCCCGTCATTCTCGGGGGAAGCGGTTCGGGCCTCGACCCGACGATGGGCAAGGTCCTGCTCCTCTGCGTGGTAGCTCTTTTGGGAGTCATGATTCTCGTCCTCGTGGATCGCTACCGCCTGGAGCGGCTGCGTCACGAATTCGAGGAGTTGCGCCAGGAAGTTGAATCTCGCCGCGTTGAATCACAATCTACTTTCCGGGAAGGTCGCACATGAAAAACTTCGACAACCTCTTCGCTGCGTGGATGGCCGTGTGGGCGGTCTTCTTCCTCTATGAAATCTTCGTATCGAGTCGCCTGGCCCGTCTGCGGAAGGACCTCGACCGCCTGAAAGAGCAGCTGCGCCAGAAATAGGCCGCGTGCCGGGATGACGGGACCAAGACGCATCGGAGTAGTGTTGTTTCAACTCGGTGGACCCGACCGTCCCGAGGCAGTTGAGCCTTTCCTTTACAATCTGTTTTGTGATCCGGACATCATCAATTTCCCTGGAGCCTGGCTTGCGCGGAAGCCTCTGGCGAAATGGATTGCCCGCCGCAGGGCCGCCGTTGTCATCTCTCATTACGCTGCCATCGGGGGCGGTTCCCCGATTCGCACCCTCACGGAGCGGCAGGCTCGAGCCCTTGAATCGGCGCTGCGCTCGCACTTTTCTGCGCGCGTCGTTGTCGCCATGCGCTACTGGCATCCGCTGACCAGTCAGGCACTCGCCGCGTTCGATGGCGCGGAGATTGACGAGCTGGTTCTCCTCCCGCTTTATCCCCAGCACTCCCTCGCCACCACCGGTAGCAGTTTGAAAGAATGGAACCGCCTCTATCGCCAAAAGGGGATTCCGGTTCGCGTGATCCAACAGTTTTACGACCACCCGGACTACATCGCCGCGCTGGTTGAGAATATCAGCGTGGTTCTGGAGCGCGTGGCCCGGCCGGGTGATGTACATCTTGTTTTCAGCGCGCATGGGTTGCCGCTCAGCCTGATCGAGCGAGGCGACACCTATCCGCAGCAGATCGAGGCCACCGTGGCTCTGCTTCGTGAGTTCGGCGCGTGGCCTAATCCCTACGTGCTCTGCTATCAGAGCCGCGTAGGGAGGCAGAAATGGCTCGAACCTTCGCTTGCGGTTACAATCGAGCGGCTGGCGAAAGAAGGCGTGAAGCGCATGCTTGTGATCCCCATCTCGTTCGTCACCGAGCACATTGAGACGCTGCACGAAATCAATATCGAAGCGCGCGAAGAGGCCGTCGCCGCTGGCGTCACCGAATTCCTGATGATGCCGGCCCTCAATGACTCCCCGCTCTTTATACGCGCCCTCGCCGACCTCGTTCTCCGTGCTGTCGGAGTCGCTTGAGCCGCTGGTGCTTTGGCCGGAGGACGGAAAAATCGCCAGCGGAGTGTCTTGACAGCGGTGCGCACGGCAGCATATAAAAGGTGCGTTTGGTCGGTGGACTTATACGATTTATTTTCATGGAGGCTCGTCCGCACCAACTACGATCCCATGGCAGAACAAACGGAAGGGAAGTCCCCTGCTGCCCCTGCAGCGCCCGCGACGCCGGCTGCCGCGAGCAAGAAGCCCGCAGCAAAGGCAGAGGATGTAGGTGGAGTTGTTAATCGGTCCCGCCGCCGCCTTGTTTGGGCCTGCATCTGGGGCTATCTCGGCGTCAATTTTCTAATGTTCCTGCGATTTTTCTTCCCGCGGGCACTCTACGAGCCCAATACCGTATTCAATATCGGCTATCCTTCTGATTTCGCGCTGGGCATCGACCAGCGGTTCTTGATGACCAATCGTTCCTGGGTGGTCCGTGAGCCGGACCGTATTTTCGTCATTTATGCTCGGTGCACTCACCTGGGATGCACCCCGGAGTGGAAGCCGACCGAGAACAAATTCAAGTGCCCGTGTCATGGCAGCGGTTACGATAGCGAGGGCGTGAATTTCGAAGGACCCGCGCCCCGGCCCATGGATCGGGCTTTTATCAAGCTGGACCCCACCGGGCAGATTATCGTGGATACCAGCCGGCTCTTCATTGATGACCCGCGTGCCGGCGTCAACCACTTCGGTGATCCGGGCGCGTTTCTGAGCGTATAGCACTGCCAGAGTTTCAAGGGACGGGGGAGCGATGCCGGAAGAAAACGGGGAAGGCCGGAAGTCGAGCGTCCTCGAAGACGTGAAGGGGAAGGCGCAGGCCTTCACCGAAACGGTCAAGGGCAAGGCCAAGGAACAGCTTGAGGAGTTGAAGGAGCCGGAGAAAACCCAGCTCTATCGCTCCATCTTCCGCGTCAAGCATGACGACCAGCCTCGCAACCGCGCTCTCAGCGTTCTCAGCAACGTTTTCTTCCATCTCCACCCCGCCAAGGTAAACCGCGACGCCGTAAAATATAAGTTCACGTGGGGCATGGGCGGGATTACTTTCTACCTGTTCATCGTCCTCACCATCACTGGCGTCCTGCTGATGTATTACTACCACCCATCGAAGGTGCAGGCCTTCCGAGACATTTTGTATCTTGAGAACGATGTCCCCTTCGGCAAACTGCTGCGCAATATGCATCGCTGGGCCGCCCATTTGATGATTGTGGCCGTTTGGCTCCATATGTTTCGCGTCTTCATGACCGGGTCCTACAAGCGGCCCCGCGAGTTCAACTGGTGCATCGGCGTGCTCCTCATGGTTCTGACGCTGTTGCTTTCCTTCACCGGGTATCTCTTGCCGGACGATCAGCTCGGCTTCTGGGCGGTCACCGTGGGCACAAACATGGCCCGCGCCACGCCCTTGCTGGGAAACGAAGGGCCCTTCGGTGCGCAGCTTGGCATGACGCCTTACAACGACGTCCGTTTTGCGCTTCTCGGTGGCTCGATCGTAGATGCAAACGCCCTGCTCCGCGCCTATATCTGGCATTGCATCGCCATCCCCCTCATCGCTGGCATCTTCATGGGTGTCCATTTCTGGCGTGTCCGGAAGGATGGCGGCATCTCCGGGCCGGCGCCGGTGATGCTCGAATCGGAAATCAAGGAAGAGAAAGGCCCGCGCCCGGTGGTCTTGAAGCCGAGCGGGATGGATCAGCATGGACGCTGAGAGGTATGCATGCTAGGTGATTGGCGTCAGCTTTGGGAAATCGCTTCATCGCCGGACAACGTGCCGATTGTGGCGTTGCTGTTCTTCGTCCCTTTTTATATCTGGTATTCCTTCCGCCAGGCCGCCGCCAACGACCGCTTGATTGCCCAGCTTTCCGGCGACCCACAGCTCGCGAAGACTGCCTATCGCAAGACCGAGCCATGGAATCCGAAGTGGGACCGCGAAGTTCACACTTGGCCGTACCTGATGCGCATCGAGTTCCTCGCCGCCATCCTTGTCACCGTGCTCCTGATGGTGTGGTCGCTCACCCTCAACGCGCCGCTCGAAGAGCCTTCCAACCCCAACGTGACCATGAACCCGGCCAAGGCCCCCTGGTATTTCCTTGGGTTGCAAGAAATGCTCGTTTACTTTGATCCCTGGATTGCCGGCGTGGTGATGCCGACGCTCATCATCGTCGGCCTGATGGTCATTCCTTATATTGACGCGAACCCGCTCGGCAACGGCTATTACACATACAAGCAGCGCCGCTTCGCGATTTGGACCTTCCTCAGCGGGTTCGTCGGTCTTTGGGTTCTCATGATCACCATCGGCACGTTTATCCGCGGCCCCGGATGGATGTGGTTTTGGCCTACCATGACCTGGGACGCCGAGCGTGTCGAATACACCGTCAACCGGAACCTGGACCAGGTGTTTCCGTTCTCGCTTCTCCACCTGGACGGTTCCTGGCTCGGCTTTATTTTTCACATGCCCAAGGACCAGGCAGTTATCTGGTCCCGGATCATTTTCGGCATTTTCCCGATCGTGGCGTTCTTTCTGATTGCCGCCTGGCTGGTGCACAAGCTGTGCATGACTACCGACTTCAGCCGCAAAATCTACCAGCGCATGAGCCTGGTTCAACTCGTTTCGATGTACACGCTCTTGATTCTGATGTTCTCGCTGCCCGTCAAGATCCTGGCGCGATTGCTCCTTAACATCAAGTATGTCTGGGTGACTCCATGGTTCAGCATTTAGCCGCTTATCCTCGGAAGGAGGTTCCGGGTGCCTGAGCAACCCCCCGATGACCCGGTAATCAGCAGTTCGCTTAGCCAGTGGCTGCTGATCTCATCCTTCCTGCTGGTGGTCACAGTGGGCTGGTCGCTTTACCAGGAGGTGTATGGCCTGCGGCCTTGGCGCTCCTACCAAAGCCGGTTTGGCGAAGCCTATTCCACATATCTGAAGAATCAGATTGCGAAGCAGAAAAAGGCCGAAGCCGACCTTTATTCCTCACCCGACTATAAGAAGCTCCTGGACGCCGCGGTCGCGTTTGAAGCGACGGCCAAGCCCCAGGACGAAGAGATTGAAAAGCAAATTGAGCTTCTCGACGAGCAGCGCGCCGCGATGATGGACGCCTTTCGCGACGATCGCGGCAAGGTCGGCGCTCTAATCTATCAGTACGAGATCGTTCCCGCCGATGATAAGGACACCAAAGCCAGCCGGCTCAAGACGCTGAATGATGCCAAGCAGGTAACCTACGAAGTGGATTGGCCTCTCGATGGCGGCAAGATCGAAAAGAACCGCAAGTTCAATTACGACCAGCTGAACGACACGTTCACCGACTTGATGGCCCGCCGCGCCGCACTCGTCGCCCGCCGCGGTGAAATCGACAAGCCCGGCAAAGAGGCGCGCACGCAGTTAGCCACTTATGTCAGCGACCACCTCCCCGGACTGGGTTCGGCCACCCTCGAGGGCCTGTTGCGCAGCGCCGATTCCATGGATGTCAAACTGCGGCAGATCAACGTCAATCCCTCGGGTGCCAGCCTGAACGATCTTGGTGGCGCCGGTCTGGTGGATCGCTGCCAATCCTGCCACGTCGGAACCGATCCCACGCTGGTTCCCCTGCAGCTGACCCTGACCAAAGCGGACCTTAATGCGGCGAAGAGCAAAGACGCTCCATTCACCAGTCATCCCGACCCCGACCTGCTCAAGCTCCATCCTCTCGAGCGTTTTGGCTGCTCCCCCTGCCACGGCGGCAACGGCCGCGCGATTGACACGGCCGAGAGAGGCCACGGGCGCTATGAACATTGGCTTTGGCCGCTCTATTATCCGGAGAATTACAACGCAGGCTGCCAGCAGTGCCATTCTGCGGATATGGTCACCGAGCATGCGCCCGTCCTTAACGAGGGCAAGCAACTCTATCGTTTGAAAGGCTGCATCGGTTGCCATCGGTTCCAGGGTTTCGACAACCAGGACGAACAGCTTGTCAGTTCCCGTCAGCAGATTCTCCAACTCGCCGCGGACAAGAAACAGGACGAGCTCGATATTCCTCGCCTTCAGAAACTCGGCGACCAGGCCCCGGACAACGCCGCCGCCGAGCGCTACTATTCCCAGGCCACCAATTTGACTGTCACCGTCAGCAAGCTTGATGGCCAAACGGAAGAGCTCGAACGGCGCAGCCATAACCTCCTCCAGGAGATCAAGAAGGTGGGGCCGGACCTGAAGGAAGTCCGCATGAAGTTGCGCAAGGAATGGATCCCCTATTGGATCGGGCACACACACGAGTTCCGTCCCACCACCAAGATGCCGCAGTTCCGCCTCAGCCCGGACCAGATTAAAGCCATTTCTGCCTTTATTTGGCAGTCTGGACTCACGGGCCCCGCGCTCGAGCAGCAAAAGCCCGGCGACGCGGCACACGGCAAGGTGCTGCTTGAATCCCGTGGGTGTTTGGCGTGCCATTCTACGGGGGAAGGCTCGAACCTTATTGGCGGGACGTTTGCCGCAAACTTGAGCCGTATAGGCGAAAAGGAAAACTACGATTACGTCGTTCGTTGGGTACACAATCCCCGGCAGCGGACGCGGCCCTATTGCCCTTATGAAAAACGCGACCTGGGTCCGGAGGACTACGCCAAGCACAATCTCCCCTATGTATTCGACCTCGACCATTCGCGCTGTCCGAATGATGGCCACGAGCTCGTCGTCCAGCAGCCCACGGTGATGCCTAGCCTCCGCCTCACCATGGACGACGCGCGCGATATCTCGAGCTACCTGATCACCCAGAAGCATGCGGACGCCTCCTACGCCGCCGCCGATTTTATGGACGACCCCAAGCTCAAGTCTGAGGGCGCAGACCTGGTGAAGCATTTCGGATGCGCTGGTTGCCACGAAATCAGTGGATTGGAAGATGAAGGCCGCATCGGGACTGAGCTGACCAACGAAGGCAGCAAGCCCATCGAGCGCCTGGACTTTGCCCTCTTCACCGAAGACGCCAAGCGCGGCATCCTCCCCAACGACAAAGCATCCCCGCGTGGAAAGTGGTACGACTCGAAGGGATTCTTCGAGGAAAAGCTGAAGGATCCGGCGCTCTATGATCAGGGCAAGTACCATACGAACCCGATGGACACCCTGCGCATGCCCAAGCCCAACCTGCTCTCGAAGGACGAATTGGATTCGCTCGTCACCTTCCTTCTTGGCAGCACCGATCCCACCCTGCCCCCGGAATATATGTACAAACCATCCGACCAGCGCAAGGCTATCCAGGAAGGCTGGTGGATCGTCACCAAATACAATTGCATGGGTTGCCACCAGATTGACATCGGCCAGAAATCGGTTTTGATGGGTCTACCGATGTATCAGTCTGAGAATAAGGCTAATCTGCCACCGGTTCTCACGAGCGAGGGCGCCCGCGTCAACCCGGAGTGGTTGAAGCGCTTCCTCGCGAACCCTTCGCTCAACGCTACGGACACCAACCGCAACGGCGTGCGCTCGTATCTGCAGGTACGCATGCCCACCTTCAGCTTCTCAGACGATGAGATTCGCAAGCTCGTGCTCTTTTTCGAGGCGCTGTCCTCGCAGCCAGAGCCGTTCATTGCGCCGAAGCAGGACCCTGTCACCGATGCGGAGCGCGCCATGGCTCGCAGCCTCTTCACCAGCCCGGCGGCACCCTGCTTGAAATGTCATGCCACCGGCAACGAAGCCCACGATAAGAACGCTTCCGCGCCCAACTTCTTGCTCGCGCGCGACCGCCTGCGCCCTGCTTGGACCGCGCGCTGGATTACCGATCCCGCAAAGATTATTCCCGGCACCGCTATGCCCTCGGGGCTGTTCCGCAGGGAAGGCGACCACTGGATCTTCAATGGACCGCTCCCGCCGGCCCTACAACATTATTCGGGCGACCAGGCGGATCTTTTGGTGCGCTATATGTTTCAGTTGACTCCGCAGGAGCAGGGGGCTTTGGTGGGTCGCACGCCAGCCTCGAAGCCGGGTGGGGGCGGAGGAAAGTAGCTGCGCAGCCTGCAGTCCGAGGTTTTGGATTCGAGTTCTAGGCTCATTTCAATAAGGAGGAATGATTCCCAATGAAATCCCGGATGTTCTATTTCGTCCTCGCCGCGGCCCTGGCCTTTGAATTCGGCTGCGGGAAGAAAGAAACCGAAAAAACGGCGGAAGAATCGGCCCCCGCCCCGGCAGCTACCCCGATTGACACGGCGACCGTCGGCGACGTTTCCGGCACGGTGATGCTTCAGGGTGTCCCGCCACCCTTCAAGCCGATCAACATGAGCGCGGAGCCCTACTGCACCAAGGCTCATTCTTCACCCGTTTTGCCGGAAGAAGTCGTCACCGGTGAAAAGGGAGCACTCGCCAACGTCATCGTGTACGTCAAGGACGGTCTTGGCGACCGCACCTTCGACGCGCCAAAGGAGCCTGTCGAGCTCGATCAGAAGGGCTGCATGTATCAGCCCCACGTCGTCGCGCTGATGGCCGGGCAGGATCTCAAGGTCGTCAACAGCGACCAAACGACTCATAATATCCATCCCATGCCGAAGGACAACCGTGAGTGGAACAAGTCGCAACCGCCCGGGGCCTCGCCCATCGAAGATACCTTTGCTCGCGCCGAAGTCGCCATTCCGGTGAAGTGCAACGTGCATCCGTGGATGAAGAGCTATATCGCAGTCTTCAAACACCCCTATTTTATCGTGACCGGCAAGGACGGCTCCTTCGATATCAAGAACCTTCCGCCTGGCACCTATACGCTCGAGGCCTGGCACGAAAAGTACGGTACGGTGGATCAGCAAGTGACCGTGGGCGCGAAGGAATCGAAGACGGTTACCTTCGCTTTCAAGACGACGGGCTCCGGCGACTAGTTTTTCGGGTAGGCAATAACTTTCCCTTCAGGAGGCGCAACTCGCGCCTCCTGAACGCGGTATCACTTTGCTGGGGCGTCGTTGGCCTCCGGCGGGGGAAGGGAATTGTAGCGTAGATGGAAGTTCATTCCGACCGCGGCGTGCACCGCTTTGCCGTTTTTACGGCTGGCTGCACCTTTTTTCTTTTGGCCGCGGGAGCGCTGGTCACGAGTAACGACGCCGGTCTGGCCGTTCCGGACTGGCCCCTTTCTTACGGCAGCCTTTTGCCGCCGATGGTGGGTGGCATCCGTTATGAACATGGACATCGCATGTTCGCTGCATTTGTTGGTCTTCTTACGGTGATTCTCGCCATCTGGCTATGGCGCGTCGAGACGCGCCGCTGGGTGCGGACATTCGGATGGGTCGCGCTCGGTCTCGTCGTTGCGCAAGGCTTGCTGGGCGGCCTCACGGTGAAATTGTTCTTGCCGCCCTCTGTCTCTTCCGCGCACGCCACGTTGGCGCAGCTTTTCTTCGCCTCTGTGCTCAGCCTTGCGTTGTTCACTGGCAATTGGTGGCAGAAAGACCTGCCACAGTTCGACGACCCCGGCTCGCCTCGTCTTCGAGCCCTGGCGGTGGCTACGTCCGTGGTAATTCTTCTGCAGATTGTCCTCGGCGCGATCTTCCGCCACCATGGCTTCGGAATCGTCCCCCATTTGATCGGCGCGGGAGTCGTAACGTTGATGGTCGTCTGGACTGGCGGCACTGTCCGGCGACGTTTTCCCCAAGCTCCCGCATTGCGCCGCGGCGTGAAGTGGCTGCATTCCTTCTTTGGCTTGCAGATTCTACTCGGGGGCGCGGCTTGGTGGGCGGTCCGTGCCGCGGCCGATGCCCCTCAACCGGTGCCGCTCACAGTTTGGATCACCGTCGCTCACGTTGTCGTCGGGGCGCTGCTCTTTGGCTCGAGCGTTCTGCTCGCCCTATGCTCTTTTCGCTTGGTTCGGCCTGCTGGGGCGCTGGCGGTTGAGTCCCGAGCCGCGGGTGCAACCCCATGAGAGCGGCTATGAGTGCGGCCTGGGAGGCTCTGGCGCCCGCGTTTGCCCGACCTTGGGCCTTTGTCTCCTTGACCAAGCCTGATGTGACCTTTCTCGTGCTCATGACGACCATGGCGGGTTTCTACCTGGGCTCACGCGGCCCGGTGGACTACGTGCTTCTCGCTCACACGCTCTTCGGCACCATTTTGGTCGCCATGGGGACGGCCGCCCTCAATCATTACATCGAGCGCGACGCCGATGCCCGCATGCGCCGCACGGCCTCCCGTCCACTGCCTCAGGGAACTTTGCGGCCGGTCGAAGCACTTCTGTTTGGAACGGGTCTGGTCCTTTCCGGCGTGGTTTACCTGGCTTTTTTTGCGAACGCGCTGGCGAGCTTTCTTGCGCTTGCAACCTGCGTGCTTTATCTCGGGGTGTACACGCCGCTTAAGACACGCACCACGCTGGCCACCGCGATTGGGGCGGTTCCCGGGGCGCTTCCACCGCTGATTGGCTGGGCGGCAGCCCACGGTTCGCTATCTCTGGGTGGCTGGCTGCTGTTCGGCATTCTGTTTCTGTGGCAGTTCCCGCATTTCATGGCGATCGCCTGGATGTATCGCGAAGACTACGGCCGCGCCGGCATCCTGATGCTTCCTGTTGTGGACCCGGCTGGCACGGCCACGTTCCGTCAGATCATCGTGACGGCGGCGCTGCTTGTGCCCATGAGCCTTCTGCCGGCGGTTACCGGCATGGCCGGGGCCGGGTATTTCTTCGGTGCCGTGGTGCTGGGGATGGCATTGTTTCAGGTTTGTCTGTGGGCCGCGCGCGCTCGCACGAACGTGCGGGCAAAATGGCTGATGCATGCCACCGTGGCGCACATCCCGCTGTTGCTGGGTTTGTTGATTCTGGACCGGCTTGCACGCTAGGCGGTCGGCCGAAAAGGGCGAGAATGGATCAGAGGAAAAGTTTTATTGAGCTTTTCGGCATGAGCGCGGTTTTCGTCCTGCTTTCTCTCGTGGGGCTGGTCTGGGACGTCACGAGTCGTTTGCTTTTCAACGGCATTGACGGCATCTTTCTGGCGGGCATTTGCCTCATGATGGGCGGTATTTTTTCTCTCGATCTCTTCCTGACTGCGAGGGCCAGTGGCCTCCTGGGTGCGACGAACAAATCGGAGGCGCCCGCCGCTGCGGCGCCGGCAAAACCCGTGGCGGCTTCCGCACCTGGCCCATCGGCGAGTGCTCCTCCTTCTGGCGAGCCGAAATAGGCGCTCGGGCCCGCCCTCGTTCTTATGCTGACTTTTCCCATTTCTTCTCTCCCGGCCGTCAACGCCTGCCTCAACTCAGCCAGCGCGGTCCTTCTTCTTGCCGGTTACCGATTCATCCGGCGCCGCGAAATACCTCGGCACCGCGCCTGCATGATCGCTGCATTTGTCTGTTCTTCGGTGTTTCTCTTCTCTTACGTCTATTACCACGCGCACGTCGGCGTCGTCCGCTTCACCGGCCAGGGTTGGATTCGGCCCGTCTACTTCACGCTGCTCACAACCCACACGATTCTTGCCATAACGATTCTTCCGTTGGCCATTCTGACGCTTACCCGCGCCTTGCAAGAAAAGTTCGACCGCCATCGCAGGATTGCTCGCTGGACTCTTCCCCTGTGGCTATATGTTTCCGTCACTGGGGTTATCGTTTATTGGCTGCTCTACCGACTATACGAACCGGCCATGCCCTTTCTTCAAACCGCGGCGCGATGACCACGGCAACCAATCCGCCGCAGATTCCCGCCCGCCCCTTCGGCGGACGCTGGACCTACGCCGTTCTCGTTCTTGCGCTGCTTTTCGTCCTGATGCCCTTTCTCTTCTGGCGCGCTACATGGTTTGGCCGCCCGCTCACTGATGAGCAACTCGAAAAGGCGTTCGTCGATACGGACCACCCTCGAGAGATGCAGCGTGCTCTCTCGCAGGTCGCCGACCGCATGGGCCGCGGCGACCCCTCCGTAAAGCGATGGTATCCCAGGGTCATCGAACTCTCGGGTAGCCGCATCAATGAGATTCGCGTGACCGCTGCATGGGTCATGGGCCAGGACAACACCGTCCCTGCTTTTCACCGGGCGCTTACTGGCCTGCTTGCTGACGCGCACCCCATGGTGGCACGCAATGCAGCCCTCTCGCTGGTGCGCTTTGGGGATGACTCCGGCCGGCCGCTGATTCTCTCCATGCTTCGTCCTTACTCGTTTCCGTCTCCGAACACCGGAACTCTTCGAACGCGGCTCAAGCCCGGCGACGTCGTGAATCCCGGTACGCTCATTGCTCACATCGAGGAGCAGAGCCAAAGCAGGGAAGTGCGCTCGACCGTGCCCGGAACGCTCGACCGCTGGGAAGTTGCGGATGGCGCTGCCATCTCCGAGGGCCAGCCACTCGCTCTTCTCGACCCCAGCCAGGAAATGGTCTGGGAAGCGCTGCGGGCGTTGTTCCTCGTAGGCCGCTCGGAGGACTTGCCCGCCATCGATCCCTATGTCCGCGGAGTGGACGGCATGTCGCCGCAAATTCAGCAGCAGGCCAATGCAACCGTTCGTGCCATTCGTTCCCGCGCTTCTTCCTCCTCAAGCGATCCTCGCTAGTCGTGGAGTTGGGTCGAGCCCAGTTCTTCAGGAATTATCTTGCATATGGAGCCCGCTGGAATGGAACTCCCGCAAAGCGCTGGCTAGAAGGGAAGTGTACCGTATTTCGCTTCGAACTCCGCGATGGGAACCATGTCAATCGCGTCCCACGGGCAGCCTTCGAGAAACGCCCCATCTGGTCCCTTGCTGGTGCAGAGTTTGCAGCCGATGCAAAGAATGGGGTCAACCACAATGCGGCCGAACGGCGGGTGGTCTGCATCCGCCACCCAGTACATGCACTCCGCCACCGGGCAGTAGTCCACGCAGGCCGG
>Ga0073928_10005912_pt1 | contig 16822 bp, 10 predicted proteins | sample PaiPotPPA55metaG_FD_76969 | JGI IMG/M metagenome (GOLD analysis project Ga0073928, IMG submission 76969) | Iron sulfur acid spring bacterial and archeal communities from Banff, Canada, to study Microbial Dark Matter (Phase II) - Paint Pots PPA... ... | reverse complement strand
GCACTCCATCGACATCATAAATCGCGCGGGTTTGATCGGCTTCTTACCCGATGACTTTCGGAATTCCATTTACTACATCTTGGGCGGGTTCGACACCCTTTTGTTATGCCACGTCTTGGAGCACATGTCGCTAGACGAGGGAGCGCGCCTCATCAAAGAATACGCGCCACTGGTGAAAATTGGCGGTTTGGCAATCTTGATTTGTCCGCAAGAAAAAGGCTTCACGACCGATGATTCGCACGTTACCTTCCTCAACGATGGGACGCTTCGCTCGATGCTCGCGACCGCTGGCTTCACGGTGGAAAGGTCATATTCATTTCCGTTCCCTCGAATGTTCGGAAAATTATTCACCTACAACGAGTTTGTCGCGGTCGGTCGTAAAACATTGCCGAGTTGAGCGGCTCCACTATTTGAGCACAAAAGATCTAGGTGAGTCGCTATCACCTATAGAGCCTCGTAGGTCCGTGGGACCCAAATACCATTGATCATAAGCGGGCTCGCTCGCGACTTTCTCGGCACTAGGCCAATTTCTTTTGATCATTTGGTCATCCAGATCTGTGCCCCGACTTACCAACTTTAGGTCAAGATCTCGAAGCAGGGGGTCGATCTGAACCATATCTGCGACGTAAAACCCTCCCCTCGGATGAATGAAATAGACGTTATTGCCCGGCCGCTGAGGCGGGCCAATAAGGGCGAGGTGCCGCAAAATGACCTGATCGATTTGAAACAGTTGAAGAGGAACAATCGCAATGAGGCCTAGTATTGCGGCGGCACCTGCAAACGATACGAGCCTTGCGTGCGTCTTACTTCCATCAGCCATGGCACATCCGGCCAGAATCGGAATCACCCCCCATGCTGGATGAAAATAGCGATATCCCCAGCCATGGCCTTGGTCGAAGGTAACGAATAGATAGGCGACGAATGTGAACGCAGCCGAATATCCGAGGAGTCTTGCGGGGGTGCTGCCGCGATACCGCATGAAACCCAACGCGGCGAACACGAACAAGCAGGGACAAGCCCACACCCACATTTTTACCAGCGATGCGACTCGCATGTTTACGATTGCCGCACTGGGCCATGTAAACGCGCCCCGCGCCGATTCGCGAATCGCTGAGATGTCGTAGGCCCCGGATGCGATGTCTGAGCGAAACATGAGCCAACCCAGACCGAGTGCCAGTCCGGGCGCATAGCCCAAAACCAAGGGTGGAACGTATCGCCATTGCTGTCGGTTGACCACAAAAGCTAGTAACCATGGCATCGCAAATGCCGTGTGCGGCATAGGATTGTGAAGAATTAAAGCCACCGAACCCGCCAATCCCGCACCAAACGCTCTAAAAGCGCTCGGGCGCATCAACAAATAGGCGAACAGCAGATTCAGAGTCATGTGCGCCTGCATGGAGTAATAGGAAATTGCATTCGCGGCGAATGCGCCCGAGGCGAGCGCAAACAATATCGCCCAACCCGCGGCCCGCTTGTCCTGCGTCAGCTCGACGGTTAATCGATGTATGAGGAAGAGAGCCAATGCCGCAAGCGTGGCGTTGCAGAGCCATGGAAGTCGCAGAAATTCGAACAGCGACAAAATCAGTGCGAAGCCGGGCCAATATCCTTCAATGACGCGGCCAGTCTCGTGCGAACTGACAAGGAACCCACCGTTGAATCCTCTCACTATCAGCCAGTCCATGTAGTTCGGCGGCAATTGCGCGTATAGGCGTCCCGTCGAAAAGATCTTCGACAGAAAAACCGCCGCATATTCGTCCATGGAGAATGGGTACGAGTGATACACGAAAATCGAGCCGAGCGAGAAAAGCACAATGGCTACCGCCGCTGCAATGGCAGGGTGTTCTCCAAGAGCCTGTGCCAAATTGAGTGCGGGTTTGGGATTCCTCCAAACCGCCGCCAGACAGGTCGCCACGGCCAAAATCCACGCCGTCTTGAAATCGTAAACAATCAGTAGGAATCGATAGATGGGCGAGAATCGATCGGTCGAGACGACGGCTCTATCGAGGAGGCAAAGGTAGACGAGGCATATTACCGTCGTAAGGATTCCGATTAATACGACCAGCTGACCGCTCCCAGATCCCGAAGAATTCCCGAACTCTGGCGCCTGTTCCGTCATAATATGGAGTTTACACATTAGGCACTGTGATGCACTTTCTGCGAGCCGACACGCAATCAAAGTTGGTTTTTCTCAACTTCTCGCTCACGATCACGGCCCTGTGGTGTCTAATCCGTGGTTACCAGGGACTCGATGGGGATGCGCAGATCTACGCGTTCCAGGCGCTCGCAAGAATTAATCACGCCTTGTCGACTGATCTATATCTCCAAAATACGTCGCAGGACGAGTTCACGATCTTTTCTCCGCTTTACGCGACATTGATCCGAGCGCTTGGACTACGAGCCGCCGCTCAAACATTGACCCTGGTGTTCATTTGCTGGTTCTATGTCGCTGCGTGGAAGCTCTCTGAAGCGCTCACTGACCGAAACATTCCATGGCTCGCCATTGCCCTCTTGGTGATAGCGTCGGGGGATTATGGTGGAGCAGGGGTATTTCATCTCTCCGAGTGCTACCTGACCGCACGGCTCCCCGCCGAAGCCCTGGTCGTCACCGCCTTAGCTTGTCACTTTTGCGGGCACAGATTCCTGGCTTGGCTAACGGCGATCGGAGCGTTGTTTGTCCATCCTCTCATGGCTCTTCCGGGTCTGATCACGTTGTTAGCTCTCAATGTCTCGGCAACCGTTGCGGTAGGAGGATTCTTCGGAGGCCTCCTTGTTGCCTTGCTGATTTCGGTGGCTGCATCAAGGCTACCGACTGTCGCGCGCGCCCTTCCCCTGATGGACTCCGATTGGTTGTACGTTGTCCGCGAACGCTCGCAATTTCTTTTCCCACAGCTTTGGAAGGCCCGCGACTGGGCCACCAACATTCGGCCGCTTCTTTTTCTTATGTTCATGGCCTCCGTAAGCCCGAACTCTAATTCTCAAAAACTCTGCGTCGCCGCCCTATGCGTGGGATTGAGCGGTTTGTTCTTGGCATTCATTCCCGGTCTCGTCGGTCCAGTTGCCTTATTGGTTCAAGGTCAGGCATGGCGATGGGTTTGGATCGCTTGCTTCTTAAGTGTCCTCCTGCTTCCGATCACGTTGATTGAGGTATGGCGAGACAGATATTGCGGTGCGTTATGTGCCGTGTTGCTGATCAGTGCATGGGCGCTGCCAAGCATTTACGGCACGGCGTGCCTAGGGTTTGCGATAATTTGTTGGCTGGCGAGGGGGCATATCGGCGAAGCTGCAATTCCCCATGTTCGGTCGACGGCGATTATTGCCTGCGTGGCGCTGATCGTTGCGGCAGCCTTCGATACTTGGACATCGGGCGCTTCCAGAACTGAACCACACGGTGCGGTTTCGTCCGCGATGGTTAAGGACTCGGCGGCAGTCAAAACGAGTGCAGCGGTGGTGGTTGGTCTGCTTTGGTGGGGGCTGAAAAACATGCGAGCGTTGAGGGCCACAACCGTCGTTTCGCTATTCTTGATCATTGCCACGACACTGCTACTTCCCCATTCGCTTAAGAACAACGTTGCCTTCGCATCCGATACGCAAAAAGAGGAATTCGCGGACTGGACGAGCGTCATCCCCCCAACCAGCTCGGTTCTCGTGACGCCGACTCGCGACGTCGGCGCATTCGTGTGGTTCATCCTACAGCGGCCCAACTATCTTGCTCTTGACCAGTCGGCAGGGGTTGTTTTCTCGCGCAAGACCGCGCTTGAGGTTCAGCGCCGATCTGCCGTCCTGCTTCCGCTGATGGACCCATCTTGGAAAATATTGTCCGGAATGCGAAATGCAAAGGCTCGACCCCTGACCTCCGATATTTTGAAGCGTATCTGTGCGGACCCACAGCTAGGTTTTGTCATTTCCCCACAGACAGTCGACTTTCCACTGCTGAGGCATTGGCACAGCGGGCCGTGGATGGATTGGAATCTTTATGATTGTGCAAAAATTCGAGGTAACGCGGAACTAGGATTGACATGACTCAGACCTCAGAAACACACAACAAGATCGCTGTCATTGCCGGCGCAGGTCCGGCAGGACTCACCGCAGCCCTAGAGTTATTGCGTCATTCGGGCGTTACTCCCATTGTTATCGACGTGGATGCACAAGTAGGAGGAATTTCGAAAACCATCAACTATCGCGGAAATCGCATGGATCTTGGAGGCCACCGTTTCTTTTCCAAATCGGATTGGGTCATGCGGTGGTGGCAGGATATTTTACCGGTGGCCGAAGCCCAAAGGGGAGCCCACGGCTCATTGCGCATCAACTACCAACAAAGGTCGCACCAGTTCACGCCGCTGCCGAATGGCCCGACATCCGCCGATGCAGTGATGCTGGTACGGCAACGCCTGTCACGTATTTTCTATCGACGTCGATTTTTCGACTATCCCTTGACGCTGAATGCATCCACACTTCGCAATCTTGGCGTCACCGAAGCAATGCGTATCGCGCTGAGCTACGGGCGAGCGCACCTTAGGCGTCGTCCTCCGGAAGTGTCTCTGGAGGATTTCCTCATCAACCGCTTCGGCCGCCGGTTATATAGTACATTCTTCAAGGACTATACGGAGAAGGTCTGGGGTGTTTCCTGCCAAGAGATATCTGCCGAATGGGGAGCTCAACGAATCAAAGGACTATCCATCTCCAAGGCCGTAGGACACTCGGTCTCGAATATGCTGCGGAGTTCCAAGAGCCATTCTGCAAAAATTGTGGAAACAAGCTTGATCGAGCAATTCCTCTATCCCAAGTTGGGTCCCGGGCAGATGTGGGAAGAAGTTGCGCGTCGCGTCACTGCGCTTGGCGGGGCCATTCACTTGCACCATCGCGTGGTCGGAATCGACCGCATCGGTGACAGAGTGGACAAGATTCATGTACTCGACATGACCACAAATGAGGTGCGTAAGGTTAGGTGCGACTATTTTATTTCCACAATGCCGGTAAAAGATCTCGTTTCATTTCTGAGGCCCGAAGGCAAGAAGCTTTTGCAAATTGCCGCGGGCCTACCGTATCGCGACTTCATGACCGCTGGCCTTCTGTTTCGACGCATGCGAAACGGCGGCATCCCGCCGGACAATTGGATTTACATACAAGACCCAGACGTGCGCATCGGACGCCTTCAAGTCTTCAATAATTGGAGCCCAGCACTGGTCGCGGATCCCCATACGATTTGGTTGGGTTTGGAGTACTTCTGTCGCGAGGGAGACGACCTGTGGGCGATGCCAAACGGACAGTTCTTGGATTTCGCGGCGAGCGAACTCGAAAAAATTGGCCTCATCGATCGTAAAGACGTGATCGACGGCACTGTAGAGCGGGTTCCCAAGGCATATCCTGCATACTTTGGCGCCTATAGCCAGTTCCAAGACTTGCGGCTCTATCTGGATCAATTTTCGAATCTTTATCCGATCGGTAGAAATGGCATGCATCGGTACAATAATCAGGATCACTCCATGCTGACTGCAAAGGCGGCGGTTGAAGCGATAACGAGGAATTCACGGAAGGCCGCAATATGGGACGTCAACACGGACGACACCTATCACGAAGAGACTGTGGACGCCGGCGAACTTCATAGTGCTGTCGCACGATGGTGATGGCGACTTCAGGCAGCGAACGCTTTGCACTCGCTCAAAGGCATCTGGAAGAGGTAGACACGGCCGCGACTCCATTTCGAGTCCCCGTCTACATTGCGTGCACTCTCTTGTCGGTCGTCCTGAATTATGCCTTTGGTAAGGAAGCGGCTTTTGACTCGCTGCACTATCACTTTTACGATGGATTCAGCGCTCTCAATAATCGGTTTGGGATCGACTATTTTGCGGCGGGCGCGCAGTCGTACTTTAATCCGTACGCGTACGCTCCTTTCTATGCCTTAGTAAAACTTGGCTTGCCGGGCCTCGCGATCGGCACGACGCTGGCCATGATTCATAGCGTAGTTTTATGGATTACATACGAGCTTGCCTGCACTGTCTGCCCGGCGCAAAGTCGTAGGGAGCGCCTTTTCTTTGGCTTGTGCGCGACGACACTAGCGCTTATGAATCCGCTCCTCCTGCAACAAATCGGGTCGAGTTTTGCCGACATTACGACTTCCGAGCTCGTGCTTGGAGGTTGGCTGTTATTGGCTCGCGCCTTGCGGCGTCCAACCATGGCGAGCGTGATTTTTTCAGCGATCCTACTTGGATGCGCAACAGCACTGAAGCCAACAAACGCGTTGCACTCAATTGCCGGCTTTGCCGTGTTGGCGTTTGTGCCTTTGCCGTTGCTTCAAAAGGCTAAGAGTCTACTTTGTTTTGGCGTAACGCTGGGCGTGAGTTTCGCGCTCGCAGCCGCTCCTTGGTCCTATCGACTCGCGATGACGTTTGGAAACCCAATGTTTCCGCTGATGAATGGCATTTTCAAATCGCCCGAATTCACAACTGAGTCGCTGAAACATTATCGATTCGTTCCCGAATCATTGGGTGATGCGCTGCGACGTCCGTTCGACATGCTAAGCACCGCAGACATGATCCACGATGAAATGACCGCTCCTGATATACGTTATGCCCTATTACTGATAGTTTTTCTAATATTCGCTATTGCTTGGTTGTGGCAGTCAAGGCGCCCTGCGGGGGCTGCCCCATCTCCGGTGGTCAAGGCATCGTCTCGCGCCGTCGCAGCGCTTGGATGCGGATTCGCAGTTGATTGGATCCTCTGGCTTGACGGCTCCGGAAACAGCCGTTATTTCATACCAATGGCTTGTGTGGCTGCGGTGGTTGCAGTCGCCCTGTTGTTTAAACTGCTGATAAATCACACTAGGGGTCGCAACGCTATTTTGCTCGCGTTGCTCGCGGCCCAAACAACGCTGCTCGTTCTAAATGTCCAATATCGGTGGAATGCCGCACCTTGGGAAGGCCGCTGGTTCAACGTCACCGTTCCGGAGAAGCTTGCAAACGAACCGAATTTGTACTTATCGATTGGCGTTCAGTCGAACTCGTTCATTGTTCCCTTTCTGGCAAAAGGATCAGGTTTCGTGAATTTTTCGGGCGTATACGCACTTGGCCCTGAGGGCGCAAACGCCTCCCGCGTCAAGGCATTGATAGAGCGCAGCACGCCGCACCTGCGCGTAATCGTGAGCGGCGAGAGAATTTATCCCGACTCGGCGCGTCGCGATCCTCGACAATCTGACACCGACGACGCTCTTCGTGCATTCGGATTGCGCGTCGATATGGCCGACTGCGAGACCATTGCCATAAAGGGATTGCGGGGGCAGATCCAAAGACCATGGGAGAGTTCGATACCAGCGCCGGGGCCACTTCCACCCGCGTTCCGTTACAAAAGCTATCTCGCAAGTTGCCATGTAGTGCCTGACACCCGAGACGAATCTCAGGAAATGGCGGCTCGCCGAGCAGTCGACATTGTGCTGAATCACTTGGAGGACGCCTGCCCGGCATTGTTTATACCTCGCCGTTCACAATCTGAACATCAAGACCAGGTGTGGCTGCGAAACTATCCACAAACCGACTTGATTGCTTGGGTTACTAAGGGGGAACTCAAGTTCCAAGACGCGGCTCGCGGACCTCAAGCAATTGTGATCGGTCGCGAAGAAGAGTGGGCAAAGGCGCCGCTGCCGCTCGAATGCGGCCGCCGGCATGAAACGTTCTTCGCTAACGTTTTGCATGGGAAACAATAGCGTCGTCTTCGCCGCAAGGGGTCTCGATAGCTCGAGTGCGCTATAATAAGATCATGCCCACGCCAGCGGTTTTGGTGGTCGACGACGAGCCCGATTTGTGCGAACTCCTGTCGATCACATTGAAACGAATGCATTTGAATCCACGGACGGCGAACACCGTCGCTGCCGCTCAGAGGATGCTGAAAACTGAACGTTACGATCTTTGCTTGACCGACATGCAGCTGCCGGACGGCAATGGATTGGAATTGGTTCAGTGGATTCAACAGCCCTCACCCGAAGTACCCGTCGCAGTGATCACAGCCCATGGCAACATGGAAACGGCGGTGCGCGCTCTGAAATTGGGGGCGTTCGATTTTGTTTCGAAGCCGTTGGACCTTGCGGGTTTGCGCAAACTGGTCGCGACGGCGATCAAAATGTCGGAAACTAGCGATGCCGATACCAGCGTATTCGGTCCTCGCTTGATCGGAGCCTCGCCGTCGATGCATCACATGCGCGAGATGATAGCGCGTGTCGCACGAAGCCAGGCGCCGGTGCACATCTTCGGAGAATCCGGCACGGGCAAGGAACTGGTAGCGAAGCTCATTCACGAGTCGGGACCACGGCGCGATGGTCCGTTCGTGCCGGTGAACTGCGGGGCCATTCCGACTGAACTCATGGAGAGCGAGCTTTTTGGCCACAAACGCGGCAGCTTCACCGGCGCCGTTAGCGATAAGAAGGGGCTGATCCAATCGGCGGAAGGAGGGACGCTGTTTCTCGACGAGATCGCCGATTTGCCGCTGCACATGCAGGTGAAGTTGCTGCGCGTGATTCAAGAGAAGGCCGTGCGGCCGATTGGCGAGCAGGTTGAAGTGGGCGTCGATGTGCGCGTTTTGTCCGCCACCCACAGGAACTTGTCGCGACTGGTGGCTGAAGGTAAGTTTCGTGAGGATCTCTTTTACCGGGTCAACGTCATCGAGTTGCGTGTGCCGGCACTCCGGGAGCGGCCCGAGGACGTGCCGGAATTGGTGGATGCGATTTTGCGGCGGCTGGGGCGCCGCATGAAAATGACGCCCCCCACGTTGAGCAAGGAAGCCCTTGCCGCACTCTCAGCTTACCCATTTCCCGGCAACGTGCGCGAACTCGAAAACATCCTGGAACGCGCGATGACGCTGAGCAGCAGTGGCGAGGTCACAGCCGGCGACATTCAGTTGCGGCCGACGACGGGGGCGCCGCCCCCAAGCGTGGCCGCAAATGGAAGCGTTCTTGGCGATCATCTCGAAGACGTCGAACGCGACGCCATCGTCAAGGCATTGGAGCAGACACGCTACAACAAAACCGCGGCTGCGAAAGCATTGGGCATGTCGTTTCGAGCTCTTCGTTATCGCATCAAGAAACTCGGAATCGAATAGCCGATGATTGTCCGAGGGCGGCAGGCGTGCACACATCACGGATCCGATCAGAGCGCTGCCGCTACACTCTCCGCGCATGAACAGGAAGTGATTGCCGAAGTTCGCCGGGGCTGAACACGTCGCGGCGTCCGTCCATCCTGATTGCGGCATCCTGCGCGCCGTTCCCTTCCGATTGCCCGTCTATTGTGCATTCACGTTGCTGGCAGTGGTTACGAACTACTTTCTTGGAAAGGAGGTCGGTTGGGATGTGCTCAGCTATCACTTGTATGCGGGCCTCAATGCCGTCAGTGACCGCTTTGATCAGGACTACTTCGCGGCGGGTCCGCAGTCCTATTTCAACCCGTACGCCTTTGTACCATTTTACCTTCTGGTCAAGACTGGGCTCCCATCGCTCCTGATCGCGTCGATCCTGGCGGCGGCCCAAAGCATGATTCTCTGGCTCACCTTCGAGCTCGGCGTGTCAGTCTGTCCATCGCAGAACACTCGACTGCGCCTGGCAGTTGGCGTTTCCGCCGCTGCGTTGGCTTTCGTCAATCCAATACTCATGCAACAGCTTGGTTCGAGCTTCACGGACATCACGACCGGCGCGGTTGTCCTCGCAGGTTGGTTGTTTCTTGTTGGCACGGTCCGCGGTCCTTCGGCGGCGCGGACCATATGTGCTGGGCTCATCCTTGGGGGAGCCACTGCGCTCAAGCTTACCAACGCGGTGCACGCGATTGCCGGATTGGCTGTGTTGATCATGTTGCCGCTCAGCACGAGCGGCCGAATTCGGCATTGGGTCTATTTCGGCATCTCGCTGGGGCTGGGTTTTGCCATCGTGGCTGCGCCTTGGGCCATTCGGCTGGAACACATGTTCGGCAATCCCCTTTTTCCCCTGCTCAACGGCGTGTTCCGTTCACCGGAATTCACGACCGAGCCGATACGACACTTCCGCTTCACGCCCGATACCCTCGTGGAAGCCTTGTGGCGACCCTTCCAGATGATCGATCCGATGAACATGGTTCAAGAAGAATTGCGCGCCCCAGACTTGCGCTATGCGGCGCTCCTGGTGCTGGTTGCCGCCCTCTTCTCGCGTTGGATGTGGCAGCGTTTCGCTGAGCGTGCCGTTCGAGAGCCTTATGCTCACCTTGCCGGGCCGACCCGCGTACTTGCAGCGCTTGGTTGCGGACTCGCTGCAGATTGGGTCCTCTGGCTGAGCGGTTCCGGCAATGGCCGCTATTTCCTGCCGGCGGCTTGTGTCGCGGGCGTAGTGTTCCTCGGGTTGCTGTTTACCGCTTTTGCAGCGCAGCCAAAGGCCCGCAACTACATCATCATCATCATTTTCGGCGTACAGGCTATACAACTATGGATGGGAACTGATTTTCGCTGGCACGAAGAATCATGGGGCGGCCCGTGGTTCGATGTAGCAGTTCCGGCAAAGCTTCGGACCGAACCCAACCTATTCCTCGCCATGGGCGGACAGACCAATTCATTCATAGTACCTTATCTGGCAAAGGGTTCCGGATTCATCAATATCTCCGGTGCTTACGTGCTCGGCCCGGAGGGAGCAAGCGGTGCACGAATCAAAACGCTCGAGAGCCGATATGCACAGCGCCTGCGTGTCATCTTGTACGGCGACGAACTGCACGAGGATTCCGACAGGCGTTCACCGCGCCGCTCTCAAGTAGATACGACCCTAAGTCCATTCGGCCTGCGCGTGGATATGGGCGACTGTGAGACGATTACCGTGAACGGTCTGCAACCGGAATTTGCGTTCGCCGTTGATGACGAGAAACGCAGCATTCCGATTGCGCACGACAAGAGGTTTTTTGTGAGTTGCCGGCTCATTCCTAGCGATACTGACAATTCGGCGCGGTTCGCCCGGCAACAGTCGGTCGATCTGGTCCTGAATCGCCTTGAGGATGCCTGTCCCAAGCTATTTCAGCCTCGACGCCCGTTGACGGAATACAACGGCCGCCAGTGGTCGCGGCACTACACGAACACCGACATAAATGCCTGGATCAGCGGCGGCGAACTGAAGTTTTCGCAACCTGATCGCGGCGCTGAACTAGTTCACGTGGGACATGAAATCGATTGGATCAAGGCGCCTTTGCGGCTTGCCTGCGGCCGGCGCGACAACATCTATTACGCGAAGGTGCTGGGAACTAAGCAGGCTCCATAAAGTTAGGGCCGTACGGCTGTTGTGAACTTTTGGACAATCCGCGAGCGAGCGCACAGTGGTACGGCCCGCGATTATGTCATGCTAATCCGCTGAAGATCATCGAAACAGCCTTGCGCCGGAGCTCAGAGCTACCGGCGGACTGCAACTTTGAACGCGAGCAGGCCATGGAATTCACGATATTGATGCCCTGTCTGAATGAGGCATTGACCGTCGAAAGCTGTATTCAACAGGCGAGTGCCTACTTGAAGAAAAAAGGCATCGCCGGCGAAATACTCGTTGCCGACAATGGCTCAACGGACGGGTCGCAATCCCTCGCTCGGGCCGCAGGCGCGCGAGTGATCGAGATCGCTGACAAGGGTTATGGTGCGGCGCTTATCGGCGGAATCGAAGCCGCAAAGGGCCGTTTCATCATCATGGCGGACGCGGACGAGTCTTACGATTTTTACGACCTCGACGGATTTGTCGACCGATTACGTAGCGGATACAAACTAGTCATCGGCAATCGCTTCAAAGGCGGCATTCAGCCGGGTGCGATGCCGGTGCTAAACCGCTACCTCGGAAATCCTATCCTCTCATTTGTCGGACGCACGCTATTCTCTTCCAAGGTCGGCGATTTTCACTGTGGAATGCGCGGCTTCGATCGACAGGCAATTCTCGAATTGGGGTTGTGCGCGCCAGGTATGGAATTCGCCAGTGAAATGGTTGTCAAAGCATCCCTAGCACAGATCAGCATTGCGGAAGTCCCTACCACACTCGGTCCGGACGGTCGACAACGCGCTCCGCATTTGAGGCCTTGGCGAGATGGCTGGCGGCACCTGCGGTTTATGTTGCTTCGGAGCCCACACTGGCTGTTTCTATATCCCGGGCTGATTTTGACACTGCTCGGACTGGTGGGCTCCGCTGTATTGGTTGCGAGGCCGATACCAATACTCGGATTTTTCACACTCGACATCAACGCGCTGCTGTATTTCTCAGTCGCCGCAGTTCTTGGCGTTCAAATCAGTTTTTTTGGTTTGTTTGCCCTGGCTCTCGCACAAAAATTGAAGTTGCGAGTCGCTACTGGATTCCTGGAGAAACTCTTGCGCCACAAGTCGCTCGAGGGTGCGATATTAGTCGGCATGTGTTTCGTCCTTGCCGGCATCGGCGGAGCTGTCCATGCGATCTTGCAGTGGGGAGATGCGTCGTTTGGATCCTTGGTACCAACCGAAATGATGCGCATCACGATTCCGTCGGTAATGATTTTGGCAATTGGTACACAGATCGTATTCGGCGGACTGCTTTTAGGATTTATCGAGATCGAGTGACGAGGCAAAACGCGACGACCGCAAGCCGCACCAACAGCATCCCGGCGTCAATTGGAAGCAATCCGCGCCGATCACTTACCGCTTCACACCCAAATGTGATCGGCGTCACTGATGACCGAATCTTGCGATCTTCGGATGTCGGACCTAGTCCACTACTACCGCGAACACCAGCGGATAATGGCGCATTGGCGCTCGGTACTACCGCTTGGATTCATTCTTGACGTGCCTTACGAAGAACTGGTGGTCGATCAAGAGACCTGGTCGCGCAAAATGCTCAATCCCATCGGACTGGAATGGGACGCACGGGTTCTGGAGTTCCACACGAACAGGCGGCACGTGACCACTGCCAGCGCCTGGCAGGTGCGGCAGAAGATTTACAAGAGTTCCGTGGCTCGGTGGCATAAGTACGAGAAATTCATCGGTCCCATGAAATCCCTGGGAAAGTAATCCGCTCGCCTGGCGACCACCGCGGGCGTGAACGGTTGGGCATACGCTGACAGATTTCGTCACTAATTGACCTGGCGCGTCGCCCACGACGCCGGCGAACGACGCAAATATGTTAACGCTTTATTCGATATTCGCCTGATTATTTAGGAAGTTCATGAACTTACGCGACTGGACACACGATTGGCATGGGGCTTGCTGATTCCCGGATACTGGCGCAAGCCGTGGTTCGACAGTAAGTCTTTATTTCGTGTTCATCTCTAGGAGTAAAAATGTTTAACAAAATGCAAAAGGGTTTCACGCTCATCGAATTGATGATCGTGGTGGCCATCATCGGTATCTTGGCCGCGATCGCCATCCCGGCGTATCAGGACTACACCATCCGCGCGAAAGTGACGGAAGGTCTCAATCTCGCTGATTCGGCTAAGACAGCGGTCGCGGAGTCTTATCAATCCGGCGACGTAACAGGTGTTACCGCTGCAGCGGGCAGCTGGAACTCGTCGTTTACCGCGACGAAGTATGTGCAGACTATTACTATCAGCACCACCGCCCCCATCGGCGTTATCACGGTCAAGTACGCGGGATCCGTACCGCAGATCTCCGGTCAGACGTTGCTATTGTCTCCCTTCATCGCCGGCACCGCCCTGGCGACCAACCAAGCGGGCAACATCGACTGGGCGTGCACGTCCATGGGGAACACCACTGCAGCCGCGCAAAGCATGTCAGCCGCCGCCGCCGGCACACTCGCGACCCGGTACGCACCGTCGTCTTGCAAGTAATGCCATACTGCTGACACGGTTTATCACCGGCAGCAATCAGAGGCCCCTCCCGTGAGGGGCTTCTTCTTTTCCCGGCCCGAAAGGGGAACCGTTTTGGGATGAAAGTCACGTGCATGGCGGCGCCAATATGCGACCATCCGCGGACGATTTGACAATTGCTCAGCTAGCTACGGATGGTAGACTAGAAGCAACGGCGTGGGGTTTACTGTAAGTCCATGAATGATAACGCAATAGCGGTGGTTGGTGGCGCCGGCCGCGTGGCCTTGGGCGGCCTTGCACAACGCCTGGTCCAGGACGGTCTGTTGGACGAACAGGCCATGCAGGATGCCATTGCCCGGTCGAAGGAGAAACGCCTCAGTCTGGTGACTCATCTCGTGGCGGCGAACCTGGCGACGGCCCGCGATATCGCCATTTCCGCCTCAAACGAGTTTGGCGTGCCTTTGCTGGATTTGGACGCGGTAGCTCTCGATATGGACGCGGTTCGCTCGGTGAGCGACAAGCTCATGCAGAAGCACCGCGTGTTACCGCTGATGAAGCGCGGCAAGCGTTTGTTCCTGGCCGTTGCGGATCCGACCAATCTGCATGCGCTGGATGAGATTCGCTTCCAGACGTCGATGAGCATCGAGTTCGTCGTGGTCGAGGACGACAAGCTACAAGCGGCAGTCGGCAAAGCCATGGATCAGGCCGAAGCGGCCATGCCGAGCTTGACCGATGACGACTTCGATCTCGAAAATCTCGAAGTCACTGGCGGCGACGAAGACCCCAATGCAGATGCGATCGGGCGCGATGACGTAGAAGACGCCCCGATAGTTCGTTTCGTGAATAAAATCTTGCTCGACGCGATCAAGAAAGGCGCCTCGGATATTCACTTCGAGCCCTATGAAAAGATGTTCCGCATCCGAACCCGGTTGGATGGCGTTCTCAAAGAAGTCGCTTTACCCCCCGTACAGCTGGCCATCAAGATCGTCGCACGCCTCAAAGTCATGGCGCGGCTCGATATTGCCGAGCGCCGGGTGCCGCAAGACGGTCGCATCAAAATGCGACTGTCGAAGAACCGGGCCATCGATTTTCGCGTCAGCACTTGCCCGACACTGTTTGGCGAGAAGGTGGTCACCCGTATTCTCGACCCTTCCAGCGCGATGTTGGGCATTGACGCACTGGGCTATGAGCCGCTTCAGCGTGAGCTATACCTCAAATACCTTGCCAAACCGCAGGGAATGATTCTGGTGACCGGACCTACCGGTAGCGGCAAGACCGTGTCGCTCTACACCGGTCTCAATATCCTGAATACCGAGGATTGCAACATCTCGACCGCCGAGGATCCGGCGGAAATCAATCTCCCCGGCATCAATCAAGTGAACGTCAATAACAAAGTGGGGCTTACGTTTGCGGCCGCATTGCGCGCCTTTCTGCGGCAGGACCCCGATGTCATCATGGTCGGCGAAATCCGCGATTTGGAAACAGCCGAGATCGCAATCAAGGCAGCGCAGACCGGGCACTTGGTGCTGTCGACCCTGCACACAAATGATGCGCCGCAAACCTTGACCCGTCTGGTCGATATGGGCGTCAAACCCTATGCCATCGCGACGTCGGTCAGCCTTATTATTGCGCAGCGATTGGCGCGCAAGCTGTGCAATAACTGTAAACAGCCGATCGATATCCCGCCTGAGGCCCTGAAGAAGGAGGGATTTGAGGCCGCGGACATAGAGGCCGGCTTCAAAGTATTCAGGGCGGTTGGCTGTGGCCAGTGTACGGACGGCTACAAAGGCCGTATGGGCCTCTATCAAGTAATGCCCGTCACTGAAACCATCGGGCGCATCATCATGCAAGGCGGCGGTGCCATGGATATCAACGATCAGGCCACCAAAGACGGCATTTGGAATTTGCGTCGTTCAGGCTTGCAAAAAGTGCGAGACGGCGTGACCAGTTTGGAAGAAGTCAACAGCGTCACCATTGATTAGCAGGTAACCGTAAGGATCGATTTATGGCGATATCGGCAACCGCAGGCAAGAAAGAAACCCAGTTCTTATGGGAAGGCAAGGATAAACGCGGCAATAAAGTGCGCGGCAAATCCCTTGCCGCGAACGAGGCAGCGCTACGGGCCGATCTGCGGCGCCAAGGCGTAGCGGCCACTCGCGTCAAGACGCCAAGCACCGCGTTTCGATCCGGCGGCAAGATTTTGGCCCAGGACATCGCCGTGTTCGCCCGCCAGCTCGCAACCATGATGTCGGCGGGAATTCCGATGGTGCAGGCCTTCGAAATCATCGGCAATGGTCATGAGAAGCCGGCGATGCAAAAATTGGTGCTCGACGTAAAAAGCACTATCGAAGGTGGAAGCACCCTGCATGAGTCGCTCGCGAAACATCCGCTTTATTTCGACGACCTCTTCGTAAATCTAGTCGAAGCCGGCGAACAAGCCGGTGCGCTGGAAACCCTGCTGGATAAGATCGCAACCTATAAAGAGAAAACAGAGGCGCTGAAGAAGAAGATCAAGAAAGCGCTTTTCTATCCCGCGGCAGTCTTGGTTGTTGCCGTGATTGTGACGGTGATACTGCTGATATTCGTCATTCCGCAATTCGAATCCTTGTTCAAGGGATTCGGTGCGGATCTGCCGGCGTTCACGCAAATGGTCGTCAACATGTCGAAGTTCATGCAGCACCAGGGGTGGCTCGTGGGCGTGGTTGTTGGGGGTTCAATTTACGCGTTCATGTATTTCCATAAACGCTCGCGAAATATGCGCCGCGGAATAGACCGCGCGATGCTGAAATTTCCGATTATTGGGCCCATCCTGGTCAAGTCCGCGATTGCGCGCTTTGCCCGAACGCTGTCGACGATGTTCGCCGCCGGCGTGCCGCTGGTTGAGGCAATGCAATCCGTAGCCGGTGCCACCGGCAATATTGTCTACGAAGAGGCCACGTTGCGCATGAAGGATGAGGTGGCTACGGGCCAACGCTTGCAGCGGGCCATGGAAAACACGGGCATATTTCCGAATATGGTAGTGCAAATGATCGCCGTGGGAGAAGAATCCGGCTCCCTCGATACCATGTCGG
>Ga0073928_10005911_pt1 | contig 16824 bp, 17 predicted proteins | sample PaiPotPPA55metaG_FD_76969 | JGI IMG/M metagenome (GOLD analysis project Ga0073928, IMG submission 76969) | Iron sulfur acid spring bacterial and archeal communities from Banff, Canada, to study Microbial Dark Matter (Phase II) - Paint Pots PPA... ... | reverse complement strand
GATACCACCGATTACACCGCTAACTTCGGTGTGAATCCGAGTTTTCATCTCGGATCGGCTGTCTTCACCTTTAACACTGGGATACAGGGAACCATTCGCAGAGACTCCCTGTCGCCTCTGGCAATGAACCAGAACTTGTTCCGGCAATTTGTGTACATGACCACGAGTTCATTGTTCAACATCATTTCGGTCAGCGGGTATGCCATTCGAGAAGCGGGTCCGTTTACCGAGAGCAACCTGAGCTCGCGCGATCTCGCCGGAGCCGTCGACTTCCGCGTCGGACGGCCTTGGGGCAAGACCGCGTTGGTAACTGGATGGGGCGCTCGCGATGAACAGTTTTTCCCCGTCACTCGAGAGTTCTATTACACGTCGGCTTATATCGGCATCGAACACAAGGTTTCGCAGCGGCTTAATTTCAGGGTGCTGGCAGAAGATTTGCGGGCATGGCGAGTTGAACTCAGCAACTATGCAATCGCGCAGGCGTTGCGGCCGGCGGGAAGCGTTGAGTTTTCTCCCACCCGTAATTGGACCATCCAAGCTTCGGGGGCTTATTCCCGCAATATGGGTTTCCATGTTTATGACGCGGTGCAAACTGGCTTCTCGGTTTCCTACGCGATGCCTATTAGCCACGGCTTCAAAGATCAAAGCGGGCAAGTTGAATTGCACTACCCAGTTCGTTTTTCGGCGGGAATGGCAGAACAAAGCTTTTACAACTTTCCGGGCAGTCAGAGTGAGCAGTTCAGGCCTTATGTACGCATTGATTTGTTTTGAGATTGGATTACGATGAAAATCTGCTTAGTAGCAACGTTTCCTCCTAGCGGCCGGCAGTTGAACGAGTACGCCTTTTATATCGCGCGGGAACTTCAGCGCGATCCTCGTATCGAACTGACCATTTTGGCTGACGAGCTGACCGACTATGAATTCGCAACGGATCAGAACGGGAACCCCATCAAGGCCAGCGAACAGGCCGAGTTGCCTGGCTTCAACGTAATTCGCTGCTGGAAGTTCAACAGCCTGGGAACCCCGGTGAATCTGTTGAAGACCATTCGCAGACTCAAACCGGATGTAGTCTGGTTCAACCTCGTCTTCTCCAGTTTCGCGACTCCGGACTACCCCGTTGCCGCTTTCGCCGGGTTGTGCGTGCCCGCTCTTACGCGAACTCTCGGTTGCTACACTCACATTACTCTGCACCACATCATCGAGCACGTCGATTTCACGAGTGCCGGAGTTCGCCAGGAAAAGATGTTCCGCATCGGTAGTGACATTGCTACCAGAGCTTTATTAAAGGCAAATTCGGTTTCGGTATTGCTCTCGGGCTATCGTCGAACGTTGATTGAAAAATATTCCGCAGAGAATGTTTTGCTGGGTACGCATGGCACGTTTGCGCCCTGCCCCAGCCCCCCGGATTGGTCGAAGCGAGGAAATCCGGATCATCGCGTTCTAGCCATCGGACATTGGGGAACCTACAAACGTCTTGAGACGCTGATGGAAGCTTTCCCAGCGGTTTTGAAGAAAATGCCGAATGCCAAGCTGATCGTCGCCGGAGCCAATCATCACACCAAACCTGGGTACTGGGAATCGATTCGCGACTCGCACAATTTGGGTTCGAGAGTCGAGTTCCGCGGCTACGTACCGGAAGAAGCTATTCCCGAGCTCTACAGCACGACCAGCGTGGTGGTGATGCCGTACGATTCAGCCACCGGGTCCAGTGGTCCTGCGCATCAAGCGTGTGAATACGGAGTCCCGATCGTGTGCGCTGACATAGCAGATTTCCGCGACATGGCCGCGGACGAAGACATGGCAGTACGTTTCTTCCAGCGGGGAAACGCAGCCGATCTTGCCGATCAACTAACCAGCATTCTGCAATCTCACGAGGAGCAACGCCAGATGGCGGAGCAAAACTTCTCGGCTGCCATCCAGATGACTCTGCCCAGCGTTGTGCGCACTTACCTTCGCTGGTTTGAGCTCAATAGGGCAAAGAAGATTGTTGAATCCTCGCCGCTCTTTCGCAGCGAGCGTTCTTTCTGGCAGCGCTGTGTAACTCCGCGCCTGGGCGCGTTTCTGCCCAATTGGAGTTTTCGCCCTGACCTGTTAACCGGGGATGAAACAAGCTCGTTGCGACAGACAGAACGAGTCTCTCCATCGATTGAACTTACGAGTACGGCTGGCTGGCAAAGATCGGAAACAGGCGACTGAGATCGGTCGCCTGTTAGTTCCAATCTGATGAGAGCTAGAAACGTAGCCAGCTACATTTGTACAGAGCACAGAGCTCTTCTGCCGACGAGAGACAACCCAAAAAAGGGGAGGGCCGCAACTCCGGGTTCAGGCAATACTGGAACGGGCGGCCGCGGTTTGCCCGCGACGGCGAAACAGTATCGCTGCAAAACATGACAGCGCCGCGAACAGTAGATACATCGCCGCGGAGCCGCCTTCCGGAACCGTGACCATGAACTCCTGACCGGGACACGATCCTGGCCCGTTCGTGCAGCCTTGCGGCGTCAAAATCTCAAAGTTAGAGAATTGACCGGCCGTCAAATTTGACGGAATCATGCCCAGCCAATAATCCACGCCTGCGATTTGGGTCGAGTTCAAACCGTTAAGGGCGGCACTATCAAACAGCGACCAGATAGCGTATGACAAATACCCCACTTGGGTGGCATTGCCTGGACTGCTGTTTAAGGAAAGCATTTGCAACGTCAACCAGGCTGCTCCTTCGTAGTTCTGAGTCTGGTTTCCCCACAACGCGCTTCCCAAGGTTGAGAAGGTGTTGGGAGTGTAATTCCACGAGCTGCCAATATACGTTTCGTCCGCGAAGTCATCGCAAATGACGGGAGTATTCGCCGCGCCATTCACCGTTGCGTAGTAAGGACCGACGTAGTATCCGCCCATCACATTGTTCCCGGCGCCGGTCATCATGAGACTACTGGTTGCAAAAGCGCAGGGCGCGAGACACACGAGTGCTAGCGCAACTACGCCCCACCATTTCTGGGTAGAGCCCATCATGTTTTCTCCTAAGCTTGGCAGAACTGAAGCAACTATTTTGTCGGGGGAATTGTCGGATCGATTTGAGGAGGGGGCCAGTCCATCGAACCGTAAACCACTAGATGCAATTTATCCCGTAAGTCATTGCTGGTCAAGGATGATAATTATTGCTACTGTTGCAATTTTTTGCGACCGCTTTAAGCCCTTGATGGCTGGGCAGATACTACTGATAGTGGCTTTTCGGCAACAGGTTGCCCGCGGCGCACGGGCCAAATTGGCTAATAAAGGATCATCTCAAGACCGGCTTTGGGACTTATTAAACCGCGCGGCTTAAGTCGGAATTCGAACTCAGGAAGGAATCTACCGAAATCTTATGTCCGGAAAATCGTGACTGGGCCGCGCGCAAAGTTGCCAGCGTACTCGATACAATCTGCTCAAACGGAATAGCGATTTTGCCTCCGCCGCGTATTGCGGCGGCAAAAGCCTCCAACTCCGCGTGATGTCCTTTGTCCTGGCGAAAGTGCGAACGGAAAGTTTGCTTCTTTCCATGTCGCACCAGTTCCAACCGGCGAAAATCTTCCAGCACGGCCACGGCGCCTCCGCCAAAAACTTCCACTCGTTCCTTCGAGTACGAGCGGTCGCCGTTGGACAAATAACTGATGGTGCCCTGCGAGCCATTGGCAAAGCGCAGCGAAATGATCACATTCTCGTCGGCGTCTTGATCAAAGCTGCTCACGTTCTTGGTTTCCACTTCGATCGGCAGAGATCCCGTCAGGAAACTCAGGAAATCCACAAAATGACAGACTTCCCCGAGAATTCGCCCGCCGCCCTGCTCAGGATCGTTCACCCAATGATCGCGCGCAACGAAACCGGTGTTCACGCGATAATGCAGCGCTAATGGCTCCTTAGTTTGTTTTAGGAACGCTTTCATCCGCAGCGCCAGGGGAGCGAATCGGCGGTTGAAACCAACCATGAGCAGAAGGTCGCGGCTTGATGTTTCGTGAGCGCGAACAATTTTTTGCAAATCGGTTTCATTCAGGCAGAGCGGCTTTTCGCAAAACACGTGCTTGCCCGCTGCGAGCGCTGTCAACACCTGATTGGCATGCAGGTGATGGCGAGTGGCGATCACAATCGCGTTGATGTCCGGGTCGTTGAACACCTTATATTCGTCGCTAGCGCAGTATCTGAAGCCAAATTTCTCGGCGGCGTGCCGCGCATGCGAACCGTTGGCGGCACAGACGCCAATCATTTCCACACCGCGAACTTGCTTCAGCGCAGGCAGGAGCGTGCTCATGGCAAAGTTGCCGGCACCGAGAACTCCAATTGCCAGCGATTTCTCCCCGGCAATAGCGGTTGGATTGCCTCTGAGCCGAATTTCCTGGCTCGCTTCAGCCTGCGCCGGATACGTGATCAATACACCGAGGAATGGCTGGCCCGTCTTGCCCGTAATCAGATCGTACGCATTTTGCGCACATTCAATAGGGAAGCGGTGCGTAACCAGCGGCTTCACATCGACCTTGCCTGCGGACAGAAGTTGGAGAAATGACTCCATGTTTCGGGTCTCAGTCCAACGTACGTACCCGACGGGATAATCGCGGCCTTTCTGCTCATACGCGGAGTCGTATCGGCCCGGTCCGTAAGAACGCGAAACCCGAAAATCTAACTCTTTTTCAAAATAAAGCTTACGTTGGATCTCCATACCAACCGTTCCCACGGCGACCACGATTGCGCGATCGCGCGCCACCTCTCCGGCCAGTGCGACAGGTTCGCTGCTGGGTGTTTCCGCGGTAATCAGTACGGCATCTGCAGCATGACCGTTGGAGTACTGGCGACACAAATCGCGCAAGCCATCGCGTGAGATGCTGACGTTTTCCGCTCCAAGCCGGTAGGCAAGTTCAGCGCGCTCAGTGGCGATATCCATTCCCAAAACGCGGCAGCCCGCTGCCTTGAGAATCTGAACGGTGAGTTGCCCAACCAACCCCAGCCCGATGACAGCGACCACGTCTCCCAGTTTTACTTCGGCTGTGCGAACTCCGTGCAACGCCACCGCGCCGAGAGTGGTGAATGCAGCATCTTCAAAGCTCACTGTTGATTGTTGAGGAATCTTGGCCGCCAGCAGCCGCGGGACGCAGGCGAACTCCGCGTGAACTGCGTAATTTGCTCCGGCGCAAGCAATACGATCGCCGACACCGAGATCGGTGACGCCTTCTCCGACTTCAATCACGGTTCCGGCACTGCTGTAACCAAGCGCATTCGGCTGATCAAGTCTAGCGCGACTCGCAGAGACTGCGGAGAACAAACCATCGCGTCGAATTTTGTTGAAGACTTCAGCAACGAGATCCGGGCGGGCTTTCGCCTTTTGCAGCAAGTTCTTGCTGGCAAATTCGTAAGACGCGCGTTCGGTTCCGGCCGAAACCAGCGAGGCCGCCATTCGTACCAGAATGCATCCCGGAACCAGTTTCGGCGCGGGGACGTCCATTACAGCAATCTCGCCGCTTCGCGCCTGCTGCAGCACCTGTTTCACAATGTGGCCATACTAAATGGGAATGCAGTGATTTTCCGGTGACACAATCGGCACGTTGTTCCTGCAGAGATGGATGGCTTGCGGAAATACATCGGCAAGCAGCGGATCAAGCCTTGAAGGCGCGGCTTCACAGCCGCGCCCTTCTTAAACTTCGATGCCAAGGGTTTTTCGCGAGCTCTGGAAAGTAATTTCTGCGCTAGAAACTCCGGGCGCCTTGGGATTCCTGTAGATCCAGCCGCAATTGCCGCAGTTTGGTGGCTCTGCTGGGATCGGTGCCCGGCTGCAGGTCGGTTTCTTCCATAAAGTATCGCCAACCCAAGCTTCGGTCTTCCTGGCTCTGGCACCATTCATAGTCGTTGAGAGTTTTTTGCGCGCTCTCCGTGCCTTTTACCACGGCCATAACGCCGCCCGAGATGTAGGTTTTCTCGTTAAAGCGGATGATCGCAAACGAATGCTCAGAATGGTTTCTCATTTTTAGTCTTTCCGAATAGGGGGATTAGGACGGGCAAGTCCTTACTCGAGTGAGCGTCCGAAAGCCTCCAGTACACGTCGAACCGCCCTGCCCAAAAACTCATCGCCATCAAAATTACTTTTCTAGAAGGCTTTCGTAAATGGCCTCTTGGTGTTAATGAGTGGCACAGCCGGGGTAAGGTTTTCGAGTAACTTAAAAACCACAACACAACCTGCAAAATTTTCATGAGAAATAATTGCGAAGACTCCACAGAGATGTTGCGGAAACTGTCGATAGGAGTGAAGGGAGAAGAGGACAGAAAAGGTAAAGGCCGTGATATTGGTTATGCTCTAGCCAGCAGCTCCTGCGAGGGAGCTAACCAGCGTGGAGTATGCACCATCACGGCCCTTGATGCGATCACCGCTTTCGCAGTTCCAAACCCCAACTGCCCCTCGCTGAGCAGTCGGTTTTTTCGGGTCTGGTCGTTCGCCGGGTCGCCCCAGCGAACTGATCACCCAGCTTACTTTGGATCGGCCAACCTTTGTTTTGACTGACCCTTTCAGCCGTCGACGGGGGCAAAGTTAAACAGTTAGCTGCAAAATGTCAATGCCGATTATTGGTGCAAACAATGAAATCAAAATGTCAAAAATCCAACGCCGAAGCTTATTGCAGAAACAATGGGTTAGTGAACGCCAAAATAGTTGTTCCGGCTTTTCCACATTCTTATTCACAACCGTAAAGTCTCACGCATTGCTGCCGCTGTGCGAACCAGCAAAGCATCTTGACGTTGACCTGCATCTAACGCATGTTGATTGCAGGTAAAAAGCATTCTATGTCGGAGCTGGTAGCGTATGTGGATGGAGGTTCCCAGGGAAATCCGGGGCCTTCCGGTATTGGCGTCGTCCTCGACGGTCCGGAGCTTGCAACAATCAGAATTGCCAAGTGGATTGGACTTCAGGACAACAATGTAGCGGAATACATGGCTCTGCTTGAAGCGCTGCAGTCCGCTCTGAAGCTTAAAGCCCGGAAGCTGCACGTCTACTCGGACTCCGAAGTAGTGGTGCGCCAGATGAATGGAGATTACACCTGCCGCAGCCCCCGTCTCTATTCGCTGAACTGGATTTGCCGCAAACTGGCCCGGTCTTTAGAGTTCTCCATCTCACACGTGCGCCGCGAACACAACGCCGAGGCTAACCGGCTTGCGACATCCGCCGTGCAGGCACATCTCTAGCTATTGCGGCCTAATGCCGCCAGTTCCAGACGGGATTGCCTTTCTCATCGCGCAGCACCAGCGTGTCCGAGCCCTTGAGAACTTCGCGTGCGAGGATCAGGTCCGTCCCGGCATATTTCACCTTCGATCCAGTGAACGCCAGTTCGTCGCCTTTGCTGAAGCTGACACCCATATCGTCCATGAATGATTTGGGGCAGAAGTACAGATCAACCACTCCGTCCCCATTTTTCATGAGCAAGTGGACCACTTCCTTTTCACTGCCTTTCGCCGGCAGCTTAACCTCCTCTACGGTGGCTTTCATTTTCGTTTCGGTTTGGAGGTCGTACTTCGGCGGCGCAGTCTCAGCGCCACATACGGCAGCGCACACAAGCGCGAAAGTGGCGATGGTAAAGAATATTTTGTTGCGAAAACTTCGCTGGCCGGACTCAGTTGAACGATGCATCGCTCCCTCCTAGGTGGCGTCACCAGAAATCGGAAGCAGGAAGAACTGATTCTCCGCTTCTGATCTATAGGCAGGACTAAGCTTCGTAAACCCGAACCATCGTACACCTATTAAGGAAGTTGTCCAATATTCTTGAGGAGTGGGGTAGCGCGGGGGTATCTGAATCTTACCGCATGCTTCTAACCGTGAATCCCTTGAGGCCGATTCTGGTTTCGGTCTTTTTCGGGACGATGCGAACGCTGCTCAGCTCAGCGATCAGGTCGCCTGCCCACCGGTAGACATTGTGTTCCTGCACTACGCTGCGCATTCGCCGCATGCGCGCTTGGCGCTCCTCCGCCGGCAGTTCCAGGGCGGCTCGGATTGCCTCGGCCATCTGCTCAATGTCGTAGGGATTGACGATAAGCGCGTCATTCAGTTCGCGCGCCGCCCCGGTAAAGCGGCTTAGGATGAGCACTCCCTGCTCGTCGTCGCGCGAGGCCAGAAATTCCTTGGCTACCAGATTCATTCCGTCATGCAGGGAAGTCACCATGCAAACATCGGCTGCACGGTAATACTTCTCCACTTCCTCATGGCTGAAATGCCGTTTGAGAAATACGATCGGCTTCCAGGACCCACGCTGGAAGCGCCAATTGATGCGGTCGGCCTCCGCCTCTACTTCTCCAAGCAGATCGTGGTAACGCTTGATGTGAGTCCGGCTCGGGGCTCCGATTTGAACGAAGGTGAAGCGGTTCTGATAAATCGGATGTTTCTCGAGTAAGCGCTCGATACCCAGAAATCGCTCTAAAATTCCTTTGGTGTAATCCACGCGATCGACACCCACCCCTAAGAACGTCGCACTCACTCCCAACCCGCGCAATAAGTTCACACGCTCGGTGTAAGGATCTTCACCGGAACGAGGGCTGGAGGCAATCTGTTGAAAATCAACGCTGATCGGAAATGGCTTTACCACGGTGCGGTGATCTTCGCGGTCTATCGCAAAATGTTCCCAATCGATTCGCGACTCCAGCGTGCGGTCGACAGTCTGCAGAAAATTGTTGCAATGGGATTGGATGTGAAAGCCGATTAAATCCGCTCCCAGCATTCCTTCAATCAATTCCCGCTGCCACGGACAGATGCCAAACGCTTCCGCATTCGGCCACGGTATGTGCCAGAAAATTGCGATGCGCGCGTCGGGACGCTTTTTCTTCACCAGGAACGGCAGCAGTGCGAAGTGGTAATCCTGAACCAGCAACAGTGGTTGCTCCTGGTCGGCCATTTCTTCCAGCACCGCATCAGCGAACTTCTGGTTGACGGCGCGATACGATTCCCAATCTGATGTACGAAAAATTGGGCGAGTGTGGGCAATGTGGCACAGCGGCCAAAGCCCTTCATTAGAGAAGCCGAAGTAATAACCTTCTTCTTCGTCCTTGGTAAGCCAAACTCGTCGCAGGGTGTATTTGGGATCATCGGGCGGAACTCGCAAATGACCATTGGCATCGACGGTTTCCTGGTCGGCGTCGCCACTTCCATGCGCTACCCATTTCCCATCGCAAGCACACAGAACCGGTTCGAGCGCGGTGACTAATCCGCTGGGAGGAACCACAACCTCAAGCGACTCGCCCTTTCGCGTGTGGGAATAAGGCTCGCGGTTGGAAACAATGATGAGGCTGCTGGTTCCGATTTTACTGCGCACATGCACGCCGAGACGGTCGGCAGTCCAGATGGATTCCGCGCTGTCACGCATCTGGGCTTCGGCTTCCGCCGCGGAACGCGCGGCCATCAGGCTTACGGCAAAGGTTTGCATTTCGCGCGCAAGTGGCCGCAGCAATCCCAGATCAGGAGGCCCGGATGGCAATTTGCCTCTGCCCGTTCTCAGCGCCTTCATCCACTGCGCGGCCTTTGCGATCGGCCCCACAATGCTCCACCGGACGATCAGCACCGTAATAAAAGTAATGAGCAGAACTTGCACCAGCACGCGCGCGAAGGCATTCCTCCACATACGCACGCTCTGCGTGTTGATGTAGCTGGCGTCGTGTACGATCACAAGTCCGCCGCCGGCCTGATCATGCTGGCGAAGCGGATACGCGTAGACGTGGACCGATGCTGATCCCAGTCGAGCAAATTGTCCTGAACCTTGATTTGTCGCGATGGCCTGCGTCACCAGCCACGGCTTCTCACCCAACCGGTTCGGCAAGCCCGGAGTAGCTGCTAAAAGCGAACCCTGTTTGTCATAGATCGCCATTCCCTCAAGCCGTTCGCGGTTGGCAAAACGATCGACGATTCGCTGGAGTTCACGGTGGGATTGTTTTTCAAGGTAAGGCTCGATATACCCCGCCAGGCTCTCACCCAGCACTTCCGCGCGTTGCTCGAGATCCTTGCGCAGAGCCAACTTCTCCAGCCGCACCTCGTTATATGAAAACGCCAGCGATACCAGCGTAATCCCTACGATCAGCGAGAGAATGAGTCGAACACTTAGCCAGCGCACGACGGTTTGTTACCTCAAATCAAGCGGCCGGATGTTTCGCGATACGAACTCCGTTAATGGAAGCCGGACATCCCCCCGCGAACGCGCGCCAACAATCGCCCCGCGGGCACAGATAATCTTACAGATGTTCCCGCCAAACCAAAAGACGCACAATCCCCGGTCGAGCGTTACCCCACTTCAGTATAGATACGGGAACATGAAGGAAAATATAGGGCGCGCACTGTAGGTTTTGCGCCACAAAAATTTAGAGGCACTGAGTAACGTGCCTCTCTCGCCCGTCAACGCTAATACTAAACTGCGCTTCGTCGTCCGCTCAGGAGGTTAATCACCAGGACCACCAGTGCCAGCACCAGCAGAATGTGAATGAATCCGCCGAGTGTGTAGGAACTTACTAATCCCAGTAACCACAAGACCAGCAATACCACGAATACTGTCCAAAGCATGTCGGTCTCCTTCGATAATCAGGTTTAAGTGCAGGCTCAGAGTTACCGGGCCCCACCGCGTTCAGGCACGACTATATTTGCTGCTTCGCCTGGGTACCATCGGGTAAAGGTGGTAGCTGGGAGAGGGAGTCGTGGTAGCCGCATCCGATGAGGGACTTGGGCTTCGCGATTCGTTCCCCTACTGGCATTCCATGTTTCAACTACCTCTCGAACCTGATTGGCATGGTGTCTGACAACAACTATGGTTTGGAAGGAATCGGATAAATCTCGAGAAGGAGTAATTTGGATGAAGCTTAACGGGAGTATTAAGACGCTTTTGCTGGCAGGAACATTGTTGAGCGGCGCTTTTCTGATGGCCCAGGACCAGAACACGACTGGCACGCCCGCTCCAGCCGACAACACCAGAATGAACCAGCGCGACCGGGACGCCAGCCAGCCCACGGCGGATCAACAAAAGGAAAACCGCTCGGATCGCGACATTACGCAACAGGTTCGCCGCGCCATTGTGAAAGACAAATCACTGTCGACCTATGCCCACAACGTAAAGATCATTACTCAGAACGGACAGGTAACGTTGAAGGGCCCAGTGCGCTCTGAAGAAGAGAAGCGAGCCATCGAAGCCAAAGCTGCGGAAGTCGCAGGCGACAGCAAAGTGACCAGCGAACTCGACGTCAAATCGAAGCAGTAGCGTCTTTTGCCACGCCGCTAGTTCTACTGTGGAATCAGCGATTTGCCTGCATGCAGTCTTCTCCGGTTACAGATAGGGAATCTACCTTATCGATACCTGGGTTTCGGCAGCGTAGTTTAGCAGTGGCAGTGAACCACTGCATGATAAGGCCCGGATGCTCGGGCTTGGAACTTGGTAAATCATAGTAAGGAGGAATGAATGAATTCAGACCAACTGAAAGGCAAATGGAAGCAGATAAAAGGCTCAGTAAAAGAGCGTTGGGGCAAGTTGACCGACGATGACCTCGATGTCATCGACGGAAAACATGATCAGTTAGTTGGAAAGATTCAGGAAAGATACGGCGTCGCTAAAGACGCAGCGCAAAAACAGGTTGACGAATGGAACGCCGCGGAACGAGCCGATGTTCAGCACCAGTCTGATGTGGAGCAGCGCAGGAAAGCGAGCTAGTTCGGACGGTGGCAGGGAGCCTGTTTTTACAGGCTCCCTTTTTTTCACCGATTTGTAACAGTTGGATTGCATCTAACGTTTGCTTGATGTCCGGCGAGGAGTGGAGCGGCCCCAGGTTTTTGTCGTTTCCCTGGCTTGGACCCGTTCGAAGCGGAACGACTGTCAGACGAGTCACGGTTTTCTTCTCGCTGGCTTATTACAGGTTCTTCTAGAGGCATCTAAAGCATTTAGCTGATCGAAGCGAGACTCAGCTTCCCCTATCGTGTGCTAGTGGAGGCACAAAAATTGAGGCAGCTTATCCGGCCGCGATCGGCCTCTGTTGCGGAAGCGAATTCTGGGTTCGATCGGAGCTAACGTATGGGGTGTTTCCGAATTCTGGTCGCCGACGACCATGAACTCGTGCGCCGGGGAATCCGCGTCCTGCTGGAGAATCATCCGGGATGGGAAGTTAGCGCGGAAGCTAAAGATGGGCGGGAAGCGGTCGAACGAGCTAATGAGCTTAAGCCCGATCTTGTTCTCATGGACATCGGGATGCCGAATCTCAACGGCATTGATGCAGCGCGGCAGATTCTCGCTAATTCCCCTGCGACTCACATCCTCATTTTGACCATGCACTATTCCCAGCAGGTGGTGCAGGAAGTATTAGCCGTGGGAGCACGCGGCTTCCTATTGAAATCCGATGCAGGCCGCGACCTCATCACTGCAGTCGAAGCTGTTCAACACAATCGCACTTTTTTCACCAGCCAGGCCACGGAAGTCGTCGTCGACGGATATCTGAACCCGGAACGCAAAGAAGAACAGCCCCTCAGAAATCGCCTCACGCCGCGGGAGCGCCAGGTGGTCCAACTACTGGCAGAGGGAAAAACTAGTAAAGAAGTTGCTGTAACCCTCAACTTGAGCGTGAAGACGGCAGAAACGCACCGCACCAACATCATGCGCAAGCTCGATCTTCACTCAGTTGCCGATCTCACCCTTTACGCCCTCCGCAATGGTATCGCGCAAGTTTTCTAGTGACTTACTCCGAGTTTTGTCACAAAACGTGACGACATTGTCATTGTCAATGTCTTCTGTACTGTATATTCGATCTAAGGTCTCAGGGATGCCCTGAGTCAACTCAGCAATATTGTTGATTAATAAGGTCTCTAGTGTATTGTTAGCACTCTCCCGGAGGCGATAGTCTCCTGCAAGCGCGGCAAAGCGGCCGTGCTGCGAGCGATACCAGAGATTAGCGACACAGGAGAGTTAAGAGTGGTTCGCATTCTCGTAGCAGATGATAATCCGGCTATACGAAAGTGCCTTCGGGGACTGCTCGAGCATCATAACGATTGGCGGGTATGTGACGAGGCAGTCAACGGTAGAGAAGCCGTCGAACATTTTCAGAAAACTAAGCCTGATCTGATCGTGATCGATTTACAAATGCCCGAGATGAACGGGTTAGATGCCGCTCGCCAGATTGTTCATGAATCGCCGGGCACGCCGATTCTGATGGTGACCATCCACCTGTCAAAGCAGTTGAGCGAGGAGGCCCGCAAAGTTGGCATCCGCGGGACTTGTGCGAAGGGAAACATCAACTGCGTCGTGGACGCGGTGGGAGCACTGTTGCGGAAAGAAACTTACTTCCAAAACTAGATCTAGTCCGCCGCGGCATTCTTGGCCTGAAGCTTTTCCTTCAGCGGAAGGGCCACGGAAACTACAGCGCCCGGTGATTTTGCCTGAACCTCGAGATGGCCACCTAGTTCGCGCACACGTTCACGCATACCAGCCAAGCCAACGCCAAAACTGATTCCTTTGGTCTGAAAGCTGTCCAGGAATCGGGGAGGAATGCCCTTGCCGAAATCCCTCACTTCCAAAACGACTTTTTCTGGAAACACTTTGAGGGAAACTTCGGCTCGCGGGCTGCCGGAGTGACGATGAATGTTGGTAAGGCTCTCCTGCAATACGCGAAACAGCCCGAGTTCGATTGCCTTGGGAAGGCGTCCCAGGTTTTCCGGCAGGTCGATTTTTACCTGGATCCCACTACGCTGCGCAAACCCTTCCAGATACCACTTTGCCGCCGACGAGAATCCCGCTTCATCCAAGAGCGGAGGATGCAGTAAGTGCGAGATCGTTCTGGTTTCAGCGATGGACTGATCCAACAGCTCGATGGCTTCCGCTAAAAGCGCATCTGCGGGCCGGGAGTTGGAAAACATGTCTAAATTCATCTTTACTCCCGCCAAATATTGTCCCAGGCTATCGTGAAGCTCACGGGAAAATCTGCGTCGTTCCTCATCCTGAAGCTGCAGCAGTCGCCCCGTCAGACTCCGCAAAGACCTCTCACTGTCACGAAGATTGTCTTCGGCTTGCTCACGAGCATCGAGTTCGGTGGCAAGCAGGCGGTAGTGCACGGAGAACATAACCAGCGCAAGAATAAACGCCACCATCAAAACAACTACAGCGAGAGTGAACAGACGTTTCGAAGCCTTGGCTCGCGCAATCAGCAGCTTTTCTTCCCCATCCCGCATTTCCTGGAGAGTGGAGGAGGCTTCCGAAACCAGCGGCAAAGCACGAGCCGAAACTCTCGTTTGTCCCTGCTGGTCTTGAGGATTTGTTTTCTTGAGCTCAACCGAATCGCGAAATAAAGCGATCCTGCGCGCCATTATTTCTTCCAGGCGCGTGCAATTTTGTTGCTGCTCGGTATTATCTTTTGTCAGCTCTCGCAGATGTCGCAGCGCCTGGTAAATTTTCGCAATCGCTGCTTCAAAGCCATTCAATTCATCGGCTCTTCCCGTGATTACATAACCGGCGCGGTCGCGTTCAGCATCCAGGGCTGCCGAATCCACATCCCCCAGAGCCGCCTGCACTTCATAAGTGTGGACAACCCAGTTTTCGCTTTTGGTGAGGCGCCCAATAGAAATATAAGTGGCGAGTCCGCTCAGACAAAGCAGCATCACGGCCGTTGCGAATGCCACCTGCGCTTTGTTACGAGCTGGCATCGCTAACTGTGCCATCAATTAGCATCCACGAATATCAGGGGATCAACTCTCTACCGGTGGAGCGCTTCAGCGATTTGCCTTCCGGAAGTCGGCAATAAGTTTCTCGAGCTTCTGAGAATCTCTTTCAATGGTGGCATACAACCGAAGTTCACGCCACTGTTGATCGAATTTTTCTGCCATGCTCTGTCTTCTAACCCGTGAACGAGCGAGTAAGTTGTGGCAACTCCTGGGTTTGTAACAACTGGCTGTGCAATAAACAGATCGGTTCACGGTGCCTCCTGCCGTTGAGGTTTGTCGGGTTCTGGTGAGCGTCGCACCTGACACTCAGCCTGGGCCAGCACTCGCAGCCCACGAAGTGCATCGCCTAAGGCCCAGTGCTCTTCTTCGGAAACCCCATTCCTAAGGTTGATTTCCTCGATTCGCTGATTGATAGCGTTTTCCGCAGTAGCAATCCTTGCCGGCAGTGCTTCGGGATTCAGTTCTAGCATGGCTTCAGTGTATTTGTCTTGCCACAAAGAGTTCTTCACGTTGGGGTGTCTCGTTTCCTTACAAAGCTAAAACATACACATTCCACTAAAAAAGGGTGGAAATAGTTCATCCGCAAGAATTAAAGAACGGAAGATTTGGCTTCGAACAATAAAAGACTTGGAATGGCGGCAAGAATAGTCAACGGACAATTAAAAAATGGTTGACAACTATAATTAAAAAATCATATAAGTATCGGTAAAGAACTTAGAGGTATCGAACTCGTATGGCCAAAGAAACAATAAAGAATCAAAAGCCGCCACTAAATTATGACCGCGTAGCCTTGACCAGTGTTCGCAGGAACCGCCGGGGAAAGCACCACGATCTGATCCAGGGCATTTTTCAGGATCTGGAAACGCTTCCGGTTGGGTCCGCCATCAAGCTCCCTTTGTTGGGTGTGGATGGCATTACGCTGGCGAATCTCCGATCGGCGGTGCATCGCGCATCCGTGGCGCGTGGCTTGAAAATCGAAACTTTATCGGACGAGGAGAATTTTTATATTTGGAAGGGCGATAAGTAGGCGTACGGAGCCATCCCTTGGACCCTGAATGCATTCCGTCTACGGCCTACAGGATTCCCTGTATTCCGCATCCTATCCAGCGACCTTAGAATCACTTGGTTCGAGGAATTCTCCCTCATTCCATCTAAGGTTGGTGACAGAAAGGGAGAAGTAGTCCGGTTAACATGAGCGCCACCAATCTCTTACCAACAAACGGTGCGCCGACTGCGCCCCAGTCGCGCTGGGCTGACCAAAAGCACACAGCTCATGTCGTCCACTTCTACGGAGAAGATCGCTTCCTTCTCGACGAACTCAGCCGCTTTATTGGTAACGCGCTGGGGTCCGGTGAGCCGGCAGTAATCATTGCCACCAAGGAGCATCGAGAGGGGCTCAATCAGCGGCTGGAGGATTGGGGGTTGGATACTGTCCGAACTGTCGCGCAAGGCAGGTACCTGCCCTTAGACGCCGCGGAGACGTTGTCCAAGATAATGCATAACGGATCGCCAGACCCAGCCCGCTTTGCCGAAGTTGTGGGCAGCGCGATAGCAAAGGTCAAAGCAGCGACTCAAGGCGAACCTCGCCCGGTAGCGGCATTCGGCGAAATGGTCGCCCTTCTCTGGGCGGATGGAAAGTTTGAAGCCGCGATGCGGCTCGAACAGCTGTGGAACGATTTTGCTGAAACCCATCCTATTTCCTTGCGCTGCGCGTATCCGATGTCAAGTTTTTATCGCCAGGAACATGGCGACTCGCTTCTTCAGATTTGCGCTCAACATTCCGCGGTGATTCCCGGCGAAAGCTATACCGAGTTGGTCAGCCAGGACGAGCGCCTGCGCACCATCGCTCAATTGCAACAAAAGGCGCCGGCATTAGAGACTGAGGTTGCCGAACGTCGCCGTGCTGAAGAGAAGCTCCGCCGCCACCAGGCAGAGCTGGAGTCTTTGGTCGAAAAGCGCACTTCAGCGTTGCGTCAGCTCTCAGCAAGATTGCTCAGCTTGCAGGATTCCGAACGTCGCCGCATTGCACGAGAGCTGCACGATAGTCTGGGACAATATCTGGTCGCATTGAAACTGAATGTGGACATCCTGCGGCACTCGCCTGCGCGCGAAGAGTTGTGGTCGCAATGCTCTGAGCTGATGGAACGCTGTGTCGCCGAGGT
>Ga0073928_10005910_pt1 | contig 16828 bp, 14 predicted proteins | sample PaiPotPPA55metaG_FD_76969 | JGI IMG/M metagenome (GOLD analysis project Ga0073928, IMG submission 76969) | Iron sulfur acid spring bacterial and archeal communities from Banff, Canada, to study Microbial Dark Matter (Phase II) - Paint Pots PPA... ... | reverse complement strand
CAGACTTCACCTCTGTCCTTCGCTTTATCGAGGATAACTGGGGCCTCGGCCGCATCGGTGGAGGATCGTTAGACAACCTCTCGGGACCGTTGGCGAATCTGTTCGACTTTACCCACGCCAGGAGTGTCAAGGTCTGTCTGAATCCTTCGACTGGCGAACCCGAGACATGCCTATAGACTGACCGGAATATACCGGGGCGCCAACAAACGGCGCTCCGGTCCAATCATGCACAGCCGTGCGTCATCTCTGATGACGCATCACCGCGGGGGGAGCAGGCGCTCTTTCTGGAAATGACGGACCCATTTGCGGAACATGTCCTCGGTATCCATGCAGTCGTGAAAGCCCGCCTGACGCGCCTTGATGATGCTGACGATCGCGGGACGGGGCGGCCTGTCGGCCCCGTAGGCGAAACAGAAATCCGCGAACTCGAACGATTCGCCGACGAAGGCGTTAACATCGGCGGGCGAGCGCAATCCGTACTTGCGCGCGATAGCCGCCCATTCTGCTGCCTTTTTTGGCATTTCATGCTGCAGGCAGACGGGTTCCGGCGGACCAACTTCCATCCCAAGCGCATCTGCGATGGCCGGCCAGACCTCGTCCCATACAAAGACATCGCCGTTAGTAATATTGAAAATTTCGTTAGCGCAGGCAGAGGTCGTTGCCGCCCATTCGAAGGAACGCGCGAGCAAACCGGCATCGACCGCTTCGAAGATGAACGGCGGACCTCCGGGAAACGACAGTGGCAGTCCAGCTTCCTTTCTTAGAGCGGCGAATACGCCTATCGCGGGTATGATATTCAGATTGCCGCCGATCGCTTCACCCACCACCAACTGAGGCCGTAAGATTGTCCAGCTCCATCTGCTGCCGGCCTGTTTGGCTCGAAGATAGTCTTCCTGCAGCCAGTAGAAATTAGCATGCGGATGGCGTGGGTCACGCTCGCGTGCTGGAATCCGCATTGGCCCGAGGTGAGCGCCATAGGCCTTGGTGCCCTGGAGCAATGAAACATGCTGCAAATTGGCCGCGGCGTTGAGCGGCTCGAACAGGTTCCTCAGCATCGTCAGGTTGGTCTCCATCTGATCGCGCTGCGTCCAGCCTTGTATCAGCGACGGCTTTTCGTAGAGCGCAGCATAAATCAGGTGGGTGACATCGGTCATTTGCCCGAGGACCTCACTGCAACGCTGCTGGTCCTGCAGGTCGAGGGAAATAAAAGTGGCTCCGTCAACCGCCACGGGCATCCGCCGCGAGATGGCCACCACCTCCCAATCGTTGAGCCTGGCGAAATGACGCACCGCGGCGAAGCCCACTAAACCTGACGCACCCGCGATAAGCACTTTGTTCATGGTTCCATGCACCTCGGATTTCTTTCCTAGCCCGTCCGGGCGGGACAAACCAACCCGAACACGGTTCACATTGGTTTCTCATCCAAGTAACGTGACCCCGCTGGCGGGATCGAGATGGCGATAATATTTGCGTGCTTGACGTTTGTCTCAACCTGTTTCGGTGGCCTCGCCGCCATCCGCCTGCGTGACCGGCTGCATCTGCTGCTCGGCTTCAGTTCCGGTGCGGTTATCGCAGTTGTGCTGTTCGATGTCATCCCGGAGATCTTCGAGATAGGCGGCGCCGCGACGCCGGTTATGCCGGTCGTGGCTTTGGGCTTCCTGACGTTCTTTGGGCTCGAACGCTTCACCGCTCTGCACCGGAGCCGCGAACACGCCCATCAGACGGGCGTCCATCCGGAAGAGTTCGGCATAATTGCTGCGGCTGGCCTCTCGGTGCATAGCTTCCTCGACGGTTTCGCTATTGGCGTCGGCTTTCAAACCAACTTTCGTATAGGACTACTGATTTCGCTGGCAGTTATCGGACACGATTTTAGCGATGGGCTCAACACGGTGACGGTAGTTCTCGCGCACGGAAATGCAATTGACCGTGCGGTGAGATGGCTGATGGTCGATGCGCTTGCGCCGATGGCTGGCGCACTCACTGCGTTGCCTCTGCGACTCGGCGAAACAGTGCTGCCATGGCTGTTGGCTTTTTTCGCGGGCGCTTTTTTGTATATCGGGGCTTCAGATTTGCTACCGGAAGCGCGGGAACACGACTCGCCTGTGGTAGGAGTAGCGACCACCGCGGGGATGCTACTGATGTTTCTGATCAGCCACTATTTGCACATGCGCTAGTGTAGTGTCCCGCAAGTAACTTCACGATATTGGGTCGCAGCTTGTCTTTTACCTTGCCGCCGGATTCTGTCATTCCCGCGTGCGTGCTGCCGCGCGGGAGGAATCCCGGATTCCTTAGAGCGGTTTAACTGCTACCGACCCGTCCGTCGGAGCCTCGGGATTCTTCGCGCGGCAGCCACGCGCGAGAATGACAAGCGCCGGAGGTTCACATGCCTGCAAAGGTATTTACGGGACGCCATACCTAGGAGCGGGCAGGGTATCAAAGGCTCCGGCGGGCAAGACCTTTGTTAGGGTTTACCGCTTCTTCTCGCCACAATAGAGAAGATTGGCAGAGGCGATCGGCAACGGTGTATTATTCTTGGGCTGAGCGAATCAAATCCGAACGAAAAAGAGGCGGTCCCGAGGCCCGCCGCAGTAAAGGTACTCTGAAACCTGCGGAGGAGTTATGGACATATCAAATGAAGAGATGCGCAAGCGTATCGCACGGTTCAACGAACTGATGCCGATGGACTACAAACAGATGACGGGCGGCGAGATGGTCCCGCGTTCGATGCAAGGCTTCTCGGTCATCGGCCATGTCACCAACGCCGCCCCTGCCATTCCCGGCGATCATGGCTTTACGGTTGCATTCAACAGAGTGCAGCCGGGGAAAGGTGCGCCGCTGCACAGCCATACGGTCGTTGAGGTATTCGTACCGCTCAGCGGAAGATGGAAATTCTACTGGGGTGAGGACGGCAAGGGCGAGGCTGAACTCGGGCCATGGGACACAATCTCTTTTCCGGCCGGTTTGATGGAGGGCTTCCGCAATATCAGCGCTGAGGAAGGCACGCTGCTCGTGATTCTTGGCGGTCCCGATGTCGGCGAAATTGTCTTCCGCAAGAACGAGGAGCAACCGGCAGCCTAAGAAACAGGGAGCGGAGCGAAGAGGTACTGTTCCCACTTACCCGGAGCAAAGGGCGCATCACAACCCGACCGATGCGCCCTGATGCTTACCAGGTCGTCAGAGAGGCCGCCGGAGAATTCAACTCGAATTAATCACGCATACTAAAAAGAGTTGGGCTTTCCCGGCCGCGAGCTTACTACAATCCGATTTCCCGCAGGAACGGTGACAGCACTTCCAGCAGTCCGCCAGGATTGTCGCCTTGAACATTATGCCCTGCATTTTCGACCCGTACCCAACGCCCCTTGGCGAGTGAACGTGCGAACTTGCCAGCAGCGTCGTCGGTTAACACGTCGCTTAGTGCTCCGCGTACGATCAATGTCGGGCAGCTTATCTGCGGAATTTGCTGGGCAAGCCGCTCGCGTTGCGCGGTCGCTATTCGCGCATACTCTTCAGAAGCGCGCCGCTGATCGTGCTTGAGCGCCCATTTGCCAGCAGGCGTCTGCCGGAGGTTGTAGTAAAGACTGCGTTTTAGGACGGCCGGATTACGCAGCGGATTAAATTTTACCGCACGCTCGAGAAAAGCTTCGGGCGAGTCGAGTTCGGGAGTGCTCGCAAATTCGCGAATTCGCTGGGTGCCGGCCGGATTAATTTCCGGACCGACGTCCACTACTACCAACCCTCTCAGCTCTCGGCTATGCCGGATGGCGTAAGCTATTGAATTGAGGCCACCCATAGACTGTCCCACCAATACAGGATTCTCGAGCCGCAGCTGTTTGATGAAACCCTCGACATCCGTAAGTTGAGTCTCCACCCCATAATCGACCACGGGTGACCATTCGCTGTCGCCATGGCCTCGCTGATCGAGCGCGATGCAATGGTAGCGGTCACGCAACATAACGCAGACCACGTCCCATGTGTGGGCATTGAGTCCGCCACCGTGAAGAAAAAGGAGCGGAGGGCCGCCGCCGCCCCAGTCGAGGTAATGAAACCGCATCGAGCCGATGATCACCTGACACTCTTCCGGCAGAGCAACGGCGGAGGGCTTCAGATTGGCAACTTCGAGCGCCGTCCGAAACATTTGCAATTGTTCAGTAGGGTCCATGATGTTTCCTTCTTTTGTGCACCTTGTTTCGTGTGCACCTTGTTTCGTTCTCTCCTGGATATGGGAGAATACGGAGCGGGGCAGGCTGAGAACACTTCGTTGACGGTCTGCCCGAAGAAGTATTTAACTCGCAGGCCTACGGAGCACTACCGGATCGATTTTGCGCGGAATGAGTTGGCCGTCTCCGAGCTTGCCTGCCAACTGACCATTCTCAACAATTACCTTACCGCGCAGAATAGTCATTACCGGCCAGCCCTCTACCTGCCATCCTTCCCATGGACTATAGTCGCTCACGTGGAAATCCTCGCGAGTGAGTGTCTTCTTGACTGACGGGTCGAGCAAGACTATGTCCGCATCGCTGCCGGGAGCAATTACTCCTTTCCGCGGGTACAGTCCAAGAATACGGGCCGCATTGGTTGATGTCACTTCGGCGAAGCGCTGCAACGTCATGCCGCGCCGAACGACGCCTTCTGTATAAATGATGCCCATGCGGGCCTCGGCGCCGAGATTACCTCCGGTGACGTTGTCGATTCGCTTGCCCAGCAATTTGTGCTCGAGCGTGGTTGGAAACTCGTCGGTGGCGGTAGTTGAGACACCGTCATTGACCAGCCCTTGCCAGAGTGCCTTCTGATCGTCTGCATATTTCAATGATGGATAAGTGTGATAACAGAACCCGCGCGGCTTTTTATAGTCATCGGCCGAGAACAAGGCGTAATGGTGAAGGGTCTCGCAATAAACCGGCAGGCCATGCCCTCGTGCTTCCGCCACTGCCTCGACCCCTTCCAGCGCGGAAGTATGCACGAAGTAGACGGCTGTCCCGGCGGCCTTGGCGAGCCGGATAACGCGCTCGAACGCAAGGCATTCCGACAACTTAGTATGAACCAGGTGCAGATTTGCTCCCTCGGTGCGCCCCTCTTCGGCAAATCGCTCGTAGTTAAATTGAACTATATCGTCATCTTCGGCGTGGACCACCATAATTCCGTCATTCTTTGCCACTTTCTCCATTGCGAACTGGATGCGGCCAAAGTCCAGCCGCAGCCGGGGCCGTTTGGGATGAGGGGGCAGCACGTCGGTTGTGAAGACCTTGAAACTGGGGAATCCTTGCTTGATTACATCGCCCAGCTGATCGAACACCTTGAGTGGCAGCGCTCCCATCAGGGCTACATGGAATGAGTAATCCACAAACGAATTACCTTTCCAGCGCGCGGCGCGCTCTTCGATCGCATTAGTGATTTCCATCGACGGCTCGACGAAACAGAAGTCGAGATGCGTGGTGGTACCGCCATAGGCCATCCCGCGCGTGTCCTCTTCCGGCCCAAGCGTAGATTTACCGCTGTCGGGGTTCGTCAGGTCGAAGATATCCAGGTGGGCATGGGGTTCAATACCGCCTGGCACGACGATTTTGCCATCGGCGTTAATCGTGCGTCCGGCCTGCATCGAGGGATCGTCGATGCCGACGTAGGCAACATGTTCACCGCTGATGCCGACTGCCCATCGCGCCACACCCTGGGGGGTTACAACCTGACCGTTCCGGATAAGCAAATCCAACATGGCTCCAGCCTCCCTTGGTCGATCGTCCCGCTGAAATTTCAGCCTGCGAGCAAGCGAAAGCGCATCACCCTCACCCCGCCATCTCTCGTAAAAGAGGCGCGGACTGAGTCGCGCCGCGAGACTCTTTGGATTATCCTTTGCGCCAGTCGAAATTCCGCTCGTAAAAATCGGCGACGCGCAATAGCATCACCTCGTCGAAGTGGCGTCCGGTCAGCATCATGCCGATCGGCAATCCGGCTGACATCGCGCAGGGCAGACTGAGTGAGGGGTGGCCCGTCATGTTGAATACTGCGGTATTTCCCAGCATGCTCCAGCCTCGCTCGATCACCGCCCGCGGCCGCAGATCTGGCTCATATCGGAGAGCCTTCACCGGAGTAGTCGGCATGACCAGCGCATCGACCTGCTCCAGCACTGCGTCATAGGCGCCACGCAACGATGCGCGCATGTTCTGTGCCTTCGCATAAAGACGGCCGTGATAGTGGCGGTTGAGAAAACTGCCGACGAGGAGCACCAGCTTCAGAGTCGGCGGCAGATCGTCTCCTTGCGTCTTGCGGAAACGTCCCAGGGCGCTGGCCAGGCCGGCATCATAATAACCCCGAAAATGATACCCGACGCCGTTGGCATACATCAGCGCATTGGCCCCTTCAGCAATAAGACCCCAAACGACGCTGTCGGCCTGAAGATGAGCCGGCACTGACACTTCCTCGACTTGGGCGCCGAGTCCCGCCAGTACCTGAATCGCTCGGCTGACCGCGGTGTCGACGTCGGGTTCCGCGCCGGGCAGGCCGAAACCTTCTCGCAGTACGCCTAGACGAATCCCCTTCAGGTCGCGGCCAAGCGCCTGCGCATAGGGCTCTACTTTGATTTCCGTTTGCCGAGGATCCATCGGGTCTCGGCCCGCGATCACTTCGAGCATCAGTGCGACGTCGGCAACGGTCCGGCCCATCGGTCCGGCATGGTCGAAGGTCGGGTCAATGCCGACGTAGCCGGTGTACGGCACAAGTCCATTGGTTGGCTTCAGTCCGACCACTCCGCACCATGAGGAAGGAATCCGGATCGAACCGCCCTGATCCCCGCCGATCGTGATGTCGATATCATCATAATATAGAGCCGCGGCGGAGCCGCCCGACGAACCGCCGGCCAGATGCTCATGATTGTGCGGGTTACGCGTAGGACCGAACGCGCTGGTATCGCCCCCGCCGGAGAATGAGAAGTTGTCGAGGTTGAGTTTCGCGACGATTTCACCGCCGGCGTCGAGAATTCTGGTAACGAGTGTGGCATCGGTTTCGGGCGCATAGCCTTCCATCACCAGCGATCCGCACGTCATCGGAATTCCCGCGACAGCGAAACAATCCTTAATGCCAACCCGTTTGCCGGCGAGGTTGCCGGCGCGAGCACCTTTCACCGAGCATCGCCGCAGTATTGCGTTGAGCGGGTCGTCCTTCGGGTCGGGCCGATAGCCGCGGTCGCGCTCCGGATATTTAACCGGCGGCAGCAGCGACGGGGCGCGGTCGAGGAGATCAACGTCGCTCCGGCCGGGATAATCACCTAATTCGCTCCGGGTGCTTACGCGGCAACACGTTGGCCTTCGCGCGTGCGCAATTCCAGCCCGCGCGGGCCGGCATCGACGACTACGTGGCTGCCGTCGCGAATCTCACCTGCCAGCAACTTGCGGGCGAGCGCGGTTTCCAGCTCGTGCTGAATCATTCGGCGCAAGGGACGCGCACCGTAGACTGGATCGTAGCCGTGCTCGGCGAAGTAATCGCGCGCGTGCTCCGTCAGCTCCAGTTCGATCTTGCGCTCCTCCAGCCGCTTACGCAGCCGCACCAACTGGATTTCGACAATCTGGCGCAATTGCTCCTTGGTCAGCGGATGAAACACCACGATTTCGTCGACCCGGTTGAGGAACTCCGGCCGGAAGCTCTGGCGCATTATATCGAGCGCCTGCTCCTTCATCCGCTCATAGTTCTGACCCTTGTACGACAGGATGACCTGGCTGGCGATATTCGAAGTCATGATCACGACACAGTTCTTGAAGTCGACCGTCCGTCCATGACCGTCGGTAAGCCGGCCGTCATCGAGCAGTTGCAGTAGGATATTGAAAACGTCGGCGTGAGCCTTTTCGATCTCGTCGAACAGCAGCACCGAATACGGCCGCCGCCGCACGGCTTCAGTAAGCTGGCCGCCCTCGTCGTAGCCGACGTATCCTGGCGGCGCACCGACCAGACGAGAAACGGTGTGTTTCTCCATGTACTCGGACATGTCGATGCGCACCATCGCGTTCTCGTCATCGAACAGGAACTCGGCCAACGCACGTGCCAGCTCAGTTTTGCCGACACCGGTTGGACCGAGAAAAATGAACGAGCCGATGGGCCGATTGGGATCTTTGAGGCCAGCGCGGGCGCGAATTACCGCGTCAGCCACCGCCGAGACCGCTTCATCCTGACCGATGACCCGCTTGTGTAAATGCTCTTCGAGATGGGCGAGTTTTTGCACTTCACCCTCAAGCAGGCGTGATACGGGAACTCCGGTCCATCGCGCGACCACTTCGGCTATATCCTCCTCGTCGACCTCCTCCTTGATCAACCGCGAGCCGCTCGGCGTACTAGCGGCTTTTTCGGCCGCCGCAAGCTCCTTTTCGAGACTCGCCAGTTTGCCGTACTGCAGCTCCGCGACCTTGTTGAGGTCGTATTCACGCTTGGCCTTGTCGATTTCGTGACGGGTCTGCTCGATGTCACTCTTTATTTTCGAAAGTTTTTCGATCGCGTCCTTTTCAGTCTGCCACTGTGCGCGCAATGCTTGACGACGGTCCTCGGCATCGGCCAGTTCTTTTTCGAGTTTTTCGAGCCGATCGCGCGAGGCCGGATCCGTTTCGCGCTTCAGTGCCTCCCGCTCGATTTCGAGCTGCATGACGCGCCGGTTCGCCTCGTCCAACTCAGCCGGCATCGATTCCTTTTCCGTGCGAAGCTTGGCGGCCGCTTCGTCCACCAGATCGATTGCCTTGTCCGGCATGAAGCGGTCAGTGATGTAGCGCTTCGAGAGTATCGCCGCGGTCACCAGCGCGGAATCCTTGATCCGGATACCGTGATGCACCTCGTAGCGCTCCTTCAGTCCGCGCAGAATCGAGATGGTGTCTTCGATGCTCGGCTCATCGACCATCACCGGCTGAAACCGCCGCTCCAACGCCGCGTCCTTCTCGATATGCTTGCGATACTCGTCGAGCGTGGTCGCGCCGATGCAATGTAGTTCGCCGCGAGCCAGCATCGGTTTTAGCAGATTAGAGGCGTCCATCGCGCCCTCTGCCGCACCGGCGCCAACCACGGTATGAAGTTCGTCAATGAACAGAATGATCTCGCCCTCGGCCTCCTGCACTTCCTTCAGCACCGCCTTCAGGCGTTCCTCGAATTCGCCGCGATATTTCGCGCCCGCGACCAGCGCCCCCATATCCAACCCGACTAGCCGGCGGTTCTTCAATCCTTCAGGTACGTCACCTGCCACGATGCGCTGCGCCAGACCTTCGGCGATGGCGGTTTTACCGACACCAGGTTCGCCGATCAGCACCGGGTTGTTCTTGGTGCGCCGCGATAGCACCTGCATCACGCGGCGAATCTCGTCGTCGCGTCCGATCACCGGATCAAGTTTGCCCGCCGCGGCAAGCTGTGTAAGATCGCGGCCATAACGCTCCAGTGCCTGGTAGGTTGCCTCGGGATTGGAGGAAGTGACACGCTGATTACCGCGGATCTTTTTCAACGTAGCCATCAGCTTGTCATGAGTGATGCCGGCTTCGCGCAAGATGCGTGCGGCAGCACCCGGTTCGTCGAGCATCGCAATCAGCACGTGCTCGACCGAAACAAATTCGTCTTTGAGCTTGCCAGCTTCCTGCTCCGCTCGCGTCAGCACGCGGTTGAGGCGCTGAGTCATGTAAGCCTGGCCCGCATCTGCGCCCGAGCCCGTCACGCTCGGAATCTTGCGCAACTCGTCCGCCAGTTTCTGGCGGATACCCGCTAAGTCTGCGCCCGCAATCTTGACGACAGAGGCAGCCAGGCCCTGATCGTCCTCGAGCAATGCCGACGCCAGATGTTCAACGTCGACCGCCTGATGATGAGCAGCCACGGCAGTGCTTTGCGCACGGCCGAGCCCCTCCTGGAGTTTTTCAGTAAAGCGATTGACATTCATTCGTAAATTAGCCCTCTACCAATCAAGCTAACCACTGGCAGAACCACCGCAAGCATAAGATCGTCCGGTTGATCGAGCTTTTTCGGATGAAGTACACCGGGCGCCCGGCATCCTTACTAACGCGCGGAGAAAGCGCAGAATCGCTGGGGTTCAGACCGCGGCGCCCTCTTCGATAACGGCTTCCTCGCGCACCTGCGCCTGAAATTCGATTTCATCCAGCAGACGCTTGTTGCGCCATCCTCCCCAGAGGAACCAGTACCCGGCCATTGCCGCCGACAATACCGTAGTCACTGGGAACGCATACCAGATACCCCTGACGCGCAAAGCGGTATGCGCTGATAGTACATAGGCGAGAGGAAAGCGCAGCATCCACAGCGAGATCATTGCAAGCACCATCGGCGCCACTGTATCGCCCGCGCCACGCAAAGAGCCGGTCAAAACCTGCTGCACCCCGATGAAGCCGAAGGTCAGGGCGATCGCACGGATGAAGACGGCACTCTGCTCTATCGCAGGACCGCCGTAGGGAATGAAGAACCTGGCGATCGCGGCTGCCCCAAAAAAGGTCAACACGCCCCCGAGCGTCAAAATGATGAAGACGACTGAACAACTGACCAGGTTGGTCCGCTCGGCGCGGTGCAATTGGCTGGCGCCGATGTTTTGGCCAACCAAGGCGGAGGTCGCCACTGACAGGCCGAGTGCAGGAATCAGCGCGCAACTCATGACTCGCACCCCAATTCCGTAAGCGGCCACGGCGATCGTGCCGAAACCCGCCACCAGCATGGTCATGACCGTCATTCCCAGCGCCTGGGTGGACTGCTCGATCGAGGAGGGAAAGCCGATACGGAATATCTGGCGCATCAGATCAAAGTCGGGCCGCAAGTAGGGCCACTTCAGACGGATTCCGTGCCGACCCCGGACCATCAACGTGAGTCCGGTCGCGGCGGCCAGCCCCTGTGTGCACAACGTCGCCATCGCCGAGCCCGCTACCCCCATGCGCGGCAGCGGTCCCCAGCCGAAGATCAACAGCGGATCCAAGGCGAAGTTGATAAGCACCGTGATGAACACGATGAACATCGGCGGGTAGACCACGCCTCTACCCCGCATCAGCGCCTGATACGCAAAGAACATGAACACAAAAATAAAGCCCAGCACCGCAATCTGGAAAAATCGCACCGCGTCCGGCAGCACCTCTGGCGCGGCCCCCATCAACCGCAGGATTGGCGTGGCGACGATGTAGCCGACCGCCGCGAGCACCAGCGAGACCAGGAACACCATCAACACAGTCTGCGCGGCGACGTGATTCATCGCGTCGTCATCGCCGCGCCCGGTATACTGCGCTACAAGCACGGTTCCGGCAATCGGCAGGCCTCCGCCCAAGGCAATCAAAAGGAAGCTAATCGGAAAACAGAACGACACTGCCGCAACCGCTTGTGCGCTCAGGCGTCCCACCCAGAAAGTATCGACCACCTGGTAGGCGGTTTGCAGCATGTTCGAGATGATAATAGGGATGGCGAGCCGAAGGAGATTAAGCGAGATCGACCCCTCGGTGAGCGGCGTCTCGGCACGGACTGGCCTTACCATCCTGATTCGGGCTGACACCAGTACACTAGCTCATGAGGTCCCAAAGCGCGTGAAAGCCGTCGGCCTCTTGAGGCTCTAGACACTATTGTAACCGTCACCCCCGGAGCAAGCTCAACGCCAAGCCCCTTTGTGCCGATGATGAAACGAGTTGCCTCGTCGCGTTTGTGACGCCATCCGTGGCCTGCGCCAGGATTGCAGCTAAATGATACGCGTGGCGTTTGCCAACGTTTGTGCGACGCTTGCGCTAGGTCGTCTATTTGGATCGTTCCTGTCGTAGAGCAGAAACATGGGTCGGGTCGGCCGGATCACGCAGAGCCATCCAGCGGTTCAGGCGCGCGCTTCAGCATCGGGTTCAAATCCCCAATTATTAGACGATATTCGCTTAGGGACCGTTCCTAATTGTTCTTCGAGCAACAGGCCCAGAGTGCACGGAGAATTGAATTTGTGGCCTTTGCCGCAGGAGTGGCAGCGAATTATTCGGTAACGCAGCGTCGTACCGCTGCTCGGTCGTTTTGGGCGCGATCCCAATGTAGAGAAGACACCAATTGCCGCGCTTGACGCAGCCGGCTACAGGCACCGTCGGCAGCGCGCCTTGGAAACCACCATCCGTACACTTCCGCTTTTGGCGGAGGGGCATTAGAGGTAGTGTTAGTCCTGTCCAGCGTATAGAGCGGTACTTGGTTAATGAGCTGATCGGCTAGCTGGCTGATTGTCCCGTCCATCGTATGACTGGCCCTTGGACATTTACGTCTGTGCTTTCAGCACGGTGCGGCCGGCGATTACCTCGTCGATAAGCCCGTATTCGACTGCTTGCTGCGCGCTCAGGAAATTGTCGCGGTCGGTATCTTTCTCGATTTTCTTGATGTTCTGGCCGGTATGATACGCCAGGATTTGATTGAGCACCTCGCGCAGGCGCAATGCCTCGCGCGCCTGGATATCAATATCCGCAGCCTGGCCCTCGAACCCGCCCGAGAGCTGATGAATCATGATGCGCGAATGCGGCAGCGAGTAGCGCTGACCTTTGGCACCGGCTGCCAGCAACACCGCTCCCATGCTGGCTGCCTGGCCGACGCACAAGGTTGAGACCGGCGGCTTGACGAATTGCATCGTGTCGTAGATCGCCAGACCCGCCGTCACCGAACCACCGGGCGAGTTGATATACATGTTGATTTCCTTCTCCGGGTCCTCCGATTCGAGGAACAGGAGCTGAGCGGTGACCAGGTTGGCATGATCGTCGGTGATTTGGCCGCCCAGAAACACGATGCGGTCTTTGAGCAAGCGCGAATAGATGTCGTAGGAACGTTCACCGCGCCCGGTCTGCTCAATGACGAATGGTACAAGGATGCTCATGACAACAGAGAATACTCCGGATGTTGTCTGCGGTCGATAAAGCCGGCAGCACGAAAAAAACTGCCAGCACAAAAAACCAGCCTGTGAGTGCCCGCGATATCGGCAAGATGCCGGTGCTGCAAGCGTCACCGCAGCCGGAAGCGTTCACCCAGAAACACTTCACGTACTCGGTCGTTGCCGACTATCTCCTGTGGACTGCCTTCCACCAGGATTTGCCCGCCGTGAATAACGTAGGCGCGATCTATAATCGAGAGCGTTTCGTGCACGTTATGGTCCGACATCAGAATGCCGATGCCACGCTCCTTGAGATAGCTGATGATGCGCTGAATCTCGACCACCGTGATTGGGTCGATTCCGGCGAATGGCTCGTCGAGGCAGAGGAAGAGCGGGTCGAGCACCAACGCCCGGGTGATCTCTACCTTGCGCCGCTCACCGCCCGACAGCACCCCCGCCATGCTCCGCGCCAGCCGGGCGATATCCAGTTCGTCGAGTAATGACTGTAGCCGTGCGCTGCGCTCTTCTTCGGTCAGCGGCAGGGTCTCGAGCACCGCGAGCAGATTCTGCTCGACCGTAAGCTTGCGGAACACCGATGGTTCCTGCGGCAGATAGCTAATGCCCCGGCGCGCCCGTTGGTACAGCGGCAACATTGTGATCTCGGCGCCGTTAAGCTCGATACGGCCGCTGTCAGGCCTGAGCAGCCCGACCAGCATGTAAAAGGTTGTGGTTTTGCCAGCCCCATTGGGGCCCAGCAATCCGACCACCTCGCCTTTGCCAACCCGCACCCGGACGTCATTAACCACCGCCCTGCCGCCATAGCGTTTGGTAAGACCGATGCCTTCGAGGGAAGGGGCTTTGTGCGGTGGGACAATTACCTCCGGAGGGTAAAGTGCGTTTGGCTGAGGCATGACCATGGATGATTTCAACACGCGACCCTTCAGAATTTTATTCGGCCTTGCGCAGCGATGGGACTGTTACGTCAACTCTCTAGCTGAAATACGCCGGCGATGCGAAACGGATGCAGATTCATTATGAACTGTTGGGTTCTAGTATGAACTGTTGGGTTCCAATCGGTGCGCGAATCTGGTTGATTAAAACGTCAGGAAGAACAGGATGAATCTACGAAGGGATAAATTCACCCGGCGCAAGCTGCTCAAAGCCGGCCTTCTGGGGGCTGCCACTATAATAGTCCCAATTGGTGCAGGAGCCGCGCAATGGGCTGTTGAGCCGGCCAAGTTTATCCTGCAACCTACGGCAAACCGTGCGCTTTCCTTCTACAACGTTCATACGGGCGAGACCCTCAGGATCGTTTACTTCGAGCAAGGCGAATACGTGCCAGGCGCGCTGCTTAAGGTGAATTATTTTTTCCGCGATTTTCGCGCCAACGAGATAAAATCAATCGATCCTCGGCTGCTGGACCTGCTCCATCGCATTAATCGTGCACTTGACACTTCGCTGCCGTTCAATCTGATCTCCGGCTATCGGTCGCCGGTGACGAACGCGTGGCTGGCCAGTCAGAGCGAAGGGGTCGCGCGTCACAGTTTGCATATGGACGGCATGGCTTCCGATATCAATGTGCAGGGGCGCTCACTGGCGCTGCTGCAAACGGTGGCGCTGGCAATGCGCGGCGGCGGTGTCGGTTATTACCCGCGTTCTGACTTCGTCCATGTCGATACGGGCCGCGTACGCCGCTGGTAGTCTGTACTTACCCTACGACGACGCGCCGGCCCCGAGCGTTGCCCGAGCGGGCTGTACGGTGTACCTCGGTTTTCGGGCTTGACGATTCGTGCAAATCTGATTGCACCGTCACGGAGGCACAAGCTTATGCCTGGACCGCTCAGCGGTTTTCGCGTTGTCGACGTCACCCAAATGATCTCTGGTCCAATGGCCACCATGATACTGGCCGACCAAGGCGCCGATGTGATCAAGGTCGAGCCGCCCGGCACGGGAGATCTTACACGCGCGCTGGCCGGACGGCGTCACGCAATGTCGCCGACCTTTGCGGTTGCCAATCGCAACAAACGGTCGGTCGTAATTGACCTCAAGCGGCCGCGCGGCGTCGAACTACTGAAGCGTCTGGTCGCGCGGGCCGATCTGTTCGTGCAAAATTTCCGGCCTGGTACTGCCGACCGGATGGGTATCGGCGAGCTGGCGTTGCGTGAAGCGAAGCCCGATCTGGTCTATGTCTCTATTAGTGGATTCGGCGAAGCCGGTCCGTACGTGCACAAGCGCACCTATGACCCTGTCATCCAGGCGCTGTCCGGGCTCGCATCGATACAGGCTGATCCCGAGAGCGGTCGCCCCAAGATGCTCCGCGTAATCGTACCCGACAAAGTCACCGCACTTACGGCTGCTCAAGCCATGACGGCTGCGCTACTGGCGCGTGAGCGTACCGGAACAGGGCAGCATGTAAGGTTGGCGATGCTCGATGCGGTCATCGCGTTCATTTGGCCAGAATCAATGGCCGCGTATACCTTCGCCGGACCTGAAAAGGCGATCACGAGGCCGCCAAATACCAGGGATCTCGTCTTTCAGACTGCCGATGGGTACATAACCTGCGGCGCAGTTTCTGATTCTGAATGGGAAGGGTTGTGCCGTACGCTCGAACGGCCCGAATGGCTGGATGACGATCGCTTCAAAACTCCGGCGGGACGCGTCCGTTACGCGGATGCGCGGCTGGAGCTTACCGCCGAGGTGCTGAGCACGCGGAGTTCTGCTGAGTGGCTCGCCAGACTCGATGCGCAACAAGTGCCTTGCGCTCCCATTCTGACCCGCGACGAACTCCTGAGTGACCCGCAGGTCGCCGCCAATCGCATGATCGTCGAAGCGACTCATCCAACCGCCGGTCCGATGCGGCAACCGCGCCCCGCTGCGCTGTTCGGCGGCACCCCCGCAGAGCTGCGCAGCTTCGCACCGACGCTCGGTCAGCATACCGGCGAGGTGTTGCGTGAAACCGGGTTCGGCGCCGATGAGATCGCGGCCTTACGCGAAGCCGGAGTGATTTTCTGACGAGTTTTTTTGGCGATTTCGAGGCCCCCTTTAGTGTCGTGCTCGAAGTTCACTGACCCGGCGCGAAGAAGGCCGGGTCAGTGATCAAGAACGAACCGGCTATTTGGCCAGACCTTCTTCGCGCATCGTTTCCTGAACCTTCGGGCGTTCGCCGACACGAGCAGCGTACGCTTTGAGGTTGGGCCATTGCCCGAGATCGATTTTCGTGAAGCCCGCCCACGTGCACATCACGTAGAGGTACGCATCCGCGACCGTGAACTGATTACCCATCAGATACGGCCCCCCGCGGCCAAGCTGCTGATCTACAAAGGCAAAGCGCTTGGAAACATTTTCCCGCGCGATCGGCTTGTAGTCTTCCGGTGTGGTGGGTTGGAACAACGCGCCAAAACTCTTGTGCAACTCGGAGGTAATGAAATTGAGCCATTCCTGTAGACGGTAACGTTCCACCGTCCCATTGCGCGGCGCCAAGCCGGCGTCTGGTTTCTGGTCGGCCAGATACTGCACAATGGCCGGGCCCTCAGTCAGTACCTGGCCATCATCGAGCACCAGCGTCGGTACCTGGCCCTTGGGGTTGATGGTGGCGTAATCAGCACCGTTTTTGGTCTTTTTGGCTCTGAGATCTACCTGTTCCAGATCGGCTTTGATCCCTGCTTCGCGTAGTACGATATGGGGAGAGAGCGAGCAGGCGCCGGGCGCAAAATACAGCTTCATAGTCGGACTCCTTCCTATTGGATTGTCAGTGTGACTACGACGAATGTCCTCGGCCATTGTGGCACGAGTCAGATACCAACTGCGCTTGGCGGTGTCTTTTTGCCAAGCGCCCTGTTGGCATCAGCCCTCAATTCTACAACCGCCAGCGCAGTTGCCAAGGGCCAAGCGCCGAGCGAGCCGTTTGAATCTCTGCCGTGGAACGTGGTACGCCCGAAAATAATCCTTATCAACCTCAAGGGCAGGGAGAGCGAACCGCCGATGTTCACGATCGGACGCTTATGCCGCAGATGACTT
>Ga0073928_10005906_pt1 | contig 16838 bp, 15 predicted proteins | sample PaiPotPPA55metaG_FD_76969 | JGI IMG/M metagenome (GOLD analysis project Ga0073928, IMG submission 76969) | Iron sulfur acid spring bacterial and archeal communities from Banff, Canada, to study Microbial Dark Matter (Phase II) - Paint Pots PPA... ... | reverse complement strand
GGACCGCAGAGATTTAATGGTGACGCTTGGCCTGGTCGTCGCAAATGGAGTCTATATCGCGATGGCGATCGCGGGAATCTGGACCGCCCGACGCCGCCCCGGGCTCGCGCTGTTAGTCGTGTTCGTTCTCGTGCGCACCGCATTTTTCGTGCAAAACGACACGCCCGAGCCGCGCTACGTTCTCGAATGCTTCCCGGCGATCATCGCACTTGCCGCGCAGGCTTTTTCCAAAAGGCCGCTCGGAAAAATGGAAGATATTTCCGCAGCGTAGAGTTCAATTCGCTTCAACCGGCTCCGGATGAATCGTGAGGCGAAAGATCTGCGGAAAGCGCTCTTTGCAGCGGTCTTCGAGGGCGGCGGTAACATCGTGGACCTGGGTGATAGGCAAACTGCCGTCCATGGTGCAATGGCAGGAAACGAGAATCTTGTGATCCACGCTGCGGACGTGCACCTCGTGGCAATCCACCAGCTCGTGATATTCAGCCTGCAAAGAGTTCAGGAATTCCTGGACTGACCGCGAAAGGTCCTTCATCTCTTCCGCGCCCGCGATTCGCTCGCCCAACGGCTCGATATGAATGTTGACGCGTGCGTCCGAATCGGTAGCTTTCAGAATGTCTTCTTCGAGTTCGGTGGCCCTGCGATGCGCTTCGCGAAGAGTCGAGCTCTCGTCCACTTCGAGATGCAGCTCTATGAAAAGATGCCCGTCCAGATAGTGAGCGGAGAGTTCATGCACGGCCAAGCCGCGACGCTGTGCCGCCGCGCGAATCGAATCGAGCAGAGGTTCGTCCCGCGGCGCACGCGGTTCCACGTGGACGACTACGTCGGCGGGCAACATTTCCGAAATGCGGTTTTCGACGGCGTCGCTGGCGGCGTGGGCTTGCTCAAGAGTCGCGGTTCGGGGGACGCTCATTTTGACGTCGACAAAAAAACGCGGCCCAGCTCGCCGCACTCGCACGCGCTCGCTGCGCAGCACACCATCGGTTTCATCGACAGTGCGCTCGATGCGCTCGCGTAACCCCGAAGGCGCCACATCCAAGAGCGCATCAAGCGTCTTTTTACCGAGCCGCGAGCCTATCCAGATAATCACTCCGGCAACGCCGAGCGCCGCGACCGCGTCTAGACTGCCAAGCCACGGGAGATGCCAAACTTGGCCCAGCCAAGCTCCCGAAATTCCCAGGATGACAACGAACGTGCTCCAAACGTCCGTAGAAAAGTGCAATGCATCCGCTTCGAGCGCTTCGCTCGGATATTTTCTTGAGACTCGCGTCAGTGCTCGCGATCGAATGAAATCAATACCCATTGCCAACGCCAATACCACAATGGCCATCAGGCTCGGACGAAGCTCGACCGCGTGAAAAAGCAGCCTTTGAAACGCTTCCCAAACGATATAGACGGCTGTTAGCAGCAGCAAGCCCGTTTCAACGAACGCGGAAAAGCTTTCCACTTTGCCATGCCCGTAGAGATGTTGCGCGTCGGCGGGCATATCAGCTACGCGAACAGAGAGGTACGTAATCACGGCGGCCACAAGATCGAGAATTGAATGCAGAGCTTCCGAGAGGATTCCTAAGCTGCCCGTCACCAGGGCGAGAAACACCTTTAGCGAAACGAGCACAACCGCCGAGCCGATGGAGGCAAGCGCAGCCAGCCGTTTTTCCTTCGTGGCTTTTTCGAGGTTCTCGGGCATCGCGGGGATTATACGCTGGCGGTGGGTCGGAATCAGAAGCGGCCACCGGAATTGACGCTTCTCCATCGTTTTTTGCCGCCGATGGCGAAACCTGTATAGTGTTTAGCGGAGAATCTAGAGATAAATTTCTTTCGATGAACGCAATTTCACAGAATCCGTCCACTGCGCCGGCTAACGTCGTTACGGGGCGAGCCCGCCGATGGAGAGTTTACCGTTGGGCGTTCCTGCTTTTCGTTTTGCTGGCCGCCGTGGCTTTAGCGGACGGCCTGCTAATCGAACCTTATTCGATTGAAGTGACGCACTACGAACTTCACGGTGCTGTGGCGACTCCACTCAAAATTGCCCACCTTAGCGACATACACGCCTACGGCTTCGGACGCCGCGAGCGCCGGATGCTCAAAACTCTAGCTGACGAGAAACCCGACATTATCTTAATCACTGGGGATTCCCCCGGGGTATGGCTGGGCCGGCCGAACGGCGATTACACAGGCGCAAAGCAGGTCTACGAGCAGCTCCATGCCCCGCTGGGAGTTTGGTTCGTCCGAGGTAACTGGGAGAACGCTCAACCTGTCCGCAATGAGCGAGTGTTTTACCAATCGATCGGAGTGCGCCTGCTTCTGAATTCAAACGGAGAGGCCAGGCCTGACGTTTGGATTGCCGGCCTCGACGATCCCTACACCGGGGCAGCGAAGCCCGACGTGGCCCTGGCGGGAATTCCGTCGGGCGCCTACACAATTCTCCTATTCCATTCTCCGGGTTACTTTAGCCACGTCGCAGGTCGAATCAACTTATGCCTTGCGGGCCATACGCATGGCGGACAAGTGCGATTCCCCTTCACAAAGCCGCTCTGGTTGCCCAGAGGCTCGGGGCATTTTCTGGAAGGCTGGTACGAAGATAGAGGCACCAAGATGTACGTGAGCCGCGGAATTGGTACTTCGATCCTGCCAATTCGTTTCCTGTGTCGTCCTGAGATTGCTTTCATCACCGTTGAACCGTAATCGCCCAAGCCGACTGAGTACCGAACAAGGTTCCTTGCCGACATTCTTCAACCAACGTTGGTAGGGTTGGGCTTAGTGAATGGGCGGAACAGGAACAAGCGGGACGCGCCGCGGCTCGCCGTGAAACCCGCGGATTTCCACTTCGTCGAGCAGGAGCGACGGCGCAATAATCGTGCTGGGAATTCCACCTTGTGCACCGCCAAAAGATCCGAGCGCAGTGCCGGCGAATCCGCCGGCCGGGTTTTGCATGTAGGTGTAAACGGCGGCGTCCGAGCCGATGCTAACGGCGTTGCGCAACGAGCGCAGCGTCAATCCGTCAATTCTTCCGCCGCGCACCAACTCCTCGCGGCCGTCGGCCACATACACGCGATATATCATGAGCGGCATTCGCGCGCCGCTTGAAATGCCTCCTGCCAGCGCGCCGATGAACTCCGAGAAGTCTTCCTGCCGGATCGAAGCGAGCGCGGGATTGTCCATGCGCTTTACTTCCAGGCACCACGCATGACCGTCGTCGCGGCACGCGTCCACGAATTTCTTGTGCAGATCGGTGCCGCTCAAGCCGTCATTTGCATAAAAGAAGAGGTTGCTACTCAGCGGTTTTGCTTCAGAAAGAAGCGCCGAACGCGCATGCCCATTCGAGCTCTGGAAATCGGGCCCGGGGCGGCGCGACATCAGCAAATCCTTTAAGATTCCGTTCTGCACCAGATTCACGCGCTGCGCTTTCACGCCCTCGTCATCCACTTCGTAGTTTCCGAGCAGCGGCTGTCCCTGATATTCCTTGGCGGTGGGATCGTCCACAAGCGTGACGCTTATTGGCAGAACGCGCGTGTTGACGCGGCCTGTCCACTCGCTGCGGCCGCCCATGCTCTCCATGATTTCATCGAAGCGCCGCATCATAGAAAGAGGAGGACGCGCTCCGGAAAGCGACGGCGCGAGAACTTGCGCAAGCACAGACGCGGCCGCAGGCGCGTCGAACAGCACGGGGCCGTTATAGTCCTGAACGAGCGGGCTTGCGCGCAGCGCCATCAGTTCCGTGCCGGTCTGTGCAATTGCCTTCGCTGTGGTGGCAGGATCGGGCAGATCAGTGGGACGCGCAGCGTACACGGAATAGAAATTGTGCAACGGCATACCATCATCCGCTTGCGTATCGAGCGCAGCTTCAATCGCGGCAAGGCTCTTCGATGAGCGCAGGCTCGTGCCTTCGCTCGTCATCAAATAAGATGTGCTGTAAACCAGGTAATAGTTGACGCGTGTGCCGTAAATATGCGGAAAGCTCCGCAAGACAGCCGAAGACGCGCGCGCTTCGTCCTCCCACTTGCGCGACGTCCAATCCGCGTCGGGCCGCGGCTCAATTCTTTCCGAGGGCGCCTCGCGCGAGAAATCGTCGATTTCCGGAGCTTTCGTCAGGCTGCGCAAAAAAGCGTCTTTCAGCGACTTCGCCGTAACGGCGGATTTGAACGCCTGATCCGTTGCCAGCCACAAATCCTGCCGCAGCGAGTTGTAATCGCGATCGATGCCCACCTGTCCGGTTTGTCCAAGGAAACCTTGAAAGCCGTCTTCGCTGACGAAGTTCGAGCTGTCGAGATGATAGTCGCCGACGCGTATGTCCACGCTCATGTAACGCACACGGTCTGTCGTATTCGAAACAAGCGATCCGAACGAGGCCGTCACGGTCCGCACATCGAGATCGAGCAGCCGGTATTCAATGTAAAAAGGTTTGTCCACGCCTGCGATAGACAGCCGCGCCTGCGAGCGTGCCATTTCGTCATGCATCGCACGAAGCGTTTGATCGTTGTTCGAAGCTTGCGGCGAAGCAGGAAACGAAACAGCCACGCGCGTGCCGGTCTTGGCCCCAGATTTCCCGTCTGACGCACCGGACTTCGCTCCGCTGACGGGCGTCGCGCAGGCCGCTGCGAATACTACAAACAATACCGTCGTTGCGAATTTCTTCAAGGCTGTTGCCCCTTTGCCTCGGGATCGTGTGCCGGCGGCGGCAGTATGGGTGGTTTGTCCGTGGACGTTTGTTTCTTCTGCACTTCCATCTCCGAAATCAAAATCGCAGGCGCAACGGCCGACACCGGCACCGAACCGGATTCCGCGCCGCAATAGCCGTTGAAAATGTCCGGCGTATCTCCGGTCGCCACAATTTTAGTTAGCGAAACGAGCGGCGTACCGACGATGTCCACACCACGCACTAGCTGATCGGGACGCCCGTCCGGAAACACTTTGTAGACCACCAGCGGCAGCACTTGAAACGCCTGCGGCTGGCCGCGGCCGGTGCATGTAAAACCACCGGCGATGTCGTCGATCAGCAGTCCAAAGGGTTTTCCCTGTTCCTTTACCATGTCGATCAACTTCTGACGAAGTTGCGCGTCCGTGACCGAGTTCGTACTGGACACAATCAGATTTCCCTGCCTCGCCACGGGAACGAAGCCGAGTTGCCGCCGCCCATGACCGTTCGAGTTCGGTACGCTCACAAGCGGCGAGCGCCCCATAAGGAAAGTCTTCAGAACGCCGTGGTCGATAAGCTGCACGTTTCGCGCGGGAACGCCTTCGTCGTCGAACACGTAGTTGCCCAGCAGCATCTGCCCGTTGAACCGCGCCGCGGTAGGATCGTCCTTGATCGAAATGAACTCAGGCAGAATCCGTTCGCCCACCTTGCTGGTGAATGTCTGGCCCTCGTTAATATCCTTCTGACGGAATCCTTCCGCGCGGTGACCGAATACTTCGTGAAAAAAAACGGCCGTCGCCCGGCCGGTGAGAAGGGCAGGCCCGGCGTAAGGATCCACCAGTGGCGCTTTATCGAGAGCTTCCGTTTCCTGAATCATCGTGTGAATGCGTTGAAGAACCGTCTTTTCGTCCGGAGCATCCTTCGGAGTCAACCAGTCGAAATTGGCGTACCGATTGATGTCCATTCCGTCCGGCGCCTTGCTCTGTACGTACAACTCGAGCCGATAATGAATCTGGCCGAATGCGAGTTTCGTGCCCTCGCTGTTCGCCTGGTACTGATTCATCCCTAGCGCCGTAAACGTTGCCAGCGAGTTCAGCACCGCCGGCGACGCGCTGAATGCAGCTGTATACTTCCGCACGCGTTCTTCCCACGGCTTGCGGTCGACGTGCATTTCCACCGGAGAAGTGATTGATGTGTGTGGCCCTTCATGCGAAAAATCAGGTGCGCTGCCTTCGGCTGTCTGCACCTGCACTTGCTGATTTGTCTTGACCTTAATCAACGCTTCGGACGCCGCGCGATATTGGCGGTCCGTCTCGCGCCAGATTTCACGGCGGAGCACCGGAATATCGTTATCCACTGCAATGGTGGTTCCTGGGCTGGTCCAACTCGGTTGGCGGTCGCCCAGTTTGTGCGTGTCATCGAGCTGATAGCCGCCGACGCGCGTCTGCACCTCGAGCCAGCGCGCGCGATTTTCCGTGCTCGTAAGCACCGCGCCGTTCGAGCCAGAAACTTCGCTAAACTGCCTGTCTGCCACTGTGTAGCTGATAAAGTAGACGGGCGGGTCGCCGCTGGAAAGCGCGGCCATCGAGCGGTCGAGTTCGTCCTGCATCGCGGTCATCACTGCGGGTACGGGGGTCTGATCGGCGCGCCCTGTGGCCGCCCAACACGCGGCGCCGCTGAGCGCCAGAATCGTCAGGCTTGCAAGATAGGCTTTAACTTTCAGTTTGAGTTTCATAGTAAGGCGAAGTCCACCAGTTTAGATTAAGATGCTCTCGATTCCCATACGAAAAGCCTCGGCGCGATTCAGCCCACGTTGAGAGTAAAAACCGTAGCAGCCGACAGTAATCCGGCAGAAGGAGAGTTAGATGCGCGCCACGGTCGTTAGGCGGTATGGCCCCCCTGAAGTATTTGAATCGCGCGAGGTCTCCGACCCGCAACCAAAACCGGGAGAAGTTGTGATTCGCGTGAAGACTGTCGGGATCAACTTCGCCGACCTTCTTCAGCGGATGGGGCTTTACCCCGGCACGCCCAAGCCGCCGTTCGTCCCGGGACTCGAAATCGCGGGTGTGATCGAGAAAGTCGCCGAAGGCGGAAAGCAGAGCGAGGGCCCGCCGCTGAAACCCGGCGACGCCGTCGCTGCGTTTACGCAACTCAACGCTTACGCGCAATGGGTTTCCGTGCCGGCACGAAATGCGTATCGATTGCCCGCGGGTATGCCGTTCGACGACGCTGCCGCGATCCCGGTAAACTATGTCACCGCTTACCATTCGATGTTCACGATGGGAAATTTGCAGACCGGCAACCGCATTCTGATCCATGGCGCGGCAGGTGGTGTGGGAATCGCTGCGGTGCAACTCGCCAAAGCGCGGGGTCTCGTTATCTTTGGGACGGCCGGACCGGCCAAACAGGAATATCTGCGAAAAATTGGCGTCGATCACGCGATTGATTACTCCAAATCGGATTTCGTGGAAGTCGTGCGCAAATTCGCCGCCGATGGAATCGAGATGGTCATGGATCCCATCGGCGGGAAATCCTTCGCTCGTAGCGCGAAATGCCTGGGTCCCACCGGCAGGCTTGTCGTCTATGGGTTCTCGGCTGCCGCGGGCCCAGACGGAAAAAAAAATCTCGTGCGCGGCGGAGTGGCGTTGGCGCAAACGCCACGGTTTCATCCGCTCAAAATGATGAGCCAGAACATGGCGGTAATCGGCGTGAGTCTTGGAAACTTGCAATCGCGCGGGGCTCTTCTGCGGGGTGAACTGGACGAACTCTTTCGCATGTACGGCGCCGGGAAGATCAAGCCCGTGATTGGAAAGACGTTTCCGCTGGCGGAAGCTGCGGCAGCCCACCGTTACATTCACGACCGAAAGAACGTTGGCAAGGTAATTCTGAACGCCACCTAACTGCATTATTTCGCAGCCGGCGATTCCGGCTTGGCAAAAAGCGATTCGTCCAACTTCGGATTCAGGCTCAAGTCGTGGACCGTCGTCTCCGCTAGCTTCACTCCGTCGCGGAAAATCACGATCGAGTGGGCGAATTGCCGCCCATCAACGGATTGGTAATCGCTCCACCGCTGTTCGTTGTCAGATGCGCCATTGGGTCCCGCGGATTGATACCGCGCCGCCGCGAGTAGGTGAGTTTCCGCATCGAAATATAATTTCACTCCTGCGAACTGGCCTCCCTGGACTAAAACGCCCTGAGTTTTCTTGCCGTTAATTTCGTCGTCGCCTATCGATTGAGCAGCGACCTTCCCGGCCAGCGCCCGCTGATACATTCCCCATCCGCCGCCGAACAGTGCAATACCGCGCTCAAATTCACCCAGCGTCTCCGTCGCATCCCGCAAAGTGGTTCCATAGCTGACCCAGGCCGATTTGCCATCGCATATCTGGCTGGCGCTGTTGCCGCCCAGCTCCACTTCGCCATGCGAGTGGTCTGGGTACAACACCTGCCATTTCACCGTAAGCGGCACGTCTCCCTGTTGCGTGAAGAATTTTCCGGTCTCGGTCATACTGATGGACCGCACGGTTACCAGCGAATCTCCGCCCGCAGCCTTCGCTGCCGCAAGCAGAATTTCTTTCCCCTGAGTTAGAGACTCGGGAGTAGCTTCGGATGACGCCGGCTTCCCCTTCCGCAGATCGGCCGCGAGCACGTCCACTTGATCGAACGGAATCTCCACGTACTTCGCGTCGGGAAATTCCTTCATCAACGCGTTCCGAAACGCGCCGACGTTTCCGGCGAGAACGATATCCAGATCGTTCGTCGTGAAATATTTCTGCGCCACAGCATGAATTTGCGCTTGCGTCACGCCGCGAATCTTCTCCGGGTACGTCCGGTTGAAATCCCCCGGCAAATCGAAAGCGGCCGCGCTTAAGACACGGTCCGCCACTTGCTCAGACGTCTCCGTTTCGATCGGATAAGCGCCAGCCAGATAATCCCTCGCGAAATTCATTTCCTTCGGCGTCACCTCGCCCGATGACATTTTCGCTACGAGATCCACAACCAGCTTGGTAGCTTCCACGGTAGCTGCCGTGCGCGTAAACGTTCCAGCCGAAAACGAACCCGCATACCGGTGCGGATTGAACGACGAGTTCGCGCCATAGGTAAGTCCTTTTTTGATTCGCACCTCGGTATTGAGGCGGCTGTTGTAGCCGCCGCCGAAGATGCGGTTCGTCACCTCCACGGGAATGTAGTCCGGGTCGCCCCGGCGGATGCCAAGTTTTCCGACGCGAATTTGCGTCTGCACGGCATCGGGTTTATCGATCAACCAAATGTGCAGGCCCGCCGCCGGTGCGGGCACGGGCGGTACGGAGGCGGCGACATCCAGCTTCGCCCACGTACCGAAATATCTCTCGGCGGCCGCGATGGCTTCTTCCGAAGTGATGTCTCCTGCAAATGCGAGTAGGGCTTGATTTGGAGCATAGTTCGCGTCGTGAAACTTCGCGAGTTCGCCTCGCTGCAATTTCTTCACCGTCTCCGGCGTGCCTTCTTCCGGCCAGCCGTAAGGCGACGCGCCATAAACGATGCGGTTGAACACCATCGAAGCGAGGTAATTGGGATCGGAGTACTGCAACGTCAGTCCCGAAAGAAGCTGCTGGCGCTGGCGATCGAGCTCTTCAACGCGAAATGCCGGATGCAGCACTACGTCGGACATCAGATCGAGCCCGCCATTCAAGTCCTTCTTCACTACGTCGAGCGTCACCGTAGTCGCATCTTTTCCCGCAAGGGCACTGAGCGATCCGCCGACGAAATCGATTGCCTCGGCAATATCCTTTGCGGAACGTTTTTCGGTGCCCTGTGTCAGCAAGTTTGCCGTCATCTGCGCCACGCCTGGCATTGCTTCCGGATCCTTAATGGCGCCGGCGGTAAGAATCACCAAGCGGACCGCAACGGCCGGGTCGCGATGATCGCTTACGGCAAACACGCGCAGGCCATTGGAAAGCGTCTTCGAGGCAGCGCTGGGAAATTCAAATGGATTCGGCGTTCCGGCAGGAGGCATCTCAGGCGCGAGTTTTACTCCGGGCGGCACGATTCCCGATGGTTTTTTCTCTTCCTGCGACTCCGCCGGACGCGAAGCAGGGGCCGAAGCGGGCTGCTGCGCTCGAACCGCTAATGCGGCCGGCATCATCGCTGCAAAAAGAAAAATCGACAGCTTTATCGCGCGCTTCATTCTGGCTCCTCGAATGGTCTTTACTGTGCGGACGCCGCCGGCGTTATGATCATCACCGTAGCATGCGCCGGAACGAAATAATCCCTCGCCACGCGTTGGATGTCGGCCGGAGTGACTTTCAAATAGCGATCGAGTTCGGTGTTGACCAGATTTGCATTCTTTCCAATCACCGCCGCCGAGCCAAGTGCCACGGCTTTCTCCTCGTCTGTCTGGCGGCCCAGAATAACTCCGGAGATTTCCTGGTTCTTGGCCTTCTCCAATTCTTTCGCTCCCACCGCCTCGGTCTTCAATCCGTCCAGCACCGCCAATGTCGTTTTTTCCCCTTCTTCCGGCGTATGGCCCAAATTCAGAATCGCGATGGCCAGGAATAAGTTCGGGTCTTCGGTAAAATTGCCAAAGCCGATGGCCTGCGCGGCGATCTGATCCTTGTACACGAGCCGCTGGTACAGCCGGCTGCTCTCTCCTCCGGCAAGAATGTTCGAAGCGAGATCGAGCGGGTAAGCGTCCGGCGAATACTTGGCAGGGACCTTGTAACCGATCACCAGCGCCGGAAGCGGCGTATTCGAGTACGATTTCTTCACCACGCGCTCCGCGGTTTGCGGCGGTTCCGGCTTGGCGATGCGCGGAATGGGCGCTGCCGACGCCGGAATCCCGTCGAAATATTTCTTCGTCCAGGCCAGCGCTTGCTCGGACTTGAAATCGCCTACCACGATCAGCGTTGCATTATTGGGCTTATAGAACGTGTTGAAGAATTCGCGGACGTCCCCGATCGTGGCGTTATCCAGATCCAGCATGCTGCCGATGGGAGTGTGATGGTAACCGTGCACGGTAAAAGCGGCGGCCCGCAAATCCTCTTCGATGTAACCGTACGGCTGGTTCTCCACCCGCACGCGGCGCTCTTCCTTCACCACTTCGCGTTCCGATTTGAAATTGTCTTCGTCGACGTTCAGGCTTCCCATGCGGTCCGCCTCCAGCCACAGCACTCGCTCGAGGTAGTTGCTCGGAAACGTTTCGTAGAAATTTGTGTAATCGTCGTAGGTGCTGGCGTTGTCGAAGCCGCCGATGGCTTCGATAATTCGCGAATGCTCTTCCGATCCTACGTGCGCCGAACCTTTGAACATCAGGTGCTCGAACAAGTGCGCGAATCCCGTTCGCCCGGGCCGCTCGTCTTTCCCGCCCACGTGATACCAAACCTGAAGATCGATTACCGGCACCGCATGGTCTTCCAGCAGAATCACCTGCAAACCATTCGGGAGCGTATGGGATGTAAATGCTAGTTTTTCCGGCAACACTTGCGGCGATTTTTCCTGCGCCGCGAGCGATCCTGGCACCGCTCCCAGCACGACAGCTGCTACGGCCACACTCTTTCGAAGCCATTTCCTCATTCGGATTGCTCCCATCGAGGGGGATTCACCGCGCGCGGAGAAAAATTGCTACCCGTGCTGCCCCTGCTGCCTAACGCTTTAAGTATCCTCGACGCCGCGTGCAAGTGTCAAACCGCTTGAAATGCTCGCCGCCAACCGATTTTCGACTTTGGCCATCTAGTTAGACGCAAGCAATCGCCAAATGATTTTGCGTTCCGCGCGCACCGGAATTCAAGATTCGCGAATTCACGATTCTATTTTCCACAGTTGACGCCCGAATCGGGAGCCAATAGCATCTGATAGAAGCACATGGAACTCGACTCCACAACTCGTTACGGCGGTTCCACCGGTTTCGAATCCTCGGCCTCCCCGGCGGCGCACCATCAAAGAAAGGTTTTCTGGCTAAGTCTCGCGGGCGTCGCCGCCTACTTCGCGGCTGCCGTCGCCTGCCTGTGGCAACGGGGCTCTCCGCGGCCATGGTCCCGCGTTGATTTTTTCTCAGGCTGTTTTCTGGTCATCAGCCTCGTTTGGGTTTACGCCACCGTCCGCTTCCATCGCGCAATTTTTCGTTCCCGCGAAGTGATGCGCGAGGCTTCCGGCATGAGCTATGACCCGGAAATGATGACCTGGATCAACATCTTCGCCGTCGCGGAACTCAGCGTGTTCTTCGACTACGGCCATTTGCATCTCGTTCCGCAGCTCGAAAATCCCGTCCTTCAGACGATCGGTATCGCCATGTACTTCCTCGGCGCCGTATGGCTGATTTGGACCGACCGCTATCTTTCCCGCCAATTCCGCGGTGATCTCGCTGACCGCAAAGTGATCACCGAAGGACCCTACCGCTTCGTCCGCCATCCGCGCTACGCGGCTCTAATCGCCTCGCGCATCGCCTTTGCGCTCTCCCTCGCCAGCATTCTCGCCTGGGGATTTACACTCGGATGGCTGTTCGTGAATCTGCGGCGCGTGCGCCTCGAAGAAGCCCACCTCCGCGACCTCTTCGGTCCAGACTACGATGTTTACGCTTCTCGCACTTCCCGATTCTTGCCGGGCATTTACTGAAACATTTGACATACTTGCATGGAGGTATTCATGCGAGCTCTGGGAAGCATGGCAGGCCTGTTGATCGTCGCTTTGATTGCCGGGCTGACCTACAAGTTTTATTTTGCGCAAGCGCACTCGCCCGAGACCGCCACTCCCATCCAAACCGTGAATCTTGTAGGCGTGCAGAACGACTTGCTCGCCATCGCTCAAGCCGAGCGAGCGTACGGCCTCGAGCATGGATCATTCGTCTCGCTCGATGAGCTCATCTCGAGCGGCGCCCTGACGATGACAAAGTCAGGCCGCGCCGGATACACCTACGAGATCGAAACATCTTCGAACAATTTCCAGGTCGTCGCGCACTGTCCCACGGCCACCATGCCCGGCTGTTCCAACTACGCCATCGATCAAACGATGGAGGTCCATCCAGCGCCATAGAAAATCCGTCTCTGCAAACGCTCGGCTAGGGCGTGCGCTTCTGATCCGCCACTGTCACGCCAGCTTCAGCATAATCCGTCGCCGGCAAATCGACGAACGTCACTTGAATGTTCTCGCGCTTTGCTCGCCCATCTTCGATCAATGCCAGCGTGACCCGCTCCGCAAGTTTTCTCTTTTGTTCCGGTGTGCGTCCTTCCACCCAAGTAATTTGTACGTAAGGCATTTTCCCTCCAGGGCCTCGCGCCCTCCTGAAGAAACGCCTCGAATTCTACCGGGAATCGCCGCGGAAAGAAAAAACGGCCGAGCATCACTTCCCGCGGCCGCGAAGATGAATGTACAAAAATGCGCCAACCGTCAATTACCGCGCACGAGCCTGCGATGGCAAACCGGAGCCGCAATGCGGGCAATGCGACCAGGCCCCCTCCACCCCTCGGCCGCACTGCGGGCACGTGGGCTGCGTCGCCGCTCCGCAGTGCGGGCAAAATGTGTAACCCGCCTTGACTACCATCGAGCAGCCGGGACAAGGCCGAGGCAGCGGATCGCGCAAAATGAAATAGAGAATGATGCCAATCGCGTCCGGGATAAGCGCCGCTAGCCATGTCCACAAAACGTAGCGCATCCCGCGCCGTTTCGCATCCGCATGGACATAGCCTATCAGCAGGATCCACACGACAACGAACAGATAGATGCCGCCGCAAAACAGCAACTTCTGCCAGAGATGCCACTCATTCATATGCCGGTCGTTCGGAATCGCCAAAAAGAACGTCAGGCTTGCCGCCACAACATAAACCAAGGCTGCGATGACCTTGGCGGTTCCTGGAATGATTCGCAGTCCATCGCCGAATCGGCTCATGCCATCCTCCTTTCCTGCTGCTGGCGACGCGCCAGAAGCACGGCTGCCAGTCCTCCCGTCGCCCATAGCACGCCGGTAAATCCCGCGAACACTAACCACGATTGGTTGAAGCGCGGGTCGAACCACACCAGCAAGCCTCCCGTGAAAATCCGGAACAGCGGCCAGCTTGCAAACGTCAAAACCCACGCAAACGCCACCAGCGAAATCATCACCATCCGATGCCAGCGATGCTCGGCTTCTTCCGCCAACCGCATTTCCGCTCCAGCTCTCGCGCGTTCCACCACCGCTGCCCGCGGCTGCGGGGTTGGCAGGCGCCGCAAACCGCCCGCCAGCAGCTTCCAATCCTCCAGCTCCGCGGCGCACTCCGTGCACGACGCCACGTGGCTCAGCACGCGTTGTTCCTCTTCCGCTCCCGGCGCACCGGCCGCAACCAGTGAGAGCATTTCGCGAATTTTGTCGTGCGAGTCCATATCTCTCACGCTAGTTACGCGTCCTCCAGTCCTCACCGGGATATTTTGTTTCTAGCGTCAGCTTGAATCGGTCGAGCGCTCGACGCAGCCGCGTCTTCACCGTCGAAAGCGGCACGCCCAGCACTTCGGCAATTTCCTCCAGCTTCATCTCTTCTTCGAATCGCAGCGTAAGCAATTCCCGGTAAATCACCGGCAGTTGATCGAGCGCCGCCGCCATTCGGCCAATGCGTTCGCGCTCCAGAATTCCATCCAGCACCGGACGCTCGCGCGATTCCAGCCGCGCCGCCGCGGTTTCTCCCGAATCACCCGCGACAGGCTCGTCCAGGCTTTCTGGACGTATGCGGCGGATATGATCGATGGCCACGTTCCGCGCCAGCGCAAATAGCCACGGCTCGAAGCTGCGCTTGGAATCGTACCGATGAATTTTTTCGGCCACCCGTATCCACGTCACCTGAAAGAGGTCCTCCGCTTCCGCCTGGTTGCGCACCATCCGCAGCAGGTAGCGATAGAGACGGTTCTGGTAACGCGCCAGCAGCGCCGACAGTGCGTCCAGGTCCCCTCTCCGAAGCTGGGCCGCTTCGCTTTCAAGGCCCACGCGACCCTCCCACGTAGTTTCAAAGACGCCCATCATATCCGTAATACGGATGAGCACCGGTAAAAGACTCACAAGTGATCCCCGCACTCACAGAGAAATGAAACGGAAGTAACTCGGAGATTAAACGGAAGTATGCCCCTTCGAAGCAACAGACTAGGTGCTCGGTTCACAAAATGACTCGGAAATGAGTCGGCCTCTGCGCCCAAGCGTCTTTCACCGCCGCAGCGAAGTGTATAATCCCGCCATGCCGCCACTCGACCTCGTCAAGCTTTGGGAAGAACACATCTCCCACGAATTCACAACGCGCGACACCGAAGCCACTCTCGCCACGATGACTGACGACGCTTACGTCAACCACATCCCGGTAATGACCGGCGGCTACGGCAAAGTCGCCCTCCGCCATTTTTATTCGCGCGATTTCATCCCCAGCATGCCGCCCGACACCGCTCTAACGCCCGTCTCGCGCACCGTCGGCGAGAATCAGCTCGTCGACGAAATGATTTTTTCCTTCACCCATACGCAGGAAATTCCCTGGATGCTCCCCGGCGTTTCTCCCACCAACCGTCGCGTCGAAGTTCCGCTCGTCGTCATCGTCCGCTTCCGCGACGGCAAGCTAGCCCACGAGCACATCTACTGGGATCAAGCCTCCGTCCTAAAACAGATCGGTCTCCTCAAGGACGAGTCCCTGCCAGTAGTCGGCGCCGATTCCGCCCGCAAAGTCCTCGACCCCAAATTCGCGTCCAAACCGTCGCGCGAATCCTAGCTGCTGTTTGCGATGTTTATGAACTTTCCGGCCGGTTTGAACCTGTCACGGCCTGATCGTCGCTAATCGGCGCTATTCGCTTGCGACAGGCGGCTGCTGGCCGGCTTCACCGTAAGCCAGTCGGTACGCACTCGATCCCACTCTTGAATCAGAAAGCCGCGCGATTCGAAGTACTCGCGGATTTGCGGGCGATGCCAGCCCACAATCTTTTCCAGGACAGGCACCAGCACCGCAAGCGCGTCAGTGCTCAGTACGGTTCGTCCTGCAATGTGCGCAACGTGTTTGGTCTCGGAAACCGCTATCGTGAATCCATCGCGCGCATTCACGTCCAGCATCACGTGGACATCTGAGTCGCCGTCGCCGGCGTAAACGATGTGGTCCGGTCCGATCCCCAGTCTCGCCTGCAACTGGTTAAGCACCGCAACTTTCCCGTACCCCGCCGTAGCCCTGAGCACGGTGTCGATTTCCCCGGAGCTTTTATAGCTGAACTCCGTCCCATAAATGTGATCCTTGGGTACGATTCCTTCTAAAGCCGAGTGAATCACCTCGATAGGCGCCGCGGACAGAATGTAGAAGTCAAAATTGTAGCCTTCGATGCCGTGATCGAGCGCGTCGTACAAAAGCCGGATATTGTCCTTCAGGCGGACACGTTTCCCCGCTTCGTACAGGTGTTCTCTTGTAACTCGTGTGCGAAACTCGGGATCGTGCAGCAGCAGGTAGGCCAATTCGGCGCCTTGCTGGACTAGATTTAGTTTGGCCATCCCTGTCGCCTTGCGTTTGAATTCCTCGGTCCCAATGCCCACCAATTCGCTCAAGACGTAACCAGAGTCGTTGAAAGTGAGCGTCTGGTCGAAGTCGCTCGCGAATAGGTACCGTTTTACGTGCTTGTCGCTCATCCGTTTCTCCTCCGATTGAAACTTAGCCTGGAGATGTTCGATTTTTCCCGTTTGTGTATCAGATGCAGGCGACCGCAAGAAAGCTCATAGAAAATGGTTATGCGGGTTATAAGCGATATCCAAAGCTTTGTCCGGAGTGGCCTGAGTAGAACGGAGCACTCTGTGTTCGCGCGCACGAGATCATCCATCAGCGGCAACCCAGCCCAGGCTATTATTCTGAAACGTGACTGCAATGCCGAATACAGACACCAAGACCCCGCTTCGGACGGGCTTCCTCCGATCCTTTATTCGATGGCTTGTCATCGGCGTGGTGCTTCTTTGGTCGCTTGCCGCGCTGATCCTTGTGGCCGCCCGGTGGATCGACCCGCCGACAACCGCGGTGCACATTCAGCGCCGCTTGCAGGCCTCGATTCACCACACATCGTATCGCGAACGCTACAAATTCACTCCGCTCAGCCAAATCTCGCCCGATCTCCAGCACGCTGTAATCGCCGCAGAGGACGCGAACTTCTACCAGCACCATGGATTCGATTGGCACCAGATCCAAATCGCCGCCGAAGACGATTTGGAAGGCGATCGCACTCGCGGAGCTTCCACCATTACGCAGCAACTCGTAAAAAACCT
>Ga0073928_10005904_pt1 | contig 16845 bp, 14 predicted proteins | sample PaiPotPPA55metaG_FD_76969 | JGI IMG/M metagenome (GOLD analysis project Ga0073928, IMG submission 76969) | Iron sulfur acid spring bacterial and archeal communities from Banff, Canada, to study Microbial Dark Matter (Phase II) - Paint Pots PPA... ... | reverse complement strand
TCCTGGATCTTCTGGTAGTCCTGCCAGAAGGCGGCCTCGGAGGGAGCCATGGCCAGCTGGGTGGTTGCGCCGGACGAGCCACGCGTGCGCCTTCCGGTGTATTCAAAATATTCTTCGTCCTTGAGCAGGTCGAGGACTTGAATCGCTTCGGCGAGGCGTCCCTGGTCGATCAGCAAATCGGCCAGTTCGCGGTAAACGCCATCGTGGGACTTGAGAAAGCTGCTCTGCATCTCCTTTTCGAGTCCCTGGATATTGCTGCGGACCTGCTGATAGGTGTTCACGGCCTGCTTGCCAAAAAAGATGGCCAGCGCGAGATTCTTTTCGTTTTTCCAGTAATACATCAGCAGGCTGAGAGCGTTGCCCTCCGACAGGGGATTGTTCACGGCGCGGGACAGGGCCAATGACTGGCTGTAGCACTGGAGCGCTTTCTGCTTCTCCCCGAGAGCGGAATAGACGGTGCCGATGTTGCTGAAGGTCACCGCTTCGCCGGAACGGTCCCCCACCGCGAGTTCGAGCGGCAGCGCCTGGGTGAAATACTCCAGCGCCTTTTGTTTCTCCCCGAGAACGTCATAAACCCCGCCGATGTTGCTGAGAGTCATCGCTTCGCCGGCGCGGTCGCCCACCGCGCGCTCGAGCGACAGCGCCTGGCTGTAGTACTCGAGCGCCTTCTGCTTTTCCCCGAGATCGTAATAAACCGAGGCGATGTTGTGGAGCGTCACCGCTTCGCCGGCGCGGTCGCCCACCGCGCGCTGGAGCGGCAGCGCCTGGTTGTAATAGTCGAGGGCCTTCTGCTTTTCCCCGAGATCGCCGTGCACCCTGCCGATGTTGCTGAGGGTTACGGCTTCGCCGCCGCGGTCGCCCACCGCACGCTGCAACGGCAGCGCCTGGCTGTAAAAGTCGAGGGCCTTCTGCTTCTCCCCGAGATCGGAGTAGACCAAGCCGATGTTGCTGAGGGTCACGGCTTCGCCGGCGCGGTCGCCCACTGCGCGCCGCAACGGCAGCGCCTGGCTGTAATAGTCGAGGGCTTTCTGCTTCTCCCCGAGATCGCTATAGAGCCCGCCGATGTTGTTGAGCGTCGACGCTTCGCCGGAACGGTCGCCGACCGCGCGCTCGAGGGGCAGCGCCTGGCTGTAATAGTCGAGGGCTTTCTGCTTCTCGCCGAGATCGTCATAGACCAAGCCGATGTTGTTGAGCGTCGCCGCTTCGCCGGTGCGGTCGCCCACCGTGCGGTGCAACGGCAGGGCCTGGTTGTAAGACGCGAGCGCCTCCTGTTTCTCACCCAAGTCATCATGGACCTGGCCCATCAGGTTGAGAATGGCGGCTTCGGCCGCAGGGTCGCCCAACGCGCGTGCCAGAGGAAAGGCGAGATTGAGATCCCCGAGGGCTTCGCTCTCTTCACCGAGGGCGTGGTGCAGGTAACCCATCGTGAGCAGGGTGATGGCGACCTGATATTGGTCGCCCAGGGATTCCCACAGTTTTTTGGCCGTCTGGAACTGTTCGAAAGCCTGTGTGCTTTCCTTCGTGCCGGGAGTTGCCAAACGGTTTCCGGCCATGAGGGCCCGCTCGGCGGCGAGGCGCGTCTGGTCGGATGCGGTCGGCTGACGAGGCGGCTTTAGACTGACCGAGTAATGGGCGGGGGCGGCGGTACGATTGAGCGGCAGAATCTTCAAGGTGTAACTGCCCGCTACCTCGGCGACGAGCGATGCCGGCACGGGGCCCCAGCCGCCGTTTGAGCTGTACATTTGAACGAGGACGCTGCCGTCGGGAGCGAAAAGCTGCAAAGCGACATCGATACCCTTCTTCTGGACGACGACATGAAGGAACTCACCCGCGTGCATGTCGATTTGAAAGACGTCGATCTGTCCTCCCCGCAATTCGCGCTCGACAGGCTTGCCCGGTTCGAGAACGCCGGCCTGCCGTTCGTCCGGCGCGGGAGGAACAGGGCTTGCCGGCGGCGGGGCCGCTTGCTGCTCTTGCTGCAGGGCAGAGGGGACGTAGGTGCACGGCTGCGCGGCGGCCGGCGCCACGAAGCATGACGCCGTAATCGCGACAAAGGCGATCAGTTCGCTGCGATGCGAGGAAAAGCGGCAAGGGCGGAGGAGGCTCGAGGTGCCTGTGCTCATAATAAGGAAGAACGGCCGACGACGGATTCCTTGCATGCTGGGTGAAATCTAGCCCCCAGCACCGGGAGTGTCAACACGGAGACGGAGGAGTATCGCGGTTATCTTGCCTTAGGCCGGTTTTTGGGCGTCGTTGCATCCGGTTCCGCTTCGATTGTGACTTCGACTTCAGCGCCCACTTTCAGGGCGACGGGATTGCCGGCTGGATCTTGCAGGGTGTTTTCGATGCGAATCTCCCGGTACAAGTCATCGGCGCCTTCCACGGCAATCTGAGCCTTTTCCGCTTCGGTGGGAAGGATTGGAGGGATGATCTTTTCAACGCTTCCAGGAAGAGTGACGGCCACCTTTTCGGGCGGTTGCTCTTCGTCCTTGTGTTTGTCGGTCATCGAATGCTCCATTTGTTAAAAGATTCCATCAAAAAGGCCGGTACATGGTAACGCTAAACCGGCTATGTGAAAAGCTGCTCGGGCGAGCCCATCTGACTCTTCTTAAGAAATCGCAGGATGTACGGTTCAAAGGAAGGCGCGCACGCCTAGGGTCATTTCAAGCTGCTGATGTAAGCGATCAGAGACTTGAGGTCTTCATCCTTGAGGTCGACGGGCTGCATTCCGCCCTGCTTCATGGCAGCGGAGGGAAGCTTCAGCAGTTTTTCCAGTTGTTCGGGGTTGAATTTGGCGCTGACGCCGATGAGCTTTGGCCCCGCGGCAGAGCCTACGCCACCGTCACCGTGGCACGCGTTGCAGCCCTGCTGCTCGAATATGTCCTTTCCTTTGGCTGCGAGGGGATTGGTGCTGGCCAGAGCCGCATTCACGACACCGACGGATGATCCCGCAAGCTCGGGCTCAAAGGGCTCCTTCATGAAGGCCTTGACATCCTGATTCTGGCGGGCAACCTGGGAGGCAACCTCCGGATCGCGCAAATCACTGCGATGGCTGAGTCCACCCAAAATTCCCAGCGCAATGAAAATGGCCGCGTAAATGGTAACCGCAAGCGGGCGCTTCCACGGCCGACGTTCGGGGCTGCGGTCAAAGAAGGGCAGCAACAGAAAGACCAGGGCGACGATGCCCGGAATAACGAGAATACCGAGGACGGCCAGCGGGCCGTGCCAATATTTGAGCCATTGGAAGACGGGCAGGTAATACCACTCCGGGCGGGGAATAAACTGTGTGTCAGCGGGATTCGCTCTGGGACCCAAATCCATAGGAGCAAAGTGGGCCAGAATCCCCAAGCTGGCGATGATGAGGAGCGCAAAAGCCAAATCGAACAGGACTTGCCGTGGATAGAACATTTCCGCCGGGCGTTTCGAGGCGGCGCGAGGTTCGCTGGCCGGGCCTGCCGCGCCCGCCCTGCGAAACAAGAAAATGTGAAGGGCAACGAACGCAAAAATACAAGCCGGAATCAGAAATACATGGAGGACGAAGAAGCGCGAAAGCGTGAGAGTGCCCATTTCCGTGCCGCCGCGCAGGAGACGCTTCAACGCGCCCCCGATAAGGGGGACCTCACTGAGAACGTTGGTTCCAACGGTGGTGGCGAAATAGGCTTTCTGGTCCCAAGGAAGCAGGTAGCCCGTGAATGCCATTCCGAGCATCAACACGAACAAAACGCAGCCGGCGACCCACAGAAGCTCCCGGCGGCCTTTGTAGGAACCGTAAAGGAAGGTCTGAGTGATGTGCAGGAGCAAGACGATGATGACCGCACTCGAACCATAGGCATGAATGCTGCGGAGAAACGCCCCTCCGGTGACCTCTTTGGTGATGTAGGCAACCGTGGTGTGCGCGTGATCGGCGGAAGGCACGTAGTACAGCGCCAGGAAAACGCCGGTGATCACCTGCGAGATGAAAAGAAAGAGGAGTCCCGATCCAAAGACATAGGCGAGGCGGGCCCCACCCGGAATCGGCTCGTCGAGCGCGGTGTGCAGGAGAGAGCGGAGGCCGGTGCGGAGATCGAGCCAGCGAAACAGGCTTCCGTGAACTTGCGCTGAAGGAGCGACATTCTGGGGAGTTGGTTGGGATTTCTCCGGTTCCATATCTTTTCGGACCATCAGCCGATCACTTCTTTATAGGGCACCAGCTGGCGGAAGTATTGATAGTGGACTTGCAGAACGCCATTCTGGATACGGCTTTCAAGAAGATCCATGCCGCGAGGGGGCGGTCCGCCGAGCAGCCGGCCGTCGGGAGCAAAGCGTCCGACGTGGCAAGGACAAACGAACTCGTTCTTGTCCGCCACCCAGGGTATCGAGCAACCGAGATGCGGGCAAACGGAGGAAAGCACGGTGAGGCGGCCGGCGGCATCCTTAATCACATAGACGGCCTTTTCCGAGACAACCTTTCGCCAGCCATCGCGCTGTTCCAACAGAATGGTTTTCTTTGCGGGCAGGGTGGCGGTGGCAAAATCATCCACGGAGCTGATATCGGCCCAGGCGGTGGGCGTTGTCGCTCGAAGGAGTGGATGGAGCACGAAGCGAATCAGCGGCACCGAGAGGAGCGCGCCGACGGCCGCCGTACCCAAGGCAAGGAGAGCGCCCAGGAAGGAACGCCGTCCTTCGATGGGCGCGTCCAAGCCTACATGTCCCGAAGAAGACGTTTGCCCCATTTCTTCTCCGCGCAGGTCCGCCGCTGACTATTTCTTCTTGGCGAGTTCACGAATATAAGCGACGAGCCCTTTGATTTCGTCATCTTTCAGGGTCTTGCCATAGGCGGGCATCTTGCCTTTGCCCTTGGTTACAATCTCGGTGAGCTGAGCGTCCGACTGATTCTGAACCTCGGGAGAACTGAGGTCACGCGCGCCCAGTTTCTTCCCTGCGGGCGCGTCCCCTTTTCCTGCGGCCCCGTGGCAAACGGAGCATTTGGACTTAAAAAGAGTGGCCGAATCGTCGGCGCGCGCGGACATACTCACGAGAAAGACGACCGCACCGGCCAGGATCAGACTCCGAGTAATGCGAACAAGTGAACGGTTCATCTCGATGTTCCTCCCTCAGTTGGTGACGAACGGTACCACATCATCCCGCCATCTGGCAGCGGTTTTGAGCTCAATACGCATACCGGAACGAAAACGTGAGATTGCTTCCATTGAAATCCTGCAAAGGCAAAGTTGCGAGACCGACCGGATTGGCGACGCCATGGTCATTATATCCGTAGTAGCTCCAGGCCGTTTTGTAGGTGAACCCTTTATAGATATTGAACGCCACGCTCGCATAGGGTTTCAAATAATTGAAATCGAGCGGGCCAGTGGGCTGGAGGAGATTGAGGAAAAGAGTGTTGCCGCGGACGATGCTTCCGGCATATCCGAGGGTCGTGGTGACGCGCTTAAAGGGCTTCCACATGACGTCGGCGAAAGCGAAGTGGTCGGTGGACTTGTAGAAGGAGAGAGCACCCAGAGGACCGGTGGCACCCGCGACGGGGCACGGCGCGGTAAAGACGGGCGAGCCGGGATCGGCAAAACAGATTTCGGTCTGGGAGAAGATGTTCGTGTAATGGTATCCGAGATCGAGCCACAAGCGCGGGCTCGGGGAGAGGGTGGTGACAAAGCTGTAGGTGCGGCCGTGCTCGAGATTGTTGATGGTGGCGACGTTGTCGCGGTTTTCGTGGATGTCGACGGCGCCGTCAATACTGGCCCAGCGCACGGGAGTATAGGTCGCATGGATCTTATAGGTCTGCACCTGGCGGGGGCTGATGCGGGTAAACGAGTTGTCGTTGGAGCCGAGCAGGAAATCCGCGCTTACGCGGAGCTTATCCATGGGACGGAGGGTAAGGCCGGCCAGAAAAGCATATTCGTGGATATGGTAGTAGTTTCGGGATGAGTCGTTTCCCGATTCCGGCAGGGGTCGCGCCAGCGAGCCTTCGGTGATTGAACCGTCCGAGTTCAGCACGCAGCCGTTGACGCCGGGGCCGCCGGCGCAGTCGCCGCGAGCAGCGAGGAAGAAGTTACCCGCGTTTCCGCCCGGGCCTCCTGGAAAGTAAGTTTCGCCGGTATCGACGGTGGCGCTGAAGTCGGAGATGGACCGGTCGGTGTAGAGATATCCGACCCGAGCATTCACCCGAGTTGTGAGCTGGTACTCGAGTTCAAAAGTGTTTGTTTTGAGGTTTTGTCCCAGGAATTGCGAGACGAGCTCGTTGGTGATGTCGGCGCCGGAAGTCGGCATGTGCTGCGGGCAGGCCACCGCAGTGAAGGGAGCGGGGCAGACGGTCGAGAAAGTAGCTGGATTCACCTGGGCAATGGGGAGCAGCAAGCCGACCTGGCCCGGCGAGGTGGGGAGCGTGGGGAAAAAACTTGTTTCGGCAGTATCCCACACGCCGGGATTGCTCCATTTGTCCCATCGAAATTCGTCGACAATGTGGAACTTGTCGGTGACGCGATAATCTCCGGCCCAATCCACGTTGATGGACAAGCGCTTGGCATCCGACGGGCCCCCGACGGTGCCTCCACGACTCCCGGAGCGGCTGGTCCAGCTATTCATGAATTCGTTGAAATTAGGAACCGAGCTATCGTCCCTGCTATAGCCTAGCGAGCCGGACATGGCGAGATTCTTGAAATAGTTTGACTGGAAGGCGACGCGCTCGGTGGGGAAGAATCCGCGCGGGCTCCCGACGCGGCTGTAGGCGAGGAATCCATTGCAATTGGGGTTCGCCGTGGGCGGCGTGGTAGGGCTCAGGATGGGCATTTGGCAAGGAGTCTTGCCGACGGTGTTGAAGACGATGCCCAGATCGGCGGGGGTGCCGTTGGAGAGCACAAAGGGAAAATTCTGATCGGTGACGCCGCTGTCCTGCTTGAAGTAGGTGAGCAATTCGTCGAACGAAATGGTGGTCTTTGGAAGAAACCTGAAATCGACGCCGGCGCGATAGGCATTGGTGGTGAATTTAAAGTTCTCGGCGAGCACGGGCTCGGTTCCGCCATCGAGGGTCGTGAATCCAGGGCCTTCGTTGACGTTTCGCGAATAGCCCAGACGAAAGCGGAGGCGCGATTGAGGAAGCAGGGTGAGGTCATAATCCTGCATGCGGCGAACGAGATCCAAGGCGTGGGGGGAATTGACAATGGGGACGGCGGGATTCGAACTCGCCGGGTTGAGCGGATTCGCCAGCAGATTGTAATTCCAGAAATTCTCGTCGCGGCGGAACACCCCGCGAAAGTCGTACCACTTGTTTTTCTCAATGCGGAGGCGGGTGACATTGTTCGGATCGCCACCATAGCCGAAGTTGCTGAACGAGAGGTTGTCAAAGAGGAGACCGTTGTGATCGAGCGAGCGCATCTCCAGGGTGTAATCGAAAAGGCGAACGCCGGAGCCGAGGTTCTCGAAAGTCTGGTAACTGTTCAAATTGCCGTTGATGAGGCTGTCGCGGTAACCGAACTCGACGGACTGGTGGGTAATATAATCGCCCCAGGTAATTCCCGCTGGTTCTGCATCGGTCTGCTGGGCGCGCGCGGGAAGAACGGCCAGCATCAGGACGGCGCTTCCCAGCAGGGTCACCTTCGAAAGGAGTTTCATGCGACCTCCCTTCCGTCGCGGGGGCATGACCGGCACGGGTCTCTTGGGATCGGGCGGTAGATTCTGTGCGATGCGAGAAAAGGTCATGGTGTCCTACTTGAAAAAGACGGGGCTGAAGTTCGAGCCATGAATTTGTGTGTGGCACAGCGTGCAAGCCTGGAATTGAGCGGACTGATTGTGAAACGAAGGCGCGCCGGGCGCATTCGCAAAGGACGTCGTATGGCAAGAGAGGCAAAGGAGGTTGACGTTGCTCAATTTCAGCAGGTGAGGATTGGGAGAGCCGTGGGGCGTGTGGCAAGTCTGGCAGCCTTCGACTCTCACGACTTCGTGCTCGAAGACAAATGGCCCCTGTTTGTCCGTATGGCACTTAAAGCAAGGGACGTCCAGCGCGGCTGAACTGCGCAACTGGTTAGGGCGGACCGTGCCATGCGGATTGTGACAGTCGGTGCACTGAACGAGGCCCTCATTCACGCGGTGGTGAAAAGGCATTTCAAATTGCGGCCTTTTCGCGAGGTGGCAGGTGTAACAGAGCTGAGGCTGGGTCTTTACGAGCAGGAATTGTTCGGTGGCGGCGTGATGGGGAGAATGGCAATCGATGCAACTGACCTTGTTGCGGGCATGCACCGAACGCACGGCGTTCGCATGTTCGGTATCTTTTGCGTGGCAATCGAGGCAGCGCTCATTCACTTTCTCGGGTGTCGCTTTATTGAAGCTGAAGATTTTTGTCGCATCGCCGGGATCGGAGGCATGAGCGGCACCCGGTCCATGGCAGGATTCGCAGCCGTGACCGGCGACGTGGTTTTCCTTTAGGAGGGTTATCTTCCAATGAGGCGATTTTTCCCAGGAGTTGAAGACTTCCTCATGACAGGTCTTGCATGTGTCGGAGCCAGCGTAGGGGGATTCGGCGGCCGCGGGCGGCGCCGGGGGCGCCGGCTTATCCTGTTGAGCGCCGGCAGGAGCAGCGAGCGTCACTGCGACAGAGAGGAGAAGAGAAAGCAGAAGAACGTGGCAGACCTTCATTCCTCACCCCCCCCAGGCCACGGATATGCAGCCCGCCGGCAAATTCTGACTCAACATTTTTTACGCCGCAATATTTATCTCACCTCTTGTTACGACGTCTGTGACGCGGGTCACAAATCGCTGTATCGCCATCACATTTGCAAACAGTCGCGCATCATACGCGAGAGCCGAATGGCGAAAGTGTTCAGAATTGCACACCTTGGGGTAAATGACATTTTTGATGGGAGGCGAGGAAGCCACCTGCATTTCGATCCCGCGGATTTATACTCGCCGTCTGGCTCACTGCCCTCCTCCTCCCGAGATAATTGTGAACAAACCAATCAGCGGGTGGGTGCACGTCGGCGCCCAAAGTTTCCATTGAAAAGAAATGGATTACGCCGCTCGCGTATCAGATTGGGAATCCTTCCCAACAAAACTGGGAAGGATAAGCAGGAACCAGAGGATTTCAGAGGTTGGCTGGCAGTTTTTCTTTCTGCTTCTTGACCTCTTCCGCCTTCTCAATCAGCTTTTTGGCTTCGCCGACGTCCTTGGGCCAGAGGGAAAGAAGCCCGGAGCGAGAAGGCCGCGGGCGGCGCGGGTGTTATCGTCGAAACATTGCTCGAAGGCTGGGGCTTCGGGTTAGCGCGGCAGCCCTAAACCTCGGCCCAAGGGGAGGAATCACGCTTTCTTTTTGTGGGCCATCTTCTGCGCGACAAAAAGGAGCAAATGCTGGTCGGCCTTATCCATGCGGCCAAGCAGCATGTGGAAGCGGTGCCAAAGCCTCGTCCATTTACGGGAACCGCGCCATTGACCGCGAAGGGCCTTCTCCGCCTTCAGGGGGGCGGCGAGAGGCCTCTCCTGGCCTTCATAGAAGAGCTGGTAGAGAGGAACTTCCAGAGCGCGCGCCATTTTTTCGAGGGTCTCGATGGTAGGGACGGTGTGCCCATTTTCAACGCGGGAGATGTAACAACGAAGCAATCCGGTGCGTTGCTCAATGTCACCCTGGGAAAGCTGCTTTTGCTTCCGGAGTGACTGCAGGCGATCGCCAATCATTTCATTCTCCTTCGTGGATTCGTCGAAGTATTGCCATTCCAAGCGCCATGCCCCATTAGTCCTGGGATGGCTTCGATTCTTGAGTTTCGCGAAACTGTTCCCTGCGCATCTGTTTTTCGGTGACATCGGTTGCGAGACCCGCAATGCGGCACATACGTCCGCTGGCATCGCGAATCACGAAACCACGATCCCAGATCCAGCGTACCGAGCCATCCGGGCGCTGAATCCTGTATTCCGCCTCCAGCTTGTTTTCGCTGGTTTGGCGATTGAAGAAGATAAGAGCCTTTTCATGATCCTCAGGGTGTACAGCGTCCAGCCAGGAATGCGTGTCCGCGTAGATGCTTTCGCATGGCCGGCCCCAGACGGTTTCATAAGCAGGACTGACGTACATGATGCGTTCCTCGACCGTGTCCAACAGCCAGAAAACGTCCGTGATGTTACCGGCGAGCTGGCGGAACCGCTCGTTGCTTTCGCGCAGCGCGCGCTCGGTCCGAGCATGTCCAGCAACTTCGGCTGTGAGCCGCTCGACGGTCGCAGCAAGATCGCGGGTCCTTTCCTCCACTTTGTCCTGCAACAGGGCGTGCAAGCCGAGGAGTTCTTCTTCACCCTTGCGACGCTGAGCGATTGCAGCCGCAACGGCCATGGTCATAGATGCGAGAACAGCGATGTAGGTTTCGAGAAAAAAAGGAGCGTGTTTACTATTCGTAAAAGGTCCATATCCATGTAAGGAGCCCCAAACGACCATTCCACAGAGCAAAAGATTCACGCCGGCGGCCTCGAGCTGGCAAAAGCGGAAGGCAGCCCAAATTGAAAACGGAATGCACAGAAATGCGAGAGAGTCTCCGTTGTTCCACGAGTGGGAAGGGGGGCCGAAGACAGTGAGGCAGACAACGATCACGCCAAGGGACAAGGCCAGAACTTCCAGGCGCTCGTTCAGATCCAGCGGATGATGCGGGTTCGCCATCAGAAGCACCAGAAACGGGGTCAGGACGAGGACGCTGACAGCATCTCCGGCCCACCAGGCCAACCACGTGGCGCCGAACTCAGGCCATCTGGCCAGCCCCTGCTGGCAAAGGAGCGTAGTGCCGAGGGTGGCGCCGAGCGCGGTGGCGAGGAATCCCGCGAAAACCGTGAACCGGAAGACGTCTTGCGGTCTTGAAAAGGCCCGGGAACCGCGGGCAAACCGGTTGACAAGATAGGCGCCGACCAGAGCCTCGAGGGTGTTTGCGACGGCAATGCCAATCGCCATCCCGATCGATACCGAGGCTGTAACGTCGACAAGGAATGACCCGACCAGGATGGCAGGCCAGATCCGGTAGCCCAGCACCAGGAAGGCGGAGAGCGCGATCCCCGCGGGAATCCAAAGCGCAGACCAATTCGAATTGAGGAAGGTCAGGTGTTCCGACAATTTGCCGGTGAGGAAGTAAACGGCGACGAGCAAAACAAAGATGGCGATGTTTTTGAGGGTGGCCGACTTCATTTCCCAAGAACTCCGAGAGAGCGCAATTTTATTCGCAGGGAGTTTATCAGGTTAGCCGAGGATGAAACCCCCAAATCTTATACAGCGGGAACCAGCGCGAGTCACAAGGTGTGGAGATAGGCGAGAAGATCGTCAAACTGTTGCGAGGTGAGCGAGCCGCCAAAGGCCGGCATCATCCCGCGACCCTGCTGGATGGTCTGCCCAACGAACCGGTCGTTGGCAGGCAGGCCGCTGGGAAGATACTTTTTCCGGAAGAGACCCTGCAGACTGCGGCCATCCAAGGGCGCGGAAGAGTATGCGTTGTGGCAGCGAGCGCAGGCGAGCCGATAGACTTGCCGCCCGGCGGCCTGTTGGGCATTCAAACCGAGCTCGGCATCGGATTTTTCAGGAGCATCCTTCCCGCAGCCGGCCAGCAGAGCCGCGAGAAGGACGCCCGCAGTAAGGGACGCGAACCGTGTCACTAAATGAGATCGTCGAGCTTCAGCCCTGACGCCGGGCCCTTCCAGGAAGCCTCAAACTGTCTGCGGATGAACCCGGCGTCGTAGGTCTTGCCTTGCGCTTTGAGCGCCTGTTCGAGCCCGAAGAGAGAGCGAGGATTGCGGGGATTGCGAGCGAGATCGTCGCGGAAAACTTTTTCGGCCGCGGCGTTGTCGCCGGTCATGAGCAAGGCAGCGCCGAGCGATTCGCGCACGGGGTAAAACCAGTCGGGAGGCTCGGAGTAGCGCAGAGTGTCCTGAGCCGCGATGGCTTCGCGAAGCCGGCTGATGGCTGCGGGCATGTCTTTCTTGGCGAGAGAGATCTGCGCGGCAAGGACGTTCACGGCGATTTTGAGGACAACCTTGGTCTTGTTGTTCACGGGCATGGAGAAGACCTGATCCGGCGGGGTTTTTTCCTCGGCTTCGGCGACGATTTTGTACTCGGCTTCGGCGTCGCCGATCTTGCCGGTCGAGGCGAAGGCCATACCGCGGGCAAAGTGCCAGAAGACGGTGACCGTTTGCATGGCCGAATCGGGCGGCGGCAGGTTCAAAATGTCATCCCACTTGTGAAAGCGGACATCCACGGCGATGGGGACGGTCATGAAGCCTTCGAGCGGGGGCACCTCCTTGACGTGGGGGCCGACGTTTTCCGCCAGCATTCGGGCGCCTTCTTTTGATTCCGTGTAGTTGCCGTTCATGGCGGCGCACATGGCGATGAAATGGAGGTTGTGGCTGTAATACATCATCGGGTAGATGCCCTGGGCGCCGCTGGTCTGGATGTAAGCGCGGTCGGCGAGGGCGGCCTGCTGATTGGTCTTTATGGCCGCCTCATAGTCGCCGGTGCGGATGTAAACGTGAGCGGGCATGTGCACGATGTGGCCCGCCGCGGGAGCGAGTTGAGCGAGGCGGTTTGCGCCGGCCAAGGCGCGCTCGGGCGAAGGAGAGGCTTCGACAGCGTGGATATAGTAATGAACGGCGCCGACGTGGTTGGGATCGCGGCGGATGACAGATTCCAGAGTCGCGACAATCTCCTCGGTTCCGTCCTCGGGCGTGCCATCCGGATGCCAGAGCCCCCAAGGATGCAGATTCATTTCGGATTCCGCAAACAAGGTGGCGGCGTCGAGATCGTCAGGGAATTGCTTCACCACCTCGCGCATGGCGTCGCGATAGTCTTCGGCGGCCTTGCGCCGGTCGGCCTTGGGATCAGCGGGAAAGCGCACTGCCAGGGCGGCGATGTAGGCCCGGTCGCTGGGGGAAGCGCCGGCGGAGAGAGAGGCGGCTTTCTCGATGGATTCATGCGCCTGCTTGAAGCGATCGTCGCTGGCGGGGTCGTTGTAGTTGGGCCCGACGGCTTCGGCAACGCCCCAGTAGGCCATGGCGAGCTGGGGATCGAGGTCGGCGGCATGTTGGAACGAGCGCGCGGCTTCGTCGTGGTTGAAGGCATAGATGAGGCGCAGGCCCTGGTCGAAGAAAGCCTGCGCCTCGGGATTCTTCGTGGAGACAGGATGGTGCCAATCTCCGAGGCCGCTCATGAGCGTGACGGGCCGGGACTGGTCGTGGGCGGGGTGATCCTGCGCAAAAGCGGGGGCACACAGAACGAGGACGAGAGTAAGGATAATGGACAGGCGGCGGCTCATAGGAATACCCCCTTGATTGCAGACTTGCCAAGATGACATACCGGAGAAAGATTATGCGACGGTTCGAAGAAAGAATCCAGATGGAGTGCGAAAGAATTACAAAACGCCGCCACGACGAGGAGGCTTGGGCCGGTTCTTTTCCTTTGCGTCCAAGCCCGCGCCGACTGAAAGCCCAATCGCCACGCCAACGGCCACGCCAATGGAAATCCATTCGCCCATCTTTCCGGTAGCGGCGCCGATAGCTGCACCAATGCCGGCACCGAGCGCCACGCCAAAGCCGACACCGAGCGCCACGCCCAACCCCATATCCTTGGGAACCATCCAGCCCTCCTGAGTCACGCGGTTCTGCGTCAGCGCGCTATAAATTTCGAGCGGAGAGGCCCGCGGCGTGGCCCTCCTCGTAGGCGCGTTCGCCGTGGAGCGACTCGTCGAGTCCCATCTCCTCGCTCGCTTCATCGACCTTGACGGGCGTGAACAGGTCAATGACCCTCAACATGCCGTACGTGAAAAGGAAGGCCCAGGCGGAAGAGAAGAGCACGGCGGTGAGCTGCTTGAAAAAGAAATTGGGATTGCCATAGAGCAGGCCGTTGCTGCCGGCGGGGTTGAACTCCTGGTTGGCGAAAATGCCGAGCATGACGATGCCGAGAAAGCCGCCGACGCCGTGGACGCCCCAAACGTCGAGGGCATCGTCCCACTGCAATTTGTTTTTTAGCTCGACGGCGTAGTAGCAGACGACGCCGGAGACAACGCCGATGATCACGGCGGTGGCGGGCGAAACGTATCCGGCGGCGGGCGTGACGGTGGCGAGGCCGGCAACGGCGCCGGTGAGCAGGCCGAGGAATTTTGGCTTCTTCTCGTTCAGCCAGGCGACGAGCAGCCAGGCGACCGCGGCAAACGAAGCGGCGAGATCGGTGTTGAGAAAGGCGGTAGCAGTGACGGAGTCCACGCGCATTTCGCTGCCGGCATTGAAGCCGTACCATCCGAACCAGAGCAGGCCGGTGCCGAGAGCAACGAGTGGAATGCTGTGCGGGCCGCGGTCGAGGACGCGGCGCTTGCCGACGTAGAGCACGGAAGCGAGAGCGGCGATGCCGGCAATGTTGTGCACCACGATGCCGCCGGCGAAATCCTTGACGCCCCATTGCTGGAGCATGCCGCCGCCCCAGACCATGTGGACGAAGGGAAAATAAACGAAGGTAAGCCAGCCGGTGAGGAAGAGCATGTAGGCCTTGAAGGTGACGCGGTTGGTAAAGGCGCCGGAGATGAGCGCGGGAGTGATGATGGCAAACATCATCTGGTAGGCGATGAAGACCATGGCGGGAATGGTGTCGTTCGGAGAGGGAGTGGAGAGAGAGATGCCGCGGAGAAGAACGTTATCGAAGTTACCGATGATGCCGTGCCAATCGCCGCTGAAGCAGAGCGAATAGCCGTAGAGGTACCAGAGCACGGTGGTCCAGCCCATGGAGACGAAGCTCTGAATCATGATGGACAAGACGTTTTTGCGTCCGACGAGGCCGCCATAGAAGAAGGCGAGGCCGGGCGTCATCAACATGACCAGGCTGGTGCAGAGGATCATGAAGCCGGTGTTGCCCGTGTCGAGATGAAGCATGCGAACCTCCTCAGCCGGGGTTCCAGAGTTGAGGGAGCAAGGCTATGGACGCGGTTGCGATCCTTGCCCGGCGCACTCGCCCGTGCACCCTGGCCACCCGGAAATCCGTTCCACCTTGGAGGGACTCTATAACTGGGCCGGGCGCGGGAGCAACACCGAAAATCAGCGGTGGCAAAGCACGGGGAAGGAATGTAATGATCCTGGCGAGAAGGTGATTCCGCGGAAGGAGCCCTACCGATGGATGCTGCCGTGCTGCACACGCTTGGGAAAGCGCCCCGCTGCGAGGAGTTCGCCGAGCCAACCGCAGGTGAGAACGAAACGATCGTGCACGTCCTGGCGGCGGCGCTGAAGCCGGTGGACAAGCAGATGGCGAGCGGCGCGCACTACGGCAGCCCGCGCGAGCTGCCCGTGGTGTGCGGTATTGACGGGGTGGGACGTCTCGATGACGGCACGAGGGTGTTCTTCGCCGGGCCGCGGCGGCCGTACGGAGGGATGGCACAGCGCACGGTGGTGCCGCGAGCGTGGTGCCGGCCGGTGCCGGAGGAAGTTGATGATGTTACGGCAGCGGCGCTGGTGAATCCCGGGATGTCGGCGTGGCTGTCGCTGGCCTGGCGCGCAAAGCTCGTCGCGGGCGAGAGCGTGCTGATCCTGGGCGCAGCCGTGGTTACCGGCAAGCTGGCCGTGCAAATCGCAAAGATTCGCGGGGCGGAACGAGTGGTGGCCGCCGGACGGAACGAAGAGGTGCTGAGCACGCTGAGCGGCCTGGGCGCGGATGCGACCGTGCAACTCAACAAGCCTGGCCAGGACCTTGCAGAAGCTTTCGCCCGGGAAGCCGGCAAAAGCGGTTTCGGCGTCATCATTGATTATCTGTGGGGCCCTCCAACGGAAGCGCTGCTTGCGGCGATGACGCGCGCGGACATGAGCGCGGCGCATTCGTCCCGGGCGCGGCTGGTGCAGGTGGGCGAGAGCGCCGGGGCGAGCATCACGCTTCCTGCGGCGGCGCTGCGCAGCTCGGGGCTCGAGATCATGGGAGCCGGAACCGGCGCCATCCCGCCGGTCGACATTCTGCTCGATTCCTTCCGGCAGATCATGGCGCGCGCGGCGAGCGGCGAACTCCGCATGGACACGGAGCGGGTGGCGCTGGCCGATATCGAGAAGGCGTGGCAGCGCAGCGACACGCAGGGGCGCAGGCTAGTCATCATCCCGTAACGGCATCCAGCAAGTACCCGGTGCGGCGGCCGTGGATGCGCGCAAGGCGGGGGAAGCGTGTCGGGCTTGTGATGGCGGAGTTGCGGGTCAGGGCTTGGGCGGCTTGGGCTTTTCCTCGCTTCGGACGGAGACGGAGAAGAGCTGGAAATCGGAGAAATCGTGGCGGACGTGGAAGCGGCGCTCTCCGAAATCGCTAAAGACCTCTGCGGCGCGGGGCAACCATAGCTGGACCTCCTGCGAGTGGAACTGCACGGGCGCGTAATCAATAGAGACAGCTTCGCCGCGCAGTTGAAGCAGGGGAACGGCCTGCATCAGATTCGTTTCTACGTGCAGAATCTGGTAGGAGTCAGAGGCGATCCAGGCGCGGCCTTTGAGCCTTGCGGGATAAACCGCGTCAACGGTGCGGAAGGAGCGCGTGCGGCTGGGCCGGCCTTTGCGCTGCTGGAAGTGAATGACCCAGGCGGGCTGGCCGTTCCACTGGCCCAGGCCCTCGCAACGCAGATCGTAATCATTCTGATAGGCGGGAAGAAAAATCAGAGCGATGGCGGGCAAGCCGGAATCGTCGACCGAGCCGGCAGGCGGGCCGGAACCGCCGGTGAGTTTGCGGGTTTCGTCCACGGTGAGCCCGGAGCCCCGGAATTTGAAATCCACGACATAATCGAAGAGGCCGAACTGGGCGGCCTGCCCGGCGCCGAGGGCGTCGAGCTGTTCGTAGCGAACCGCCTCGCGGGCGGTGAAATTCTGAAGATTCCCGACAAGCTCCGCGGCGCGCTCGCCGGCTTG
>Ga0073928_10005903_pt1 | contig 16850 bp, 13 predicted proteins | sample PaiPotPPA55metaG_FD_76969 | JGI IMG/M metagenome (GOLD analysis project Ga0073928, IMG submission 76969) | Iron sulfur acid spring bacterial and archeal communities from Banff, Canada, to study Microbial Dark Matter (Phase II) - Paint Pots PPA... ... | reverse complement strand
GGAGGCGCGGACTTACGCGGGTGAGACTCCGCGGCGGGTGGCGGCGATTCCTTATCCCGCGAGTCCGCTGACGTGGCGCGGCCTGGCGGAGACGCCGGATTTCTATAGCGTGCAGAACTTCAGCCTGCTGGAGGAATTCGATCCGGGGCGCGGGGCGATCTTCTACAAGGCGGAACCGGGGCTGGCGGTGTCAGCGGCGAATGCGACGGAGGTGTTCCGCGAGTTTTTCAATTTCGCGCAGTTTCCGCTGGAGCGCTCCAGCCCGGCCCAGGAGCCGGAGGGCGGCACGCGCGTGGAGGCGCTGGATATGCGATTCGGCATGCCCAGCGAAGCGCGGTTCGTGGCCACCGCGATTCTGGGCAAGCGGATGGAAGTGATCCGGGCGTGGTTCAGTTTTGGGCCGGTGGGGCGGTGATAGCGATTAGCCGCCGGGGGCGTCGTGGGTGCCGGTCCCGCCTTCTTCCTCGACCTTGGTGCCACTGCAATCGATGCGCTGGGGCAGGGTGGCGCGCATGTTGACCTGATCTTCGGTGGCGCCCCAGGAGTGCGGGCCGGCGGCGGCGCTGGCTGAAGAGACTGCCCTGGGGTGCGCGGCGTCCTCGAGAATGGTGCGGAGCGCGGATTCGAGCGGCGCGGCCAGTGGCTCGAGATCGGACCGTCCCAGCAGACGGCAGTATTCCAGCGGCGACACGGATTCCAGCATCACGCCGCCGCCGGCCTCCGGCCACGTGGCCACCCGGCAGGGCAGGAAGCTGGCGAAACGGATCTCGGCCGCCAGCAGTTTCGCGTACATTTTGGAAAGACAGAGCGTAAAGACGAAAGCGTCGCGCGGGCCTTGCGGCGTGCCCTCCGGATGGGCGGGCGCCAGATGGCTGATCACCAGCAGGCTGGCGTTGTGGCGCTGGGCGGCGGCGCGCAGCACGGCTTCGATTTCGTCGAACGGAACGGCGGAGTGGATCTGCAGCATAAGACTCCCCGCGTTCAATGATACCAGAAGGTGTGAAATTGTGCCAGCGGGCCATTGGCGGCGGTTGCGGTTGGAGCGGGTTGGATCGTACAGGAATTGGTAGAATACCAAAAACAGTGGAGGAAGCTATGACGAAGAATGTTAGGATTGCCGCTGCGGTATGGGCGGCGGTCGTGTTGGGGCTGGCGGGGCATGGGAGCGTCTTCGCCATTTCTTTCAATTCGCCGAGAGCCTATCTGTACGGCGACTCGGGGTACGCCTCTTTCTACGTGGCAGTCGCCGATTTCAACGGAGATGGCAAGCCCGATCTGGCGGCGTTGCCCGGCACCGCCAATTTCGGCGATCACATTAAGATCCTGCTAAACGATGGCCGCGGCAGCTTCGTGGCCGGCCCTACCATTCAGGTAGGCTTCGGCTCCGGACCCAGTGCCATGGCGGCGGGCGACTTTAATGGAGATGGCAAGCCCGATCTGGTGATCGCAAATTACGCAGGTTACATTACAATCTTGCTCGGCAACGGCGACGGTACGTTCCAGCCTCCAACCGTCTACCCGACAGGAGGCGAACCGACCTCAGTGGCTATAGCGGATTTCAACGGTGACGGAAACCTGGACCTCGCGGTTCCGGTTGGCGATTCGCAGAATCTCCGGATTCTGCTGGGCAACGGTGACGGCACTTTCCAGCCGGCGATAAGCAACTCCATCGGTGGCGGGCCGCTCTCCGTCGCAGCGGGAGATTTTAACGGCGATGGCAAGCCGGACCTGGCCGTTACTCTCCATGACAATGCGATCGCGATTTTCCTGGGCAACGGCGACGGAACGTTTCAGGCGCCGGTAGACTACCCGGCGCCAAGGCCGGGCGCCCTGGTAGTGGCGGACTTCAACGGTGATGGCAAGCCGGACTTGGCGGCCACGGCGTTATCCAGCAGTGGGTACGAGGTGGTGATCCTGTTAGGCACCGGCGATGGCACCTTTCAACACTTTGTGGGATACCCTTGCGGCACAAGTGCGACTGAACTGGCCGTCGGCGATTTCAACGACGATGGAGTGCCAGACTTGGCTGTCGCAACCGGCGCGGCTACGACCTTTGCGCCCGGTAATGTGTCGGTATTGCTGGGCAATGGCGACGGGACCTTCCAGCCAGCGGTGAACTACGCGACGATACCTTCGCCTGTCGCCATATCCGTGGCGGCGTTCAATCGCGAGGGAGAATCTGACTTGATGGTAGCCGGCGCAGACACGATCGTGGTCATGGGGGGCGATGGCACGGGTGCATTTCAGCACATGGACAACTATGAGGTGGGGTCCCTCGTCAATTACGTGGCCACAGGAGACTTCAATCGAGATGGCAAACCGGATCTGGTTTTCTCGGACGGCGTTAACAGCATCACCATTCTGCTGGGCGACGGGCATGGACATTTCGAAAAGGGGCAGAGGTATGTGGTTGGAACCTACCCTACGTGTGTGGCTGTGGGCGACTTCAATCGTGACGGAATTCCGGACCTGGCGGTGAGTAACGGCCCTGGTGTCTCGATCCTATTGGGTAACGGCGACGGAACCTTCCAGGCTCCCGTGACCTATTCCACGGGATTAGACCCATTTTACGTGGTCAGCGCAGACTTCAACGGTGACGGAAAGCCGGACTTGGCGGTGGCTAACAGTTATTCAAACAACGTGTCGATTTTGCTCGGTAACGGGGACGGCACCTTTCGTCACCCACTGGAGCTACACCGTGGGCCAACTCCCTACATCCTTGGCGGTGGCGGACTTGAACGGGGATGGTAAAGCGGATCTCGCGGTTGCGCTTTATGCCTGGGGCGTAGCGGTACTGCTGGGCAACGGCGATGGAACCTTCCAAACACCGGTCGACTACGGGGTCAACGCGGAATCCGTGGCCATAGCGGATTTCAACCAGGACGGCAAGCCAGACTTGGCGGTGGCGACGGAAGGTGCCGTCGCCGTTCTGCTGGGCAACGGCGATGGCACCTTTCAGGCACCGGTCGGCTACGGGGAAGGACGTGCCAATTCCATTGCTTCCGTCGTAGCTGTTAGCGATTTCGATGGCGATGGTGATTGGGACTTGGCGATCGCCGACGACCAGACCAACGCGGTCTCGATTCTGAAAGGGAACGGAGACGGAACGTTCCAGCCCCCGCGCTATTTCGCCGCCGAACATCGAGGCCTCGCGTTGACAGTAGCCGATTTCAACCGGGACGGCAAGCCGGATATCGCGGTTGCGAATGCGGACTCCGCTGACATCACCGTGCTGATCAACGAGACAGCGAGCCCGGCTCTTCCATAGAAGCAGCAACCGGAGCGAGGCGAGGATGCGGGGTAACCACGCGGGCAGGGGTGCGCGCCTTGTAAATCTTAAGGGCAGGGAGGGCCGGAAAAACGCCGGCGGCCAAGCCCATGGATGAGAACAAGCTTGGCCGCCACGGAGGGAAGCCACGTGAGGTGACGTGGCATCTTTGGAATGTAAATAGTGTACTCGGAATTCAAGAGGAGCGCAAGGGGGGGGGTGGGCGATATTTTGTGCGATAGCCTAGCTGCGCTCGCCCGGACCGGCAGGAGTGCCGGTCCAGCAGGCAGGAGTGCCTGCGCCACGCTTATTGGAGCGGCAGCTCAGGCTGGCCGTCGCCGTTCTTGCCGTTGTCGACGGTCTCAGCTTCGGGGATCACGGAAGCCGCGGCCACTTGATCGTCGTCCTCCATCCGCACAAGGCGGACGCCTTGGGTCGAGCGGCCGGCCTGGCGGATCTCGGCCGACTCGAGCCGGATGATTTTGCCGTTCTTGGTGACGATCATCAGGTCGGTGTCTTCCTTGACCGACAGAATGCCGACGACTTTGCCGTTGCGCGTGGAGGTCTTCATGTTGATGACGCCCTTGCCGCCGCGCGATTGCAGGCGATAGTCCTCGAGCGAGGTGCGCTTGCCGAAGCCATTTTCGGAAATCGACAGGATCAGGCCTTCCTCTTCGACGATCTCCATGCCGACCAGGTAATCGCCCTCTTCCAGATCCATGCCGCGCACACCGCGGGCCGGCCGGCCCATGGGGCGCACCTGGCTCTCGTTGAAGCGAATCGCCTGCCCGTCGTGCGATCCCAGGAACATGTAGTTGTTGCCGTTGGTGAGGCGTGCGGCGATCAACTCATCGCCTTCGTCCAGCGTCACGGCGATGATGCCGCGCGACATCGGGTTGTCGAATTCGGTCAGCTCGCACTTCTTGATCACGCCGTGCTTGGTCACCATCACGACGAACTTATCCGCTACGAATTCGTCCACCGCCAGGAACGCCTTCACGGTGTCGTCCGGCTGCAGGCTGATCAGGTTCGAGACATGCTTGCCCTTGCCGACGGTCGCGGCGTCGGGAATTTCGTACACCTTGAGCCAATAGACGCGGCCCTTGTTGGTAAAGACCAGCAGGTAGGCGTGCGTCGAAGCGATAATCAGGTGCTCGACGAAGTCCTCCGTGCGGGTGCCCATGCCGATGCGCCCCTTGCCGCCGCGCGATTGGCGCCGGTAAGTGTCGACCGCGGTGCGCTTCAAGTAGCCGCCGTGGGTCACGGTGAGCGCGACGTCTTCCACGGCCACCAGATCCTCGAGCCTGATTTCGCCGGTGTCTTCGACGATCTGCGTGCGGCGCTCGTCGCCGTGGTCCTTCTGGACCTCCTTCAGCTCCTTGACCACCAGGTCGCGCAGGACCTTCTCGGAACCCAATATTTCCAGGTATTCGGCGATGCGGCGCTGAATGTCGGCCAGCTCATCGATGATTTTCTGCTGCTCCATGCCGGTGAGGCGCTGCAATTGCAGCTCGATGATGGCCTGCGCCTGCTTCTCGGTAAATTCGAACTTGGCGATGAGGGAGTCGCGCGCCTCGCGGGGCGCCTTCGCAGCGCGGATCAGCCGGATTACTTCGTCCAGATTCTTGAGCGCCTTCTGGAAGCCGAGCAACAGATGTTCGCGGTCGCGCGATTTGCGCAGCTCGTACTCCGTGCGCCGGCGCACGACATCGATGCGATGCTCGATGAAAAACCTGAGGCAATCGATCAGGCCGAGCTCGCGCGGCTGGCCGTTGACGATGCACAGCATGATGATGCCGAAGCCGATTTGCAATTGCGTGTGCTTATAAAGGTTGTTCAGCACGACTTCGGCTTGCTCGCCGCGCTTCAGCTCGAAGATGATGCGGGTGTCTTTGTCGCTGAGGTCGGTGATTTCGGAGATGCCTTCGATCTTCTTTTCGTTCACCAGCGCGGCGGCGTACTCGACCAGCTTGGCGCGGTTCACCTGGTAGGGGATCTCGGTGACCACGATCTGCTCGCGGTCCTTGCCGATGCGCTCGATGGCGGCGCGCGCGCGGATTTTCAGATGGCCGCGGCCCTTGGTGTAGGCATCGATGATGCCCTGGTTGCCGAGGATCAGGCCGCCAGTCGGGAAATCCGGCCCCGGCACCATTTCCAGAATTTTCGCAAGCGGCGTTTTCGGATTCTGGATCAGGGCGATGGTGGCGTTGATGATTTCGGTGAGATTGTGCGGAGGGATGTTGGTGGCCATGCCCACGGCGATGCCCGCCGAGCCGTTCACCAACAGGTTCGGCACGCGCGTGGGCAGCACTTCCGGCTCGTGCTCGCTTTCGTCGTAGTTCGGGCGGAAATCGACGGTTTCCTTGTCGATGTCATCCAGCATGGCGGTGGAGATACGCGCTAGCCGGGCTTCCGTATATCGCTGTGCCGCCGGCGGGTCGCCATCCAGGGAGCCGAAGTTGCCCTGCCCGTCCACCAGCGGATAGCGCATGTTAAAAGGCTGTGCCATGCGCACCAGGGCGTCATAAATGGCAGCGTCGCCGTGCGGGTGATACTTGCCCATCACGTCGCCGACGACCTTGGCGCACTTACGCGTGGGGCGGTTGGGCTGCAGTCCCAACTCATGCATGCCCCAGAGGATGCGGCGATGCACGGGCTTCAACCCGTCGCGAATGTCGGGGAGGGCGCGGCCCACGATCACGCTCATGGCGTAATCGAGATAGGACCGCTTCATCTCGTCTTCGATATTGATGGGGAGCAGGTTTTTGTCGCCACCCTCGCCCAGCGGCATTTGAGGGCCGGGCGGCGGCGACGGCGGTCCTTGCGGAGGATTTTCCTGATCTGGCAAGCGGTCTCCTTCGGGGGATGTAAGTTCTATTTTAACAAGGATCTACGTGGGGACGGGCTGCGGTTGGGCGGTATTGGTGGCGTGGCATCTAGCTTCTAGCGCGCCGGCTCTCGGTCGACTGCCAGTTCGGGACGATCCTGGAGCGCCTCAATTTGCTTGTCGTGTGGACGCGGCGGCCAACACGGTTATGAACACGATTCAATGAACTCGTGCCGGGGCCTGGTACTCGAATACCCATTCCAGGACTGGGTCCCGGCCGGCTTTGTAAGTTTCCCAGTCCCGGTCGATTTCCTGGTCGGGCCGGATGATGTTGTCACCAGACTCCACGAATTTGTATTCTTTGACCGAGTACCGAGCCAGCAGGTGAGAGTTCGGCAGCCGCATTTCCTTCACTTCCTGATAGCTGTTGGGTTTTTCGCCGATAGGCTCGCCGACTAACATAGCCGCCGTTTGGGAGCGAAACTGGGCGGCGTTCGACATGGCGGCCGAGTAAGTGTAGGGTCCTATCAGTATAAACAGGTGACCGCGGGTATTCAGGTCAGTGAGCCCCTTGATTGGATCGATGAGCCAGTGCTGGCCCATGGTGTAGTCGCCGCCGCCATTCTGGCGCAAGTCAATCACCAGCTTGTCAGGGTGCTGTAACTTCACCAACTCGAACAGCCCGGCTGCGTTCCGCCGAATATCGTTGTACCTTCGGAAATTACAGTAGACCGTACGCGAGTCCGGGAGGTATTGATAGTACATTGCCGCGTCAGAGATCTGGCGGGAGAGGGGCGGATGTTGGAAGACATAGTTCCATTCGAGTTTCTTCGATTCCGAAAGCGATGTGGCGTGTACTTCAATTGTGAACGGTTTGCCGTCGTCGTCGGCCAGCGTATAGTGCGCCGTGTTGCGATCCGGAATGATCCCCAGCCCATGGAGATAGAGGCCTTCGGTGATGGTCGCCTCCATGCGCGCGAGGCCGAGATTGGGATTTTCGTCCTGCGGTGTCAGCGACAGCAGGAGTTCGCGGGCGCGTGCGAAGGGTGTGTCATGAATTTTCACGATGCGCGCACCGAGCGCCACCTTGAGACTCGCATCGGCGACCGCTACCACGCGATAGTCGTCACCGAAGCGGCGCACGTCCAGCGGAAATTCGCCGACGTCGTCCGGAGGCGCGATGTTGGTGTGCCCGTCGCCGATGTCCGCCGCGAGGTGCACCAGCCCGACGAATACGCCGTCTCCGTCAAGCGCGTCGATCCGGCGGTCGAGCGCGGACACTTCCGCTTCGAGCTGCTCGCGCGAGATATGGTGAAAGGCGTTGATGTGTCTCTTTGGTAATTCCGCCGCGTAGAATTTCAGGTCTTCATGCCATTTGGGCTTGGTGATCTCTAGCGTCGCCACGGCTTGGCCGGCGGCAGTGGACGCTGTCAGCACTGCGACTATGGCCAGAAAAAATTGATCCCGCATAGACTCCAGTCTACTGCGGTGGATACGCTAATTGATGCCGAAGTCGCAGATGCGGCCGGAGGGTTTCGTCAACATGTACCGGGAGTCTGCCGCGAGTGCTGCGGTTGACAGTCTGTCCGCCAATGGCGGATGCTCAAGAAAGTGGAGCTGATCGAAATCCGTCTTCACGAGGCTGATCACCTCTTTGGTCGACGATGAAGAGTACGGAGATTTCAGTCGCGGCTGGCAGCAAAGCCTGGCTTGGGGCGCGCACGCGGCGGATTTGACCCTAAGCAGGTGACACAACTGGCCAAGTTGGTCAAGGAGGAGTTCGGCGATGAAAGCTAAGATGTTCGAAGAATTGCTGGAGAGCCTGCACGAGGGTGGTGCTATCTTGCGCGGTCAGCGGAAGCCTTCGCGGCGGTTTGAGATTCGGGCGCCTCGGATACGCGCGATCCGCGAACGGACGAACCTTTCGCAGTCAGAGTTCGCGCATTTGATGGGCGTGAGTGTGAAGACGCTGCAAAACTGGGAGCAGGATCGGCGCAATCCTACTGGGCCGGCCGCCGCGCTCTTGAGGATCATCGCTCACGAGCCAGAACTGGCTCTGAGGGCGATTCATCGGGTTTAGGACGCGGCGTGCGCTAGTTGATGCCGAAGTCGTAGATGCGCCCGGACGGTTTCGTCAACTCGACGCCGGCTGCGACGTAGAAGCCGTACTCGCCTGAGGGGAGTTCCGTGTGGGGAGTGACCGCGTAGAGCCTGCTCTTCACCCGCTGGTAGGTGAAGTCGATTTGCTGGGCGTGGTCGACGCCTTCCTGCACCTTCCAGAGAGTTTGCTCGGCGATCTCGATCTGGCGCAGGTCTTCACGCTGGGCCAACTTCAGCAGGATGTAGTCGCCGATGCTCGCGCCTTCCGGCAGATAGAAGTAGAACCGCGGCTGGCGTTCGGTTATGCGCATCAGCGCGTTCGATCCCTTCAGTTGGGCATTGATGCGCGCGCGCTTGATGCCCATGGTTGCGGCGGAGGCAAGCAGGCTCCCGGTGCGGCGGTTGCTGACGGCGATGCCTTCGATCCGTTCCAATTCCCCGTCGCGGAGGGCATAGTACACGCCAACCTCATCGGGAAGCCCCTCCGCGGCTTGTGGGACCGGCGGCCGAACTGCGACGAGATGGCGATCGCCGTTCTGGGCGCGGGCCATGGCCCGGACGAGGTCGTCTGAGACGCCGGCCTGCTTCAGCGCAATCAGGTGAGCGGGATCGAGGTCGAAATGGGGGTCGCATTCTTCGATTTTCTGGAGGATGAGATCGCGGGGCACGCCGGCTTGCGCGAGTTGGGCCACCATTTCGTCGGTGCAGTTGGTGTCGCGTGACGGTGTGTTTGCCGCGGGTGATGGCTCGACAAGCGCCGTGGCTGCGATTACGAGCAAGAATAGACGCATGGCTGATTGTGTGCCGAGGGGCGGTCAATGGCGCAAGGTCAGCTTTGGTGGTACGACCATCGTTAGCGAAAGAACTGACGGGTCGCTGGCGCTCGCGGTTCGGTGCGGCGACAAGAGTGTCGCCGCAGCAGGCAAGAGTGCCTGCGCCACGTCACGATTTGGTGCGGAGCTTGCGCCAGAGCAGATACACCGCCAGGAGCGCCGCGGCGGCGAGCGTGGCCATTAAGAGATGATGGTGGATCTGCGCCGAGACCGATTGCCAGCGGTCGCCCAGAAAATAGCCGAGGGTGAGGAAGGTGGTGGCCCACAGGAACGCGCCGGAATAGGCGAAGAGCGCGAAAATGTGGAGCTCGAGGTAGGACACGCCGGCGGCATAGGCGGTGAGATGGCGGACGCCGGGGACGAAGTAGCCCAGCGTGAGGCTCCAGTGCCCGGCGCGCTCGAAGAATGCGTGGCCCTTGGCGAGGCGCTCTTCCGTGAGATGGATATATTTGCCGAAGCGATGGATCAGCGCCAGGCCGAAGGTCCGGCCGAGGAGGTAGCTCAAGCTGATGCCGCACATGGTTCCCAGCATGACGGTCATGAAGGCGGGAGCAAGTTTCAGATGATGCGAAAAAATCAGATAGCCGGTGAACGTGAGCAGCGTCTCGTCCGGGACCGGCAAGCCTACGATGCCCAGCATCAACAGGCAGAAGATGGCCGGATAGCCGTAGTTCGAGATCCAATTCAGGACATACTGTTCCATCGGCGCGGATTTAGACCACCAGGCTGCCGACCTGCACGTGGGAGCGATTGCCTTCCACCACGACGATGCCGGATTCGGTCACGTAGTAGAGGCGCCGGTCGTCATCGAGGTCGTAGCCGATGGAGGCGTCGGGCGGCACGCGGACGTTCTTATCCAAGATGGCGCGGCGGACGCGGGCGCGGCGGCCTATGTCGCAATTGTCCAGGATGATGGAATCTTCGACCACCGCCGCGGCATGCACGCGCACGCCGCGCGAGAGCACCGAATTGCGCACGGCGCCGCCGGAGAGGATGCAGCCGCCGGAGACGATGGAGTCGATGGCTTCGCCGCGCCGGTTCTGATCGTCGAAGGTGAACTTGGCGGGCGGCTCGGGATAGCTGGCGGTGCGCAGCGGCCATTCGCGATTGTAGAGATTGAGCGCGGGCTTGACGGTCCGCAGATCCATGTTGGCGTCGTAGAAGGCGTCAATGGTGCCGACGTCGCGCCAGTATGCAGCGTTGTCAGGCGGTTCGCCGGGGATGCGGTTGCTGTGGAAGTCGTACGCGTAGATCGGGGAGCCGCCAGACAGTTTGGGCAGGATGTCGCGGCCGAAATCGTGCGCGCTGTTGGGATTTTCGGCGTCTTCGTAGAGCTCGCGCAACAGCGTGCTGGTGGTGAAAATGTAGTTGCCCATGGAGGCGAAGACGCGTTCAGGATCGCCGGGAATGGTTGGTGCGTCGGCGCGCTTCTCGTGGAAGGCGATGACGCGGCCATCGGCGGCGGTCTCGATGACGCCAAATTCGATGGCATAACGCTTTTCGACCGGGATGGCGGCGACAGTCACGGCGGCGTTCTTCGCCTGGTGAAACTCGATCATGCTGTTGACGTTCATGCGGTAGATGTGATCGCCTCCGAAGATGGCGACAACGTCGGGCTCGGCCTGCTCGACCAGGTTGATGTTCTGGTAGATGGCGTCGGCGGTGCCCTGATACCACGTTTCGCCGGCCGAGCGCATCTGGGCGGGGACCGGGATGACGAACTGGCTTTTGAGCAGCCCGCCGAACTGCCATCCTTCGCTCAAGTGCTGCAGGAGGGACTGGCTCTTGAACTGGGTGAGGACGTAGATGGAGTAGATGCCCGAGTTGATGAAATTGCTCAGGACGAAATCGATGATGCGGTACTTGCCGCCGAAGGGCACGGCGGGTTTAGCGCGTTCCTTGGTCAATGGATACAGGCGGGTGCCCTTGCCGCCGGCGAGCACGATTCCCAGTACGCTTAGTCGCATAGGATTTACCATATCCTAGCAGGAGGGCGGGGGCGCGCCAAGCCCCTTGGGGGCACGAGCGAAGGCCGCCTCGAAGACCAGCCTGCCTGCGTCAGTTTGATTGGGCCGTCAGCGAAACATCAGAGATGTTAACCTGCCCCGGCCCGACACTGGTGATAAAGATCTGTAGAGGCTTGCCGAGTTGGGCCGGGCTAGCGCCAGACTTGTAGGTGATCGTCTCGGTTACGAAGGTGCCGGGTGTTGGCGTTGCACTGTTTGCGGAAGCTAGGATCAGGTTTCCAGCCATGAGCGCCGCATTATAACCGGTGAATTCGAGGTCCAAACGCGCTCCCAGTTTGACTTTCAGGGTATAGCTGGTGTCGGCTTGAAGCGTGTCCCCTAGCGTTTGCAAGATCGAGCCGCTAACCGCGCAGACTCTATCAGCACCGCCCAGGGCCGCAACATATAATCCAGCGGCGGGTACTCCAGGGAACTGCGTCGTAGAAGACACTTGCACAAGGGTCTGTGGACCTACTGTCCAGCCCGTGATAGAAAGCTGGTAGCAATTTCCTCCCTGCGTCGATGTGCATGGTGCTCCTGTTGACGTATACATCTTGTCCACGTTGAACTGTGGATTCAGAATCGGGATCGATACAGGGTTGCCTTGAGCAAATGCTGTTCGCAACAGCATCGCGGCAAAGGTTAGCGGCAGTAGCCGGTGGGCTATTCGCGACGTTGACTTTATTTTCATCGATTTCCTCCTAATCGAAATCGAACCGCTAAGATGATAACACCCCTTCCGGTGAAGGCCAACCTTCCTCTTGGGTACGGTACCGGGGTTATTGGATCTCCGCTCTAGCACAGTCGGTCCATGCGGTGCGCCCAATCGCGATCACGCGTGGTCTGGGCGCGGCGGCGAATCCCGATGTTATAATTTCGGCACGGCATGCCTAAGAAGGTCGCGATTGTGGAAGACGAAGCGGAGCTGGCGGCGCTGCTGAACTACAATCTCACCCGCGGCGGCTACGAGACGTGCGTGCTGGGCGGCGCGAAGGGCACGCTCAAAAGCCTGGAGGCGGCCAAACCGGATTTGATCGTGCTGGATGTGATGCTGCCGGAAATCGACGGCTTCGAGCTATGCAGGCAGATCCGGCAATCGGCGGTGCTGGCGCGCACGCCGGTGCTGTTTCTGACGGCGCGGTCGGATGAAGTGGACCGGGTGCTCGGCCTCGAGATCGGCGGCGACGATTACATGACCAAGCCGTTCAGTCCGCGGGAACTGGTGGCGCGCGTGAAAGCGCATTTGCGGCGGGAGGGCCGCGAGGAGGAAAGTCCGGCGGTGGAAGTAGGGCCTTTCCGGCTGGACCGCGCCGCGCATCGCGTGTTTCTGCGCGGGCGCGAGCTGGAGCTGACCTCCACGGAGTTCAAGCTGCTGGAATTTTTCCTGGCGCATGTGGGGCGGGCCTACGGGCGCGAGCAATTGCTAGAGGAGGTTTGGGGACAGCAGCGCTTCGTTACCCCGCGCACGGTGGACGTGCATGTGCGGCGGCTCCGGGAGCAGATCGAGGAGGAGGCGGACGCGCCGCGGTATCTCACTACGGTCCGGGGATTCGGCTACCGCTTCGAGGACCCCACAACTTAATCCTCAGTTCACGGTCTCTTAACCGCTTCGTAACCAAGTGTCGTTTATCCTCAGAGTGGAACTTCAGAGGAAAGGCGGCCCAGGATATGAAGAGGATTCTGCTGATTGAAGACGACGCGGACCTGTGCGCGCTGTTGCGGTACAACCTGGACAAAGAAGGCTTCGCGCTGGGCGTTTCGCAGACCGGCAAAGGCGCGCTCGATTTGTGCCGGCAGACGCGTCCCGATTTAATCCTGCTGGACATCATGCTGCCGGATTGCGACGGCCTGGAGATCTGCAAGTCGGTGCGCAAGGATCCGGATCTGGCGGGCACGCCCATTATTTTCCTGACGGCGCGGGCGTCGGAAACGGACCGCATCGTGGGGCTGGAGCTGGGCGCGAACGACTACGTGGTGAAACCGTTTTTCGTGCGTGAATTGATTGCGCGCATCAAGCTGCAGTTCCGCAGCCAGGCGGCGCCGGCGCGAGTGCTGGACGCGGGAGGCGTACAGCTCGATCGCGCCAGTTGCCAAGTGAAACTGCGCGGCGCGCCGCTGAATCTGACCGCCACGGAATTCCGGCTGCTGGAGTTTTTGATGAGCCGGCCGGGGGTGGTGTTCAGCCGCGAGCAACTGCTGAATGCGGCGTGGGGGCAGGATCGCGCGATTACGGATCGCGCGGTGGATGTGTATGTGCTGCGGCTGCGGCAGAAGATCGAGGCGGATCCGGCGAATCCGATGCTGATTCACTCGGTGCGCGGGTTTGGGTATACGTTTGAGGCGCGCGAGGCGGAGGTTGAGGTGGCCACCGCCTCACGCTGATTTGGCGGGCGAAAGCACCAAACGCTGAGAATTCTGCACAAGGGCCAATCCTGCCCGCAGCCGCCTTCTAGTTGCGGGCCGCGAAGAGCCGGCTGGAAAGCCGGCTGCGGGCAAGATTGCCCGCCCCACGATTTATGCCGGTGGGGCAGGCGTTCCTTGGTGACCACTCCGTACCCGCGATAGAATTAGATTCGCCATCCACATGAAGCGACTTTGCCTCTTACTCCTTTTCTTGCCCCTCGCCTACGGCGCGAAAGTCACCATCCTGCGCGACGAATACGGCGTCCCGCACATCTTCGCGAAGGATGCCGTCGGCGCGGCCTACGGCTCCGGCTACGCGCAGGCCGAAGACCGCCTCGAGGAGCTGCTGAAGAACTATCGCCGCGCCGAAGGTACCATGTCGGAAGCCTTCGGTCCGGAATTTTTCCGCGACGACTTTCGCCAGCGGCTGTGGCGCCACCGCCTGGTCTCAGAGCAGCATTACAAGGATCTCAGCCCGCAAACCCGCGCCATCATTGAAGCGTTTCAAGCCGGAATCCGCCGCTACATGCAGCAACACCCTGCCGCGGTGCCCGCCTGGGCGCCCAAGATCGAACCGTGGCAAGTGGTGGCGCTCGGCCGCTACATCATCTGGGGTTGGCCGGAGGGCGAAGCCGCCGAGAAGCTGCAGCACGCCGGCATACAGCCGGACCCGGTGGCCTACCACGGCTCCAACGAAATGCTGCTGGCGCCCGCCCGCACCGCCATGCACGCGCCCATCGCCGTGGTAGACCCGCACCTGAGCTGGTACGGCCCGTTCCGCTTCTACGAAATCCGCCTCTATGGCGGCGAGCTGGCATTCTCCGGAGCCTGCATCCTCGGCCTGCCGTTCCCGGTGCTGGGCCACAGCCGCTACGCTTCCATCGCCATGACCACCGGAGGTCCCGATACGTCGGATGTCTACGAAGAAGAGGTCCAGGACGGCAAATACAAATTCCGCGGCGAGTGGCGCCCGCTCGAAATGCGCCACGAAAAGATTGGCGTCAAGGTGGGCGACAAAGTCGATTGGAAAGACGTCACGATCGAATCGACGCTGCATGGCCCCATCGCCGCGCACAAAAACGGCAAGGCGTACTCCATCGCCATCCCATACGCCGATGAAGTCAAGCTGATCGACGAGAGCTGGCAAATGGTGACGGCCCACAACCTGGCCGAGATGAAAAAAGCGCTCGCCATGCTGCAACTCATGGCGCAGAACATCATGGTCGGCACGGTGGATGGCGACATCTACTACGTGCGCAACGGTCGCGTGCCCGTCCGGCCAAAAGGCTGCGACACCGCTAAGCCCTTGCCGGGCGCGGCCGGCACGTGCGAATGGCAGGGTCTACATCCCTACGAAGATCTGGTGCAGATCACCAATCCTCCGCAAGGCTACATGCAGAACTGCAACGTCTCGCCCTTCGCCATGATGAAGGACTCGCCGCTGACTCCCGACAAGTACGCCGAGCACCCCTACATCTACAACGAGGGCCGCACCTCCGCGCACCAGCGTGCTGCCATGGCGCTCGATCTGCTGGATGCGGCCCACGACGTGACCGCCGAGCAGGCTATCGGCATCGCGTTCTCGCCGCAAGTCTGGCACGCCGAGCTGTGGCAGGATCGCATTCGCAAAGCGGCGCCCGCGGGTGAGTTCGCGAAGATGCTGGCGGGGTGGAACCGGCGCAATGACGCGGATTCGCGGCCCGCCCTGGCCTTCTATCTCTTCAAAATGTCGCTCACCGACGCGCACCGTGCGGTCGATCCGCCCGACTCGCTCACCGATGATCAGATCCGCAAGGCGCTCGAACGCGCCGAAGCGCGCCTCAAGTCGGAGTTCCCGCCCGACGCGACCTTTGGTAAGCTCTTCCGCGTGGGCCGCCAAGGTGGCGCCCATACTTGGCCCGTGGGCGGCGGTTCGCTGCGAGAAGCCGGGATGGCCACTCCGCGCGCCATCAGCTTCAGCGCCGTGGGTAAGGAGATGGTCGGGCATAGCGGCCAGACTTCCACCCAGATCGTCATCCTGACCAAGCCGCCCCAGTCGTTCATGGTGATCCCGCTCGGCGAAAGCGACCACCCCGATTCGCCGCACTTCGACGATCAGGCGGAAAAGCTCTTCAGCATGAGCCGCGCCAAGTCGACTTACTTTCTGAACCGCAAGGAACTCGAAAAACACGTCACGGCGCGCGAGGTGCTGCCGTTCCCCGCCGGCGCTATAAGAAAATGAAACCGCAGATGCACGCCGATACACACCGATGACCCTGCACGAGGCACCTTGAAACCACGGGTCGACACATCACAGGACAAAGTTGTGATTCTCTCCATTTTTTCCACAAAGATAGAGACCACAGATGAACACAGATGCACACAGATAAGAAGCTTGGTGACGCCGCGCTGCGGCGTTTTCATGTACAATTGCCTTAACTGTGATGCCAATCAGCCAGACCTTGGATGTCGCCGCGCTGCGGCGTTTTCATGTACAATTGCCTTAACTGTGATGCCAATCAGCCAGACCTTGGATGTCGCCGCGCTTCTGGATCGCAGTAGCTGGTCGACCTATCAGAAACTGCTCACCGCGCTCGCGGCGCTGGCGGTCATCTTCGATGGTTTCGACATTCAGATCCTCGGCTTTGCCATCCCATCGCTGATCCGGGAGTGGCACGTTGCCAGAGGCGACTTCGGTCCGGTGCTGGCGGTGGGGCTGGCCGGGATGGCAGTGGGCGGACCGCTGGCGGGCTACTGCGGCGATCGTTTCGGCCGCCGTTTGGCGCTCATCGGTTGCGTCGTAGCTTTCGCCCTCGCGACTATCGGGACCGCTCTGGTTCACGGGTTCGCAGGGCTAACGGTATTTCGGTTCGTAACCGGCATGGGTACCGGCGGCGCCCTGCCCAACGCCAGTGCGCTGGCCGCAGAGTTTGCGCCGCTACGCCGGCGTGCGACGGCCGTAAAACTCACGCTGATCTGCTTCCCGCTCGGCGGAATGCTGGGCGGTCTCCTGGCCACCCTGGTCCTGCCGAGATTCGGGTGGCGGGGGCTCTACACGATCGGCGGCTTCCTGCCGCTGCTGCTAGGGGTGGTGCTGTGGGCGCTCCTGCCCGAGTCGCCGCGATTTATGGCGCGGCGGCCCAGCGACTGGCCGCGGCTCGCCGGGCTGCTCGCCAAGATGGGGCACGCCATACCGTCAGGAGCCGCGTTTGAAGATCGTGGAGAACGCGAAGGCGCTAAACGCGCTTCGGTGCGGACATTATTCAGTCCCGGGCTTGCGCGCGATACGGCCGGCTTGTGGATCGCTTTTTTCTGCAGCCTCGGATCGGTCTTCCTGATCTTCGGTTGGCTGCCGGCCATGCTGACCGCGCGGGGTCTGAGTATGGCTATCGCCAGCACCGGGCTGGCCGTCTACAATTTCGGTGGCGTGCTCG